>Ga0316205_10002234_pt1 | contig 20741 bp, 17 predicted proteins | sample 3monthpyrite_MG_FD_204941 | JGI IMG/M metagenome (GOLD analysis project Ga0316205, IMG submission 204941) | Microbial mat bacterial communities from mineral coupon in-situ incubated in ocean water Damariscotta River, Maine, United States -... | ecosystem: Environmental > Aquatic > Marine >... | reverse complement strand
AAAAGTCATTCCATCACGAGGGATGAGACAAGTTTTCCAACGCCTATTATCGAAATACTACCCGAGTATATCAGCAGAAAATATTGACAGAAAATTTAGGCAGGAACCTTGATCTATCACTACTAACTGATGTATTTAAGTGCACAGTTTTCATGTTTCAAAAAATGATTATTCACCTTTAGTTTAAAATGAAAAATGTGTTTCGTGCAAAGGCTTCACTTTTATATCCAGGGAACCTCTGGTTGAGTATGGTGAGCATTAGGCTATTTTAGCCAGCACCCTATTTATAAAAAACAGGCTAATCAAACTTGATCAGCATATCCCTAATGTTTCATTTTCAAATTTAGTTGCTGGCGAAACAGTTTTATTAATAATTCGATATTTTTAACACCCGGATAATTTGCCCGAGTAATAAAAGCTATTTTTCTATGCGGACCTGGCTCATTGAGGTGAACGGCTTTTAATTCTGAATTACCAGACAATAATTGACTCAGTGCCATAGCGGGGATAAATGTTGTTCCCATTCGTCCAGCAACCATTTGTATCAACATATTCAAACTGGTGGAGGCGAGGGATGAGTCAGTTTCACTGAAAGATAACTTGCAAGCAGCTAGCGCATGATCTTTTAGGCAATGCCCATCCTCCAGTAACATCAAATGAGACTGCTTCAATTCGTCACTGATAATTTCTTTTTTCTGCGCAAGCACATCATCGCTGCAAGTGATCCAGTAAAAGTCTTCTTCCCAAAACTCAAATGCAAGTAAGCCTTCAATATCAAAAGGTAGTGCCAGAATGGCTGTATCCAACTCTCCGTTTTTAACTTTATTCACCAGGACATGTGATTGATCTTCAATGATACGCAACTGAAAATCAGGATATTGCTGTCGTGCGCTGGGCAAGACACTCGGCAACAAATATGGGCCAATCGTGGGGATAATACCCAGTGACATCGGGTAGCTTAAAGGTGCTTTTAGCGCCTTGCCCAGCTGGTTAAGGTCGTCCATCTGGAGTTTTATCTGGTGTGCTTTTTTAAGGCATTGAGCGCCTACTGGTGTTATCAGTACCTTTTTATTGTCACGCTCAAATACCTGAAACCCTAACTGTTTCTCCATTTCAGTAATTGCGGTGCTGAGTGCAGACTGGGAAACCGAACACAACTCGGCGGCCTTCTTGAAATGCAGGGTTTTCTCTACCGCCAGGATGTAGCTGATTTGCTTGAGTGAGATCATGGTTATATGTTCTATTAATTTGAATTAGACAGCATACATTAATTGATTTAATAGAATTATGAAATTCCTTAATATTTTATTCAACACAGATGCAGGCATCGGCAGAAACTTAAAACCCATGAAATAGACGAGCAGCTCTGGAAGACATGCAGCGCTTGCAAAACGGGTACTATGACAATCTGTGAATAATTTAGTTGAACCCGATCATGACAACGGCTAGACTGCGGATTATGGTAAAGTCCCCTGATCGTACAGTTCTGCGCACACTGCTGATACTCTTTCTCAGTCTTGCACTGCTTGTGGCACAGACAAATAGAATGCATATGCATCTCGAGCATAATGATCACACTGAAATATCTTGGGCAACGTCTTGGGCAGCAACGGCTGATCAACATATCGTTAATGTTCATAGCACAACATTACTACATGATTTTAAATCTCTGTATCATACAGATCATCATGATGATCAGCACTCCGCTGCAATTGATGTCGGCCCTGACAACTTAAACCAGAAAATAAAATTATCAAATCCTCTGCTATTAATGCTGCTTTTTATCGGACTTATTCTGTTCCTGGGTCATCGGGTTTGCAGGCTTAGACAAGCCCCCTATATAAAACATTTTACCTCGCGCTATTATTTATTACAGCCCCCACTGCGTGCACCCCCCCTGATCTAATCTGCCTGTGAGTTTCACGGCTACACCTATCTGTAATTAAACTTACTTTCTGTAATGAATCTCATGTGGATTTTTGCAGCCTGAGGTTTATTACCCAAATCGACGCTTTAAAAATTTTAATTAAAGTCAATCAATCTTGCGCGATAAGCGTAGGGGACATTACTTTTATAAAATAAACATACGCAGGAGATAACATCATTATGTTATCCAGATCATTACACTTGTTTTACGGTTGCATGCTGTTATTTTTTAATACAACGCTGCAGGCTGAATCAGGCTTGAAGTCAGCTGAGTACAATACCGGCTCTCATGACATCAACCAGAATATCAATCCGGGCAAAACGTCACGCATTAATTTACAAAATGCCATTAGCAAAACGTTTGAACACAACCCCGAGCTACGGACCTTCAGCTATGCACTTAAAGCACAGGCGGGAAGGCAATTACAGGCAAGGCTATCAGCCAGCCCTGAATTGAAATTCTCTGTAGAAGATGCAGCGGGTACAGGTGAATTTACGGGCACAGATAACGCCCAGGCCACCCTGAGTATAGGCTGGGTGCTGGAGGGCGATATACGCCAGGGTTATATCGACGTCTCTAGTGCAGGCAGCTCATCGCTGAGCACAGAGGAAACCACCAAACGGCTTGATGCAGCAGCTGAAACTGCCCGTTTATACCTGATCTGTCTGGCATATCAGGCCCGTATGATGAATGCGGTTAAAACCGTTGAACTGGCTAAAGAAACCGTATCGGCGGTTAAAAAACGCGTGTCCGCCGGTAGGGCACCAGAAGCTGAACTGGCACGCGCGCAGGCGGAGATTTCTCGCCGGCAGTTGCAACAGGAAGATATTAGTCACGAACTCAGTTCGGCTATCCGTTTACTGGCTGCACAGTGGGGTGAGACCCGTCCTGGTTTTACACAGGTGGAAGGCGATATCTTTAATATACCGGCCAGCATACCTTATGAGGCACTCAGAGAAAGGCTTGAGCAGAGCCCGGCGTTTCTTCACCTGCTGTCCGATAAACGCTTAAAACAGGCGCAACTAAAACTGGCGAAATCACAAAGCGATTCTCCGTGGCGTGTGAATCTCGGTGTTCGACATTTTGAAACCACTAACGACCAGGCGCTGGTTGCCGGCATTAGCATCCCCTTTGGTGAACGCAGTCGAAACTCCGGTCGGATAATGGAGGCGAGGGAAAATTTGTCTCAAACACAGGCGAAAGAAGATGAACTTAGAGTGCGTTTTGAAACAACACTCTATGTCTTATCTCAAGAGCTTGAGCATAGCCTGCATCGCCTTAATACCTATCGTGACCATATTATTCCACAGTTAGAAAAGGCGCTAAAGCAAACCCGTAGAGCGTATAAGTTAGGTCGATACAGTTATCTTGAATGGAGCAGTGTGCAGGCTGAATTACTGGCTGCACGTAGTGCATTAGTTGAAGCGAGTATCGATGCACATTTGAAAACGATTGAAATTGAGCGTTTAACCGGTGTGCAAATTGCACAAGTGGGTGACAAATCATGAGAATAGTTATGAATAAATTTAAACAACACGCAATAACCCAGTTATTCGGGGTTATTTTCCTAAATATTTTTCTAGGTATTTTTGTCAGCGCATGTGGCAACAATAACTCACCGCAAAGTGGTGAGAACACACATGGTGAAGTAGCCATTGAAGTCGCTAAAGGTTCGCATGGTGGTCGTCTGTTAACGAGTGATGATTTTACCCTTGAACTCGCTATTTTTGAGACCGGTGTCCCCCCCGAGTTTCGTGCCTGGGCAACGTATAAAGAACAGTCACTTAAACCCACTGAGGTTAATCTTAATATTACGCTAACTCGATTAGGCGGTAAGGTCGATAATATTAATTTCAAACCCCATGACGATGCACTGCGTGGTGATCGTATTATTTATGAACCGCATTCATTTGTCGTCACCATCAACGCGACTTATGAAGGAACAAAGCACAGCTGGACATATGATAATTTTGAAGGCCGTACAAAAATTGAAGCGGCGGTTGCCAAAGCACTGGAAATAGAAACTGGCGTTGCTGGCCCCATAGTCTTACAGGAAACCATTAATGTGTTTGGTCAAATTAAAACCAACACCGAACGCATGAGTCAACTGAGAGCGCGTTTTGCGGGTGTCATAAAATCAGCTTCAGCATCGATGGGTGACACGGTTAAAAAAGGCCAGGTACTGGCAACGGTTGAGAGTAACGAAAGCCTGAATTTGTATTCCATAAAAGCGCCTATTAGTGGCGTAATCACTCAACGTAGTGCAAACCCCGGTGAACAAACCGGCGACCAAGCCTTATTTACGATTGCCGATACCTCAGTCGTCTGGGTTGATTTATCAATTTTTCCGGGTGATATAAACCGCGTAAAAATCGGTGCCCCCGTGAGTGTTGCACTTGCCGGCAATGCACAATCCGTTGAAGGAAAAATTGCTTTTATTAATGTCATTGCAGAAGCCAATCAATCGGTGGTCGCACGCATGGTTATCGATAATAAAGACAGACAGTTTTTACCGGGCAGTTATGTCAAAGCAAAAGTTAAAGTCGCTGAACATGCAGTTCCCTTAGCAGTTAAACGCTCAGGCTTGCAGGCATTTAGAGACTTTACTGTAGTCTATGCACAAATTGGTGAGGAATATGAAGTGCGTATGCTGGAACTGGGTCGAAAAGACGATGAATGGATTGAAGTCCTGGGCGGACTTGAAGCGGGCACACGTTATGTCAGCGAAAACAGTTATGTCATCAAAGCCGATATTGAAAAATCCGGCGCATCACACGATCATTAAGGACATCCCATGTTAGAAGCAATAATAAATTTTTCACTGGCTCGTCGAAAACTGGTGCTTGCGCTGGTACTGATGGTTATGGGGCTGGGTGCATGGAAATTCACCCAGTTACCCATCGATGCGGTACCCGATATTACCAATATACAGGTTGTTATTAATACCGCTGCAGCGGGTTACACACCGCTGGAAGCCGAACAACGTGTGAGCTTTCCGATAGAAACCGCGATGGCCGGCTTGCCGAAATTATCCTATACGCGATCCCTCTCACGTTATGGTTTATCTCAGGTCACCATGGTGTTTGAGGAGGGCACGGATATTTATTTTGCACGCCAGCTTGTGGGTGAACGGCTGAGTACGGCAAAAGGCAATATACCGGCAAGTTTAGAACCCACGCTTGGGCCCATCGCCACTGGTTTGGGTGAAATTTTCATGTTCACTGTTGATGCTGAAGCGGGCGCTAAAAATGCAGATGGTAGTCTTGTTACGCCCACTGATCTACGCTCAGTGCATGACTGGATCATTCGTCCACAATTAATGCGGGTGCCGGGTGTGGTAGAAGTTAACCCTATCGGTGGATATAAAAAACAAATACTGGTCGCACCAGAGCCAGCCAAACTTTTGGCCTATGGTATTAGTTATGCCGATGTTGTAAATGCATTAGAAAAAAATAATGACAATCGAGGTGTCGGTTTTATTGAGCACAATGGTGCGCAATGGTTAATGCGCGTACCCGGCCAGGCTAATAACTTGCAAGATCTGGAAAACATTGTGATTCAGCAACAGCAGGGACTTCCCATTCGCATAAAAGATGTGGCCAGTGTTGGGCCAGGTAAAGAATTACGCTCAGGTGCGGCGACTCAAAATGGCCGCGAGGTTGTGATGAGTACGGTCTTTATGTTGGTCGGTGAAAATAGTCGGACAGTTGCCAATAACGTCGCGCTAAAGTTAGAAGAAATTAAAACCAGTTTACCTGAAGGTGTCACCGCAACCGCGGTTTATAACCGTACCAGCCTGGTTGATAAAACATTAGTGACGGTACAAAAAAACCTGATCGAAGGTGCATTGCTGGTGATTGTCATTCTGTTTTTATTGTTGGGTAATATTCGTGCAGCCCTATTAACCGCCGCGGTTATTCCAATTGCCATGTTAATGACGATTACTGGCATGGTACAAAGTAAGACCAGTGCAAACTTAATGAGTCTTGGCGCGTTGGATTTTGGGCTTATTATTGATGGTGCCGTCATCATCGTTGAAAACTGTTTACGTCGTTTAAGTCATTCTGGACCAAAACAGTTGCGACTGAATGAACGATTAGCACTGGTATATGATGCAACCCGTGAAGTGATACGCCCGGCATTATTTGGTGTGTTTATCATTACGGCGGTATACATCCCGATTTTTGCTTTAACCGGTGTTGAAGGAAAAATGTTTCACCCCATGGCATTGACCGTAATTATCGCGTTAGTTAGCGCAATGATACTTTCAATAACATTCGTACCTGCGGCGGTTGCGTTGTTATTTAACAAGCCCATACAGGAAAAAGAAAACAAGCTGATTAAAGCTGCACGTTCCACCTATCAACCGATATTAATGTTATCACTGAAATATCGTTGGAGTGTTGTAACCGCAGCAGTGGTATTAATAATTGCTTCAGCGGCATTAATTCCTAAGCTGGGTTCTGAATTTATACCTAATCTTGATGAAGGTGATATTGCGATGCACGCGCTGCGTATTCCGGGAACGTCATTAGAGCAGGCTATCGCTTTACAACAGGGTCTGGAAGTTGAAATAAATAAAATGGCCGAAGTTGAAACTGTATTCGCAAAAATTGGTACGGCTGAAGTCGCTACCGATGCAGTCCCCCCCAGCGTGGCAGATAATTTTATTATTCTTAAACCGCGTGAAGACTGGCCTGATCCGAATAAACCTAAATCTCAGGTTGTGGCTGATCTTGAAGCATTGGTGAATCCCATTCCGGGAAATCGTTATGAGTTTTTACAACCGATTCAAATGCGCTTTAACGAATTAATTTCAGGTGTCCGTGCGGAGCTAGCGATAAAAGTATTTGGCGACGATTTTGATCAGCTCATTGCCTTAGGCGCAGCCATTGAAAAATCCGTTAAGCAGGTACAGGGGGCAGTCGATGTTGCCGTTGAACAGGCAACCGGTTTACCGGTGATGACGATTGAACCAAAACGCGAAGCCATGGCTCGATATGGATTGAGCATTGTTGAGCTGCAAGACTTATTGTCTACCGCATTGGGCGGTACTGTAGCCAGTCAGCTTTATGAAGGCGACCGACGTTCTGAAATAGTGGTTCGTTTAAATGAAAAATTACGCACTGATATGAATGGATTATCCAGCTTGCCCGTCACCCTGGCCAATGGTGATTATGTTCCATTAGGTGAAGTCGCGGAACTTAATTTACTGACAGGTTATAACCAGGTTTATCGTGAGAATAGCAAACGTCGTATTGTTGTTACCGCGAATGTGCGTGGTCGTGACCTGGGTTCATTTGTGCAAAATGTACAAAAAACGGTTAAGGAAAATATTAAAATACCCGCAGGCTACTGGGTTGAATACGCAGGTACTTACGAGAAACTGCAATCCGCTAGTCGACGACTGTCTATTGTGGTGCCATTAACGCTGGCATTAGTCATTGGCCTGTTGATTATGGCGCTTGGTTCAGTAAAAGATGCAGCGATTATTTTTTCGGGTGTACCGCTAGCATTAACAGGCGGAATCGTGGCGTTGTTACTGCGCGATATACCTTTTTCAATATCAGCGGCCGTTGGCTTTATCGCTTTGTCTGGTATTGCAGTGCTTAATGGCCTGGTAATGGTCGCATTTATTCGTGATTTAAGAATGCATGGCCAGGGGTTGCATGAGGCAATTGTTGATGGTGCACTTACACGACTGCGCCCTGTTTTAATGACAGCGCTGGTAGCAGCATTGGGTTTTATTCCCATGGCGTTAAATACGGGAATAGGTTCTGAAGTTCAACGGCCACTCGCGACTGTGGTGATTGGCGGAATTATTTCATCCACATTACTAACACTCATTGTGTTGCCTGCATTGTACAGATTAGTACATGCACGAGGGGAGCAGGTAGAAACATCCAACACGCATTAGATAGTAACCGCACGCCACCTCAGTCATTCATTTAAGGGCACCTCTAAAAATAGATTGTGACCTCTAGCTTTGCTGCATGCTTCAGAGCTCGCAGAGGCCGCAAGCTATTTTTAGAGACGCCCTTAAGGCGCGCTTACGGCATTATCATGCCTTTATGAATACCTGATTCAAGAGAATCGAATGCTGAATAGGAGCGCCTGACTCAATAAACACAAGATGAATATTATGATCCTCGACGATATAAAATGTACGAAAGCTCCGACCAAAAAATAAACTGTCACTCATAAAACCCATGACCCAGCTTTGATTATCATTCATCGACACCGTTAAAGGTGCCGGGTTAGGTGTAGGCTTTTTTTTTTGACGCGCCTGCACTTGTTTAAATTAAACTCACCGTACAATCATGCCACCGAATTTTTCTTTCCAGTTGTAGGCATATGATTCGTTACTGACAAAAAACCACTTCCAGGGAAAAAAATCATTGAATCGAAGAAAAGAAAAATTCTTTGAAAATATTCAGTCAATCTTAAGTTTCGACTTTTATGATAGACAGCGGCTTATATTTTTTCATCTCTAAACAGTTGTAAGGACGTGAGCTAAGAAAGTTAAAATATAATTAATACAATAAAACAATCAGGAGATTAAAATGAAAGTAGATAACATTAAATCTATAAGCTTGATAAGTCTGATTTCCCTCTTAAGTATAAGCGCGACAAATGTTTACGCCAAAGACAGTCACTGTGAATCCTTTTCTGAACTTTCGATTGTATTAGAACAAAATGCAACTGATGGTGACTCAGAAGTCGTCATGTTTGCAAAAGGGCAGGACATAGGCATGGATAAATTTATCGTGCGTTCACCCGATAACCGAAAAGTTGCTAAATTTAATGGGGATAAACGTGGCGTTGGTTTGCGTGAGTTTTTATTAGAATCAGCTGAACCACCCGAACTAGATAAAGTTCTAGCTTCATTTCCTGAAGGTGAATACTCATTTAACGGCCGCACAGTAGAAGGCGGGTGTTTAACAGGCACTGCCTATTTATCTCACAGTCTTGCGCCAGAAACACAAATTCTTTCTCCTGAACCCAATGAAGTTGTAAACCGTAACTTTGTTGTCGTAAGCTGGATGCCAATGGATGAAGCCGTTGGTTATGTTGTAGAACTGAAGAATGAAGAAACTGAGAAAGCTATTCTTGTAGAAATTCCTGCAACAGCTACATCATTTGATGCACCCACATCATGGTTAGTTCCTGATACAGAATATCAAGTGGCTGTTACAGTGCTTACAGAATCTGGTAATAAAACCAGTGTAGAAAGTGCATTTTTTACTGAGTTTGAATAATCTATATTAAGAAGTAAGGGCAGGTTGCTGTACCTTAGCAGTAACCTGTTTCTTTATGTACTTTAATTTGAAACTTATAATCAACCCTTAAAGACTCAGACATTAAGCCCGTCCATATTTATGACAAATTCAGAAAAATACACAACGCCAATACCTGGCTAAAGAAGTATTCTCCAGGCAGGTAGCTATTAGGTATTAATTGATATTCTTAAGAAAAATTACTCTCAAAAATAAGGCCTTGAGTGAAAGTTAAATCGGTTATATTACTTACTTTTTTGCCGCTTTTATCAGACAACCCGCTTTCTGCGAACCAGGTAAATGAAGAGTCTGCGCGCTTATATACTTCACGCAAAGAGCAGAGAGAAACCGGTATTAAACATAAACTAACCCCCTGGCTTACATTAGCAGGTCTTGCTGAAGCCGATTGGGAAAGCAAAAGCTATGCGGCCGAAAGTTCTAATCGTGTTGATAGAGAACAGGACCCTGGTTCTAATTTACAGCTCGCGATTAATATAGACCCGAATGAGATGTTTGAAGCTAACATTGTTTATGAGTATGACTCCCAGGATCGTATGTGGACACTTGATGAGGGAGTGCTGACGATAGAGGTCGATGACTGGGAGCTAGCTCTGGGGAAACATGACCTGGCGTTTGGTGAATTTTTTAGCAACTTCGCAACTGGACCCATTCTTGAGCTGGGTGAAATTAAACAAACTGGAGCAACACTTTCATATGAACTTGAAGAGACCATCAAATTCTCATTTTCTGCCTATAGAAGTAGCCCGCATAAAATAGATTCAAGTGATCGCCTTGACTTCGGTTTTTCAATCACCTCCTGGTTAACTGATGATTTTTCATTTGGCTTGAGTTACCTGTCAGATTTAGCGGATTCTGACAGACAATTATTAGACGATTTCGGAAATGTTTACGAACAACGCATTTCAGGAATGAGCACCTACTTTTTATGGGTTAAACATGAATATGAATTAAGTATTGAAGTATTAGGGGCGACTGGAAAATTTAGCGAGTTTGAGTCTGATAGAAATCAACCCTAGGCCTGGAATATAGAATTAAGCTACTGCATAAGTCCATCATTTACCTGTGCCTTTCGTTTAGAAGGCAGTCAGGAGCTACAAGATGAGCCTGAGATACAGGGCGGGGTAGCGCTTAACTATCGCTTGTATAAGTATGCATCCCTTAGTTTTGATATGCTTCATGGACGTTATAAAGGCATGCTTGCAACAGATGAAAACGGTCAGCCTTATAAGTCTGTAAACACGGTTGCTGCGCAATTATCCATTGCTTTTTGAACAATGCCTACGCATCAATAAAAAACGCATAGACAGTTGCACTGCTATGCGTTGTGGATATAACCATGACCAGTAGCTATACAGAGTCTTGTGAATATTTAATATTAGTCGATAAAACTTAAGATTTACTGAATTAAGTGTGAAATTTAAAATTTCTTTTGCACACCGATTAAAATACCATAGGTTGTATAATCATCAATTTTAGCCGTTGTACTGCTTACGGTATCCGTTACCGTCCAGTCTGCCAGATGATAATCAATTCTCATTGCATAGTTCATGCTCCAGCTATCCGAGAGATGCTGCTTGATCCCCAGCTTGCCACCGACAATTATCTCAGTACCAGCATCAGTGCTAATATTAAATGTACCGCCTCCCTCCACGGGGCCGCTGACGTCATCAGCGTCAATTGAATTAAATCCCAGACCGGCACTCCAGTAATAATCATATGAGCGACTGCCACCGCTTATGTTCTGGCCCATTTGAGCCATAATTAAGATTGATGTGTACACAGAATCTATTGTTTTAACCGTTGTTTCATCCTGCACAATGCCAAGGACTTGCCAGGGGCGTTCAAAATCTGCTTCTGAATAAATTAACTCAATATCGACAAACCACTTGTCTTTTAGCTGATAATTACCAATAAGGCCGATGCCCGGTACGTCATTAGAGGGCTTACCGCTAGAACCAACAATATTTCCATGTATACCAAAACTCATGTCGCTTTCTTGTGCATAAGATATTGTTGAAATGGCAGGCAGGCATAACAGGCCAATGATTGAATATTGTGTGATCGTGTTCATAAGATCCTCCAGAAATTCATAGTGTCATTTATCTATAGTGTCATTTATCTATAGTGTCATTTTTCTAAGGGATAACACCACACGATAGTTATCGCCTATGTTAAAAGTATATACCTGAAGTCTGAAGATTTACTGAAGAGATGTTTATAAACAGCAGCAAACGATACACTTATGTTAAAGGAGGAAAACCACACACGATGCAGAAACACTAACGAGTCTTGAAGAGGGCTTAGAGCGCCTGGGCGTCCAGTCACAAGCTAACTGGTATAGTTTGTGCTGTATTTTGCTGTCTAAAAAGAAAACAAATATTGCTGATTTACAGTTAATTTCAATGAGTGACTTATTTACTAGAAAGCCTTAACGTCATATGTTATTTATAATCAAAGTGTAGTCTGTCATTATCGAGATATATTTGATTTTTATATTAGTTTTTTGAATGTCTGATTTTACTTGGTGTATGTTATCTATTATAAGTTTAAGTCGTAACATATCTGCAGGTGAGGCTATTGTTTTTGCATCGCTTAAGTGTTTTACAGATAGATCAAGCGAAGTCACTATATTATTTTTTTCCCAGCCGTCATGTTTTGATTTGATAAGCAAGATTAGGTGATTTATATTTTTAATTAATTTTTCAATATCTGGCTTTAATTCTTGTCTAGCTATGGAATTCGCTTTATTAAGATATTCCAGGGCACCATCTAATTCGAGTTTGGCATCGGCAGAATCATGACTAACAAAAAGATCGTGATCGGCTCTATAAAAATGCATTTTAGAATCGAGCATATGTTTAAGAGTTCTGTTGTTATTCGATGACTCAGTGTAGCTGTGAAAAAGATGTTCTGATTCTCTTTTAATGAGTGATGATGCATGGTGCAGGAATCGAACCAGATCATTTTGTTCAGATGTTGTATCTAAGGTTAAGCGAAAACTGTCAATTTCCGCTGCTAATTTTTTAGATTCAAGTTTCACTTTATCAGACTTGCTATGATTTACAGCTTTGTATAACCACTCGCCTGCTCTCTTTAGGCTTTCACGTGACTCGGGAATATTACCTTTGTTGTATTCTTCAAAAGCTATTGTCAGTTGATTTCTGGCAACATGCAAATAAGTATTTTCGCTGTTAGTCTGTTCCTCAGTCTGAGCATATAATGACAGTGTGTATAAGAGTGTAAAAACAATGAGGGTAAACTGAAATGTCGTATGTTTTAAAATAACCATTTTTGCTCCAGCAAAATATATGAATATAGTCAGTTAGTTGTAAATATACCATAATCATATAATCAGGACATTAAGAATAAGATTTAACTTATATTGCTCGTTACCTGTGCATAGATAAAGTATCGAAGTTTAATATTGAAAATTTTATTATCTTTACTAATGATTCTAAATTAAAATATATTTCGTTGTTTAATGTTAAGTTAGTATATGGTGCCAGATGCAAAAAAACAGGGTTCAGTCAGTTATTTTTTCTGGCAAGGATACATATCAACAGATGTATTAATCCGAGGTCATGAATAATAATGATTAGATGTACCCATCTCACAAAAAAATTCAAACAAAAAGTTGCTGTTGATAATATTTCATTAGATATTGGTTCAGGCATCATCTTTGGTTTGCTGGGGCCTAATGCAGCGGGTAAAACGACGCTTATCAGGCTATTGAGCGGAATATTAAAGAATGACTCAGGTGATATTAGTATTAATGGTATGCAGGTTAATGATGCAAAATCTGACTATGGTTATGTAGCGCAGCATTTTGGTCAATATGAAGAGCTTAGTGTCTGGGAAAATGTGAAATTCTATGCATCATTATACAATGTGACAGATGAGCTGCATCTTATGTCACTGCTTGAACGCTATTCATTAACGGAATTTAAAAAGCACCGTGCGGGGACATTATCCGGCGGCTACCAACGTCGACTGGCATTGGTATGTGCTCTAGCACATAATCCTGCAGTGTTATTTCTAGACGAACCTACAGCGGGTATCGATCCGGTAACACGTAAACTGCTCTGGGATGATTTTTACCAGTTAAGCACCGAGGGAAAAACATTATTTGTTACCACACACTATATGGAGGAGGCACAACGCTGTCACCAGTTAGCGTTTATCTCATCAGGGAAAATCGTCGCCCAGAGCTCACCTGAGACAATTAAACAGGCACTTGGAAATGTGAACGTTTTCACCAGTAGAGTCTCGTATTTACCTGAAATTCACCAGGCGCTAAAAAAACTCAAAGGTATGATTTTAGTCAATCAATTTGGTAATGAGTGTCGTATGGTTGTTGAGCCAGAGCTAACACTTTCAATGTTACAAAAAACGATGACTTCAATAACCGGGGATGTCGTTAATGTACAGCCCAGTGAACCGAATATAGAAGATGTTTTTATTGCCCTTACGCAAAAAACACCCGTTATAAAGCGCAGCCTTCGAGCGAGTTAAGCCCATGATAATGGCAATAATACGAAAAGAACTCATTCAGTTACGTCGCGATCCTCGGCTCATAGGACTAATTGTTGTTATGCCACTGGTGCTACTTATTTTATTCGGTGTAGCTTTAAAGCTAGAACCGCAGAACGTAAGAATGGCCTATTTTGATGGGGATACCTCATTTTTTACCAATCTCATAAAAACAGGGCTGTGGAGTGATGGTTATTTCGAACTTTATAGTGTGAATTCGAAAAATGAAATTATTGAAGAAATCAGGTCAGGCAGGGCAAAGGCGGGGTTATATATAGATCAGGACTTTTCGGCTCAGTTAGTTGAAAATAACCAGCCACATATTATTTTTTTTGTTGATGGCACAATGCCTTCGTTAACAACCGCCATGAAGTATCATTCAAAAGACGCAACAGATGAAGGTGTTACTAATGATATGTATTTTTCAGATGCAGAATCAGCAAGCGTCGTTATCGCACAGGATCCGTTTATTATGGATACGCATATTTTGTTTAATCCAGATGAAAAAGAGACCTGGTTTTTTCTGCCCGGTGTAATAGGGGTTTTAATTATGCAAATAGCATTAATTTTAACCGGTATTACTGTAGTGCGTGAACGCGAAAAAAAGACACTTGAAAAAATACTAGTAACACCACTCAGTAAAACTGCTTTTATACTAGGGAAACTTATTCCATATGTAGTTATTGCGTTGCTTGATTTTTATTTTATTTTGGGAGCAGGGTGGATGCTGTTTGATTTGCCTCAGCCTTCTTCTCATATGTTATTGTTTGTACTTGCGCTAATATATGTGGCAGTTATGATTTCTCTTGGATTGTTTATTTCACTCATCGCCAAAACTCAACAACAGGCGATGTTTATTGCCATATTTATTATTGTTCCATCTATTTTGTTGTCAGGATTTATTTTTCCTCTTGAGGCAATCCCGGAATCTGTTCGAACAATTTCAAATATAATACCTTTTACATATTTCGTGGAGATTATCCGTGGTTTGCTTATTAAGCATACTCTATTTCAAGACTTGTTAAATTCGTATTTGGCACTTTCAGGTTTTTTTGTTGTTTTTGTGATTGCTAGTATATTTAAGTTTCAGAGAACACTCTGAAATACGCTGTCATTTCGTAAACTTATTTCCATGAATAATGAGATTATTTATTGTGTTTCGTTAGCTAGATGGAGAATAAAATTAGTCAGCTTTTGATTGTGTTGTTTAGCTATTTAAGTGGTATTAAAAAATTAAATACAATAGTTCTAATACTTTTGGGATAGATTATGAACAGTACCACTCATAAAACAAATTCACTTTGCCGAAAACGCGAAAAATCACTTGGTGCACCTGAGTTAATTGCCATTGCTCTGGGTGGCATGGTGGGCGGAGGGATTTTTACTATTCTGGGTATTTCTGTCGCTATGATTGGTGTATTTACACCACTGGCTATAATGATTGGCGGTTTGTTTGCTGCAATGGCCGCCTATTCTTATATTAAGCTGGGTGTGTATTATAAAGATGAGGGTGCAACCTATTCTTTTTATAAAAAAACATTTCCGCAATCTCCATTCGCCGCATCTCTGATAGGCTGGTTTGTTATTTTTGGTTATATCAGTACGATGGCCTTATACGCCTATACCTTTGCCTCCTATGCAATCAGTGCATTTGCATTTGCTGATAACGAGTGGGTGCGTAAGCTGGTCGCCGGTGTTGTGATTGGTATCTTTACGCTAATCAATATATGGAGTGTAAAGGGTATGGGTAAGCTTGAAGATTTGATGGTATACACTAAACTGGTTATTTTAGTGGTGATATCATTCGTCCTTATCAACAATAGTCAAACCAGTTTACCTGTATTGATACAAAATGATGGTGATTCAACAGTTCTGGATATACTCATTGTGGCGTCTTTAACATTTGTTGCTTATGAAGGGTTTCAGCTGGTTATCAATGCAGTTAATGAAATGGAAACACCTGAGAAAAATATTCCTAAAGCAATTTATTCAGCGATTTTTCTAGCCATGCTTATCTATGTAGTTATATCACTAGGAGCAATACTGGCAATACCATTTGAAGATATAATCAAAAACAAAGAATATGCACTGGCCTCTGGTGCAAACAAGGTGCTAGGACACTGGGGAACCGATCTGGTAATACTGGGCGCATTGCTTGCAACCAGTAGTGCAATCAGCGGTACGGTATTTGGTGCATCAAGGCAAATGTCTGTTATTGCCAAAGATGGCTACTTCCCTTCGATTTTAGCCAGAAGAAACAATAATATTCCCGTTTATTCCATTCTCACCATGTCAGGTCTAGCGTTTGTGCTGGTATTGATGGGGTCTCTGCAAGTGATTTTAGAATTTGGAAGTATTACTTTTTTGTTAGTCTCTTTGTTAATGGCCTATGCTAATTTCAAAATCCGTGATGTTACACATTCATCAGTTTGGGTGACATTAACGTCATTGCTGGGCTTATTAATTGGTGCAATACTTATAGTGTATTATGAGATCACCACTCAGGTCGAGCAAGTTTACTTTATTGGTGTCATATATATTATATTAACACTGGGTTCATGGTTATATTCAAAAAGAAAAGTTTAATCAGAGTTTCTTTGGCATAGATATATTTACTGACACATATAAAATAGTCACTGAGTGATTTAATAATTACAGATAACCTTAATGCTAAGGCTATCAGTATTAAAAGTAGTTAACTCTAACGATAGGAGCATTATTCATTACATTCTTTAAAAATCTGTGAAGGGCAACTTCTGCACATATCACGGTCTAGCATTTTATGGTAAATATCTGAAATTGCCTTGCCTTTTGAGTCGAAAAAATGATCAGGGCCAATTGACTTGATAAAACTGGATTTGGCAATAAATTCATAAACTGAAGATTTTAATCCGACAAAATATAATCCACCGCCATGTTTCTTTAAAATACTATTTTCAGACACCAGTGCTTCAATACCTGCCAGGTCTATAAAGTTTATACGCGATGCATCTATCATAATAGGGTAGATATGCTCGTTCTCAACTATATGTGAAATACGATCCTGTATATGATTTATTGAGCCAAAATAAATAGACATATCAATACGAATAATTTTTAACTGCGGACATTGTTTTACCGGTTTTTTCTGAATATTGATGAGATGTCTTTTATGTGTTTTATTATCCACATTGATAGACATGGTAGGTATTTCGGGCGTGGAGGTTTTCTTTAAGAAAAATACCAGAGATAACAGTACACCCATATAAATAGCAAATTCAAGTTCCAGAAACAGGGTGCTTAAAAAAGTCACAATCAGAATAGCAGCTTCTGATTTATTGCTTCTCAGAATTATTTGAATATGATGAAAATCAACCAGATTATAGGCAACCAGTAGGATGATTCCACCCATGGCAGCAACGGGTAAATAAGCTGTTAAAGGTGCAATTAATAAAACAATAATTAGCAGGAATATAGCGGCGAAAATCGCCGATAACGGGGTTTTAGCACCTGCCTCATAGTTAATGCCCGATCGTGTGAATGAGCCAGAGCCGGCATAACTTGAAAAGAAACTGCCGATGATATTTGATATGCCTTGTCCAACAAATTCCTGATTCGAATTAATGCGTTGATTTGATTTGGTCGCCACGGCCCGACTAATAGAAACTGCTTCAATTAACCCAAGAAGTGCTACAGCAAATGCTTCAGGTGCAAGCGATTTAATAGTCTCTAGAGAAAAATCGGGGGAAGAAAGTGGTGGCAGGTTACCCGGAATTTCACCGACTAGCGCGATGCCTTCAACTGTATCTTTTAGAAAGTAGGCAAATAACACTGCCTACAACCATACCTATCAGAAGGTTAGGAATTTTAGGGATGAATTTTTTAATTAATAATGCAGTGATTAATGTCGAAATAGCGATAAAAACCAGGTAAAGGTTACTTTGATCAATGCCCTGGAATATATCAAGCCAGGTATGCAGGAATGATTCTCCCTTGGGAATAGTAACCCCTACTATATGCTTCATCTGGCTGGTTGCAATTAAAATAGCCGCACCCGCAGTAAAGCCGATAACTACCGTGTGTGAGACAAAATTAACCAACGCCCCCAGTCTCGCCAGGCCAAACCCCAGTTGATATATCCCGGCCAGAAACGTCAGGGTCAGGGCAATAGATATAAATTCAGGTGTACCTGGTGTTGCATGGTGGCTAACAGCGGAGAAGATAACGATGGATATGGCTGTAGTCGGGCCTGATACCAGATGATAGGAAGAGCCAAATAAAGCGGCTATAACTGGAGTGACCATCGCGGTATATAGGCCGTACTCGGGGGGTAATGGCAAATGCAACGCCCTGAGGTAATACGATAACAGCCCCTGTGATACCTGCAATAAGGTCATCTTTAATCGTGTCTTTTGTTATTAATTTGAACCAGTTAAGGAAGGGGAAAAGTGCTAATAAATTCATGTTTTGTAGGTCTTGTATAAGGTCATTAATATTGGGGCGTGCATCATAGTATAGTAGGCACTGCTCCAATTACGTTAACTGCTACACTATCCATATTGGATGCATCTAAACAGCTATTTGAATTAATTAATCGATAGCATTAGATAAGTGTCAAGAGATTTATGAATGCCAACAATATTTACCCGTATTAAGAGAATAAAATAAGTAATCACTTAGCTTACAATCACGTTTTACAAATGTGTAATCTTTATTTAAGGGTTAAATTAATACGTAAATATTGGCAGGTGTTTGAATATTAATAATCTCTCAATGAGATAATTAAATACTCTTAAGCACCATTGTTGTGTGCTATCGCTTTCTGCCTCTCTTACGATGCCCGGTCGAATTTTTAATTCTTACAACGTAGTACAATAAAGCCGCAACATAAGTACCTATTATTAATGAATACAATCCTATTACGGTGGCTTTTACTGTCATGCCTGGTATGAGTACTGGGATCATAATTAATGCTAGCATACCAATTCCATACAATACATTCGACCAATATGAATCTGGTTTGTAGTCAGTTGTTGTTAATGAATCACTAGCTTGTAGTTTGGCTTGAGTTTCAGAAGTGTTTTTATCAGACAGTGAACTATTATTCTTAGTTGAGTTTCTTTTATTGTTCATCTCAAGCGCCTATTGATGCTGTTGTTACCAGAGGTAGTATTATTTAAATGTTGACTCCTGATACATGAGTGTTTTTTTAATGCATGATTTAAATGATAGAAAGAATTGTCTATCGCGCAATTAATCTCTGTATCAATATCATCGATATCAATAGTTAAGTTATTTTTTCCTCGCACCTTTAAATGGCAGCGTTTATCAATACCACTTTTATTCGGTCCATTAATGTCTTCAATTTTGATGTCTATTTTATTAACTGATGTATATTTATTATTGATTTCATCACACAACTCTAGAATCATTTTCTTATTTACTAATGACGCTATCATATGGCGTATAGATATTTGAATATCCATAGGTCCCCCAAAAATATTTGTGATAGACACCAGATAACCTACGAATAATACGTATTAAAAATTCAGATCAGGTGTAAATCTTAAAAAGTGTTTTGTAGAATTACTAAACAGCTGTTGGAGGAGCGCGGGGTTTGAATGGGTTATATTTGAAGGTATCTGTAGCCAATATTGCTACAGGTGAAAAAGCTAGATGAATAAGGTTAGGATTTATCTGTAACGGACTGTTGCCAGAAAGCATGGGTTGCTCGCTGGTTTCTGGATCATCCGAAAATACAGAAGGTGATGCCTCAAAAACATAACTAGGAGATGCGGTTTCATCTTCAGTGTGATGGGTAGCTTCTGACGTGAGTGCACCATAACCTAAGAAGATTAGGGTAATAACAAACAGTCGTGCCCAAGCTTGATGCGTTATCATTGATATATTTCTATATGGGGTAAATTGCTTTACTCGTCGAATAAGTAAAGACAACAGAACTATATGATAGTTCATTTACGTCTATACTTAAAGTAGTTCTTGTTTATAAGGGCAGTCTTTGAGCGTCTATGACTCACAATTGGCTTAAACATAATTTTGAGTCGTTTTATAAAAACAGAGCAATATTATTCTCATTTAATTTAATAGCTTAGATGTCAAAGTGGTATTTACACCCCTATATTGTTGGAGACCCTATTATCAAATTTCTGCAGTACCCCAACATTAATTACTCGCCTATATATTTGACGCATTTAACAAAATAACTTCGATTTCCTCAATAATTTCTTCCTGACGCAATGCATTTATTTTATGTTTTAGTTCGTCAGTCTTTTCATCAAGATGATGAGTTGCATTTTCAAGATGTTGAATACGACGCTGATTTTCAACCATTAAAGAAATATATAAAATTTTATGTAATGAGTTAAATAGATAGTGTTCGGTAAGTTCAAGAAAAAAATATCTGGCTGTCAGATTTAATAAAGGGGGGGTGGTGTAATCTAATTTTTTATAATGTATTTCTTCGAAGGGCGGCATTAGCCTTTCTATGATAAGTTCATCATGTTGGCTGTTATGATGTAAAACATATAAAGATGAAAGCTTTTGATATGATGCGAATATCTCTGACAGTGAATCTACAACGCTAAAAATCTCTTCAACAACACTGGCACCTTCAACATAAATAATATTATAATTTTTTTCATCCATCAGAGAATGAAGTTTATGACCAACTGAAATTAATGTTGTGTCACTTTGAGTTGCATTAGAAAATGACTGTTCTAATTGATTGACCAGTTTTTCATTAAAGTCACCACAAAAACCCCGTTCGGAACCTATAAGTAAAATAATATTTGATGTTGGTTCAACTTCAGGTAATACCTGGGGGTTAAAGTGAAGGAAATCTGCCGCAATATTTTCAATTGAGTCAAGCATTGTCGTTTGAGTTTCAATGATACGCTCAAGCTTATGGGTTTCCATCATTGCCAGTGTTTTCATAGAGTTCATAATATTACGAATTTCACTGAGCTTGTGGCGGTGAGCGATTTGTT
>Ga0316205_10002233_pt1 | contig 20753 bp, 21 predicted proteins | sample 3monthpyrite_MG_FD_204941 | JGI IMG/M metagenome (GOLD analysis project Ga0316205, IMG submission 204941) | Microbial mat bacterial communities from mineral coupon in-situ incubated in ocean water Damariscotta River, Maine, United States -... | ecosystem: Environmental > Aquatic > Marine >... | reverse complement strand
AAAACATTCTTGGATGATTCTTCACCTTCATACTGTACCGGATAGAACAGCAAACCATTTAACTCTTCAAAAACCGGCAAGGCTGATTTACGTGAAACCGATGTCCAGCAACCGAAGGTCGCGGCCACTTTTTCTTTCTGAATCAGCTCACGGGCTTTTTCAGCAAACAGCGGCCAGTTGGAAGCCGGATCGACAACAACGGCTTCGAGTTTTTTACCCAGCAAACCACCTTTCTTGTTTTGATCTTCAATCAGCATCAACATGGTATCTTTAAGTGTTGTTTCACTGATCGCCATGGTGCCTGACAGTGAATGCAATACACCGACCTTGATGGTGTCAGCAGCCTGCGCTGCTTGCATACCTATCGTCAGCGTCGCTACGCTGGCTAACAGCGTAATTTTTTTCAAAAATTTCTGCTTCATTATGAATCCTCGCAATTTCTGCAGTTGTAATTTATTTTAATAAAAAAAGGCCGAAACAAATCCATTTATATAGATGAATTGTTTCGGCCCTGATTTTATTTTTCCAGAAGTTTCATTCTTACTACATGTCGAATGTCTTTGAAAAACTGACTACGAACAATGGATCTGTTTCTACACCAGCTCCATCATCGCTGGCTTTACTGACTGCAAAGCCGATGTTGTCATTAAAGGAGTAACCAACCTGAAAATGCGAATAGTCTCCACAAACAGTACAATTATCTGCCTGGTAATCACCATACAATACACTGAAATCACCGAATTCAGCACTAAGGGTGTAGTAGTCATCTTTGGAAGTCCCACTTTCAACACCTATATAGGCTGTGAATGCAACAGGGCCATAGGAAACTGAAGCAACAATATCGGAGAAATCATTGTCACCCAGGCCTGTGCCTGTACGTGGAGGTGAAACGCCATCTTCCGGATATAAATATTTCCAGTATGATATGTCATAGCCAAAATCACCAATACTGCCACCATAACCAAAATACAGGTCGGTTTCATGGCCGCCAGACTCATTTGTCATCCATGCACCGGCATATAAGCCACTGGCATGACTGTAGTCCAGGCTACCGGAAAACTGTGGGCCATCTGGCGTCAGGTTCTGACCACGCCATAAGTACATATTGGCAGCGCCCAGTGTTGCTGAGATTTCAGCCTGTGCTACGGTTGCGCCAAACATCATGGGGGCAGCGATTGCAGCTGACACGGCCATTGGCAAAAGTTTTTTCGTTAACTTCATTTTTTATCTCCTCAGATAATGATAATTGCTACAAATTCTTACTTAAAAAATCACCGGGGCTTACATCTCCCCTCGCAACCACGTGATGAGCTGATCGCCTTTCCCCTGTTATTGCACAGGCCGTGCCAATAATTAATATTACATATAAATCAATAAGTTAAACTTGATATGCGATATTAGATGGGTATTTTGAAATAAAAATGAAATAAAAATGCACCATAAAAGTGCACCATAATTGACTTTTTGCGGTATTTAAGTGCGGATTGTTGGCTTTTAACGACAAACCTCGAATGAATGTTTTTTCACCCGGCTTTTGTTTAAAACCCTATGAGTTAACAACGATTTCAGGCCTCAAAACCGAGACCTTTATGTTGCTAATTAACAACAAAAACGGATTGAGCATGACGCAGCCCATTAAATCGAAGTTGCTTAAGCCTCTGCAGAGCGGTTTAACATGCCTTGCTCAATGATGAATGCCTCAACTTGTTGCAGACCCTGGCCTGTTTTCAGGTTGGTAAAGATGAAGGGCCGGTCAGCACGCATTTTTTTTGCATCCCGCTCCATGACTTTCAGTGAGGCGCCAACATAAGGAGCGAGGTCAATTTTGTTTATCACTAACAAATCAGATTTAGTAATACCAGGCCCGCCCTTGCGTGGAATTTTTTCACCTGCGGCGACGTCGATGACATAGATGGTCAGATCTGATAATTCCGGGCTGAAGGTCGCACTGAGGTTATCGCCACCGCTTTCAATAATCACCATATCCAGATCATCAAAGCTGCGGGTCAAATCATCGATGGCTGACAGATTCATGGAGGCATCTTCACGAATGGCCGTATGCGGACAGCCGCCAGTCTCCACACCGATGATGCGCTCTGCATCCAGTGCTTCATGACGAATAAGAAACTGCGCATCTTCCTGTGTATAAATATCATTCGTCACCACGGCAATATTGTATTGATCACGCATGCTTTTACACAAGGCTTCCAGCAAGGCTGTTTTCCCTGATCCTACCGGACCGCCGACACCCACTCTTAATACTTGATCTGACATATATTTTCTCTCTCTCCAAAGGGACTAGGAACGAGGGACTAGGAAAATCAAAGCCCTTAATTCTTTACCTAGTCCCTCGTTCCTAGTCCCTAGTACCTAGTACCTGAATTCAAGACCTGAAAAGGCGACTATACTGCACCTCATGCTGCGCACTAACAATGCCCAGACCTGGCAGGGTAAAACCGATATCGTCATCTGGCAACTCAAGTCCTTGTTGAACACAAGCCGCTATGTTTTCCTGCAAGACAGACAATAGCTGCTGTCCCATCGTTTGACCCAGGGGTACCAGCTTGATGGCTGCAGCGACCTGGTTTTCGCACCAGGACCAGAGTAAGCCTTGCGCGGCTTCATCAATCGGAATATCCCAATCAACACTGGCACAGGCAAACATGGCGACATAGGCGTAGTCTTCACTGGCTGAACAAAAAGGTAGCATGTTGACGTCGAGGTCATTTAATAAACGAAACAGCGCGCGACCGAGATGCTTGTCTTCCTGCTGCAACTCCGCTGATTCACGACTGGCCAGAATATATTGATTCCAGTAATGAAATTGTGAAGAGTCATTTAACCGACGGGCTTCATACAGGCGTTTAAATACGGGTACATCCAGCATTGTCAGGCCATGTTGCATCAGGCTTTCAATCCACACCAAAGCCTGTTGTTTATTGGTAATCCAGCCGGCCTCAACCGCAGCTTCCAACCCCCCCGAATAGGCATACGCCCCTACTGGCAGTGATGGACTGATTAGTTGCCATAAGCGCAGTGATGGTAAAGACCGCTCAGTCATGCGAATGACCGTGATGATGACCATGGCCACCGCCACTATAGGCACCGGCCTCGGGTTCAAAGGGCGCTTGTTCACAGATGACTTCTATACCCATCAGGCGAATCATATCATCCAGTACATGGTCATGCTGGTAACGCAAACCTTCTGCCGTTATTTGTAATGGCACATGACGATTACCGAGATGGTAAGCAGCACGCGCCAGCAATAGTGGATCGCTCACCTGCAGGCTACTGACGGTCTCAAGCGCTGCCTTGATCATAACGACTTCACCCTGTTCGGCACGCAGGCAATCGCCCTCGCGCAGTATCGCGCCACGCGGCAGTATCACACCAACTTCCTCACCATTATCGAGCTTGGCTCGAAAGCGACTCTTCTGGCGCACATCAAATGGCAAGGTCATGGTGACATCATGCGCTGTTGGCTTTTGTAGTTTTTCGTTCAAATTTAGCATGGCGTGTGGCTCAGAATAAAAAGTAGCGTTGTGCCAATGGTAATACCTCAGCCGGTTCACACGTCAGTAATTCACCATTCGCACGTACTTCATAGGTTTGCGAATCCACTTCTATGTTGGGCTGCCAATCATTCAGTATCATGTCTTTTTTACCAATGGAACGTGTATTCTTCACCGCTAACAGACGTTTCTTTAAACCCAGTTGTTCGCCAATACCGGCATCCAGTGCAGCCTGGCTGACAAAAGTCACCGCTGTTTGTGATACCGCATTACCCAGCGCACCGAACATATAACGGTAATGCACCGGTTGTGGTGTGGGTATTGATGCATTCGGATCGCCCATGGGTGCGGCGGCAATAAAACCACCCTTGATAATCAGGGCGGGCTTGGCGCCGAAAAACGCCGGACTCCATAACACCAGATCCGCCAGCTTGCCCACTTCCACCGAACCCACTTCATGCGCAATGCCGTGCGTGATAGCCGGATTAATCGTGTACTTGGCAATATATCGTCGTGCCCTGATATTATCGCTCTCACTACTATCCCCCGCCAGAGCACCGCGTTGCACCTTCATTTTATGTGCGGTTTGCCAGGTACGGGTAATGACTTCACCCACTCGACCCATGGCTTGTGAATCGGAAGCGATCATCGAAAAGGCACCGAGGTCATGCAGAATATCTTCAGCAGCGATAGTTTCTCGGCGTATTCTTGATTCGGCGAAGGCAACATCCTCTGCAATACCCGGATCGAGATGATGGCAAACCATGAGCATATCCAGATGTTCATCCACTGTATTTACTGTATAAGGGCGCGTCGGATTGGTACTGGACGGTAAAACATTGGGTAAACCGCAGGCGCGTATAATGTCTGGCGCATGCCCGCCGCCAGCACCTTCAGTATGATAAGTATGAATGGCCCTGTCTTTAAATGCGGCAATGGTATCTTCTACAAAACCGGACTCATTCAGGGTGTCGGTATGTATGGCCACCTGTACATCGGTCGCATCCGCCACCGACAGACAGTTATCGATAGCCGCTGGTGTCGTGCCCCAGTCTTCGTGCAGTTTCAGGCCCATGGCACCGGCGCGCACCTGTTCATATAAAGGCTCGGGCACACTGGCATTACCCTTGCCCAGGAAACCCAGATTCATCGGCAAGGATTCCGCCGCTGATAACATTTTATGAATATTCCAGGGACCCGGTGTGCATGTGGTCGCATTCGTGCCAGTCGCCGGTCCGGTACCACCGCCAAGCATGGTGGTAACACCGGACATTAAAGCCTCTTCAATTTGTTGCGGGCAAATAAAATGGATATGCGCATCGATACCACCGGCAGTTAAAATTTTACCTTCGCCAGCAATGGCCTCGGTACCCGGGCCAATAATAATATTGACTCCCGGCTGTGTATCAGGATTACCAGCCTTACCAATACCACTAATGCGTCCGTTCTTGATACCAATGTCCGCTTTGACAATACCCCAGTGATCAATGATCAGGGCATTGGTAATGACGGTATCAACCACATCAGCAGCGCAACGTTGACTTTGTCCCATGCCATCGCGAATGACCTTACCGCCACCAAACTTGACTTCATCACCATAAATCGTGTGGTCCTGTTCTACTTCGACAATAATGTCCGTATCACCCAAGCGTATTCTGTCACCCGTGGTCGGGCCATACATTTCGGCATAGGCACGTCTGTCCATTTTATTCATACAAGCCCCCTACAAAGATCCCATGACTTTGGCATTGAAGCCAAACACAATGCGGTCACCGGCGTACGCCACCAGGTGTGCTTCACGTTCCTGACCGGGTTCAAATCGTACCGCTGTACCCGCAGGTATATCCAGGCGAAAACCTCGCGACGCCTCGCGGTCAAACAGTAGCGCTGAATTGGTTTCATAAAAATGATAATGCGAACCTACCTGCACGGGCCGGTCACCACTATTGGCCACTTTAATAGTGATGCGCTCGCGGTCTTTATTAATTTCGATTTCACCAGCCTGTGGGAATATTTCACCGGGTATCATTATCATCTCCTCAAGGAATTGGATTATGTACGGTCACCAGTTTGGTACCGTCCGGAAAAGTAGCTTCAACCTGTACTTCCTTGATCATCTCTGCAATACCATCCATGACATCCTCTCTAGTCAGCAAGGTTGCGCCATAACCCATCAGTTCGGATACGCTGCGACCATCGCGCGCACCTTCCATAATCGCAGCAGAAATATAAGCGATAGCCTCCGGATAATTGAGTTTTACACCCCTGTCCTTACGCCGTTCGGCTAACAAGGCAGCTGTAAAAATTAATAATTTGTCTTTTTCTCTGGGTGTCAATTCCATAAAAACCAGCTCCTGTATTGTTTCAGGTTTTCCAGATTCTCGGTGCACAAGCTTCAATGCCCATCACCTGTGGCCGAATAATCCGCCATGCCTTTTCGAAATGCTGTCGCGCCATTTCGCCATGATGACCGAGGAAACGACAGACCAAAATATCATTCAACAAAGTCACGCTAAACTTGAAATCCTGATGACTTGCAAGCTCTGTTCTCAAGCGCTCGACCAGCTGTTTATCTGCCGGTGTCGCCAGCAATGTGCCTGTGACCGTGTACCCGGACAAACCCCAGTTCTCGGTTAACACTGCATGGTCGGCCGATAACCGGGTGCGCTCAACCACGAGCGGCAAACCTTGCCGTGTGAGCATAAACTGCTGCTCGCAGTGACCACTATCAAAGCGCATGCCGCTAAAGGGTCGACCCAGACAACTGATATCCCAGCCGATAAAACGCGCACCTTGCGCTAATTCAACCTGCGTCTTCAGTAATGAGCGCGAACCTTCAAAAAAAATATTATCCTGGGGCAACCATTCCAGCTTTGCGTTTTCCTTCACCTGTAAGTGTTGATGCAATTGTGAACGTCGCGCCTGACTATTATAAAACTTTCCTGAAGCTGGCGTGGTCAATAGTGCATGCGCCTGCTCTCCGATCTGGACATTTATCTCCAGACAATCACCACCAACAACACCACCCGGCGGATGAATAATATAAGTGTGACAAACACCAGCCTCTGGATAAAACGGACGTTGCACCAGCAATGGCCCGTGGTGCTGACGTTTTGATAAAATCGTTGTCTGCTCGCGCAACTGGTATTGCAGCTGCAGGCGCGCATGCCAACTATCTGATTTTTTCAGCACTGCAACCATTCAGGCACCTGACAGCCAATACATTGAAAACGATAACATGATAATCGATAACAACAGGCGCAATGACTCTACCCGTTGGCCGTTGGTTTTTTGCAAACGTGCAAAAAAATTACCTAGCAAGCCTCCAAAAATCATCATAGACAACAGCACGCCCAAACTAAACAGTAATAAATAAGCTATTCCAAGCACCGGAGAATTCATATTGGCCAATGGCAGTAGCAGTAATAATGGCGCAGATCCAGCAGCACCATGCAATAATCCGACGAGCACGGTTCCATGTTTGTGTTGATGCATCGGGTTAACGGGCTTGACCGTGTCTATGTGTACATGCAATGGCATTTTGTCATGACGGTGCATAGTCAGCGAACTCCTTTTGCGTGACCAGTCCAGCAACAACATCAGACCAATACCCAGCAACATAAAGCCAATTAATCGCTCGGCAATGCTACTGAATTTTTCCGGCACAGCCATACCAAAGAACAACACCAGGCTACCCACTATCAACACTGAAGAACCATGACCAAGTGCCCAGCGTACGCTAAAAGCAAGACTATGCTTCATGCCCTGACTGCGCATACCTGAGAGGCCGGAAACAGCAAGCAAATGATCTACATCCAGGGCATGCAGCAAACCCAGTCCGAATGCCAGTAAAAGTATATTTATCAATTCCATGCGCGACGCCTCGAATAATACCCATGAAAATAATCGGTACTGATGATCTCCACCATACAGAAAATGGCCACACTATAATAGAAGTACGCTGAATTCTGAAATAATGACGTTAATGGTTGCAACTGTCAATTCACCTGTCAAAATGCATGTATAATATTTGCCCTGTAATAACATGCTCTCACATACACTAACAAAATTAGTATCTGGACATAACATTAAATGACCATTTCCACTACCGTCACTAAAAATTGCCAGCTGATCACTGAGTACATCCCGAACGTTAATACCACAGCCATTGGCATATGGCTCCAAAATGGTGCGCGCTATGAACAACCCGATCAAACAGGCTATGCGCATTTTCTAGAACATTTACTATTCAAGGGAACGGCGCGCTACAGCGGCAAAGAACTTTCCACTCGCTTTGAAGTCATGGGCGGACATATCAATGCTGAAACCGGCAGGGAATTAACCGCCTTTCATGGTGTTGTGCCGAAGCAGTACAGTACTGACTTGCTTGCGCTATTACTGGATATGCTGACAGACACACGCTTCAGTGACACTGATTTTTTACTTGAGCGTGATGTAGTTCTGCAGGAACTGGCCATGTTGAAAGATGACCCGGAAGAGGCACTGGAAGATTTCAGTACCGAACAGGTCTGGAGACAACATAGCATGGGCAAGCAAATTTTAGGCACCATTGATAGCCTGAAAAATGCCGACAGGTCTTCTTTTATCGATTATATGCGCCATGTTGTCAGTGCCCACAAACTATGCATCGTCGCTGTGGGAAACTTCGACCAGACAACACTGGAAGCACTATGTCGCGACATTGATCTGCCTGTTGGCAAGCCTTCAAGCATACCCTCACCTGAATACAAACCTGTAAAGGCGCAGCTGGATATTGAAGCAGAGCAAAAGCATTTACTCTGGCTAATGCCGGCAGTGGGCTATCATCATCCGCAACAAGCCGCCTACGAGATAGCCAACCATATGATGGCGGGTGGATACGATTCACGTTTATATCAGGTTTTACGTGAACAATTAGGTCTTGTTTACAGCATTCATTCCCGCAATGATCATTATTCAGATACCGGTTTATGGTTTATACAAACCAATACTGAGCATGAAAATACCGACAAAACCATACAAGCTGTTGAAAGCACGATTAAACAGCTGATCGATGACGGGCCCAGCAAGCAAGAACTGGACTTCACCCGACAACACCTGCAGTCGGCACTTATTCTGCAATCCGATGATCTCGATTCAAAAATGGATACCATTGCACAGGACATTATCTACACAGGACGTATCATCAGCCTCGAAGAGCAGCTGGAAGCTTACAGTCAGGTCTCGGCAACTGATATTCAGGCTATTATTCGCGATGGATGGGATCAGGCTTCTTTCTTTAGCACGGCTTAATGATTTAAATTTTTTTAACGTTGCTAACTACTGGCTTCAAGAAGTTGCTTGAGAGACTGTAAACCCTGATCATAAGTTTTATTGATTTTATCTTTCATCCACAGTCCAAAAATGCGCCCGGGAATATTATAACCAAAATGCATTTCAAATCCCCAGGTCACCGTTGTCATGTCCTGTTGCTCGTTTAAATTAAAGTATGAATGCGCTTTTCCCATGCCCGAAAACACCAACACGCTTTTCACTGAGCGCGCGTCTGACGCCTGAATAATTTTCTGACTACCTTTACCCACCTGGGGATGCTCACTGGACCAATGCATTATCGCTCCCACCCCTTGTTCTGCACCTTCAAAGGTATAGATCGTATCGCCATCTATTTTAGCCCAGGGCGACCACTGATTGCGCAAATGAAAATTGGATACATAAGGATAAACACTGTCGGCTTTTTTATTAATAACTATACTACGTTGCAGCTGAAGACTTTCTGGCAACATCATGCCAGCAATTAAAAATATGACCAGTAATACTGCCAGCAACAATAAACTTCTGAATAGTAATTTCATCTTGCTCTCCGTCCTTAACAGGATCTTTTTATATTTATGTCAATGGTACTTGTGGTTCGATGTGAAATACGCGGCTACAGAATTATTTTCACACTCAAACAAGTATTAGCAAGCGACTACAGGTATTCTACTGCACTACATAAAAATGTCAAAAGCTTATAAACTACGTAACATTATCGTCAACATAAAAATTCGGTTCACGTGATACTTACCGGCCTTCAAGTGATGAATATAGAACTGAAGCACAGGCTGCTATACATGCAATGGTATTTTTCTGGATGCCACATACTCGCCACCCTCATAGCCAGCCAACTCCAGTAAATCTGCATCTGTGGATACCTGGATATTAAAGTCATGCTCACCATCTTCAATATCGTTACTCTGTATCGGCCTTGCATTAATATATATGTCCAGGCGTTGCAATCCAGACGTACTGACGCTAAGTTCGACTGATAAACCGCTCTGACTGACTTCAGCATACAGCAGTCTCCCTGGCATGGTGCTCAGAATTTCTCCCGCGTGATCAATAAGATCCTTATTACCATCAAGCACATCGTCACGCGTCATATAATGACGGGAATCCGGTTTAACGCCCAGATCCTCCAATGGTGTTCCCGATTGCTCACCTACCCTCATTGTTCGGCGGATGGCGACGCGCATATCAGCGCCATTTGGCAGGATCTTATAGGGTACTGATGCATCGGCAGGTGCAGGCACTTGCATCAATGCCCGCAACAGACTGTGTGTCCAGACATTCGCTCCGCCGGCGCCGGTATTATTATCGACACCGAGTATATGACCAATATCATGGTCCTTGAAACCCGCGGCAAAAATATCGGTAGCACTGTAACAACGCGCATCGGTCACAAGGACTACCGGCCCATGGTATTTTTGCCCCCGGCTATTGGCATATTCTGTTGGTGTAATAGGAAAGCCGCGAGAATAGATCGCGCCGGTTTCTACCGAACGACTGATAGAATTAACCCAGGGCCCGAGATCTATTTCGCCCGTCGGGTTGGTTTCATGGCGTTTACATAGTCGCAAGTTCAATGACGTGTTAATAAATTGACTCGGCTCTGGTGTGATTTCTCCTGGCGTCAATACCTGTAACAAACCTTCGCTGGCAAATATATGCCCGCCACCATTTCCACGCACATCAACAATAAGACCGCTTTGTGGCAGCAACTCTGCCAGCCGAATAAATTCATCTATGAAAGCATCCGGATTATCTACATTAAAGGTATAGAGTCGTATATAGGCAAATTCTCCGAATGTTGTCTGTACGCTCCTGGCAGCCAGCACGCCAGGCATTGTCGTCGGCAGTGTGTCAGCGGCCACTGTCTGTAACGCTTTCACACGGTTACTTTTACGCTCCGCAGCAATCACTTTTGGCGCGAATAACATTTTCCTGGTGCGCTGTATAATATCGGCCTCAATATCAACACCTTGAGAAGTGGCCCTTGTGTTGATCACTGCGGTATTCATCGCAGTAGAATCCGGTAAATCCGGCGAGACTATCCAGTCTTGCCGCATCTCACGTTGTACACCATTAGCATCGGTATAACCGATAATGACCCACATTTCATCGGGTGGCAGCGATCTTCTTAGTGCGCGGATAGTAAGCCCGTCAATACCACGTACATGCTGCGCCTCCATATTACTGCCTGCATGTCTACTGGCAGAAATACTAATCGCCCGCTTGATAGGCACACCATTCCACATATTGACTTCCACACCGGATTTAAAGTGGGGATGCGAAAAACCCTGCATAAAATGCGCTGCAATATAATGCGGCTTGCCATTGTCATAATATTCTTCAATATTGAATGGCAGAAAGGCCACTTTGTCAGCAAATGGCGCGGGTAGCAAATAGTTGGTGTGCAAGTCCCTGACTGAATTGAACACTTCGATCATTTCACGATGCAATTCAAATTCGCTACCCATTGTTTGAGTACTTGCCTGCTCCAGCCGGTGTTTGATCAAACGTAATTTCTGTATAGGGTCGACACCATGCATGGATTTTTTTAGTGGCAAATGCACAAAATTATCACTCAGGATCAGTAATGCCTGATTCACCAGCAATTTGCGATCTGCCAAATCGAGCTCACCTGCCGATTCAATAAATTCTGGCAAGTCTGTCGCCGAGAGGAAATGCTTTTTTACTGCTGCGTGTGTTTTACTCAAAAAGTTCAAACAAGCAGGCTTCGCTTGTTTTTTATTACCGGATCTTTTGGTCTTTTGCGATTGTGCTTTAGTGCTGCGGTTATCCATGACTGTATCCCTGTAACATGTCCATCGTATTTTAATACTATAATAACAGCTATTGGTTCATTGAACCTATACTCAATTCCTGAAAAGAGCAGAGGCTCTTTCAATATTGAGGCATTGAAAATCTACTATTTATTCTTGAACTTATTGGTTTATATGAAAAGGTATGCGTATAAACAGTGTGACGAGCAGGATTCTTGCTGGAAATGTATTATTAAACGGATATCGGAGTTTATTTCAATAGTAACTAGATAGCCATAACGGCCAGATGGCCAATTAGAACAAATTGACACCTGTACGCTGCACTTCCAGTAGCAGCACAAACAATGATGCCACCAGTACCGCCAGCATCGAATTGAGTTTTGTCCTGATTTTATGGGGATGTTGTTTCATATCACCGATCGCCTTCACAGCAAGCAGTATCAATTTTCATCTGCTATATAATGCCACTAAACTTAATAGTGCATAGCACCTGGCCTTAATTTTATCTATATAGTAGCTATTGAATAAAATTCAAGAAGCTTTCTTTCTCTGTGCAGATTGCGCCCAAACCACATGCGGGTGCACAATTCCCTGATCTACCACCAGCTCCATCTGCAGCATTTCGGTAATTTTTTGCAGTGAATACTGCTCCGCAAAGGCTGTTTTCAGATGTTCTGTATGAAACCTGTTCAGGTACAACAGATTGGGCTGGATGCCATGCTCCTGCTCAAAGTCCCGGATGAGTCGATAAATGTATGCCAGCATTTCTTTCTCTCCTTACAGTTGACTTCACATGCAATAACATTGCATTTTTAATGCCAATTGATCTGGAGACAAATATACAATGACTTATATGACAATATGATGAAAGAAATGTCCACTTGCACCATTATGGATTAAAACTTGCCCGAATGTTGACCACCCGTGACCCGCCGGGGCAGCCAACAGACCCATGTTGAATATGCCTGTAACCGCAAATATTGACATTAATCGCTTGCGGGCAGGGTGCGCTGGCTTATTACTTACTCTCCGTCATGCTCGTCATGACGCACTTTCATCGCTAAAGCCAAAGGCCTTATCATGCACATAAACCAGCTTACAAGCATCTATGTATTTCGCATCGTGAATTCGGTGCGCTTTAATATAGCCCGTGTCGCCCTTCTGCAGGATGATTTTCTCGCCGTCCGCCACCAGGCCATCTGCTGTTTTTGTAAAAAACTGGATCGACATTTTACCTTCCACGACAATCGTCATGTCATCACCAGGATGTGAGTGAGGAGGTTCTTCAGAGCCAGCTTCCCATTGTTCCAGCATCACTTCAACGCCATCCGGGTTACCAGGATAACTGGTTCTTACTGTGAATCCCGCCGGTGTGTCAGGTACAGATATGTGATGCTGCCATACAGCGCTACTGTCGCCATCGACTTGTTTGTTTATACTTTCTGACATGATCAAACCCTTTTGTAATTTATTGGCTCGTCATTATATGGTCCGATGCAGAACAGGGTCTAGCACTATCGGTAGTGCATGTCGGCCGTTTGACATATCTGTCGATAATCTCCAGTTATTCAGCCTGGTATTATATGCAGCGCTCTAATGGAACAGATATCGCATACACCGCTACATTCCTGTCAATACAATCTATAAGATATCCAGACACATGCCTGGAAAACCTTATTTACGGGTGCATCGTTATTTGTTTAAATAGTTTTTGGATCTGTATCGATACTTAACATATAAATATAAAAAGGAATGGGAATATGGAACATGATGATATAAAAAATAGCAAAAACACAATAAAGACTAACGAACAAGCTCAACTGGAATCTCCTCAACGACGTCAATTTCTCAATAGCGCACGCGCATTATCCATAACAGGGCTGGCAGCCGGCATGACAGGCACAGGTGCATTGCTAACAGGAAAAAAGGCTTTAGCCGATGACTTCAGGCTTGATCCAGACAAGCCCTTACGTGCATTAAAAGGCAAAAAGAGACAACAACAAGTTTACTTGTTACGCAAACAGGTCGCCAACTTTTACCATCGCCAGCCATTACCGGATCAAGCAAATAATGGAGACGATGAACGCTATCCTGAACGGTTGGGAAGCTTCAGTAAGGGGATGCCGCATAATTCGTTGGGAGAGGTTGATCAGGATGTTTATGAAACTTATCTTAGAGCCATCGATACAGGTGACCGGGATCTTTTTGATACCATTACAACACCTGGCAATATCACCTTACGCAATATAGAAAATATCTGGTCTATCGATTACCTGGGACCTGATTCACATAGTCTCAACTTACCGCCAGCCCCGGCGATTGCCAGTGCCGAACATGGCGGTGAATTTGTTGAACTGTACTGGCAAGCTCTGACACGCGACGTACCCTTTGCTGAATACAGTACCGATGCCAATATTCAGCTGGCCGTGGCTGACCTGAATCGTTTGTCTGATTTTCGTGGTCCGACAGTGAATGGCCAGGTCACTACAGACACAATATTCAGAGGGATAACACCCGGTGAACTCGCCGGCCCGCATATTTCACAATTTCTCGCCTATGATATTCCCTATGGCGCCATGCTGGTACCACAAAAAACAATCACAGCACCACCGGGGCAGGATTATGTAACCGATTACGATGACTGGCTGGATCAGCAAAATGGCATCACTGCTTCACAAAAAACCAACGATCCGGTGCATCGTTATCTGCGTAGTGGGCGTGATATAGGCGAATATGTCGGGCGTGATTTTCTATACCAGCCATACTTGAATGCAGCATTGATTTTAACCCGTGGATTAAAATTACCCTTTGACGCCAACAACCCTTATATCAAACCAGGAAAACCCAGTCAGCACGGGCATAATACCTTTGGCGGTCATCATCTTTACCATATGGTAGTACGCATTGCGAACATTGCCCAGAAGCATGCCTGGTATCATAAGTGGGCAGTACATCGTCGTTTACGGCCAGAGGAATATGGTGGCAGAGTGCATAACCATAGGCTGGGAAAAAGCGTTTACCCGATACCTGAAGACCTGCTTAACTCGGATGCTATTCAACATGTCTTTTCACAATGGGGCAGCTATTTATTACCACAACAATACCCGGAAGGCGTACCACCACACCCGGCCTATCCCGCTGGCCACGCCACGATTGCCGGCGCCTGTACGACGATGCTGAAAGCGCTGATGGATGAAGATACTGTACTGGAAAAACCACTGGTATCCAACGCCGAGGGTACTGAGCTGGTACCCTACACAGGGGGAGAGTCGCTGACTGTCGGCGGCGAACTCAACAAACTGGCTACCAATGTATCGATTGGCCGTGATTTTGCTGGCGTGCACTGGCGCTCTGATTCTGTCGAAGGTATGTTTCTTGGTGAAGCCATTGCCATTGATGTGCTCAGGGATTTAAGGCTCGGTTATTATGAAGAATTTAAAGGCTTTCATTTAACCAGATTTGACGGCACTGAAATCATCATTTAATCGGTATACCCCCGGGTTTATCAGTCAGCATAGCAGCCCCTTTTCCTGTAAGGAACAGGGGCTGCTTTTTATATCCATTTCCATTTTCCGCGTTAACTTTATGTTTCTATAATCTCAAGGCATTCGAATGCCATCAAAACGTTTAACCGGCCATGAAAATATCACCTTTTTTTTCAACCTTATCTCACTGTCATCATTCAGGCACATGCGACCACCAAGAAATATTTGACAGCACATTGTGTCAAAGTTTATATAACATGAATGAAATTTATGGCGAAAACATTGACTATCAGTATGGAGCTATCTTTAATGAAAACAGCACACGATGGGGTTATATTAATTTCCCGGTGCCTCGTGCAAACGGATACTCATCAGGCAATGTGCTTGATCTGGAAGTCAGCGTCACAGATACAAATGGCAATATGTGGTGTTGAGCGCATGTCAGGTATCGTTATGGTAATGTAACAGGGTCTGGAACCGGTAACAGAATACTGGATTTTGGCTCCCTGCCCGGCGGTGCTCCTTCCGAGGGATTTGTGGATGTTTTTTGCGTTTTGCCAACAAACGGTGGCGCTATCCATAGCATCTCTGTTGATTTTAACTAGACTTACAGTATGAAATTATTTAGGGTCATCAAATGCGAAATTTAACCATGGCGATTTTCATTCTGGTAGCTGGCTTTCTGATGGGCATCGGCTTTTCCAGCTTGATAAAGGAAGACAAAACCGTGGCTTTACATCAAGCCATGGCATCTTCCCAGGATCAGCTATCAGCACTGGATACAAAAGTTTCTGCATTGACCCGAAAAATTGAGGCGATTGTTCCCGTATCGTCGTTTGTGCAGCCCGAGGCCATGCCGCAAGCGACGGCGGAAACAATGGAGCCTGGCAACGACTATTCATACAACACGCCTGACTCACAACCAGCATCAAATATCGATCAGTACAATGCTTCCCAGGAACAACTGAACAGCCTGGATACACAAGAGGAAGCTGTCGCAGAATTAACAACGAATGATAATTTCATAAAGGCAGAATTACTTTTTCAGCAAGAACCTTACGACCAACAATGGTCCCTGGTGCAACAGGAAAATATCTATGCTCTATTTAACAACTCGGACAAGTTTACCGGGCTTAGTATTAATGAAGTGATATGCCGCAGCCACAGCTGTCGATTACAACTGAATATCAATGAAACCAATGCCGAGAAAAACCTGGAAAGCGTTATTATTGGTGAACTGGGCCAACAATTTCCCAATGCCACCTGGAAACGTGAAGATAACTATATGACCCTACTGGTCAGCACAGCGCAAAAATCGCCGTAACCCTTGTGTGATCGACCTCTACAGCTTTAAGACCATCAGATCCATCCCGGAAACACCCACCGCTATGTTAACAGGCGATGGCGCTGTAGATACCACGTACAAGTAATAGATTCATGCTGATAAATACCGGCAACAGTCCGGATTTATAATGAAATAATGCTGGTCTCTATTTGCAGAATGGAACACTAAACCCTATTATATCTACAGTAACCACAATGGAACAGGCCAATGACGTTTATATCATCAGGGAAAAATATTCGGATATTTTCAACGCTTGTCTTAATGACAGGCTTGATGTTTTCAACTTCAAGCACGTATGCGAATATCACACCCTGCGAACAACATATTAACACGCATATATATAATCACGGCCACGACAAAACCCTTGATAGCGAAGTATCAGACTATCAACAACTGATCGAAGAGTCGTTTGTTTACCAGACCAAAAGCATCGAAACGGCCAAAAGACTAAAGACTAATATCAATCATAATGTCCCTCTTACCGGAGCGGATTTACATACACTTAATGAAGGTTTGCTGGCACACTTAAACCTGCGTAAAAAATTATTCCATTTCGCGGAAATGCATGAATGCTGGCTGGAACAAGACACCATTGAAAGTGCTCGTTCCGATGAAAGATTTTTGCAACACCTGCAAGGCGTGATGCTGTCATTATCCGCAGCGTTAACATTATATGATAACTACCTGCTTGCTATTTCAATATTTCAGGAAGATGATAAATTGCGCCGATTTCTCAACAGTGAAGATGCGGGTTACCATAAAAATGATGAGGAACTCACTGCCGTAACCCTATCGTATAATTCAATCAATAACAGGGCGCGCGTACGAAAAGCGATACATTTTTATGAAAAATATAAAGATATCTCGACTGATATAAAAACATCCGATAATTTTTCCTACCTGGACCTGCTCATTAATCAAAGCCCGTCCTATAACCTCACCCGGGAATTCGCGCCATTCATGGTGCTGAATAATAAATTGCGGTTTATGGATGCCATTACCGGCGATACACTCAATTCCCTCAGTCGCGATGGTATCAACATCTTCAGTATGTTTTTCGGTAACACAGTAGGACTGATCGAAAACCGCAAGGGCAAACTTTATCACAATGAATACATAATCAAACAAGCCAGGCTGCAACTGAAGGCCGGTGACATCCTGCTGGAAAAGACGCCCTTTCGCCTGACTGACAAATTCATACCTGGTCACTGGGGACATGCTGCCATCTGGATTGGCAGTGAACAGGAATTAAAGGCGCTGGGTATCTGGGAACACCCATTGGTAAAACAACATCAACAACAAATTAAAAACGGTCATTCAGTGGTAGAAGCACTCCGGGGTGGCGTAGTAATGAACACGCTGAACGACTTCATGAATATTGATGATCTCGGCGTATTAAGAGCACGAACCACAAACCAGAAAGATACCATCGATGCGATCTTGCTGGCGTTAAGACAGATAGGCAAGGCCTATGACTTTAATTTTGATGTTGAAAGTACCGATAAAATTGTCTGCTCTGAGCTCATTTATGTTGCCTTTACCCATATTGACTGGCCCACGACAAATACACTGGGTAGATACACTATCAGTCCGGATAACATCGCGGTAAAAGCACTGGGGCAAGGCTCTTTGCAACTCATTATGCTGGTGCATGATGGCAAACACATAACCAACAATGCCAATACTGTGATGGCACAGTTGCTCGGCGACCATAACTTACAATAATAAATACTTCTGATGTTGGCACTGATTGCTACTTGCAGAAATGCAGCTCCCGGCACAAACCTGTAGACAATAACCGAAAGTAGTATGGCTATTATTTACCAGACACTGGCACCTGACATCAATCAGTAATACAGCAATCACTTCCCGTATGAATGCTGTGACTATAAATGCAAAAATACATGGTTAATTTCTGATCATTCCATGTTACGGATTTTTCGCCTTTCTTCACTTCTTTTAATGTGATTTTGATCATTAATTTTCTTGTATTTTATATTAATTATACGGCTACGCTTTGACATATCTGCCATTTTTTCTGATATCTCTTTCTGTCCTCCCTCAGAATAAGCAGCGGGATTAAGTAATAACATATTGTACAGGGCTTGCTCCTGATTCAAGTCATGCAACTCACTTTTCTTATCCCATTCCAATTTAAAGTCTGCCTGTTTATTTGCTATTTCCCATTCACGTAATTTAACACCATAGATAAATTCAGCCAGTTGCCGCTGGTTACTCTTATAGAGTTTTTCTACTTCAATATTTTCCTTTTCATTCCATTGTTCTTCCTGCCTGGTTAGCTTGCCGCCGACAGGCTTGGCAATAATAGGACTATACTTATCCATCAATCCAAGTGCCCTGGCTTTATCCAACGCTTTCTGGTCCCTTTCACTCAATAATTGATGCTTTCTGTTTTCATTATCGATAAATTCTTTGTGCTCAATCTCTGCGGCCTGTTTTTTAATCTCAAATACTTTATCCGCATGGATTTTCATATCGGCTCTGAGTTTATCAATTGCCTCCTTGTTATCTCCTGTCTGTGGATTAATAAATAACTGACTGAGTTGTTGCTGCATATTGGCTTCGGCGTCAGCTATCTTCATGTCTCGCTGTGCCTTTAACTCTACTCTTTGCAAGCGGTATTCCGTTTCCAGACTTCGGGTTTTTTCCTTATATTCGAGATTTAATTCACGAGTAAAGTTTCTGAAATTTGAAATACTTTTCCGGTTTTTATTTTGTCTTTCATTTTTCTGCTGTTGACGCTGTTTCTGTGCCTCGTATCGTTCAGCTCTTAATGCCTTATCATCTGCAGCATATGCAGTATTCAGCACGCTTAATAACAGCACCAGCGTGATACCCGCTATTGTTTTTACCATGACTCCTCCCGATTTTTTGAAAATGAAGATTTGTATTAGTATAGCGCTGTAAACAAACTTCGTTTTAAAACACGCATACCACCATCCGTCATTCATCAGCTTTTATTGCACATATATCAGTGGTATATAATTTATTATATAAATATCAATTATTTAGTAAATATATAAGTTACTATGGCCGCAAAATTTGTAATAAATCACCTTGAAATATACGTTCAAAACGCAATTTTTATGTACCAATCTTACTCAACAACCTTTACTGCATGCCTGTGAACACGGGACATGTGAGTGAAAGCATAATCTGGTTGCTAAACCGATTTATCGGGCAGGTATTAATTCTTGAACGACTGCTGCAATCGGCCAGAAGCAGTCGCTCTGAGCATGGTCAATTGATAAAAAGCAGACATTAGAGTCTGACGTTTGTACTTTGCCGACACATTGACGATCGGCAGGAGCGAATCGTTAGGCATGTTGACCTCGAACGCCTGCTAATAGCAATATGGTGGCGATGATAAAAGTTACTGAACCAATACTCACCATCAGTAGAGGCGGGTCTCCGGGTGTATTTACATATACGCAGTAGACAACATAATTCATCATGGACTGAAAAATCAGGCTAGAGACTATTAACAGCCAAATTAGTCTGGATTCGGCGTGATGATAGAGATGGCTTATAAGGGCCAGGTTAACTATGCCTGCTACTAACCCTCCGACTCCAGCTAACCTGATTAAGGCGAGAAACAGGGTTTTGTAGTGTTCACCAAGCCCGTTCCAGTCAACATTTAAGGCTTGCGCATGATATGGCATAAATTCGCTAGCCGTGACATACATAATGCCAAAAATTATATGGCTTATACCTCCAATGGCGAATAAAATTAGTGCAAATTTCCAAATCATTTTTTTTGATTCTTCTAAATTCCTAACGTTTGAATTAAGGGGCCGATCGAGTAGCGAAGTCCAAGCCCGCGTATTTTCGGGTGTATTGGTATGAATTGTTAGACACTATAATTCAATCTCATCACCATACCGCATGATACTGCATTCAACCCCCAGCTTCTCCACTTCAAGCTTGAACAACTGATCATCTGCTGAAGCAATATTTTTAATCCAGAAAAATGGAATATTATAATGACAAGGGATAACCTTTTTAGGTGCTATGATTTTCACCGCCTCAAGCGCATCAGTTACATCCATTGTCCACGTATTATTACCTGGCCCACCAATTGGAAGCATCAATATATCAGGATTTAAACCTCCCCATTCAGTTTGAAAAATAGAATCTCCCAGATTCACAATCGTTTTTCCATCTAATGTGATTTTAAAACCTACAGAACCGATGCCGACACGTTCACCTGGCCCCGGATGCTGTTGTATTTTGAACCACAATACTGGAATACTGATGGAGCCATGTACGGTTTCGATGGCTTCAATTT
>Ga0316205_10002232_pt1 | contig 20757 bp, 17 predicted proteins | sample 3monthpyrite_MG_FD_204941 | JGI IMG/M metagenome (GOLD analysis project Ga0316205, IMG submission 204941) | Microbial mat bacterial communities from mineral coupon in-situ incubated in ocean water Damariscotta River, Maine, United States -... | ecosystem: Environmental > Aquatic > Marine >... | reverse complement strand
CATTTTCAGCAGCCATTAAAGCTGAAGATTTAGGGCTTACCACACTTATGGTGAATGCTGGGTTGGATTTTGGTGGCACGTGCGTAAATGTGGGTTGCGTACCGTCTAAAAACCTTATTCGAGCCGCAGAAACGGTACGTCACGCTACGCATTCCAATTTTAAAGGTATAAAACCTAAAGGAGCAGACATTGATTTTGCACAAATCATAAAAGATAAAAAAGTATTGGTTGCTTCACTTCAGCAACAAAAATATCTGGATGTGGTCAGTGATTTTGAAAAACTAACAATGCTAAAAGGATGGGCCAAATTTATAGATGCTAACACCATTCTTGTGGACGGCAAAGACACATACACAGCAACCAATATTATTATAGCAACTGGGGCAACTACCAATATCCCAAATATTGAAGGATTAAATGAGCTTGGTTATTTAACCAATGTGTCCTTATTCGATTTAGAGGAAAAACCAGAAAGCCTGACCATCATGGGAGCTGGTTATATTGGCTTGGAAATTGCAATGGCATACAACCGCCTGGGTGTGAAAGTTCGCATCATCGAATTTACCGACCGGCTTTTACGCAGTCAAACCAAAGACATCACTGATGTATTGGAAGTTCAAATGAAAAGCGAAGGCATTGAATTTTTGCCAAATTTCAGAGCCTTTAAATTTGAAAAAGAAGGAGATAACACGATTATCCATTGCAACTGTCCAGACGGAACGACAACGCAACTTATTGAAAAGGGCAAGATTTTAGTAGCTACAGGGACAATACCAAATACAGGCAAATTAGGACTGCATAATATCGGGCTGACTTTAACGAAAAGTGGACACATTGAAGTAAGTGAAAAAATGGAAACCAATATTCCCAATATTTATGCAGCAGGTGATGTCGCCAATACTCCTGCATTTGTTTATACCGCTGCAAAAGAAGGAAGTATAGCGGTCAATAATGCGTTTTTACTATCGAAAAACAGTGTGGATTACTCCTCATTGCCTTGGGTAGTTTTTACCGACCCACAAATTGCAGGTGCAGGTTTAGACGAAGCACAGGCAAAGGCCCAAAACATACCATTTGAAGTTTCTAAATTGGAATTGAAAGACGTGCCAAGAGCCATAGCTGCAAATGACACAAGGGGATTTATCAAACTCATCCGTAATACCAAAACCGACAAATTGATAGGTGCAAGAGTGGTCGCTCCTGAAGGTGGAGAACTTATCCAGCAATTGAGTATGGCAATCAAATTCGGAATAACCGTGAAAGATTTAGCGGACAGTTTCTACCCATATCTGACTTTGGGAGAAGGTATTAAATTAGCTGCAATAACATTCGGAAAAGACATATCGAAGTTAAGTTGTTGTGCCAGTTAAATCCCGACCAATAGTCACACACTTTTGGAAGTGGCATTAGCCAACGCTCACCCAAATCTCGAAATAGAGAGAGCTTTTCCTTCCCTGAAAAACACTAACTTTGAACACTACTAAACGGTGATTATAAAGGGTGAAGCAGTAAATCGAAGGTCTGTGCATTTAATAAATTTTGCTGGTGGTGGCCATGTAATCACATTCAAATCCACAACTGTACAAAACAATCTCGTTAGTAGTAACAAAGTTTTCTCTCCAATTCAGGAAATTAGTTCTACCAAATATTCAGCATCTTCCGGCTATAAATTTTTTCGTAATTTGAAAGAAGCAAAACGAACCCCGGAATTAATCTAGAACAAGTAGAATGTTTCTCTGATTTTTTAAGTTATTTTCAAAAAAAAGGCATGAAAAAAATACTCATCACCGGCGGTACCGGCTTTATCGGAAAAGAACTTCGAAGACTATTACTTCAGCAGTATCATCATCTCATTATAGTTACCCGAAGCCCGAAGAAATACGACGACGAAAAGGCCGAAAATCAAAAATTTATTTCTTGGGATGAATTGGCAGAAACAATGAAATCTGTTGATGTTGTAATTCACCTAGCCGGCGAAAATGTATTTAATCAAAGATGGTCGGATGAAGCAAAAAAACTTATCTACGATTCACGCATAGAAAGTACGAGAAAACTGGTTGAAGCTATGCGAGAAGCAAGTTCGAAACCTGAAGTTTTTATCTCAGCATCCGGGGCCGGATTCTATGGAAACGGGGGAGATACTGTACGTATTGAGAGCGATGGCGCAGGGGATGATTTTCTTGCTGAAGTTTGCAAGGATTGGGAGGCTGAAGCTCAAAAAGCTACAGAATTTGGAGTTCGAGTGGCAAATCCAAGAATTGGCATTGTGCTGGAAAAAGACGGAGGTGCACTTGAGAAAATGATCACGCCTTTTCAGTTTTTTGTAGGTGGTCCTGTTGCAGACGGTAAGCAGTACATGAGCTGGATCCACCGCGAGGATTTATTGAAGGCACTTATTTTTCCCATGCAGGAGAATTCGCTTGAAGGCCCATATAATGTGTGTGCCCCAACTCCGGTTACAATGAATACTTTTTCATCAGTTCTTGCAAGTGTGATGAATAGGCCGGCCTTTTTTCGAGTCCCAAAATTTGCACTTGAATTGGTATTTGGTGAGGGAGCAAAGCCCATTCTTGATAGCATCAGAATGAAACCGGCGGTGTTAGAATCCAAAAATTTCGATTTCCGTTATGATGATTTGGAAGCAGCTCTTGCTGATATTTTGAATTAAGATCAAATTTGGTACTTTATTCAGTATATATTAATACCTGAAAAATGAATAGAGTACAGTTAGACAAAGACATTAAGCCCCTCCCTGAGTTTAGAACAAACGCGGCGGCTATTTTAGAACAGATCAAGAGAGATCGTCGCCCAATCGTAATCACACAAAATGGAAGAAGTTCTTGTGTAATGCTAAGTGTTTCCGATTATGAAGAAATGGTGACTAGAATTGAACTTGCCGAAGCCATAGAAGAAGCAAGAGAAGACGTAAAACAAGGGGTTGGTATATCACATGCGGAGGTGATAAAAAACCTCCGAGATCGAGTGTCCTCCAAATGAAAATCGTTTGGTCGAGAAGAGCGAGCAAAGATGCTGAGAACATTATTGATTACATCTCGCGCGACAATCAAAGTGAGGCGTTTGAACTGATTGATGAAATCGAAGAAAAAATCTTAAAACTCAAGGAATTCCCTGAACTTGGCAGAATGGTTCCTGAATTTGGCTCAAAGTATATTCGAGAACTCATCATTCGAAATTTTTATCGGGTTATCTACGAAATAGAAACGGATGAATTTGTGATCGTCACACTTCGCCAAACGAGAATGGATACACTCTGAATCTACTTCGTTGGCGGGTTAATCGTCCAACATCGTAATCCTTCTCTAGTCTGGGCTATTAATTCATATAAACCATCGTTATTTATATCTGCAATAATTGGGAACGTCATTCCTGAAGTTGGTATGCTAAACAACCGGCGACCAGTCAGGATTTCCCATGCAAATAATCGTCCAAAGTCTGCAAGTGCTAGAACCTCAGCTTTATTATCATCATTAATGTCTAAAATTACCGGACGCATTGTAATTGAGGTAGGTTGCCCAAGATTTTGCGTTATCTTCAATTCTCCGGCAGGGTTAAACATCAATATAGACCCGTTTGCACTTTGGGCTACATATAAATCAGTTCTATAAAAGCCGGTACTGTCGCGAAGTAAAACGTTTTCTTCTACTGATATTTTATTCAACTGGCTACTTGTAGCATATAATGACTTGATAGCAATCGAATCCATCTGAATGCTTATAGAAAGAGAATCAACGAAGCCTGGTTCTTGGCCAATCGAATAAATATTTCCATCAGAACCGGCACCAATTATTTTATCCGCATAAATTACCGGAGCAGTATTAAAACTGGCATTAATAAAAGTTGGATAACCTGGCCGAACGGCTCCATTCCGTTGCCAACTATGTAATATATTTTGCGAGACTACCCAAACAGAATACTCTCCATCAACTTCAGTATGCTGCGGTGCGTGTTTAACAACTGCACTGGTAAACTGTGGCCAACCTCTTAAATTTTGACCTCTTCCATCTACTACATGTATTTTTCGATTCTCTGTAGGTACAATGATTTCGGGTATACCATTTCTTGACACATCAGCAACGACAATTTGAGCACTAATTCGCTCTCCAATTTCGATAGGAAATTGAGGGAGTAATCTTCCACTTTCATTCCACGCGTAGATTTTCGATCCTGCTGCTTGCAAAATTACCGGTTGACCATTTCCATACCAATCGTGTAAAATTGGGCTGCCAATTGGAATGTCACCATCATTTGTTGATGCTTGCATTACAGAAGTTCCGTCAAAAGCCAGCGCTTCAACTCGGCCACTTGAAGTTGAGATTATAATTTCATCAGAAGCACTTCCTACAATGTTACCAAGTACCGGTTGTCCGGTCAGTTCTTCGTTTTGAAGTGGTAGCACCCAAAGCTCATCATAAGGTTGAGTTGAGCCTTCTTCAATAATAGATTTAAAATTGAAGTTAATCGAGTTATTCGGATTTTTTTGAAAGCTCATGGTTAGAATGTCAAAAGAACCAACCAATCCATCGAGGGATGTATTTGCCATTAACATTGGTTCCATGAAGGCCAAAAAATCATCTGTTTTCATCCAAACAAAACCGCTAACGCCATCATTTAGAGAAGATTTTACAGCTCTAAATGTTTCATCATAAAAAATAGTACGTCTTCGAGTACGGTCAGCATCAACGCTTTCTGAAAGACCTCGTCTTTTCGAAATAGCGACAACATCTTGTGAAAAACTCAGGTAAAAATCATCAAATTGAGCCATCTCAGAACCAATCAATTTCGCTAAGACTTTACTTTTCACATAAAATGAATTGCCTTGACGTATTGCAAGCCCGCTATCAGCAAAATCTTCAAGATTAGATCGAAATGTGACTGTACCTTCAAGATTCCGCAGATACAAATACTCTCCATTCGTTAACAAACCGGATTCCGGAAAAGCAACAACGGCCATCTCAGAATCTATAGAGAGAGCTAATTTTTGATAGAGTTGCGGATCATTAATAAGCAAACTATCTAGTGGGCTTATAAGTGATTCGGGAACATACGGAACAGTTGATGCGGGCAGCCTGAATAGCGCGAATGCAGCAGAATTCCCTGCAATAAATCGGTCTAAAATAATATCGGAATTCTCGCTAGATAAACTCTCTACAAGCGTTGATTTTGACGTGTCATTTAGTGCGATAACCCCTTCAATTTCAAAACCGGAAGATTCATCATTGGTAGGTTTAAAACGTAATGATGTGGTACTAAATCCCTCCGTCGATCCAATGATATTTGGTCGATAGCCAACAGCAATAAATTGCTGCACCCAATGATCAAGTTCCGAGGAATTCGCAATTAATTGCCCGGGTGCCGGAATATTGCTTAATTCTACTTTATCGGAAAGTCCAAGATAGGAACGTAATGCGCTTTCAACGGCAAGACTAGACTCTGAAAATATTAACCAATCGTGAACTTGAGCTGCAAAAACCAGATAATTATTCAAGTGTAGTTTGTGGATGGTAAGTCGATTAAATGAATAATTATTTTGTTCGAAAGCTTCGTAATAATTAAAAGCAAAATCATTTAGATTACCACTTGTCTCAGCTAGCCAGATAAATTGTGATTTTGTGGAGCTGACAGGAAATAAAACCATGGCTTTCAGATCAATAAACTGTAGTATAGAATCCGGTAAAGAGGCTAATTGCTGTACCGCACTTGGTGTCAAATCATCTAAAATGGAAGCATATTCAGTTTCCCCAACATTATGTAAATTCACATCCGATTTTGGAACTATGATAAAACTAGATTCTGCCGGAATCATATCTATCCAGCTCTTTTCTTGGATTGATGTACAACCCAGAAAAGTAACGATGAAAAAAAAGGTAATGAATGGGCCGAAGCTACGTTGCTTTAATGGCATTAAAGAGTGCTTTTTTGAATATTGTTGAATGTGAGTAAGTCGTATTTTAAGGAAATGTTCCAATTTAAAAACGCGTGTAAAATAATACTTTTTCTTCCTTAATGAGTTTTTTAAGTCCCCTATTTTTATTTGCTGTTGCAGCAATTGGCCTTCCTTTAATAATCCATTTATTAAATTTAAAACGCCCCCAAAAGGTAGCATTTTCTACGCTTGCTTTCTTTAAGGAACTCCAAAAAACTACGATTCGAAAAATCAAGATAAAAAGGTATCTATTACTTTTTGTGCGATTACTTGCAATTGCCAGCCTTGCCTTGGTTTTGTCGCGGCCATTTTTACCACCTGGATTAGGCGGTGGTAATACAAAGTCTGCTGCCTTGAATGTTATTCTTTTAGATAATAGTATAAGTATGGGCAGAATAGGGGAAAAGGGACCACTATTTGAGCAAGCTAAGGAGATTATTACAGCACTTGAGGGGTCTTCTAAAGAGATAGACCGATTTATTTTTCAGACGACAAATGGGGAAGAACAATTTGCTTCCGTAATTGGGCATAGCCAATTATTAGGGCGAATTGAGAGTGTGACGATTAGTGATGGAGGCAATTATACAGAGGAACGGCTGAAATCGATCATCAAGATTCTTGAGGATTCACCGTATGAAAACAAGCGTATTTTTTTGGTTACAGATGGTCAAATGAGTCAATTAATCGGCTTAAATGAAATTGAAAGCATTCCACGTACAATCTCCACAACATTATTTAATCTCGGCGATGTTGCGGTACAAAATACTGTGATCTCATCGTTAGAGACGTCAAGTAATATGATTGGAGTAGGTTTACCTGTAATACTAAGTGTAGAAATTCGAAACCAGTCGGAAATACCTGTAGCCAACCAGTTTGTGACATTAGAATTTGAAGGAAATATTGTTGGACAGTATTCTGTCTCGCTTACCGCAAATACATCACAAACCTACAATTTTGAAGTAATTCCGTCCGAAATAGGAACGTCAGGCGGAAGGATTAGTTTAGAAGGCGATGAGTTTGTAGCGGACAACTCAATGTTTTTTACCATCCAAGTTCCGGCTAGTAGAGAAATTTTGTGGGTAACTGACACTAACCGAGTGCCGGGCCGGCTTTCTTACACCCAACTGGTGCTGGATGCTTCCAATCAGAGTAATGCACAGTTGACGTATCAAAAAATTGGAATTGATGAATTTGGATCTATTGGTATAGAGAATTTTGAGGCCATTATATTTGATGGAATTCGTTCAATTCCTGAATTCGGTTTCGAACGTTTACAAAATTATGTTCAAAATGGAGGTGGAATCGTCATTTTCCCGTCAGAACAAAGTGATATTGCTAGCTACAATAATTTTCTAAATTTATATAATGCAGGCGAATTTATTGGAGTTGTTGGCGACTATGCATCTTTCAACCCTATCGCAAGCGGAAATGAATTCCAGGAAGATCATCCAATTTTTACTGAGCTGTTTGACGCTGAAGAAAATGAAGAAATTAGAATAACTAAGCCCGAGATTTTCTATTACTATCGGTTTTTGCCGTCCGGTTCGCCCGGTGGTTTTAATGTGATCAGTTTAAACACAGGAGATCCAATGATTCGCGAAAAAAGATTTGGTGATGGTCGCATTATTATTTCGACCATCGGTACTGATCCGGGTTGGTCTAATTTTGGATTGAAACCATTATTTGCTCCTTTTTATTATCGATCGTTACTTTATGTGGCTTCATCAGCACAAGGTGGTTTGGTTGAGCACACTTTAGGCAAATCGTTCGCGTGGCAGGGAAATATGAATCCCCAAGATTTGATTATCAGTGTTGGTGAAGATGAAATCATCCCGGAAGTTCGAAATTCTTCAGTTGGCATAGAAGTGAACTACCCTGCCATTAATTGGGAACCGGGTTTTGTGACCCTTTCAAATCAACAAAAAGAAATTCGAATCGCTGTAAATATGGACAGATCAGAATCTGAATTTATTTCGATAAATGAAGATGTTTTATTACAAAGTGAATTAAATATTCGAATGGTAAATACCCTAGAAATAGCCGAAGAAGCTTTAAATAACGAAATTTTAGCTTCAGGTTTTGGCAGAGAAATTTGGCAATGGTTTATGTGGGCAGGATTGTTTTTCTTAATAGTGGAAAGTTTGATATCTGCATTCTATAAAACAGAAACATCAGGCGGATGAAAGAAATTCTTTTACTTTTTTTTCAGGGAGTAATTGTTTTATTCACAATTTCTTCGACATTATTGGCAGCGTATTCATTTCAAAATAAATTGCGCTTACGTAACGTACGTTTGAATTGGAGAGCCGGAAAAATGAAAGGATACCCATTATTTGCTACGGTATTTCTGGCGTTAATTTCCACATTGGGTTTCATCGTATTTCTTATCGACGATGCGACCAACTTTGGGTATTTTGCTGCATATATTTGGATTGGAGGGATGTGGTTTATATCAAGTTATCTCGCCTCTAAACATTATATCACAGATCACGGAATTGTGAAGAACATCAACGAACCATCCCAGACAATTCCATGGTTTCAAATTTTAGATTTAGTAGAAAAAGAGTCGCTAGAAGGTTCAGAGTTTACCTTCACTTATTCTGAGATGGATAAGTCGCTATCGGATGGTTATAGACAACTACGATTATTTGTACCGGCTGCAAAACGCAAAGCTTTTCAAAAAGTAGTATCTTTAAAACTTAAATCGCGAATCGAAAGTGATCTGTTACCCGACATTGATCTGCGAAAAATTCAAGAAGAATAAAAAAAGAGAATACTTGCTCGACGACGTTAAAAACACCGATATAGATAAAGAACGAGTAATGCTGGTAGGTTTGTACGGCCATAAAACTACCAAACGCCAGGCAGAAGAATATCTCGATGAACTTGAGATGCTTACAGAAACAGCCGGTGGAAACCCGATTGAGAAAGTGCTTCAGAATCGATCTCGCCCCGATATTGGAACCTATGTTGGCAAAGGAAAGCTGCAGGAATTAAAAGGGCAGATGAAAGCACTAAAAATAAACACCATTATATTTGATGATGACCTATCGCCAACCCAGATCAGAAATATAGAAACAGTAACAGACGCGAAAGTTCTGGATAGAAGTGCATTAATACTTGATATTTTTGCTTCACGCGCAAAAACGGCTGCAGCTAAAACACAAGTGGAGTTAGCCCAACTGCAATATTTACTGCCAAGATTAACCCGTTACTGGACTCACCTTTCCCGACAAAGCGGGGGAATAGGAACAAAAGGACCGGGGGAAACTCAGATTGAAACAGATCGCCGGATAATTGGCCAAAGAATTGCGATTCTAAAAGCAAAATTGGAAAAACTTGACAAGCAACGCACAACGCAGCGAAAAGGTAGAGTTGGGATGAACCGAGTTTCATTAGTGGGCTATACCAATGCCGGTAAATCTACCCTCATGAATGCCCTTACAGCTACCGATGTACTTGCCGAAGACAAACTCTTTGCAACACTTGATTCGACGGTTCGACGGCATCAACTTTCGAACTATGAAATTCTACTATCCGATACGGTAGGTTTTATACGAAAACTGCCTCACAATTTGATTGAAAGCTTCAAATCAACCTTAGATGAAGTTCGTGAAGCAGATATTCTTCTTCATGTTGTGGATGGTTCATCAACGATGGCACATGAATATATAGATGTTGTTGAAAGTACTTTAAAAGAAATTGAGGCTACCAATAAACGAACATTGTTGGTTTTAAATAAAGTGGATTTGATGGATCAAGAACAGGTAGTAATGCTAAAAGATGAGTACCCTGAAGCAATTTTTATATCGGCAGAGCGCAGTATTGGACTAACAGATCTGGAACAAAAGATTGAGGAACTGATAGAAGACGATTACTTAAGACGTTCAATTTCTATTCCGATAAGTAAATACAAGGCGATTGCTTTCATCCACGAAAATGCCAATGTGATTAGCGAAAAATATGTTGGTAATAATGTGGAGCTTTCATACCGCATAGCGAAGAAAGATTTTAAGCAATTGTCGCATTTGTTAGATACTATTGGGCACGAAAGTAAGGTTATTTAAACATGCTCGTACACGAAATCATAAATAAAAACATAGCACCTTTAAAGGTTACAGACACCGTAGCGTTGGCTTTGACGAAGTTGGATCTATTGTATGTTACCAAATTTCCCGTTGTAGACGAAGGTGTAATGATTGGAATGGTTGCATTGGATACTTTAGTTGAAGTGGCGGATGAAGATATTGCAATTAGTGAGATTCCAATTCAGGAAAGTATATCCGTTCCTGAAACTCAACATTTATTCGAGGCAGCTAGAACCATGTTGGCTCACGAATTATTCATTTTGCCCGTTGTAGATCACTACAAAAATTTTATGGGTGTTATCAAGAAAAGAGATGTTTTGCAAGCTCTTGGTGATGTTTTCAACCTTGAATCGTTTGGGTCAGTTATAACCATAGAAATGATGCCCTATGATTTTACACTAACCGAAGTAATTCGCCTTATGGAAACAGAGGGCGCAAAAGTACTTGGCGTGGCAGTTGAACAACCAAATGAAGACAATGGTTTTTATCGAGTATCCATTAAGCTAAATCTGGAAGACTCCTCAACGGTTTGTTCTTCTCTGCAACGCTATGGCTATGTGATTACTTCGCAAATTAGTAGTGCATCAATGGAAAAAGATTTAAGTGACCGAGCCGACGAACTTATTCGTTATCTTGACATCTGAGATTTAACTAAACACAATCATCGCAAATGCGCTTCGTGCCCTTAAGAAGCATTGTTTTCTTTTTTGTGCTACTTTTTTTCCCGAGATTTCTTCTCGGGCAAGATTTTCAATCATCCCAAACCGATTTGTATGAAATCGGTATCCAACTCTATGAGAATGGTCATTTTGAGGATGCTGAATCATACTTAAACGAATTCAAATTGCGAAATTCGCAACACGAATTACTGATATCAACGGATTATTACATCGCCCGATCTAAAACGGGGTCCGATTCGGTAAACATTGAAAGTTATTATCAGGACTTTATTCTAAATCATCCCGGAAGCGATTTATCGGTCCTATTGCTAAAAGATCTAGGTCATCGCTACACCGATAATCGAGAATATGATGTAGCCATTAATTACTACAATCAGGCTATTGATTCCTGGATGGGTAAAACAAGAGCCGCTGAAACAATGTATTGGGTAGCCGAAGCAGCAGCCGAGAAACAAGATTATCGACAATCTCGCAGATATTTTTTAAAACTGGCTGATGATTACCCCGAATCGGACTGGGCTGCGGATGCCTTATATGCTCGAGGCCGTCTGTATCTTACCGAGAATGAGTACGATTCTTCGGCAATTGCTTTTGAGTTATTGAAAGAAAGATATCCAAATGACCCAATAACACGCCGCGTGGGAACCGCTTTGGGTGAATCGTATTATCAGCAAGCTAGATATGAAGAGGCCATTGAAGCACTGAATGCTCAAATGATTTTTCTGGATGACGATTCCAAAATCAAGGCCTTATTTTTGATGGCAGAAGCGCACAATTATTTAGGCAGTTACGATGAAGCCACCAAAGATTATTTACAATACATTCGATTAACAGCAGGCACCGATCGCGAAGCCCCGGCGCATTATGGACTCGGGTGGTTGTATTCAAGACAAGAAATTTATCATTGGGCGGCACAATCGTTCGAAAAGGCAATAATTGATGATTCTGAACTATCCAGAAAAGCAATGTATTACGAGGCCATTAATCATAAACTCGGTGGTAATTATCAGCGTTCGATGGAAACTTTCGCAGAATTTGGGGAACGTTTTCAGCGTGGCTTATGGGTAGAAGAAGCGTACTATGAATGGGCAGTTTCTTCTTTTGAAGCGGGCGATTATGATGCCGCCATTGTGATTCTACTCGACTTAGTTCGAAACAATGATGATTTGAGCGATCCCGGAAAAGTGTACTCAATGTTGGGCGAATCCTATTTTGCAAACAACGAATACACACGAGCATCGCAAGCTTTTGAAGAAGCTGAAAAAGTGGCCAATATCGATCCCACTCGCAGACGACAAGCTCGTTTCCAAAAAGCTTGGATATTATTTCGTAATCAAGCCTATGAGCAAGCTCAACCTATTTTTGAGGCGGTATACGCCGAAACCCCTACTAGTGAATTGGGCGCCGAAGCACTTTTTTGGAGTGGTGACGCCTATTACAAACTTGATCAATATGCAGATGCTGCAAAACGCTTTAAATTATTTGTTGATAATTTCCCCGAACATGAAATGATAGGAGCAGCGAGATATTCACTTGGGTGGAGTTATTTCAAAACGGGTGATTTCGATCTTGCTGTTGGGCCTTTAGAGGCGTTTATAAATAATTATAATCCTCCGCCAATCGCTCTTTATCCGTATGATGTGGACACGCAGCTGCGCATAGGAGACGCTTATTATGCACTTGGTGATTATAGAAATGCGATCCGTTTTTATAATGAAGCAATTGGAGCAGAACCGGGTGGAGATTATGCCATGTTTCAGGTTGCAAATTCATATTATCGATCAAATCGTACGTTCGAAGCAGTAAGTAATTTCCGGCGCATGCTGCGGATTTATCCCTTTAGTAGATTGCGAGAACAAGCACAGTACAATGTGGCCTACATTTATCTGAACACGTCAAATTATTCTCAAGCAATTGAGGAATTTCAGACTGTAATTCGACGCTATCCGGGCACAGATTGGGCAGCAAGAGCACAATATAATATTGGAGATGCCTTTTATAATGCCGGTGAGTACGATCGAGCGGTTGATGCCTATCAAACGGTGCTCCAAAACTATCCGCGTTCACGATATATCATCGAAGCGATTAATGGAATACAATATGCTCAACTTTCTTCGGGTGGAGAAGATAGCAGTTCGGTGATATTAGAAGATTTTTTAAGTGATAATCCACAATCCACAACCGCTGATCGACTGCGATTCCGACAAGCCGAGACAGTGTTTCAAACCGGAGATTATGAAGGAGCGATTCGTGAATTTCGGCAATATTTGAGGGTTACTAACTCAGATGCACTTGCACCTGAAGCGTACATGAACTTAGGTATTGCTTATCGGCAAGTTGGCCGCGATAACCGAGCGATTTCTTCCTATCAAACCGTATTAAATGATTACCCAAACGATGATCAGATACCTTCAGCGTTAACTTCTCTCGGTCTTTTATATTTTGATTTGGATGATTATGAAACTTCGCATCTTTATTTTAGCCTGCTTTTGCAAAAAGAACGACGATTTGAACAAGAAGCATACATCGGAATGGGAAATGCGAGTTTAGCGCAGAAACAATATGAAATTGCCCGCGAAGAATATGAGGCAGCGCTACAGGTTAATCAGGGAAATGAGGCTGCGAGTGTTGGTTTAGGAAAAGTGGCGATAGCAGAAAGAAAGTATGAAGAAGCTCTACTTATTTTAAAACCTATTGCAGATCGGAATACGACCCAAATTGGAGCAGAAGCCCAGTTTTTTCTAGGCAAATCTCAGCAAGATCAAGGGAATTTTGCAGAGGCGATTGCTGAATATGCGCGTGTAAAAATACTATTCGAAGCCTTCGACACCTGGGTGTCATTAGGGATGTATTACTCAGCAGAAAGCAATCTCCAACTAGGAAATCGCGGTGATGCCATTGCAATTTTGAACGAAATCATCGAATTTTATTCCGGAACCGAAGCCGCAGTTATGGCACAAGCATTGATTGATCGAACAAATGATTCTTGATTATTACCCGTTCGGGCTGACCATGCCTGGAAGAAGTTCCAACTCGGCGAATCCGAACGATAACTACAAGTTTACGGGGCATGAGCGTGATGACGAAGCTGGGATTAACCTTTATCATGCCAATGCACGTGGTTATGATCCGGTTCTGGGGCGGTTTTTACAGATCGATCCGTTGTTTGATCATCCGAATCAGGTTGGACTATCGCCGTATAATTATTCGTGGAATAATCCGATAAACCTGAGCGATCCGACTGGAGAATGCCCTCTTTGTTGGGCTGTTGCTGGTGCAGTTTGGGTAGGCGCAGAAATCGGGTTGGCTGCCTATGATATTTATGATGTAGTAACTACACTTTCTAATGAAAATGCGACAACTACACAAAAGGTGGTATCAGTTGGTGGCGCAACAGCTGGTTTATTGCTACCAGGGGGTGGCTATTCTGGAATTGATGATGCAATTAAAGGAGGTTCGAGACTTCTAAATAGTGGGAAGCTTGTTGATGCAACACTAAGTTATTCTGATGAAGCAGCCGATCTTGTTCAAATGACAGGCAAATTGGGAGACAACGCCAAAGAATTAATTACTCTTACAAAAAGCGGTAATTATGGAGATGCTGGTACTGTTGCGAATAGTTTAATTGGCAATTTAGGTGATGATGCCGTTGAGCATATAGGAAGAACCGGACCATTTAAAGGGAAGATATCTGGTCAAAAATCTGCTAATGGAAAACGAGGTTTTAGGATCGATTATGATCCAGACAAAGGCGCTCATATTAATTGGTGGAATGGAAATCAAAAGGGAGCAATTCCATTTGATGGAGGTTTAGATCAGGCAAGAAGAATCGTTGACAATGTAATTGGAAACTAATAGTGGGAATAAAAAACTGGAAGCTCGAAGAATTAGAAGGTAGGTTTGAGATTGTATCGAATGACTCTATTAAGCATGAAAAAGAAATATTCGATAAAATGGGAATACCCCATAAGGATGAATCTCCAACTACGTTAGGGGATTATACAATCATAGATTGGGATATAATGCCAGAACATTATTACTTCTACTTTGATGGGAAAACCGATGAAGATTTTATTCGGAGGTCGCTAATCAATTCAGAGTTGAAAGAATATGAATACCTGATTATAACTTATGGTTACAATCAGCCTGCAGTTAAAGTCAGGATTTCCGATTTTTTTAAAGATTGGGAAGGATTTATAAGAAGCACTTTGTGGGAATCAACCATGTTTACTAATGATTATAAATTGATTATCGAAGTCTCAAAAAAATACTATCTGCATAGCAACTTTAAAATCGTTGACAGGCCTCAATTAGTGTAAATGTAACCGCAACTAGCGCAAGCATGTAATTTAAAGAACTAAACCAAAGCCTCGGCAATCTGTCGAGGCTTTTTTGTGTTTATTGAATAGCTTTAAGCTTGGTAGCTTTAATAAAGTTATCTATGGTACGTATGAGCGCTTCCTGATCGGAAGGCGGAAGATTTTGCAGATCAAGAACGCCTTCCAGAAACTCTGGCTTCTTGTACCCGTCCTTTACTCGTTCAGGTTGTATTACACAGCAGAAAGCAATCTCCAACTAGGTAATCGTGGCGATGCCATTGCAATTTTGAACGAAATCATCGAATTTTATTCCGGAACCGAAGCCGCAGTTATGGCACAAGCATTGATTGATCGAACAAATGATTCTTGATTACTACCCATTTGGACTAACCATGCCCGGGCGTTCCTCCAACTCCGCCAACCCAAACGATGACTACAAGTTCACTGCTTATGAATTTGATGATGAAGGTGGGTTACAATTGTATTATGCTGGAGCCAGAATGTACGATCCAGTGATTGGGCGGTTTATGAGTATTGACCGGTTTTATGATATGTACCCTTCCATGAGCCCATACCAGTATGCAGCGAATAACCCCATAAACTTCATTGATATAAATGGCGATTCCGTATATCAGATAACAAAAGATGTTGAATTAAATGGTGCTAAAACGGGTAGTCATCATGCTTACTTATTATTAGTTCCTGATGATATGGATGCTTTTAAAGAAGGAGAATACGGTCACTTACTTCAGGAATATTCTTTTACAGATGAAGATGGAAATGAAAAAACGAGAATGGGTATTGTAGCAAGAGCTGGTCCAGAGGGTGACTTTCCAAATTTAGGTGATCTTATTGGCCAGACTAATGAAGAGGATAACCCTGGAACAGACATGCAAACAAGTACTGAGTTAATAACATCTGATCTTTCGGATACAGACTTTATTACAAATATTTTGGATAATCATGCGAACTATCAACAAAGACAAACTCAAGAAGGAGGTGTTCCTAAGTATAGTTTACCATCAGGCTTGTCAGGCGTTATTGGGCGTGAGAGAACCAAAAATTTGAATGGATACAATAGCAATTCATATGTAAGCGGACTAATTATTTCCGCAGGTGGACTTGCCAATAATCCTAACGTTAAAACCCCATTATATGCAAACCCCGTTCATCCGAAATATTTTTTACTACCTAAAAATTAATCAATTGGATAGAATCTATTATATCAACGGTATAAAAAGTTTACTACTTAGTTGGCTTCTTTTCTTGTTTCTTGTAATGTTTCTGCATTGGGATGGAAAACAAGAAGTAATCACCTTAGTTAATGAATACGTATTGAGCTTGCTATTTCACATGTATATAGTAATCATCGTAGTTTCGATCATATATTGTTTAATAAAAACAAAAAAAACCTTGTATATAACAATACCAATACAGGCATTATTAGTTTATTTTTTAATACGATATTGGTTTATAGGAATTATGGTGCTATCGGGAAATTATATTTAAAATCCCACCACCAAGTCTAAGCATGTAAGGCAAAAAACTGGTTCAAGATGCAGTACTGAACTTGATTTAGTATCTATTGGAACCATGAAAATACTGGAACAACAAATGATAAGGTTCTCTTTTTTACTCTTACTTTTAGCGATAACCGCCGCCTCCCATGCTTCCGACATCCCGCCGACTGCCAGAATTACCTTAGATAATCCAGCCAGATCCGAACTTATAGGATACACTGGTGAAACCCTCACTTTTAGCAGTGCTACGAGTACAGCTAATTGAGGAAGTATAACATTAAGATTATGGAAATTGGATTCAGGATCATGGACTTCATCAATGGAAGAGTTCACGCACACATTCACACTGCCAACTGGGGTGTATGAACAAACACATACCTTACAATTACGAGTAGTGAATAGCTGTGCCGGGTTAGACGATATAATTACGAAAACTGTAACCATACGCCGCGACCACCGCACGTACTTTGTAAAAGACCATCTGGGGAGTGTACGCGCCACGGTAAACGAAGCCGGTGATGTTATTAGCTACGACGATTACTACCCGTTTGGGCTAACCATGCCTGGGCGAAGTAGTAATTCCGCCAATCCCAACGACAACTATAAATTCACCGGACACGAAAGAGACGATGAGGCAGGACTGACGATTGATTATATGGGGGCAAGGACCTATGACCCGGTTATTGCAAGAATGATGCAAATAGATCCTATGAGTTCTGTATTACCAAGTTGGTCTCCATATGTTTATTCATTTAATAATCCAATCAGCTTCTTTGATCCTGACGGGCTTTACCCAATTAAGTTTTTTATAAGGTCATTTGCACCATTTAAAACTTTTGGTGGTGGTTTCCATGGTGATAATCGGGGCTATACCACCTCGACATCTAGTAGTACAACATCTAGAATACAACAGAATTTTACTTTTGAAACTGATGATGGGTCTATTAGCGGTGTGAGTACAAGAGCGGATGAAACTTCACATCCATTGTTTGGTAGGGATACAGGAAATCCCGACGGTTCAGTTAGTTCAAGTAGTAATAGTGATGGATATGGTATTGAAGCAAGTTATGCTGGAAATAATCCATTAGTTCCATCACCTGATATCAATGTTTTTTCGAGTTTATCAGTTACTGAAGGAGATGGGGCGGTTACTATATCTGGAAGCTTAACAGGAGATAATTTTCCTTCTACCGAAGCTTTTGTTCAAGACGCAAGCGGAAACTCTGTTTTTCTTGGAATAGGGCTTTATCAAGGTGGTCCATTTAGCAGTTTATTCGGAGAGAACAAAGATCGAGATATTACAAGCTTTAGTGTTACGCTCAGTGTAGATAAGGATGGGAATTTTACCGGTGTAACAGTTGGGGATAAAAGTTATTCTATAAGTGAATGGAATAAATTTTTTGAAGAAAAAGATCCACATAACGAGTAAATACAGCTATGAGAATAATGAAATATTTTTTCCTGGGTTTGTTGCTTATGGTATTACTTAGCTTTGTTTTTGGGCTGTTTGATGATGCATTCAAAGAAGTCTATGGAACTGGTAATTGGTTTGATACCATAATTGGTGCTTTTAAATACTACTTTTTTTGGGTGCTACCATATTGGTGGGTGATTATTCTTATTGGTACTCTGGTTCTTGGCTTGGTCTTTTTTGGACTAAGTGTAGGAATCGAAAAGATTAGAGGACATCCTCCTACCTAACCCAAGCAATTAAAACTATTGAAAGCACCCTAAGCGATTGGGGTGCTTTTTTTGTTTAGGAGAGCTTCTGTTTAAGGTTGGCTTTTAACAGGAAGGCAGAGAGCAGATCAATCACGGTTTGTTTTTGGTTCTCGGGGAGCTGCTGGGTTTTGCTGAACAGGGAAAGAAGCTCGATATCGGTGATTCGGGTTCGGGCTTGTTCATGGGGCTGGCCATGAGCCAACTCATCCAACGAGATATCTAAAGCGTTGGCCATCTTGTCGGCAATCTCCAAAGAAGGCACGGACTTGTTGTATCCGTCCTTTACTCGTTCAGGATGTATTACTCAGCAGAAAGCAATCTCCAACTAGGTAATCGCGGTGATGCCATTGCAATTTTGAACGACATCATCGAATTTTATTCCAGAACCGAAGCCGCAGTTATGGCACAAGCATTGATTGATCGAACAAATGATTCTTGATTATTACCCGTTTGGACTGGTCATGCCTGGGCGAAGTAGCAATTCTGCCAACCCGAACGACAACTATAAATTCACGGGATACGAGAAAGACGATGAAGCGGGATTGACGATGTACCATGCGAATGCACGAGGCTACGATCCTGTGTTAGGTAGGTTCATGCAAATAGATCCTTATGCAGCCAAATATCCGAATCTAAGTCCGTACTCTTATGTGGCAAATAACCCGTTGGTTTTTGTAGATCCAACAGGAATGGTCATTGAGATATGCAACGGTTCTGGTGACGAACGAAATTGTGTTACCTATGAAGCTGGAATGGAATATGAAGGTGATGACGAATTCATTTCTCAGGCCGTTGGGGTGTTAAATAACATTAATTCGGTAGAACATGGGGCTAGTGTTCTTGAAAATCTTATCTCCTCTGAAAATTTCTTTAATTTTGAAAATGTTGCATCAGAAGGAGGAGATAAAACCTTTCAATTTGTACCAAATGAAGAGGGAGGTGGTACAATTAGAGCTGCAAGCTTATTAAATAGTGAGCTTGGTGGATTTAGTAGAATTGAATCTGCTGCACATGAGTTATTCCATGGGTATCAGCATGAAAATGGAGGTATTCAGGGAGTTAATAGTGAAGTAGGAGCATATCTTTATGGCAGAGGAGTGGCCGCGACATTTAATGATGGGATGGCACCAGGCTTTCAAGGGAATATAGATAACCCGGCAGCAGGTAATTCATACAGTAGTGCCATGAATAATCTACTTTTCGGAGGTAGTTTTATACCAGCAAGTTATTCAACAGCAATCCAAAATTTTAAACAAGGCAGTGGGGTTAATGCTGCAGGTCTATATGGTAGTAAAGTGTATCCGGTAATTGCTAATCCACCTATTAGACAATTCTTCCCTCTTGTTCGTTATAAGAATTAATTATGGTTAGAATAAAGTTCATAATGTTATTATTGGCGGTAATTTTTATTACCGTTCCGTCTTATGCGCAGCAATGGGAATTGCCTTTTAAAGTAGTCCCTGATTCGATGCAATTTGATATGCCGAGTAATGAGATATTCGCTCCATTTGATAGTGCTTTTGTAGTTTTAAAGGTTCGCTTCAAGGAAACCGAGAACAAAGTAAAGTGGGTCGATATTGTAAAACTTGATTTATTTAAAGCTGATACTTCTGCTTATCACTTTTTTAATAATGTAAATAGTGGATGGTCTGTAAAAGCAGAGCCTCCAGCAATTGAAGATTATCTAGATCAAATAACAAAAGAATTGCGGAAATATTTACAAACAAAGCTTACCGGTATGTGTTTTGAGCCAACTGAATATGTAGATGAGTATCGATTAATCCCATTTACTGTTCCTGTCCGGTTAAGATAAATCCCCCACCTAGTCCAAGCATGAGGAATTAAATAACTAGTTCCCCCCATCTAGTCCAAGCATATAAGAAGAATAAACAAAGAAACTGCCTTAAGTGTATCCACTTGGACCTTTTTTGTTTGGTTACTACTGAATAGCTTTGAGCTTGGTAGCTTTAATAAAATTGTCAATGGTAAGCAGGAGGGAATCGCGGTCGGGTTCGGGGAGGTTTTGTATTTCCTCTAACCGCTTTAAGGTTTGCTAGTCCACTTCAACCGAAGATTTCTCCTCTTTCCGAAGGTCCACCTTCATAACGCCTTCCAGAAGCTCCGGCTTCTTGAATCCGTCCTTTACTCGTTCAGGATGTACTATTCAGCAGAAAGCAATCTCCAACTAGGAAATCGCGGTGATGCCATTGCAATTTTGAACGAAATCATCGAATTTTATTCCAGAACCGAAGCCGCAGTTATGGCACAAGCATTGATTGATCGAACAAATGATTCTTGATTACTACCCGCTCGGACTTTCCATGCCCGGGCGTTCAAGCAATTCCGCCAACCCCAACGACAACTATAAATTCACAGGTCATGAATTAGATCAGGAAGCCAACCTCACCATGTACCACATGAATGCGAGAGGATACGATCCTATAACAGGCAGGTTTAACAGTATTGATCCGCTCGCTGATCAGT
>Ga0316205_10002231_pt1 | contig 20764 bp, 22 predicted proteins | sample 3monthpyrite_MG_FD_204941 | JGI IMG/M metagenome (GOLD analysis project Ga0316205, IMG submission 204941) | Microbial mat bacterial communities from mineral coupon in-situ incubated in ocean water Damariscotta River, Maine, United States -... | ecosystem: Environmental > Aquatic > Marine >... | reverse complement strand
TTTAACGATGTTTTTAAGACGAGTACGGTAGAAACGGTTACGTTCAGTCTTTTTGATAGTTTGACGGATACGTTTTACTGATGATTTATGGTTAGCCATATCAATATTTCCTTCATAGGTGCTCTAATTCGGCCCTATATTTTTTTTAAGAGTAGAATATTAGCTGAAATATAATTAAAATTAAGTTAAGTATAATATATATGTGAACAAAAGAGAATTTTTACTGGGCATTAATCTACCTATGATGATCATCAACTGTAAAAAAGATATGAAATGGTAAAATATCCGGGCAATCTATAATGTATAAATTATTATCTAAATTCACTCTGACTCTGTCAGAAAGGCAAAAAATGAAATTATTCGGTACAGACGGTGTTCGAGGTCAGGCAGGCGGTTTTTTAAATGCAACTACTGCTATGAATGTTGCGATTGCAGCAGGCATCTATTTTAAACAACATGCCAAGACAAAAAAGATTCTTGTAGGTAAGGATACGCGACGAAGCGGTTATATGATAGAAAATGCTATCGTAAGCGGATTGACTGCAATCGGTTATGATGTTATCGAGATCGGACCGATGCCTACACCTGCAATCGCATTTTTAACTGAAAACATGCGCTGTGATGCGGGTATCATGATCTCTGCATCACATAATCCATATGGTGACAATGGGATTAAATTCTTTGATGCACACGGGAATAAACTATCCGAGGACATCGAAGCAGAGATCGAAGCTATCTATAATAACAAGGTTCTGATGACTTCCTCGTGTGCAACGGGAAAAGAGATCGGAAAAGCACAGCGTATTGATGATGTTATTGGCCGTTATATTGTTCAGCTTAAAAACTCTTTTCCAAGGGAGCTCTCTTTACAGGGAATGCGGATCGTTCTGGATACGGCAAACGGTGCAGGCTATAAAGTGGGACCAACAGTTCTTGAAGAACTTGGCGCAGAAGTCATTGTCATCCACAATAAACCGGACGGTTTTAATATTAACGAAGATTGCGGTGCTCTGCATACCAAAGATCTTGCACAGGCTGTTGTCAAGTACAGAGCGGATGTCGGTATCGCCTTGGACGGGGATGCTGATAGATTGGTGGTTGTGGATGAGAAGGGCGTTGTAGTCGACGGGGACCAGCTTCTTGGTGTCATGGGTGTCTATTTGAACAAAAAAGGGATGCTTAAAGGAGGAGGAGTCGTCGCTACCGTAATGAGCAATCTTGGTCTTGAAGAGTATATGAAAGAGAACGGTCTTCAGCTTTTCCGCTCCAACGTGGGAGATAAGTTTGTTTTGGAAATCATGAATGAGAAGGGAATCAACTTTGGCGGAGAGCAGAGTGGACATGTGATCTTGCATGATTATGCAAAAACCGGTGACGGGCTGATGTCTGCACTTCAGATCCTTGCTCTGATCTTGGACTCGGGCAAAAAGGCATCAGAAGTTCTGCGCCCGTTCCCGCTTTATCCTCAACAACTTCGAAATATTAATATCAAAGAAAAGCGACCACTGGATAAAATAGCGGGTTTAGAGGAACAATTAGAGCATGTTGAACAACTGAAGATGCGTCATCTAATCCGTTACTCCGGTACTGAGAACAAGATCCGTATACTGCTTGAAGGAAAAGATGCCAAAGTACTGGATGCAAAGATGAACGAATTGGTGGATTTTTTTGCAAAAGAACTGGCTTAGACTCGCTTGGCCTATGGCACTTGCCATAGCCGGTATTTTTATCATCGACCAAAATATTAAGACACTTTTTTTAGAGGGGTTTCGCTATTACTCTGAGTGTATAGATCTGATCCTGGTCTTTAACAAAGGTGTCGCATTTTCTATGTTCGCTTTCTTAAAAGAGTGGTTAAAATGGATACAGCTTGTCATGATCACGGGGGTCGTAATATATACGCTGTATTTAAACAACCGTGTTTATTCTGTTCCTGTGGGGATCTTGGTAGGTGCCGGTTTTTCAAATGTCTACGACCGGTTTATCCATGGGGGTGTTGTTGACATGGTCTATTGGCACTGCGGTTTTGACTTTGCGGTGTTTAATTTTGCAGATGTGATGATCGATCTTGCAGTGGTCTGGTTACTATGGATCAACTGGAAGATGAATAAAAAGACAAAAGAAGAGGCCTAACCTCTTTTTTAGGCCTCTTTCAAAAGAGGAAGGCTGTTTAAAAGCTTCTCACAATACTCATTTTGCTCCAAAGACTCTTTCCACGCTTTGTTGAGCTTGTCGATGCCAAGATAGGCACCGAGGACCATACCGATAGCGATGGCACGTGAAGCATTGTCTCCTCCGACCATAGCATTTGCTTGGATTGCTTTGTTTAATCCGTCAGGATCATTTGCATATTTGAGGATAAAGTAGATACTTCCCGGAAGGGTTCCTTCTGTCGGACTCGCTTTACCGACGCGTATAGGTTCGGAACGTCCTATGTCCCAGAGTCTTGCCATGGAGGTGATCGCAAGGTCATCTACAAACTTCTCTTTGGAAAGTTCAGTATTTGGGTCAATAGCTTCTTTATATTTGGCAATAGCCTGAGCTGTCTTGGTCTCAAAAAAGCCACCCATCTGTATCGCGACTCCTTCTATAGCATCTTGGGGTGTCTCGCCGTTGATGACTCTATGTGTCACACGGGCAAAAAACTCACCTCCGCCTAGAGCAGAAGCCTCTCTGTGGGTAAACATTGCTTTTCTTGCGACTGCGGCCAAGGTCTCTTCATCATCATAATAGGCATGTGCTGCAACGTGGCGAATGGCCATAGCATTTGAAGGGCCACCTAAAAGACGTGTAGGTACATTGCTGTTGACCTGCTGGTAGGTCTGCTTTGTCATTGTACAGATCCAAGAGCCCCAGTTGTTTTCCAGGCGTTTTTTCCAGTGAGGGATAAGTTCATCGACATCAAATTCTTTGGGCGGATTGGCAATCTGTGCCAGGTACTCCAAGACGAGGATATTGTAATCACCGTAATCTGTAGTACCGCCGGCTTTTTTGCCGGGATGGTAGTTACGGCTTCCCCATCCTATACCATGGGTCTCGCCACCCATCATCTCCCCTGGGCTCATAAACTTTGAGATGGGGGCATTCCCGTAAGCCTCCCAGATCTTTTTGGCATCATATTCGTAATGTGATCCCAGACAAAGGGCATCACCGACAATAGCCCCAAAAAAACTTCCTCGTATCGCATCTTCTTTACTTCGCATAATAGTATCCATTGTGATTTTTTTGTATTGTAGCTTAGATGCATTTAGTATGCTGAAAATTGAGAAGTTAATTGGAAAGTTTCAGTTAGAAGGATGGTGTACCGGTTATAGGCTTTTGACCTTTAATATTGATCGATGAGGTTATATGTATTAACTACTTATAGTAGTTTAATACGCCCTCCATCTTTCTTCCCATATTTAATAGGAGCATATCGGCGATGACTATAGCTGCCATAGATTCTGCCACAACGGAACCGCGGATAGCGACACAGGGGTCATGTCTGCCTTTGAGTGAAAAGTTCTGCTCTTCGTTATGGGTATCGATAGTCTCTTGTTCTATAAATATAGAAGGAGTGGGCTTGAAATAGACAGAGATATCAATGTCTTCACCGTTTGAGATCCCGCCTAAAATACCACCCGCATGATTTGAGACGAAGCGGTCTGCTTTGATAGGGTCATTATTGGTAGAACCTGTTGTCTGAGATGAGTGCATACCGTCTCCTATCTCTACTGCTTTGACGGCATTAATACCCATCATCGCTTCAGCAAGAAGGGCATCAAGCTTATAGTAGAGAGGTTCACCCAGTCCGATTGGGGCACCTATGATCTTTATCAGGGCAGCTCCTCCGACGGAATCATGTCGCGTTTTTGCTTCCAATATAGCGGCTTTTTGTGCATCTTCGGCATTTTTATCCAGGGTATAGATCTCACTTGAAGCTACGTAGCCAAAATCAAGTTCTTCGCTTCGGATGCCGGCGATCTCGATAATACCGCTTTGGATCTCGATGCCAAGTTCTCTTATCATCATTTTTGCTATAGCGCCTGCGGCAACTCTCGCAGCTGTCTCACGTGCAGATGATCGTCCACCGCCGCGGTAATCACGGATACCATATTTGTGCCAGTAGGTAAAATCAGCATGGCCAGGGCGAAAGACATCTTTGATATTGGTATAGTCTTTTGACTTTTGGTTGGTGTTATAGATCACCATAGCGATAGGCGTCCCTGTGCTTAAACCTTCAAAGGTACCCGAAAGGATCTCTACTTTATCTGCCTCTTTGCGGGCAGTCGCATACTCGTTTTGTCCGGGTTTTCTACGATCGAGTTCACTTTGGATAAACTCCTCGTCGATCTTAAGTCCCGCAGGTACACCGTCCACAAGACAGCCTATACCGGCGCCATGTGACTCTCCAAATGTGGAGAATGAAAAACGTATTCCAAACTTATTCATTTTCCCTCTCCTTTTAATTTTTCTAGGGCTAGAAAAGCGGCTTCTTGTTGGGCGACTTTTTTACTTTTACCCTTAGCTTTAGCATGTTCAACATCTTGGATATAGACGGCTATCTCAAACTCTTTCTTATGATCAGGTCCGCTTGTGGTGACAAGACGGTAGTCCGGAGTGACACCAAACTCTGCTTGGGTAAGCTCTTGCAGTGTCGTCTTAAAGTCCTTGAACAGAGTTGACATATCGATGACAGGATAGACCTCACTAAGGTACTTGTACATCAATGTCTCAACATGCTTTAGACCGACTTGCAGATAGATCGCCCCCATAACGGCTTCGAAAGCATTCGAAAGTAAAGAGGGCTTTTCCCTTCCGTTATTGTTTTCTTCAGCATTGGACAAGAAGATAAACTCACCCAGGTTGATGTGTTCGGCTAAACGCGTAAATCCTTCTTCATTGACTAAAGAAGCACGCATCTTGGAAAGTTTCCCCTCGTCGAAATTTGGAAAGGTACGAAAGAGGTACTCTCCGACCACCAGGTCCAGTACTGCATCACCGAGAAATTCCAATCGCTCATTATTGTAGGGCTGCTTGTAGCTTTTGTGCGTCAGCGCTTCAATAAGGAGCTGTGGATCTTCAAAATGATAATCTAGTGTTGTTTCTAATTCATCAAGTGCTTTCACTTTATTCCTTTTAAATATCTTGTAGTTCTTTTTTGAACTTTTCTGCCGTATTACGTGCAATGTCATCGCAGCGTTCGTTCTCGTCATGTCCATCATGGCCTCTGACCCAGACAGCATGAATCGTATGTCCTTTTGAAGCCTCGATATAAGCTTTCCAGAGATCAGGGTTTTTGACCTTTTTAAAGTCTCTTTTAATCCAGCCCTCAAGCCATTCGTTTATGCCTTTAACAACATATGAGGAATCTGAGGTGATCTCGACTTTGCAGGGCTCTTTAAGCGCCCGAAGTCCTTCTATGACACCCAGCAGTTCCATACGGTTGTTGGTCGTATGACTTTCTCCTCCAGTGAGTATCTTTTCACTCTCTTTATAGCGTATGATAGTTCCGTATCCGCCGGGCCCTGGATTGCCTAGGGCAGAACCATCACTGAAAAGATAGATTTGTTTCAAAAGCAGCCTTTGTTAAAAGCATCTCACTTTTTAAGGTGTCGATACCTAAGCAGTTTGGACAGCGGTGAAATGAAAACGGGAAGACCTGTTTACATGAACTGCACAAATATTCAAACTGTAAACCAGCACCTTGATAGTTTTGAGCACGAAGGTTGATCAAGACATCAAGTTCAAAAATATTACTTTGCTGGGCGCTGTCTATAATGCCTTTGGCAGTGTAGAGTTCACGCAGAAAAGAGTTCGATGAAATTATATCTAAATCGAGTTGATGCTGCTCTAAACTCCAGAGTATGTCCGCAATTTGAACACACAAAGACTGATCTAGATTTTTCCAGGCCAGTTCAGGTGCGTGCCTAAAAAGATATTCGAAGATCATATAGCCGAGTTGATTGTTCTGTTTATACCAATGGATGATCTTTTTTGTTTTTTGCTCGTCTAGCAGTCCAAGATCGTATTGCATAGAGATGATATCCAAATACATCGCATCCTTGCTTATTTCCATATCCAGCTCGTTTAAAGGCTCGAGAACCTCTTTTGCTTTTTTGAAATCACGCATCTTCTCATAGATAATCAATAAGAACTGTAGTGCAGAAGGGGTGCGGGGATGACGGGATAAGATCTCTAAAAACAGCTTCTTGGAACGTTCTAAAAAACCTGCTTTTAGGTAGGTCTGGCCAAGCAGGAACATAGTCTCCTTACGCTCATCGACAGAAAGCTTCTTATCGAGTATTGCACTGTAGATCTCTATGCTTTTCTCATAATCGCCATGCTGAATATAGGTTGATGCCAAAAGAAACAATGACTTATGCGAAAGAGAAGAGGTATGCAAAAGATCATCTAACTCTTTTTCACTTGGAAGCGAATGAAAGTTCTTAATAAATTTGTCCAAGCTTTTAGCATCTTCTTTTGTTTTATGCCATCCCCACCAATACGAGAAAAATGCAATAATAAAGACCAGTGCAAAAAAAAGAATAATTCCAAAAAGAGGATCTTTGTACTCTATAAACAAACCTTCCAAATATATCCTTTAGGGTAATGTGGAAATTATAGCTAAAATAAGCGGAGGTTTAAATTAGGCAATAAGCTGTTCAAATGTGAATGTGTTTAAAGATTTTGAGAGTATAGTAGTTGTACAATTTTGTGATACATCGGTGATTTATTATAATTATAATTATGCTTAATTATAGAACATGGAGATATAGACTATGGTAGAAACAGCAAAAAAACTGAAAGCTTCGGAATATTTGAAAGGGTGGATCCCCCTACGTTACATGCGTTATTATGTATTCGCTTTTGCAACCATCTTTACATTGGTCATACCGTGGATAACGATTAACGGAAATCATATTTTTCTACTTAGTTTTATTGATTTCAAATTTCACTTTTTCTTTATTACTTTTGATATGCAAGAACTTTACCTCTTGCCTTTCTTGTTGATGATACTATTTATAGGCGTTTTCGGGATCACAGTTCTAGGCGGTCGTATGTTCTGTGGGTGGTTCTGTCCGCAGACGATATTTCGCGCTTTTTTTAGAGATCTTATCGAGACAAAGATATTCAAACTGCGTAAACGTATTAAGAACAAACAAATTGAACCGGATTATTCAAAGCCTATCAACAAAGTGAAGCGTGTCGTGATCTGGATCATTTCCCTGGTCTTGGCATCTTTGGCTGCTGCTGATGCTTTGTGGTTCTTTGTCCCGCCTGAGCAATTTTTTGATTTTGCATTAAATATAGGAGATCACCCCGTGTTTATGGGTGCATGGATCGGGATCGCACTGTTCTTGTTTTACGATATTGTCTTTTTGCAAGAGAACTTTTGTATTTATGTCTGTCCATACTCACGTATTCAGTCGGTCTTGTATGATGACGATACGATCATGGCGATCTATGACAACAGTCGAGGCGGCCAGATCTATAATGATGACCATGCTAAGCTAGTGACCAAACAAGACCAGTTGGCCCCTGAAGACCTGTGTACGACCTGTGAGTCTTGTGTGACGGTCTGTCCTACCCATATTGATATCCGCAAGGGACTGCAGTTAGAGTGTATCAACTGTCTTGAGTGTGTTGATGCCTGTACGGAAGTCATGGCTAAGTTCAATCAGCCAAGCCTTGTCAACTGGTCAAGTGTACGTGAGATAGAAAAGCATGAGGGTAAGACACGCTTTTTCCGTCCAAAGATCCTAGGTTATGCCGCTGTACTTACCGCTATCTTTGCTATCTTAATGGTCATGGGTATGGATAAAGAGTTGATGCTTATGAACATCAATAAGCAGACCCGTCTGTACAATATAGAAAATATCGATGGCAAGGCAAAGGTCAGCAATGCCTATACAGTATTGATCCAGAACACACAAAATGTAGAACATGAGTTCTTTATTGACGTGATCGGTAATGATAAGATAAAGATAGAACGTCCGTCGCATCCGTTTATAATAAAACCGGGAGTCAAGACAAAAAAGACCTTGGTCCTTTATACAACTGAGACCTTGGTAGACAGTGAGCGCCATGACAGTATCTTGGAGGTAAAACTAAAAGCATATGCTCTTGATGCTAAAGATACAATCTTCGCGGACAGAGATATTCGATTTACCTACCCGCGTGCCGATATGATCCGTAAAAAAATGGGGACTGAATAGTCTTTTACGGTTAAATTGTCCCACGCCTAAGAATAAGGCTTGGGAGATAAAAACTGACTTTTTTTACCTGCTTTTTACTTTCAAAATAGCTTCTTCAAGTGTAGACAATTCTAGCCCTGCTTTTAACATAAGAGATTTGACATGCTGGGGAATACTCTCGTGCAACTTGCCATAGGGTGTGACCATTCTATAGACAACGGCATTTGCACAGGCCAGTTTTTGAACATAGGAATTTCCTGCATTGAAGGGCGAGTCACTATAGCGGATGGAATCAACCAGATCCGACTCAAGACCCCAAAACTCCAAGGTATCTGCAGTGATAAAGGCGGAACTTGTCTTTAGCAGCGTGACTTCTGCTTGGATGATTTCATCTTCGCCATAGCGTTTAAACTCATCTTCAAGCCCTTCGTTGAGTATCTCTTGATTGACTAGGATCATCCCCAAGTTTCCTAAGATAGCGGATGAACATAATATACTAAGGTCAGCACTGTTCACGGATGAATACCAGCTTTTCATTAAGGCCAGACGAAGTGCAGAGGTCTCTTTGAACTGTTGTTCATTAATACCGTAAGCACTTAACTGTAAGCTTCCAATCCTGTGGACAAGATCACTCAGAGTCACAGCCTTGACCAACTGTTTTCCAAAGGCTGTCACTGCTTTTTCTACAGAGGATGTCTTTTTTATCCCATATATAGGCGAACCTGCTGCATTGAGGATATTTACTGTCGAGATGGCGTCAGATTCTACAGTTTTTATGACCTCTTTGAGGGAGCTTTCAGGATCATCGCAAAGACTCGATATCTTTTTCACTGAGCTTGGTAAAGGGTCAAGTCCCTGAATGAAGTTGTAGATCTTCTTATGCGAGATCAAGGTATAGACCTTTGAGAAATACGAAGTTGCGATGTTGTGCAGGTGGCGCTTGAGGTCACTTGACTTGATTGGAGAGGTGATCGGATGGGTCATCCCGTTAAGCAAAAGACGCGATTTTTGATGCGCCTTCAAGTTGGGAACTGCTGTTATGAGAGGAAGATCAGGCTTAAAGAGTACAAGCTCCTGAGCAATCTCTATGCTCTTATCGTCCATGTTTAAGATAACAATATCGACACTGTTGTTGAGCACATGACTCTTGATCTGATCGATATCATCTGTGGTCTGAACTGACTTAAAGATATGCTCAAGAGGGGCTTTAGTAGCCTTGGCCCGTTGGGCATTGGTGTCAGCATACAAAATGCTCAGTTCTTGCATAATATCACTTGTCTTTTCTGTGCTTTCGATTATACTTACCGTAGGGAAAAGGCTTTCATCGATAGGTGACAGGGACTCTTCTGCGATGAGTTGTTTATGCCAATGAAGCAGTTGTGATACACAGGTCTGTAGCCATTTGATATCATTCTCGTTGACTTCGTCATGATAAGAGCGCAAAGCATTGAGAATATTTTCCCCTTGTGCTATAAGCTGATGAAATTCATTGAGCTCGAGATAAGATGCGGAGGCCTTGTAGTTATGAAACATTCTAAAAAGCTTAGCGGTTGTGTCCGTCTTGGCTGTACTCAGGTCTGAGACCAGCTCTTGCATAAACGGCAGATCAGTTTGTAAACGTGAAGTAAAAATATCTAAGAGTTCATTATCCATGTAGAAATAATATCAAATAGAGATTAAAGTGAGGCTTTTCAAAGAAGTAAAATGAAATAGCAGGGGAGAGCTTGTCTCAGCCGTACCAAAATGGAACTGCTAAGACATCTTAACGCATTTGTCTCCGGCCTTCATTGAACCGATAACGTATCCGTCAGATCCGGCAAGAACAGCGTCTACATTTTCAGGACGGACGACAAGTACCATGCCGATACCCATATTGAAGGCACGATACATCTCTTCTTCACCAACATGTTCTGTCAGCAGGTCAAAGATAGGCAAAGGACGCAGAAGGGTCTTGTCAACATCGGCATAAAGATGATCAGGAAGAACACGAGGAAGGTTTTCAACCAGTCCTCCGCCTGTGATGTGTGCCATGGCCACAAGCTTGTCTTTAAGGGCCTTGAATGTTTTAACATAAATGCGTGTCGGTTCAAGAAGGACATCGATAAGAGGACGACCGTTAAAGTCATCATCAAAGTTCATTTTCATCTTATCAAAAAGTACTTTTCTTACAAGCGAGAAACCATTTGAATGAAAACCTGAAGAAGGAAGGGCAACTAAAATGTCACCTTGTTGTACTTGAGAGACTCTATCTAGTTCAGATTTTTCAGCAATCCCCACAGAAAAACCGGCCAAGTCATAGTCACCCTCAGAATACATACCAGGCATCTCAGCAGTCTCGCCACCGATCAAAGAGCACTCAGACTGTTTACAGCCCTCAGCGATACCGGCAACAACAGAAGTCGCTTCATCAACACTAAGTTTAGCCGTCGCATAGTAGTCCAGGAAAAACGAAGGTGTACCCCAGTTGCAGATCAGGTCGTTTACACACATAGCGACAAGATCGATACCGACCGTATCGTGTTTACCACTGTCGATAGCAAGTTTAAGCTTGGTGCCCACGCCGTCAGTAGCGGCGAGCATTACCGGCTCTTTATATCCTGTTGGAAGCTCATATGCACCAGCAAATGAACCAATCCCTCCTAAAACATGTGGTGTAAAAGTAGATTTTACAATTGGCTTGATATTGTCAACAAAACTATTTCCTGCATCAATATCAACACCAGCGTCTTTATATGAGATTTGGCTCATCTTCTCTCCTGAGGATTAATTGCGAAATTGTAGCATATTGAAGATGTGTGTTTTCTTTAGATACACATAAGAGAGAACTAATCCAAGTACCAAAAGAAGCAGATCATTAAAGTGAGCGTGTTGAGCGTGGATGTGACTCTATTGAACAGAAGGCAGGAATCTTATCCCCTGCCGGGAGGTCATTGCGTTGTTATTGACTAAGGGGTGTACCGTTTAAGTAGATAGTATAAGTGGAGATACCGATCATCAGGGCAAAAGCTAAAATTACAGGGACAGGAAGAGGATCAAGCATCAAATACGCGAAGTTAAACATTGCCAATACAGCTATAGGTATGATCAATATCGGTCCAAAAAAAGCTGCCAGGACAATAGCAGATAACCAAAACACAGAAGTAAGAACTTTGACTTTGTTACAAGTACACTTTATATACGTCATACAGGGTCTCCATAAAAAAATTTCCTGATTCTATCACAATTATTTGTTTTTATAATAAATAAATATTAATTTTTATTATTTATATAAAAATATGTTTCATAAGTAAATACTATGTTAAAAAAAGTATATTTTAAAATGACCCAAGCAAGACTGTTATGCAATATTCAAATAAAAGACATACCATACAAGAGGTGATTGAATGACAAACAAGATCTCGATATTGAAGCTCTCAATGGATACGTAAGTAAATTAGATATAATTCGTTAATAATGAAACTAAAAGGACTTTAATGCAGTGGCTTGAGAAAAAAGGTATTGACCCTGAACGTATAACGACGGGTTTAGCTTTACTTGCAGGGATAGTCGTGATCGGACTGATCGATAATTTTTTCCTGATGTGGTTGGTGTTTGGTGCATTGTATCTGCTTGCATTTTATGAAGCGAATAAACTTTTTGGTATCGAGAACAACACCCTTTATGCCTATGCGGCTATTTTGTGGATCGCAGCAGGCTTTTATCCGTATGCTGATGATCTCTTTTTTATCGCGGCAGTGGTGTTCGCTTCTGTCTTAGCGTATACACAAGAGCTGAAGTTCAAGTATTTCTATCCATTTATCTATCCGACAGCGAGTTTCTTGTTTATGATAACACTTTACAGCGAGTACGGTGTTGTAGCACTTTTCTGGCTGCTTGTCGTTGTGGCGAGTACTGATGTAGGTGCTTATGTTGTAGGCAAGAGCATCGGAAAGACGAAATTTTGCGAGACCTCTCCGAATAAGACGCTTGAAGGTGTTGCCGGTGGTGTAGCTATTGCGACGGTTGCCGGTTTCTTCGTAGGCCTCAGTTTTGTCGATATTGACAAGGCGATCGTCATCTCTTTGCTTTCTGCTATAGCAGCTGTTTTCGGCGACCTGTTTGAGTCATACCTCAAGCGTCAGGCGGGGGTCAAGGACAGCGGAGACATCTTACCGGGACACGGCGGGATCCTTGACCGGGTAGATGGATATCTTTTCTCTGTGATCATCATGCTGATTCTTCTTAGAGGTTTGGTGTAGTTGATTCTACTTGGCTCAACAGGTTCTATAGGGGTCAATACCCTGGATATAGCCAGACGTTTTGGTCTTAACATCGATATCCTTGTCGCGGGCAACAGCATAGATCTGCTCAACAAGCAGATAGAAGAGTTTTCTCCGCGTACAGTCGTCATCGGTTCAAAAGAGGATGTGCATAAGGTAAACCACCCATCTGTTTCTTATGGTGAAGAGGCAATCCTTGAAGCCATAGAAAACTCTCCAAGCCTTTTTGTCATCAATGCTTTGGTCGGTTTTTTAGGCCTGCGACCGACACTCAAGGCAATAGAGTGCGGTAAAAAAGTTGCTTTGGCGAACAAAGAGTCCTTAGTCGCCGCAGGTGCTTTTATTGACACCTCAAAGATACAGCCTATAGATTCTGAGCATTTTGGTCTGTGGTACCTCTTGAATGATTCCCGTCCCGTAGAAAAGATGATTATAACCGCTTCAGGCGGAGCGTTTAGGGACTGGGATTTAGACAGACTGCATAAGGCGACCTTGAAAGACGCACTTAAACATCCTAACTGGTCGATGGGCCAAAAGATCACTATTGATTCAGCATCCATGGTCAACAAGACCTTTGAGCTCCTCGAGGCACGATGGCTATTTGGAGAAGGTGAGTATGACGCTGTCATCGAGACGAAATCAATCATACACGCACTGATCGACTATAAAGACGGCTCGACGACAGCGCATTTCGCGAACGCTGACATGAAGCTTCCGATCTCATATGCACTTTTGGGCAAAGTAGAGGAGCAGATACTTAAACCTGTCAATCTTGTGGAAGTGGGTTCTTTGGAGTTTAGAGAAATAACTGTAGATCGTTATCCTGTGTGGGAGATCAAAGATGATCTGCTCAAACATCCTAAAAAAGGTGCCGTTCTCAATGCTGCCAATGAAGCCGCTATAGAGCTGTTTATAGAAGGAAAAATAGGGTTTTTGGATATCTCAAGGAAGATCATAAAAGCCTATGAGAACTTTACTGCCCAAGTGCAAAGTATCGAAGAGGTCTTTGAACTAGACAAAGAAGTGCGGAGCTATGTCCGCTCAGGAGTGTGATAGGTGCTCATAGAAAAGGTCGTCTACACACTGGCTGTTCTGCTCTTTATCTACTTGGTCTATAAGAAATATGCAAAAAAGCAGAGTTTTACCTATATCGATTCGTATGCCTTTCATCGAGGTTTGATACAAAAGTTCAAAGTGATCAGACCGGAGCTGGACGATGAGCAAGTGAAGGAGGTAGCGTTGGCGCTAAAGGACTATTTTAAAATAGCAAAAATGGCGAATCAAAAGTTGGTATCTATGCCTTCTCAGGTTGTGGATGATCTCTGGCATGAGTTTATTCTTTTCACACGACAGTATCAAAATTTTTGCAAAGAAGCCTTCAGTCACTATTTGCATCATACACCCGCTGAGGCCATGCAGACAAAAAGCATGCCGACGGAGGGGATCAAGAGGACATGGAAATATGCCTGCAAGCTTGAAGGCATCGACCCAAAAGCACCGCAATACCTGCCTCGTCTTTTTGCTTTGGATGCGCTTTATGGTATAGAAAACGGTTTTTACTATAGCAAAGACTGTAAAAACAGTAATGGCACGGGTTACTGTGCTTCGGACATAGGCTGTTTTGGTGGCTCGGGATGTGCTGGAGATACTGGCAGCAGCTGTGGCTCAAGCTGCAGTTCCGGTTGTGGAGGAGATTGAGAATGAGAGATCAAAAAGTATTGATATTGCATGGCTGGGGCGGAAGCGATTATCCGCATTGGCAGGCATGGCTGGCAGGAGAGATTGCCAAAGATTACGGACAGGTCTGTTTTCCATTGCTGGACAATCCCCATTTTCCGACTAAAAGCAGGTGGATAAAACAGGTCAAAGCAATTTTGGCTGAATTTAAACCTGATACTGTTATTTGTCACTCTATGGCAAATACGCTGTGGCTACATCTGTGCGAGGAAGGTGATATGGCTGAAGTAAAACGATTGCTGATGGTTGCACCTCCCCGTCTTGATCTTGATCTGGACACGATCAAGACATTTTTTCCTGCACCTGTTCCCAAAGGCCTTTTCGCCAAAGAAGTCCTTCTGGTAACATCGACTGATGATCCCTATATGAGTCAAGATGAGGCTTTAGCCTTACAGCAAGCCTTGGAAATTCCGATGAAAGTCATCGAAGAGGGCGGCCACCTAAATGCCGACAGCGGTTATGGAGAGTGGCCGTGGGTACTTGAATGGGTCCAAGAGAAGGATAGCAAATGATTTTGGCAATAGAAAGCTCTTGTGATGACAGCTCTATTTCTATAACGGAGATAGCGACAAAGAAGCTTGTCTACCATAAAAAAATATCTCAGGAACTGGAGCATTCAGTGTATGGAGGTGTTGTTCCGGAGCTGGCTTCGCGTCTTCATGCCGAGGCGCTTCCGAAGATACTTCAAGAGTGTAAGCCTTATTTTAAAGAGCTCAAAGCTATAGCGGTAACCACTGCTCCAGGTCTGAATGTAACGCTTGTCGAGGGTGTGACGATGGCGAAGGCACTTTGTCTTTCTCTTAACATACCGCTTATCGCAGTGAATCATCTAAAAGGCCATATTTATTCACTCTTCATAGAAAAAGAGACTTCTTTTCCGATGACTGTTCTTCTGGTCTCAGGCGGACATACACAGGTCATCGAGGTCACAAGTCTGAAAGAGATGCAGATGGTCGCGACGACTATGGACGACAGTTTCGGAGAGAGTTTTGATAAGGTCTCCAAGATGATGGATCTTGGCTATCCGGGGGGACCGATCATCGAAAAGCTTGCAAAAGAGGGGGATGAAGACCGCTATCCTATGCCACTGCCGCTTTCGCAGTCGCCGCTGATCGCTTTTTCCTATTCAGGTCTTAAAAATGCGGTACGTCTTGTAAGTCTTGAGGCGAAAGAAGAGGACTATCCTGATATAGCTGCTTCATTTCAAAAAGCTGCGGTCGGTCATCTGACTCAAAAACTCAAAAAATACTTTAAGACCAACCCTCCGAAGCATTTTGCTATAGTAGGCGGTGCGAGTGCCAATTTATATCTACGTGAGAAGATTGAGACCTTGCTGAAACCTTTTGGTGCTAGACTCTCTCTTGCTGAATTGAAATACTGTTCGGATAATGCTGCTATGATAGGGCGTGTAGCGATAGAGATGTTTGAAAAAGATATGTTTACACCTCTTGATGAGGTAAAGACAGAGCCGAGAACATCTCTGTAAGCAAAGCTTATTATAAAAGCTTGCTTAAGCAAAATTAATTGCTATACAATTAAAGAGATGTGTTATTAGATTTAAGTAGACTTCCAGATAAAATATAAGTAGGAGCCCAATATGGCAACAACAAAATTCAAAGGTACAGACGTAGAACTAGTAGGTACACAAATCAATGTAGGCGACAAAGCACCTGCAATCACAGTAGTAAACTCAGATGGTCTTGGTGACGTAACTGTTGGCGGTGCTTCTGGTAAAAAACAACTTATCATCGTTGTTCCTTCACTTGATACAGGTGTATGTGCTACTGAAACACGTAACTTCAACGCGAAAGCTGCTGATCTTAACGATGTAACTACTACAATCGTATCTCTTGACCTTCCATTTGCATCAGGTCGTTTTTGTTCAGCAGAAGGTATCACTAACCTGACTGTTACTTCTGACTTCCGTAACAAAGACTTCGCTAACGCATATGGTGTACTTCTTGGCGGATCTGTTCTTGCAGGTGTTACGTGTAGAGCGATCTTCGCAGTAAACGAAGAGGGTGTCGTTACTTATAAAGAGATCGTTCCAGAGATCACTGAAGAGCCTAACTACGATGCAGCTCTTGCAGCCGTTAAATAATTTTTATATTTTTTAACTTTTTTGAGGCTTGAATAAATAAACATCGGCGTTTGCCGAATGTTTTACCTGTTTTGGCCTTATCCACAGACTTCCATTTTTAAACAATCTCCCTCTTAAAACTTCTTAAATTGTTCAATTGTTACCCTATAGAGATTTTTTTTTGATATTATGTTTTCCAATGAATTAAGGAGAATATATGAGTAAGGTTTTATCAGGGCTACTTTTAGCTGGACTTTTAGGTGCAGGCGCACAAGCAGACTTATTACGTGTTGAAGCCGGTGCAGGTGCATGGCAGAATGATTTGTCAGGATCACTGAGCAGCGGTACTCCAGCTTATGTAATTGAATCGGATATTTTGGGGTATGAAAAAGAAACTAAGGGGTATGCATGGTTAAACATCAAACATTTTGTCCCTATAGTACCTAACTTACGGTTGGAATATGCAGCAGTTGACTTTTCGGGTACGTCAACTCAAGGTTTTGATTACAAGGGTACAACATACACTGCTAACGCTCAAACAGATTTAACATTAGATCAGATCGATGTCATCATGTATTATAATATTTTAGATAATACGGCATGGGTTACTTTGGATCTGGGTCTTGATATTAAAGTGATAGAGGCAGAGTTTAATGCGGTTGAAAGTACAGGTTTAAACCCTGTAGCTGAAAAAGAGACATTACCTATTCCTATGGCTTATGGACGTATGCGTTTTGAGATTCCGGGCGTAGATGTCGGAGTTGAGGGTAATATAAAATATATTGGATATAAAGATTCGAACGTCATGGACTATGCCATTAAGGCAGATTATACTTTAGTTGATGTCTTGCCGATTGATGTAGGACTGGAAGTCGGTTACCGTTTTCAGCAACTAGAAATAGACGGTTCAGACTTTAGTACAGATACATCATTTGATATTGAAGTTGACGGTGTTTTTGCCGGAGCGACAGTCAAGTTTTAAAGTACTTGTTTTAAGAGGGAAGACTCTTCCCTCTAATATCTTTCATCTACGATAATCACTTCATTTTCTAACCATACATCAAATTTTTCAATCACTTTTTGCTGCGCTAATTTGATAAGAAGTATCGCATCTTCAAATTTTCCGTCTCCCAGATTAACCAGAAAATTGGCATGCTGTTCGCTAAAGGCCATGTCTCCGATACGATGGCCTTTAAGTCCGGCTTCTTGGATGAGCCTGCCTGCGGCATCTCCAGGTGGGTTTTTAAAACAGCTTCCGGCACTTGGGTCATCTGGCTGATTATCCCGCATCTTCTTAAACATACTTAGGTGCTCTTCATTAAAACCTTTTTCTATCTCAAAGCGTGCTTCAAAGACGATGCCTTCAAAGTCCGTCCATCGGTAGCCGTGAGGAATATTTTCTTTTAACATCTCTCCATTTTCTGTGACTATGGAGTGGAGATGATTGAAGATCTCGAATTCTTTAAGACCGGCATTCATCTTTACCATACCGCCGATAGAACCTGGAAGTTTTGGAAGCAGTTCAAAATGAGCGATATCATGTTTTTTACAAAAGGAAAGGACACGTCCGCCTGCAGTTGCTCCACCGACGCATAAGAGACCATTGTCTATCTTGATATAATCGAAACTTTTACCCAGCATCATCAAAGGAGGGTGCTGCGGTCCAATAAGAATATTATTGCTGTGACCCAGAATATAATGGTCTTTAGGATAAGAGAAATCTTCAATGATATAAACGTCAGCAATAGGGCCGACCTTAATGGAAGAGTGTTTGGAAAAGTCTATAGATCTTATCAAGAGACAAATTCCGGAATCATGTTGATGATTCGGGTGGTAAACTCGATCATCATGTTTAACATCCAGGGCATTGTCACAATGATAACAACGACAACGCCTATGATCTTGGGAATAAAACTCAGCGTCATCTCATTGATCTGAGTGGTAGCCTGGAAAATACTGACGGCCAGACCCAAAAACATACCGACCAGCAAACCCGGAAGGGAGAGATACAGTGCGATTTTGAATGTTTCAACGCCTAAGGCAACGAGTTGGGAATCCATAGCTTACGACCTTTAGCCTTTTCTGTGTTCTGTGTACTCAGTGGGGATGGTATAGTCTTCAGCCTTGATTAATTCACTGTAGTAACCGTGTTTATATCCAAGCTCATATAGCTTGTTTATCGCTTTGTATTGAAGATCAGAGAGCGTGATCGAGTCATCATTCGCGTAGAGCTCTAGGTACTTGTCAAGCGTCTCTCCCTCAATACGTACAAGGTCTTGCTTGACCAAAAGTTTACACAACTCCTCTTTTCTATCTCTTGCTACTTCTACTGCCTTGGTAAGCGTGTTTTCATAGGCAATAGCTTTGTTCAAAGGGATAGATCGGCGTATGGCCATACCGCCCAAAGGAAGAGGCAGACTCTTGTCTTCGCAAAGTTCTTGCCAGACATCCCACAGCTCTTTTTCAACCTCGAGTTCATCGCTGTAGGTCAAGATGCTCTCATGGATCAACACTCCGGCATGGACTGCACCTGAACGCACAGCTTCTTCAATATCCAAAAAATTCATATAGGAGATGCGGGCATCAGGGTAGGCAATACGAAAAAGAAGGGCATTTGTCGTGTATTTTCCGCTCAGAGCGACTTTGAAGTTTCGCTTTAGTTGTTGACCTTTGCGCTTAATAAGTTTCGGCCCGTATCCTTCACCAAAACTGACAGCGGTACGAAGCAGGGCATAATCATCTTTTATAAGCGGATATAGAGCAAAGCTTATCGCAGAGATATCATAGGTGCCGGCGAGTGTTTCGACGTTGAGTGTCTCTATATCTAAGGCAATATTGTCAAACTCAATATCATCTTGAGTGACCCATCCAAATTTAATAGCATAATACATGAAGATATCATCAGCATCGGGAGAGTGGGCGATTTTCATTTTTGTCAAAATATATCCTAAAAAGAGTAGAGCACAAAATAAATACAATTAATTATACAATTTGCTCTATAAAATAGCGTTTATCAATTAGATTTTAACCAAACAACGCTAAAATTACACATTATTTTCTTTCATTGGAGAAAATATTGCATTTTGCAATATGCAATGATAAATATATCAATTTGTCATATAATCATTCCAATTAATTACACTAAGGAACATCTAATGGATGCAAATAAACAAAAATCACTGGACCTGGCACTAAAACATATCGACAAAGCTTTTGGAAAAGGCGCACTTATGCGTCTTGGAGATAAAGAGATTGAGAAGATTGAAGCAATTAGTACAGGTTCGATTGGACTTGACCTTGCATTGGGAATAGGTGGTGTTCCTAAGGGTCGTGTTATTGAGATCTATGGACCGGAATCGTCAGGTAAGACAACGCTTACACTTCAGATCACGGCAGAGTGTCAAAAGCAAGGCGGAGTATGTGCCTTTATCGATGCAGAGCATGCTCTTGATATACAATACGCAAAGAACCTGGGTGTAGATGTTGAAAACCTATTGGTCTCTCAGCCGGATTATGGCGAGCAGGCACTCGATATCGTCGAGACGATCGCACGTTCAGGTGCTGTCGATCTTATTGTAATCGATTCGGTGGCTGCATTGACACCTAAGGTCGAGCTTGAAGGTGAGATGACAGATCAGCAAGTTGGTGTTCAAGCTCGTCTTATGTCAAAAGCATTGCGTAAACTTACGGGTGTCTTACATAAGATGAACACAACGGTCATCTTTATCAATCAGATCCGTATGAAGATCGGAATGATGGGCTACGGCTCGCCTGAGACGACGACAGGTGGAAATGCCTTGAAGTTTTATGCTTCTGTGCGTATCGACATCCGCCGTATTGCAACACTGAAACAGGCAGAAAGCCCTATCGGAAACCGAACCAAAGCAAAAGTCGTCAAAAACAAGGTAGCCCCTCCGTTTAAACAGGCTGAATTTGATATCATGTTCGGAGAGGGTATCTCTAAATATGGTGAGCTTGTGGATTATGGTGTCAAACTGGATATCATTGATAAAAGTGGAGCGTGGTTCTCCTATGAAGACAAGAAGCTTGGTCAAGGTAGAGAGAAAGTCAAAGAGGCTTTTAAAGAAGACCCTGAGTTGGCAGCAGAGATAGAAGCCAAAATAAAAGAAGCTATGGGTATAAGTAATCTTATAGACATGGAACCAACAGATATAAATGAAATAAGTGAGGTAGATGAATGATCTTTATAGATAATGTAAACGCAATTGAAGTAATGGACTCTCGCGGGAATCCAACAGTAAAAGCCTATGTGACATTAAGTGACGGAACTCAGGCAGAAGCGATCGTCCCATCAGGTGCAAGTACAGGTAAGCGTGAGGCACTTGAACTACGTGATGGCGGAGACCGTTATATGGGTAAAGGCGTTCTTCAGGCAGTTGAGAATGTCAACACACAGCTAGCAGATGCTCTTATTGGACTTAGTCCGTTTAATCAGGCAGTTGTTGATGCAACGATGAAAGAGGTTGATGGTACTGAGAACTATGGAAACT
>Ga0316205_10002230_pt1 | contig 20771 bp, 16 predicted proteins | sample 3monthpyrite_MG_FD_204941 | JGI IMG/M metagenome (GOLD analysis project Ga0316205, IMG submission 204941) | Microbial mat bacterial communities from mineral coupon in-situ incubated in ocean water Damariscotta River, Maine, United States -... | ecosystem: Environmental > Aquatic > Marine >... | reverse complement strand
GCCGTTATTGCAACCTACGGCGAAACCAGTGTTTTGGCCGCCGTTGTATTTGAAAAGAAGCCAAAAGCTGGCTTTGATTTCTTCCCGCTGACCGTTCATTACCAAGAAAAATATTATGCCGCCGGTAAAATCCCCGGTGGCTTCTTCAAGCGTGAAGCCCGCCCGTCTGAAAAAGAAACCCTGACCAGCCGCTTGATCGACCGTCCGATCCGCCCGCTGTTTGTGCCCGGTTTCAAGCACGAAACCCAGGTGATCTGCACCGTGCTTTCGCACGACCTCGAAAATGACCCCGATGTGGTGGCCATGATTGCCGCTTCTGCCGCGCTCACGCTTTCCGGCGCGCCGTTCCGTGGCCCGATCGGCTGTGCCCGTGTTGGTTTCACCGATGGTTCTTACGTGCTCAACCCGAGCGTGGATGACATGCAGGACCTGCGCAACAACCCCGAGCAGCGGCTTGACCTGATCGTTGCCGGCACAAAAGACGCCGTGATGATGGTGGAATCCGAAGTATACGAGCTTTCCGAAGCTGAAGTGCTGGGCGCTGTAGAATTTGGCCACAGCCAGATGCAGCCGGTGATCGACCTGATCATGGATTTCGCCGAAGATGGCGCCAAAGAGCCGTTTGATTTTCAGGCCCCCGATTATGCAGAGCTTTATGGCAAGGTGAAGGCCGCGGGCGAGGACGCCATGCGCGCCGCTTTTGGCAACACCGACAAGCAAGAGCGCACCACGGCCATTAAAGCCGCGCGTGAAACCATTAAGGCCGCACTTACCGAAGAAGACCTTGAGGATAGCAACCTCGACAGCGCCTTCAAAAAGCTCGAATCCGAAGTGGTGCGTGGTGACATCATCAAAACCGGCAAGCGCATTGATGGCCGCGATCTTTCAACCGTGCGCCCGATTGTTTCGGAAGTGGGTATGCTGCCGCGCACCCACGGCTCGGCCCTGTTTACCCGTGGCGAAACCCAGGGCTTGGTCGTAACCACGCTTGGCACCGGCGACGATGAGCAAATCATTGACGCTTTGCATGGCTCCAGCCGCTCCAACTTCTTGCTGCATTATAACTTCCCGCCATATTCTGTGGGTGAAGCTGGCCGCATGTTTGGCCCGGGCCGCCGCGAAATCGGCCATGGCAAGCTGGCATGGCGCGCGCTTCAGGCGGTTTTGCCTGCGGCAACCGATTTCCCTTATACCGTGCGCCTTGTGTCTGAAATCACCGAGTCCAACGGCTCCAGCTCAATGGCTTCCGTTTGTGGCGGTTCGCTGTCGATGATGGATGCCGGTGTGCCGCTGAAAAACGCCGTTGCCGGTGTGGCCATGGGCCTTATCCTGCAAGAGAATGGCGAATACGCGGTGCTGACCGATATCTTGGGTGACGAAGACCACCTCGGCGATATGGACTTCAAAGTGGCGGGCACCGAAAACGGCATCACCACCATGCAGATGGACATCAAAGTGGCCGGTATCACTGCCGAGATCATGAAAGCCGCGCTGGCGCAAGCCCGCGATGGCCGCATGCACATTCTGGGTGAAATGAACAAAGCCCTGACCGGCGCCAGCGATTTCTCGATCCACGCGCCACGCATTGAAACCATGCAGGTGCCTTCCGATAAAATCCGTGAAGTTATCGGCTCGGGTGGTAAAGTTATCCGCGAAATCGTTGAGGTTTCGGGTGCCAAGGTTGATATCAACGACGACGGCATTATCAAAATCGCCTCGCCCAATGGTGAAAGCATTGAAAAAGCCATGGCGATGATCAACGAGATCGTGGCTGTGCCTGAAGCCGGCAAAATCTACACTGGTAAAGTTGTGAAACTGATGGACTTCGGTGCTTTCGTGAACTTCTTTGGCAAGCGCGACGGCCTAGTGCACGTGAGCCAGCTCGCCAACGAGCGGGTAAACCACCCGAAAGACATTCTGACCGAAGGTCAGGAAGTTAAGGTAAAACTCATGGGCTTTGACGACCGTGGCAAGGTGCGCCTTTCCATGAAAGTGGTTGATCAGGAAACCGGTGAAGAGATCAAGCAAGAAGGCTAATTGCCTGAAAGCTGAATAGCAAAAGCCCCTGCCGAAAGGTGGGGGCTTTTTTTTGGTGAAAGGCTAGTTTTTGGCCCGGATTGACTTCCTAAAGTATTGTGAGCAATGTCGGTTTTTTCGATCTCGGAGACGAACATGAACCTTCCCACCAAAATGTATGGCGTCGTTTTAACCGGCCATGGTGGACCCGAGGTGCTGGAATGGCGCGACGATCTGACAGTTCCTACACCTCGCAAAGGCGAAGTTGTAATAGGTGTTGGGGCCGCAGGCGTAAACAATACGGACATCAATACGCGCACCGCATGGTATTCCAAGGGTGATGCCAAATCCGGGGATGCTTCATGGTCCGGCACTCCGCTCACATTTCCGCGTATTCAGGGAGCCGATGTCTGTGGCCGGATTGTCGCCATTGGCGAGGGGGTTGATGCGGCCCGCATGGGAGAACGTGTTTTGGTTGAGCCGTGCATTTTCGAGGCAAACGGCAATGCACTGGAAACACCATGGTATTTCGGCTCTGAATGCGACGGCGGTTTTGCACAGTATACGCGTGTTGCCGCCCGCCACGCCCATGCTGTGAAAAGCGATTTGACGGATGTGGAGCTGGCGTCTTTTCCCTGTTCCTACTCTACAGCCGAAAACATGCTTACCCGTGCCAGCGTTCGAGAGAATGAAACGGTGTTGGTCACTGGCGCGTCGGGCGGTGTGGGCTCGGCCACTGTGCAGCTAGCGCGAGCGCGCGGCGCCAAGGTCATTGCTGTTACGAGTCCTTCCAAGGCCCGGGACTTGGTGAATCTTGGCGCAGATAAAACCATTAACCGCAACGACGATTTTATAACCGAGATAGGCGCAAACAGTGTTGATGTGGTCGTCGATCTGGTGGCCGGTCCAAAGTGGCCTTCACTTTTGGAGCTCCTGAGGCCCGGTGGGCGCTATGCCGTTGCGGGTGCAATCGGCGGCTCCATGGTCGAATTGGATGTGCGCTCGCTTTATCTAAAAGATTTGAGTTTCTTTGGCTGCACGGTTCTTGGGCCCGAAGTCTTTAAAAATCTGGTTGGTCGGATCGAGCGTGGTGAGATCAAACCATTGGTGGCGAAAACCTATCCCTTGCGTGACATTAGAACGGCCCAGGAAGTATTTGGCGATAAAGGGCATACCGGCAAGATTGTTCTGCAAGTCGGGTGAACGGATTTCTTGAGCCTTTACACGCGCTCACAACCGTATTGATCGGGGATTTTCACCTGTATTTCAGGGCAAGAAAACAGCCCTATCAGAGCAATCAATATGGGTCTTTTATTGGTCTAGCCTATTTCCCCAAGCACCAGCGCATGACTGCTTTTTGGGCGTGCAGCCGGTTTTCGGCTTCATCAAAAATCACCGATTGTGGGCCATCCATCACGCTTGATGTCACTTCCTCGCCGCGGTGGGCGGGCAGGCAGTGCATAAACAGCGCATCAGGTTTGGCGTGGCGCATCAGCGCGTCATCCACCTGATAGGCGCGAAGCTGGTTATGGCGACGCTCTTTGGTTGTCTGGCTATCGTGCATCGAAACCCATGTATCGGTGACCACCAGATCAGCGCCTTCAACAGCGGCCTGCGGGTTGTCTTCCAACAACACCCGCACGCCTTTGCCCCGCGCCCAGTCTACAAACGCAGCTTCGGGTTGCAGGGTTTCGGGAGCCGAAACCGTGATATCAAAGCCAAACTGCCCGGCCGCATGGATCATGCTGGCGGCCACATTGTTGCCGTCGCCAAGCCACACCACTTTTTTGCCTTTGATCGGGCCGTGGTGCTCTTCATAGGTGAGCACATCAGCCATAATCTGGCATGGGTGGGTGCGGTTGGTCAGGCCGTTTATTACCGGCACCGTAGCGTGCTCCGCCATTTCCAGCAGCGTGCTTTCTTCAAATGTGCGGATCATGATCATATCGACATAGCGGCTGAGAACGCGGGCGGTATCGGCGATGGTTTCACCGTGGCCAAGCTGCATATCGGAGCCGGAAAGCACCATGGTTTGCCCGCCCATCTGGCGCACCCCCACATCAAAGCTGACCCTTGTGCGGGTGGAGGGTTTTTCGAAAATCAGCGCCACCATATGGTTGGCCAACACCTGTTCGGCGTCCGGCGTGCCTTTTGGCAGGCCGTGGCGAGCGGTTTTGATGCGCTTGGCTTCGGAAATCATCTGCTTCAGGTCGGTGGGATCTGTTGTGTGTATGTCCAGAAAGTGGTTCAAGTATCTGTTCCTTTATAGGCCAGCACCAAGACGGGATCTCCGTCTTCGCATGGTAAAACTGTATCGCCGGTAAAACCGGCGTTTCGATAGGCTTTTACAGCGTAAGTGTTATCAGGTGACGGGTCGATGACCACAGCAGAGTGGCCTTTGGCCAAAAGCGCTTTAGCATGTTGGCGCACATAGCGCGCGGCGTGGCCTTTGTTTAGATAGGCAGGCGCGCCGACAAAGGTGTCAATTGCCCGGGTTCCCGCAGGAAAATCGGCATAATGCGGCATTGGCCAATGATGGGCCGGATAATCCTGCACATAGGCAAATGGCGCGTCTGCTGATACAATCCACATATCAATGACCTGATTGTCGAAATCCTCGACGATCAGGCCCATTTCGGTGTCTGGGTCGCCCCAGTGGGCGCGCATGTGTGGCGTAGCAAGCCACGTGCGCAACATCGGAAAATCCGATCGCTGCAGCGGCGAAAAGCGATAGTCAGGATGGCTCATCAAGCCGTCTTTCCAGCGTCGCCGCCGCGCGGTCCAACCGCCAAAGCGCTTCATCAACATCTTCTGTCGACATATTAAGCGGTGGCAACAGACGCACTACATTGTCAGCGGCTGGCACCACCATAACCTTTTCGTCATAACCGGCATTCACCACATCTGACACCGGAATTTTGCAGCCCAGTGCCAGCATCAGGCCTTCACCGCGCACAAATTCGAATACGTCGGGGTGGTCGGCAACCAGCCCCTCTAGGCCTTGCCGCAAATGGCCTGAAAGGCGCGATACATCGATCAAGAAACCCTCGGAGGTTATCTCGTTAACCACCGCGCAACCCACCGCACACGCCAACGGGTTGCCGCCATAGGTCGAGCCGTGGGTGCCCGCAACCATGCCCGAAGCCGCGGCTTCGGTTGCCACACAGGCCCCCAGCGGAAAGCCCCCGCCGATGCCCTTGGCAATGGTCATGATGTCGGGTGTAATCCCGGCCCACTCATGGGCAAAAAGCTTACCGGTCCGGCCCATGCCACACTGGATTTCGTCAAAGATCAGCAAAAGACCATGTGCGTCACACAAGGCGCGCAGTGCTTTGAGGGATGTATCGCCAAAAGCACGAATACCGCCTTCGCCCTGAATGGGCTCAAGCATTATTGCAGCGGTATTGGGCCCAATCGCCGCTTCTGCTGCCTTTAGATCATTAAACGGCACCTGCACAAAGCCCGGCAACAGTGGCCCGAAGCCTTCCACCATTTTTGCGCTACCCGAGGCAGCGATACCAGCGCTGGAACGGCCATGAAACGCGCCTGCAAAAGTGATGATCTCTACCCGCTCCGGCTGGTCTTTGCTGCTGAAATGCTTCCGCGTCATCTTCACCGCCAGCTCTATAGCTTCGGTGCCCGAATTGGTGAAAAAAACCGTGTCTGCAAAGGTATGTTCCACCAGCTTTTCCGCCAGCGCGTCCTGATTGGGAATCTCGTAAAGGTTGGACGTGTGCCACAACCGGCGAGCTTGTTCTTCCAATACGGCCACCAGCTTCGGATGCGCGTGCCCCAGCGAACAGGTGCCGATACCGGCGCCCATGTCCAGATACATCTCTCCGTCGTCTGTTTCCAGCCAAGAGCCCTGGCCTTTCTTGAAAGAAAGCGGAGCCCGCATATAGGTTGGCAATACGGGGCTTATCACGTCCGTTACTCCTCATATAAAGCACAAAACGCCCAAAAGGGCGCATAACCCTCTTGCCGCAAAGGCACGAAGGAGTCAACAAAGCTGTGGCTTATCTGGACATTCTGCCCACAGCCCCATAGCGTTCCTTGCGCTGCCCAAATGGAGCCAAACATGGAAACCCCGAAAATCCTGCTAACCGTATTGGTGATGCTCGCTGCCAGCGCTCTTGTTGCAGGCACGAGCTTGCTGGCCAAAGCGCTCGGGACAGAGGCGCTTGGCCCCGCGCTCAACCCGTTTCAAATCACGGCTGGCCGTTATGTATTTGCGTTGATGGCGCTTCTGATGGCTGCTGTGATTCTCAGGCCAAACTATTCCAAACCGGCAGTGGTTTTGCACTTTGGCCGGGCGCTTGCAGGCTCGCTTGGGGTAACGTTCATGTTTATGGCCGCGACATTGATCCCGCTGGCGGATGCGACCGCTATCAGCATGTTAAACCCGATTATCGCGATGGTTCTTGCGATTCCGCTCTTGCGGGAAATCGTCGGCCCCCGGCGCTGGCTGGCCGCAGCGCTTTCGGTCGTTGGCGCATTGCTCCTCATTCGCCCCGGTGCCAGCTCGTTTGATCCGGCGGCATTAATCGCGCTGTTGGCGGCATCTGTGCTGGCGGTCGAAATTATTCTGGTCAAAATCCTGAGCAACCGCGAAAACACCCTTCAGATACTGTTATTCTCCAACGGTTTTGGCACGCTTTTTTCGGGAAGCGTTGCCTTTTTCCTTTGGGTGAGCCCGACCCCGATGCAATGGCTGGCGCTGGTCGGGATTGGCCTGTTAATGGTTTCGGCGCAGGCGCTTTTCCTGTTTGCCATCCGGCGTGGTGATGCCAGCTTTGTGGCGCCGCTGTTTTACGCAACCCTTGTATTTGCTGCCCTTTATGACTTTGTCATCTTTGATGTAGTCCCTTCGGCGCTCAGCTATTCAGGCGCGGGCATCATTATATTGGGGGCTTTGGTGTTGGCTTGGAGCGAAAGGCGGCGCATTCAATGTTAGAGATCGAGGCCTTGTCGCGCCTGCAAATAGGCCCCATCAACCTGCGCGTGGCCAATGGAGAAGTTATTGCCATCACCGGCCCTTCGGGTAGCGGAAAGTCACTCCTGCTACGTGCGATTGCCGACCTTGACCCAAACGAGGGCCAGGTGAAAACCCAAAGCGGCGCGCGGGCAGCGCTGCCTGCTCCGGAATGGCGGCGCAAGGTGGCTTATCTTCCGGCAGAGAGCGGCTGGTGGGCCGAGCATGTTGCTGATCATTTCCAGTTACCCGATCTGGCTGACACCCCAAGCCTCGGCATTTCTCCCGAGGCGATGGGCTGGGAGGTCATTCGGTTATCATCGGGCGAGCGACAACGACTCGCGTTTTTGCGCCTGCTGGAACACGAGCCCGAAGTGCTTTTGCTGGACGAGCCCACCGCACCGTTGGACGCAGAAAATACCCTGCTTTTTGAAGCCCGGCTCAAGCGCTGCATTGCGAAAGGAGTCAGTGTTATTATTGTCACCCATGACCGCGCACAAGCCAACCGCATTGCCGACCGCCACTTTGAACTGGCGGATGGAAAGCTGATCGAGGCTGCCCATGTCTGAATATGTTCAGCTCAGCTATTTTGACATCGCGCTGGCTTCGGTCTTTTTGCTGCTCAACGGGGTATTGTCGCTCTGGCTCCGCCTTGGCATTGCCCGCAGCCTGGCCTTTGCCATGGTGCGGATGGTGGTGCAATTACTGCTGGTGGGGATGTTGCTCAAAAGCCTGTTTGCCATCCAGTCTCCGTGGCTCACGCTGCTGGTGGCGCTGTTTATGGCCAGCTTTGCGGCGCGAGAAATCTGGGCCCGGCAAGAGCGCCGCCTGAAGGGCTGGCGCGGGCTGGCAATTGGTGGCTCCGCAATGGCAGCAAGCGTTGGCATGGTGGCGCTTGTGGCGCTGATCGTGCTGGTGCAGCCCGCGCCGTGGTGGTCTCCGCGCTATGCGCTGCCGCTTTTGGGCATGATCATGGGCAACGCAATGACCGGTATCAGCCTGTCGCTCGATACGCTGCACACTGCGCTCAACCGAGAACAACGGGCGATTGAGGCGCAGCTTATACTCGGGGCCAACAAATGGCGGGCTATGCGGCCGTTTTTGCGCCAAGCCATGCGCGCTGGTATGATGCCCAGCATTAACGGTATGGCCGCGGTCGGGGTGGTCAGCCTGCCCGGGATGATGACCGGCCAAATCCTATCGGGGGTGGACCCGAACGAGGCCGTAAAATACCAGCTTTTGGTGATGTTTTTGATCGCGGGTGCCACAGGGCTGGCTGTCGTGCTGGCCACGCTGGGCTCGGCCAAGGCGCTGAGTGACGACAGAGACCGCTTGCGGCTGGATCGGCTGCGTAAACACCGTTGAGCCAAGGCCGGGCAAGCCCGCGTAGGGCAAAAGAAAACCGCATGCTATAATTGAGCAACGTTTGCGCGGTGCAGCGCGTCAGCCAACGCATCATTTGGTCGTTTATCCGAGATCAAATTATCTATTTGATCCAAATTACACAATTTATGTGTCGCGTCGCGCTCGAATTTTGAATGATCAACAACAACCGTGATTTCGGAAGCGGCAGCTATCATCGCCCGCGCGACTTGCGCCTCGCTATATGAATAATCATACGCGCCTTCAGCGCGCAGGGTGCCTGCGGTAATAATCGCATGATCCGTTCGATAATACCCGATTTCCCGTATCGTTGTCGGGCCTACTGTCTGGGCGTTATCGCCCCTAAAAAGGCCACCCAAAAGAAACACTTGCGCACCGCCTGTCCCTGCGGCAAAAGTTGCCGATATACGCGCTGAATTGGTGATCACCGTGAGGCTTTTAGTCCGCGCCATCGCTTCGGCGCAGATCAGAGTGGTCGAGCCGGTATCCATAAAAATGGTTTGTCGCGGGGCCACCAGCTTTGCAACCTTTTCAGCGATCAGCCGCTTGGCCAATAGATTTTGGCCCATCCGCTCATCAAAAGCACCTTCGTCAATTCGCGCCACGCGGCGCGCGCCGCCATGCACTTTTTGAACCCGTCCGGCATCAGCCAACAGGCTCAAATCTCGGCGAATAGTCTCCTCCGAGGTGGTATATTTTGCCGCGAGGGTTTTGACACTCACTTCCTCGAACCGCGCTACCAAATCACATATTTCGGCCTGACGAACCCCGGGGCGAACAATGGATCGGCGACCTACCACAACCGGATCCCAGCTTTTTTTACGGGAAGAAACAGGTTCTTTTTGCCAATATAAATATGATTCATTTCTTTGCCTGTTCGGTCATTATCTGTGCAACCCCTTGCATTTATAGCAGTATAATGTGCAAAATTACTCCATACGAACTACTATATCAACATTGTTGATTAAGAAACGCTTGTCAATAATCAAGCTTCGGGCATAATGCTGCCTGTTTCCTCGATCGCCCATTTGATATTTCAAGAAAGCAAGCATGAGCCCGCAACCTGACTCACCTGATATTTATGACATCGCCATTATCGGGGCCGGTGTGGTGGGGTGCGCTCTGGCCCGGCGGTTTGTGCTCGATGGCGCGCGCGTCGTGGTTATCGAAAAAGCAGCCGAGGTTTTGGATGGTGCATCCAAGGCCAATAGCGCCATTCTGCACACCGGGTTTGACGCGCCAACCGGTTCGCTGGAGCAAAAATGCGTGGCGGCTGGATATCAGGAGTATCTGGATATTCACGAGAGCCTCGGGCTGCCGATATTACGATCAGGTGCAATTGTGCTCGCATGGGATGAGGATCAGGCTGCAAAGCTAGACGGGCTGATCGCGAAGGCGCATGATAATGGTGTTCATGACGCTGTGCGCCTGACCCGGGACGAAATTCTCGAGCGCGAGCCACATTTATCCCCCGATCTTAAAGGTGGCTTCCTTGTGCCAGGCGAGTTCCTGATCGATCCGTGGTCAACTGCCCATGCCTATATCCTTCACGCTCTGGCAAATGGGGCCACTTTGCTGCGCGGCACCGAGGTCTTGTCGGGCAGCTTTGCCAACCAAATGTGGCGCCTAAGCACCACAAATGGGCCGGTGGAAGCGCGGCAGGTGGTGACATCTGCGGGCCTTTACGGCGATATTGTTGACGAGCGCCTGCTTGGAAAGGCCGCGTTTACGATACATCCGCGCAAGGGCCAATTTGTGGTGTTTGACAAGCCCGCAGCAGAATTGGCCGAGTCAATTATCCTGCCGGTTCCTTCGGCCACAACCAAGGGTATTGTGGTGTGCCGCACCATATTCGGCAATCTGTTGGTAGGGCCAACCGCCGAAGAACAAGACAGCCGCATAGATTCTTCAACCGAGGCGCAGATGCTCGCTGACCTGTGTGCAAAAGGGACCGAGATGCTACCCGCGCTGGAAAGCTGCGAAATCGCGGCCACTTATGCGGGGCTGCGGCCTGCCACCGCGTTCACGGATTATCAGATCAAGCACCACACCTTGCAAAACTATACAAGCGTCGGTGGCATCCGCTCAACCGGCCTCAGCGCTGCATTGGGAATTGCCCGCCACGTTGCTTCGCTGATCCCAAATCTCAAACAAGTGCCGATAAATAACCCAATAATTCCCGAACCGATACGATTGTCCAATTACCAAGAGCGCGATTGGGAAACCGCCGGCAATGGTGGCATTGTCTGCCATTGCGAGTTGGTGACAAAGCGCGAGATTGAAGCCGCGCTAACTGGCCCGATGCCACCAACAACACTGCAAGGATTAAAGCGTCGCACCCGGGTTTGCATGGGCAGATGCCAAGGCTTTTATTGCACCGGTCCGCTCGCGACCTTGACAGAAGGGCGGCTTGATCCGCCTATCGGGGGCACCGATGCCGGAAAATAGCCCCCCGCAAAAATGCAGTGTCGCAATTGTTGGCGGCGGCACATCCGGGCTCGCGCTGGCGACCGAACTGACGCGCCTCGGCGTGAAGGATGTGGTCATTCTTGAACGGGAGAATACCGCGGGAGGTGTGCCCCGCCACTGCGGGCATCACGGCTTTGGAATTCGCGAGTTCAAGCGCCTGATGACGGGGCCGGATTATGCACGCGCGCTTGTGAAGAAAGCCAAAATGGCGGGCGTCGGGATTTGCACCAGCGTCACTGTTACCGCATTGCACCCCGGCGGAAGGCTTAGCCTTTCAAAACCGGACGGGAGCGCAGAGCTGCAAGCCGACCGTGTTGTCCTTTGCACAGGGGTGCGGGAAAGCAGCCGTGCGCAGCGCTTGATTGGCGGGCAAAGGCCGCAAGGGGTTCTTTCTACCGGGGCGCTGCAATCTATGGCCTATCTGCAAGGAAAGCGCCCGTTTCGCCGTCCCGTCATTTTGGGCACCGAGCTTGTTTCTTTTTCTGCGATCATGACCTGCCGCCATTTGGGGATAAAACCTGTCGCGATGCTGGAAGAAAATAGCCGCGTAACGGTGCGCCAGATCATGCGGCCCTATCCCGCACTTATGGGGGTTCCGGTGGTTTTTGGTGCTTCCGATGTGCGGGTTATTGGCGGCCATCAGGTCGAAGCGGTTGATTTTCTCGACAAGGCGGGCACTCGCCAAATGATCGCAGCGGATGGCGTGATTGTATCCGGAGATTTCCGACCCGAATCCGCCCTTTTGCGCATGAGCCACATAGATGTTGACCCGGCTTCATGTGGCCCAAGCATAGACCAGTATGGCCGCTGCTCTGACCCCGCCTACTTTTGCACAGGCAATCTTTTGCGACCGGTGGAAACCTCGGCCTGGTGCTGGCGCGAAGCGGTTGAAACAGCAGCGCGGGTTGCGCTTGATTTGCAGGCGCGAAATGACTCTAGCGCGCCGTCGGTTCCACTATCACTTGCGCATCCCGCGCTAAAGCTGGTCGTGCCGCAACGGTTAACCGATTCAGCCAACGCGGGCGCGATGACCCAAATGCAGATCAGGCTGCAACACCCCTATAAAGGGACACTCATCGCGCGCTCTGGCAATGAGACCTTGTGGCGCAAGCACATCAATTCCCGGCCCGAACGCCGCATTTTGGCACCCTTGCCACATTCAGAGTCTGGCGCGCCGATAGAGCTGACTCTGACATAAAGTGCGCTAGCGCCGTGGCAATGGAGCGAAAGTTATCGGAAAACTAATGCCCTAAAGGTGATCGGCGATGGCGGGCAAAGGCTTCAAGGAAATCAAGCTGGCTTTCGGTTTCGATCCAGCTCGGATTCTGGCTGCGTGTTTGGCGAATGGCGCTTTGGCTGTCGAGCCCGGCATAAATAAGCATGGCCGCCAAAAGCGTTCCGGTGCGCCCTTTGCCTGCATGGCAGTGAAACACAACAGCTTGGCCTGCCAAAGTAAACGCCAATGCCCGTTCACAAATCAGGTCTGCCTGTTTGAGCGTTGGCGGGTGAAAATCGGGGATTGGGGCAAAAAATGACTCGATCCCGTAGGTGGCCAATTGCACCTTGTCGGCCTGCCACTCTTGCGTAAGTGTTACCAGAAGCCGGGTATCAACCCGTTGAAGGGCTTCATAATCGCGCTGAATATTGCGCGTTGCACCGGGCCGGGGGCATCCGCCAAGCAGGCCCGGAACGAGCCAATGAAAGTTGGCAGGTCCGTTTTGCTCCGAGGCTACGCTCTTTGGGTTTCCAAGCTCTATCGACACTGTCTGCTGCTCTTTGGTTGCTATATGCCCTGATAGCCGACATGCCCCGCTTCAACCATACCCTGTTTTAAACCCGTTCAGAGCAGGTTCTTGGGCTAAGCTGATTTCGCGCATTTATTATCATTTTATTTTGCCTTTTCCATGCGGCAAGAAGCTTCTAACAATAACAAGGCAGGATAATCACATATCCTGGTCGTCGCCGCTTAAAGGAAACCATCGCTATGTCCCCTGACGATATCAAACACTGCGTTCTGGAATCCGGCGAGGTCTCGGTTTCCATATTGTCGCTTGGCTGTATTACACATGAGTGGCGTGTGCCATATGGGCGCGAGCAGGTGCCGGTTGTTCAAAGCTTTGCTGACCCGCGCGACCACCTTCACAATCCGCAGTATTACTTGGGGGCCATTGTTGGGCGCGTTGCAAATCGTATCAGCGGCGCACGCTTTGATCTCAACGGCGAAAAGTTTCAGCTAGAGGCAAATGAAGGGTGCAACATGTTGCACGGTGGGGCAGGCGGCTTAAGCAGCCAGCTGTGGACAATGGAGCCAGAGGGCCATTCAGCCGTGCAGCTTTCGCATTTTTCGGCTGACGGGGCCCAGGGCTTTCCGGGTGCGGTCGAGTTTCGCGTAACCATCCGGCTCGAAGGCCATCGGCTAACCTATGAAATTTTTGGCCAGCCAGACAGGCCAACGCCGCTTAATCTCGCGCAGCATTCCTATTATAATCTGTTGGGAAAAGGTGATATCCGGGAACATCAGGTGCAGATTTCAGCGAGTAGTTATACCGAAAGCGGGCCGTCTTTGCTGCCCACTGGCAAAATAGCTTCGATTGAAGGCGCGGCATTTGATTTTCGGACGTTAAAGAAAGTGGCCGATGCCGACCCGCATTCCACAGGTGTCGATATTAACCTTGTATTAAGCGGCGAAGACGGGCCCGCCGCACAGGTGATTGCCCCCAACGGCTTACACCTCAAGCTTTGGACCGATCAACCCGGAGTGCAGCTTTATACCGCAAAAGGCCTGAGGCCGACGGCAAAACCACTGTCAGGCCAGCGGCACGGGCCTTTCTCCGGCCTTTGCCTTGAGCCACAGTTTTTTCCGGATAGTGTCAACAACCCTCACTTCCCCTCGATCCTTTGCACGCCCGACCAGCCCTATTATCAAAAACTTGTGGTTGAGATAAAAGACCGGTCGGCGCAATAAGCCGGAAATCATGGCGCGCAGCCGCGACCTTTTGTCTTTTTTCAGCCACTAATGTCGCATTAAGCGCACTTACTACATATAATAAGGGTAGAATCACGAGGAGGTTAAAATGCCACGCTTCGAATTCAAGCCCCGTTCTGCAATCAGGACATTGCTGGCCGCCTGTCTGTTTTCGGTTCCGCTCATACAGCCGGCTCAAGCCGAACTCGCGCCGCAAGGAAGCTATCTCCAAACATCGCCGCACCCTTCTATGGCAACCCCGCCCGGCATATACCGCACGCGGCTCGCGTGGTTGATGGCATCGCAGATTGCCTTCCAAAACCAGAGCGCCTTTGAGCGCGGCTGGTTCAATGCCGCGATGGTGCCCGGGCTCTATAAAAATGCGTTGCAAAGAGAGCAGGCCTATTATGCCGGGCTTAAAGGGCTGGCACATTTCAATTATGCCGATGCGTTGCTGCGTGATGTTGTGCAAATGCAGATTTTGACACTGCAAAACAGCCAGATGAGCATTGCCCTCGACACCGTGCCGGTCGCGATTTTCGCCGATGTCGCCTCAACGGTTATTTCCGCCGGAATATCCGAGGTATTGCCGAAGGCGCGGCAGGGTATTTTGGCGCTCGATTCGCGTTTTCTTGAAGCGGGAACCGAGCAAAACCTGATTGCACGGTATGCGTTTATTGATATGGAATTGCGGTATCGCGACTTTATGGATAGCGCGGTTTTTCGCGCCTGGAAAGACCAGATGGCGTCAGGTGTTTCCGCGGCTGATCTCACGGGCTTGATGTCTGAATCTGTGCTGTCAACCGCGATCGGAACGGCTGTCAACGCCTATCGCGGCACACCTGAGCAACTGCTGGAGATGTTTCGCACCCAATTGGTGATGGAGGTTGCAGCCTATAATTGCGCCTGTGTGCTCGACATCAACACCCACAGGATAGCGGGCGCAACCGAGGCATTGTTAAGCTCCAACGGAAACTATCGGACCGGTTTGGGCTGGGTGCTGGCGCAAAAACTCGCGCCACCATCTACGGGTCTGCTTAGCTGGTCAGCGATGCTTGGCTCAACCAATAACAGCCTCACCACGGAATTGGCCAATATTCGAAGCTGGAAGGCCAATAAACCGGCCCGATACGGGACCTATATGCGCAGCCTGCTCGTGGACTTAGAGACGCTGGAACGGGCGCAGATCGCTGCTTTGCAATCAGGCACAACCATGGCCTTTATTGAAAGCACCGTTTTAAATGTGCTGTTTGGCGCATTCTCGTTGGGTGGCGGTATTGGCGCGCAGGCTGTCGCCATTTTGGCCAATGCCGGATACGGCGCCATGGACACCTACTACACCGTTGGGGAAGAGCTGAAAATCCGGATGCAAATGGCAGCCCTGCGCGAACAGGTGTTGGATAATATCAGACCATTTGCAGAACAATGCGGCTGCGGGGCCGGTGTTGTAGTGGTGCCGCGCACAGCAATTATCGGAGATACACCGGGCAACCCGTAAGTGCGACGCATGAGGATTGGGTAAGATGATGGTTAACAACGCAAAAAAGCCGAAAACAGCTGGTTATAATCAGGTGGTGGTGTTTGTAAAAATGCTCACCCTGTTCTTGATGGTCTCCGTTGTGCCCCGGGCAGGGGCGCAGGTGAGCACTGCCGGCCAGAATAGCTTTCTTCCCGAGCTTGAGGTCATTGAATTCAGCGAAAACTTTAAAGCGGGAAGCGTTGGAAATGCGGTTATTTTCAGAATTGAAAACACCACGGCCTTTCCGGTTGTCGGCCTCAATCTGCGCCCGCAACTACCGGCTCAATACCTGATATTGGACCGGATCGAACCAAACGATGTCAATCTTGAGCCCGGTGAAGTTGTGGAAATCACTGCCGAATTCTCGGTGCGTGAAGATGCGGAGGTCGGCGCGGAAGATGAAATCGGTTTCTTCTTTGACACCGAATCCGAGTATTTAATGCCCGTGCACCGCTACCGGCTGATTGCTGTTATTGATGAAGGCGATGTCGGGGCGCAGTGTAACTCGGCGGTTGAGGCTGGCGGCGATGCAGGTGGCGGCGTGACGGTTGATCTGGGTGGCTTTGTCGGGCTGGCCGGATTTAGCTGGGAAATGTTCAGCATCAAAGACCAGATGAACGTAACTGTTGGCGGCGTGCAAAAAACCACGGGCTGTGTCAGCAATTCCGGAACTTTCGAGATCAACATACCGCCTGGAGCGGCAACAGCAACCGTTGTTGTTGTTCCGAACTGTGAGCAAACCAGTGGCACCCAATGGAATTTTACCTTTGAGTGCCCGCTTTCCTCGGACGTAACCGCCGATGGCGCCGGCAATGATTTGACCACAGCGAATAATGGCAGTGCAAACGCAAACGGCGCGGCGCAGGGGCAGCCCGGCGGCCTTGCGCCCACAGCCGTTGGCGCGCCGGTTACGCCAGCGCCACCAGCCCCGCCTGTTCAGGGGCCAACCGGCGTGCGTGTTGCCGAAGCCGAAGCAAACGACTCCGTGGCAAGCGCCACCGCGATCACGATTGGCGATCAGGTCAACGGAATCATCGACCATTATAGCGACGGAGATTTTTATATCGCGACTCTTTCCCATCAAGGCCAATTGACGGTCAGCTTTTCGCGGATTCCTGCCAATATCAATATTGCATTTCGTGTTCTTGATGAAGCGGGCCGTCAGATTAAAGGTTGGCAAACCGCACCCGACACCGGTGCGCCCTATAGCGCATGGGCCGATATCAAAGCGCCCGGGCGATATGTGATCGAAGTGCGCGATGGCTCGAATAACGCTTTCGCGCCAGAGGGCTATGCAATGACCACAACCCTAATTCCAACAGCCGACCCTGCCGAGCCGAATGACTCTCTGATTACTGCAACACCGCTTGGCTGGAATCAGGCGATGGGCTCAAATATTCTCCCTTTGGGAGATGTTGACTACTTCAGGGTTGAGGCAAGCAGGCAAGGGCAGATAACCATCAGTTTCACCGCTGCGCCCGGTGCGCTGAATATGGCGTATCGTGTTCTTGATACTGCTGGAAGGCAGGTCAAAGGGTGGCAAACAGCCTCCGCAGACGGCGCCTCTTTTCAGGCAATTGCGGATATACCGTCACCCGGAAGCTACTTCATCGAGGTTCGTGACGGATCAAACAACGCGCGCGCAGCCGCACCTTATGAAATCGTTGCCTCGCTTAACCCGACGCTCGACATGGCAGAGCCAAACAATGCCTTGGGGCAGGCAACCCGCGTGGGGATGGGTGCGCAAGTTTGGGCAAGCATCCTGCCGCTCGGCGATGTGGATTACTATCAGGTTGAGGCAGTTCATCAGGGGCAATTAACGGTCGCGTTCAATCGTTCACCTACCGATCTGAACATGGCGTTCAGGGTGTTGGATGACCAAGGCCGCCAAGTTCGCAACTGGCAAACCGCGCCCGATATTGGCGAGAATTTCACCGCTTGGGCTGATATTAAAATACCAGGCACCTATTTTGTAGAGGTTCGCGATGGCTCTAACAACGCGCGCGCAGCAGAGCCATACGGCATGGTGATCACATTCATCCCGACCGCGGACCCGGCAGAGGTCAATGACAGCATCCAGAATGCAACCGCATTACCGCTTAATCAGCCTATGCAGGCGTCGATTCTGCCCTTGGGAGATGTTGATTATTATGCTGTAAATATCAGCCACCAAGGTGAACTGACCGTGGATTTCACCGCGTCACCAGCCAATTTGAATATGGCGTTTAGGGTGCTGGACCGGCAGGGCCGCCAAGTTCGAAACTGGCAATCAGCGCCCAATATTGGCGCGCCCTTTAGCGCGTGGGCCGATCTTGCCAGCCCCGGAGAATACTTGATCGAGATTCGTGATGGCTCCAACAACGCGCGCGCGCAGGATGGCTACACATTTAGCGCGCGGCTAAAGGCAACACTGGACCCGCTTGAGCCAAACAACGCTCTGGAACACGCGACTCCCCTGATGCCCGCCACACGCGTTAATGCAAGTATCCTGCCAATAGGAGATGTTGATTATTATGCAATCAGCGCCAACCAACAGGGGGTGCTGTCTGTCCAGTTTAGCGATTCACCTCGAAACCTGAATATGGCGTTCAGAGTGCTGGACGGGCAGGGCCGCCAAATCAAAAGCTGGCAAACTGCCCCGTCTGATGGCGCAAGCTTCACTGCCAGCGCCGAACTTCCGGCCGCGGGGAGATACCTTATCGAAGTGCGTGATGGCTCAAATAATGCACGATCCGCCGATCCCTATGCGATTTCCTATTGGATATCGTGATCACCATCAAGCGTGCGAACAAGAATAGAGCCTACTTTCGTATGGCTGTCGATATTGCTTGGGTTCTGCTTGTCAGCTTCGGTGATCAAAACCGCGCCGTTGGGTGACACCGCATCTATTTGCGAATAATGCGGTTTCCAGCATCATCAAGCCCAAGAATGGTGGCGGCCCAGCGGGCCTCCGAAAATCACCTTGCGGGTTTTGAAGCCGTTGATCAGAGTGATAAAAACCAGAAACAGCGCGATCAATGTATAGGTTAAAGGGCCGTAGGAGAGGCGAAGACGTCAACTGTATTTCGGCGCATGAGGGTTTGAAGGCCGAAAAAATACTGGCAAACCCCAATGAGAATGATCACAAACATGGCTGTGGCGATTGCCGAGCCCCTATGCGGGCCCCCTAGTTGAAGCTGGAACCCAAAGAATGTGTGATACACAAACGTGCCCAGTTTATTGGTCGAGAAATCGGGCCCAGCCAGCGCGCCTTGAGCCGCAAAAATAAAATCAAAGGCATTGAAATTATCTACAAATGTCAGGATCAAGACTATCATTATTGGCGGTAATATGCGCGGCAACTTTATTTCCAGAGGGTTGTCGGACCGGTTCATCGGTGATTTTGCCCAATGTGCATCCAAGGTTTTTCATTTTATTATTGGTATTATATTGGTATCATAGGGAAGCCTTGGCCTTAACGAGCATCATCGCCCACCCAAGCTCAGCTCATCCGATGCCTCACATGGATTCACAAGCGCCAATAAGAGGCGGCTGGCAAAATTCGGGCCGGAGCAGGTTTCACGATGAGTTTTTCCACGTTTCTCAACCCGTCAGACTGGCTCGATGTCGCTGGCGCCCACGCTATAAGCGCCTCCAAAAACGCATTGAAGACGCGATTCAAAACGAGATTCTTTGGACCTGTCGCGGAATTGTGCCGCTCCTTTAACCGCGTATTATACGCAAAAGGAGAAACGCGATGGCATCACAACATACAGCAGAATTCAGACAGGAAGCGGTGCGCGTAGCACTAACGAGCGGTTTAAATCGAAAGCAGGTAGCTTCTGACTTTGGCGTTGGTTTTTCGACGCTGAGTCGCTGGATACAATTGGAGCGCAGAGAGTTGCCTGAACCGACAGCCCAATCCGATTTTGGTCAGCAAATCCCTATACGAAATATTGGGCCGGAGCGGTAATCGGCCTGATCGCGCGGTCCAGAAAATATCGGCTGTTAACCTCGGCGAAGATGACGCCGATCTTTTGGGTGTAAGCCCCGGCGTGGCTGGCCTATCAATAGAGCGGATATCTTTCCTCCCTTCGGGCCGTGTTGCTGAATTTACCCGATCCATATATCGCGGTGACGCGTATGATTTCGTTGGTGAGCTTCGTCTCGGCCCAAAAGAGGATTAAAAATGACCGCTCCCACCAGCCTAGTGAGGCAGGAGATTCTTGAGATTCCTGATTCGGTTTCCCAATCGGGGCAAAGTCCGGATATTGTAGAAATGGCCCACGCGGGATTAACCCTGACAGCCCGCGCCACCTCAAGAAAGTGACCAAGACTGTATGAGCACGCAATCCACAGCCTATATCGGCGCGTCAATTTTTGATGGCCACAAGATGCACGAAGGCTGCGCGCTTGTTGTGCATGATAAAACAATTGGCGGGGTTGTTGCTGCTTCCAAGCTTCCCTCGGATGTGAGGCAGATACCGCTCGAAGGTGGCACTTTGATACCGGGCTATGTTGATCTTCAGGTCAACGGCGGCGGCGGTGTTATGTTTAACGACGCCCCAACGATCGAGACGTTACAGACAATGGCAAGGGCACATGCCGGGTTGGGTGCAACGTCAGTCCTGCCGACCCTTATCTCAGATACGCCCAGTCAGGTTCAGTCCGCTGTGGCAGCTGTTGAAGCGGCGATCTCTGGCAATGTTGCCGGAATAATCGGGCTGCATCTGGAAGGCCCGCATCTGTCCCAAAGCCGCAAAGGCGCGCATGATCCGTCGCTGATCCGCCCTATGGAAGCGGACGACGAAGCCTTTCTTCTGAAAGCCGCCGCCATGCTGCCGCTTCTTAAAGTGACAATCGCGCCTGAAAGCGTCTCGTTAAAACAGATAAAGCGGCTTTCAAAGGCCGGTATTTTGCTATCACTCGGGCACAGCGACGCCAGCTACGATACCTGCATGAAAGCGGCTCAAAACGGTGTGCGCTGTGTCACACATATATTCAACGCGATGAGCCAGCTTGGAAACCGCGAGCCCGGAATGGTAGGTGCGGCATTGAGCTGTGCAGACCTGTCAGCAGGCTTGATTGCCGATTTGATCCACGTGCACCCGAACACAATCGCCACGGCGCTGCGGGCCAAAAACGGGCCGGGACAGGTTTTTCTTGTCAGTGACGCGATGGCAACCGCCGGCTCGAATATCGATCATTTTTTCCTCAACGGTCGCCGCATTGAGCGGGGCGAATTTCGCCTCACCCTGCCGGACAACACCCTCGCCGGCGCCGATCTGGACTTGACCACCGCAATTCGCAACATCATGCAAACCACCACCCTGAGCCTCGCTCAAGCCGTTGCAATGGCAACATCAATTCCTGCCGAATTAGTAGGGCTGGGTGGGGAAATTGGCCACCTCACCCCTGACAGCCGCGCAGATTTTCTGCACATCACCGAGAACAAGCTTGTATCTGTC
>Ga0316205_10002229_pt1 | contig 20772 bp, 33 predicted proteins | sample 3monthpyrite_MG_FD_204941 | JGI IMG/M metagenome (GOLD analysis project Ga0316205, IMG submission 204941) | Microbial mat bacterial communities from mineral coupon in-situ incubated in ocean water Damariscotta River, Maine, United States -... | ecosystem: Environmental > Aquatic > Marine >... | reverse complement strand
TCAACACATTTAATATTAAGTATGCTGATGGGCTTGAGTATAGAGTTTCTGTTTCGATTGAACCGCTAAACGATAAAGAATAATGGCTAGCTGGCTGCCAGGAGTGGCGTACCTGCTGTCTGTTAATGCCGCGCAGCGAGTCAGGCCAGCCGGTGCCACCCTATAGGAGTATTTTAAATGACTGCTGAAAATTTTTACGGCATGGACGCGGAGGATATAAAAGAAGCTGTGCGCACAAACCCAGATTGTTTTTATGATGCTTTCTTGGCTTTATGTCAATATGTTGCGAAGCTAGAAAAGCATGCAGAGATATTAGAGCGGCGTCTAGACACAATAGAGACCACGCTATAGGAGTGAGTGATGACAGGCTACGACAAAGAATTTAAAGATCTTTTTGATAACGCAATGTTAGAGCAAGCAATAAAATATCAAAGGGAAGGCTATGAAAGCGGTCAAAGATATTGTGTCGAATTTCTAATAAATCAAGGATATAGACAGGTAGCGGAAGAATTACAGAAAGATATAAATTTACCGTTTTAAAAATTAGATTTAAGGAGTCAGTAATGGAATTTATCAGTAACAACATCACGCATGATGGCGGTGAGTATCCAGGGCATCCCGATGATGAGGTTTTTTACTGGGCTGGCAATCTGCCTCCATGTGCGGCTATTGCAAATAAGATTAACTGGGAATATGTTGATAAATACATAGTGCTAGAGAAGGCAGAAGATGATGAGGTATAACTTAAGGGGTCTTCCAAATACTGATGGATTCGAATTTATCGGGATTGATTGCAATGGGAAAGAGTATAGATGTCATGTTGTTCGTGATAAAAATATGACACATTACGTCGATGGTGAGGCGAGGTACTGCGACCTAAAGTACTGGAGGCACAAAGATGCCGTTCCAGAGAGGGTTGAGAACGATGAGTGAAGAAGATGATATGCTGGTAAATATTCCAGAAGAAGTAATACTTAGATATAGAATCCATGAGCATTGTACTTTGCCAGTTCCTTATATTTCACGTAAAGATTATGCTCGTGAAACTGGAGTATTAAAGAATGACCTGCAGGCAGCAGAAAAGAAAATACAGCAACTCGAACAGCAATTAGAAGAGGCAAATAAAAAACTAGAAAAGTACGAGCCGGATAGGAATTTCTATCATTGCCCCGTGTGTAGATATGCTATCAGTAAGCTTGAAAAAGACTTAGCTGTTATAGATTTCCCATGTCCGAAGTGCAGGAAGCATAAATTTAGTGATTTTATAAAATTAAAGGAAGGTGAATGATGAGTGATGAATTAAGAAACATTTTAGTCCATTGTGCAATTACTTACTTGAAAAGTGTTTTACCTGATATACCAGATAACAACAGATTGTTAATTATCCAGCAGATTCAAGAAGGCTATTGTGCTTATTGTGGCTCAGATAACCCTGATTGCCATTGTGAGAATGATGAATAACGAAATCTACTTAGACTCCATGCTGCGTCAAGCAGGTATGATTTTTCTTGGCATGTGGTTCTTTGTGTTTGCGATACTAGGCTATTCCGATGAATTCTTTAGAGGATTTTGTTGGGTAGGGGTTATTGTGACGTTATCGCTTTTATTTGTTTTAACGATATGGGAATTAAATGAGGAGTTAAAAGATTATGAATAATATTTATAGACATGCCAGTTTTATAATAATACTGTTAGCGATTGTTTATTTTATTTCGGCTTTTATATTCTGGGATATTCAGTGGGCATCCAATATGGAGTGGGAGAAAGGAGATAGAATAAGATTCTTAGCGTCCCTGTCTTGGATTTATCTATGTGTATGGCTAGCCAATAGAGACTAGCCATTATCTATTATACTCCTCTATCAGATTAATGAGTCGATGGCTATACGCCGTGCAAACTTGATCACGCTGTCCTATTATTTGATAAATATCAGGAAGCTTAGTAAAAAACTTATCGTCCTGGATCTGGCTTAACACAGGTTTTTTTGGTGCTGGCGGAATAGGTATCTTTACAGAGCCAACTTTTGTACAGCAACTACTTAGTAAAATGACCACGCTTAACAGGCTTATTAATTTCATTCTGGTAAGTCTCCTCGCCCTTGGCATATTCTTGCGTTAATTGCTTTTGCTTATCCAGGTTAGCTTTAGTTTGTTTCTGCTTTTCTTTAGCTTTATTTTTCTCTGAACGTTGCCAAAGAAATCCAAACAAACTGGCAAGAAAGCCCAGTATAGCCAAGGCATAAATCTTAATTTTAGACAGCATCACGCAGCCCCATTATAGATAAACCAAGCCCCACTTGCGTTGCACCCATTTCATATTGCCCCTTATAGATAAAAAAGCAACCCATAATAACAGTGATTAGCCCGCCAATCATAGCTTTGGATTTAACTATCTCGCCACCTGTCTTTTTAAATCCTGGTATATTCATATTGTCTCCAGCCATTTTTGAACGTTAAACGATGGACATGCCTTTTTTTCGTCAACCTCATTATGTCCAATGATATTATGATGTCTATAGATAACAGTAATCATTTTAAGTGTTGACATTTGTTCTGGGGTAAAATTATCGCTAGGTTCGCCATGGATATTAGCACCACCAACAAGGCAAACGCCTATAGATGTTTTATTGTAGCCTTTTGCATGCGCGCCGATATCTGATAAACTTCGACCTATTTCAAGCTCACCGTTTCGCTTAATAACATAATGATAACCTATGTCAGACCATCCATTATCATTTACATGCCAATGCCTTATTTCATTCGCACTAATATCCATGCTGGGCGGTGTGGCAGAGCAATGGATAATAACAGTGTCAATGTCTCTCATTTGTCAGCCTTCTTATCCATCTTATCCTCAATGCGGCGCAAGTATTCTAGTACCTCGTCTTTGAAATCTTTCACATCATCGCGCCGAGCGTAATTAGTCGATAAGTCTTTTCTTATCTGCTCATCAGCTTTGTGCAAGCTGTCTTGTTGTTTGAATATTCTATTAATCACCCAGCCTATACCTATACTAGTCGCTGTCAATAATGATGACCAAAGCAAAATTATGATGTCAGTCGAATCTACTGTCATTTGGATACCTTTGTTTAAGTTAGTTTCATCCTTGCCTTAACCGCAACGCACCCGTTAGGCACAATACGATTCAGCGGTGAGTTATCAATCTTTAAGTATTTTTCAGTTATTAGCTCACTAATAGAAACGTTTTCATTTTCTTGAAAAATCGAAAGCGACGTTAAAAAATCATCTACAGGGTCGATCATGACAATTGTTTTGTTACTTAAATCAATAGGCTGAAGATTTATAAATGGATGCGGTATTTCAGTCATACCAATCATTTTATAATCATTATCAATAATTTTAAGCTTATAATTATCTGGAGACCGAGTATCGTCAATATGATTTTGCAATGCGTCACCATCGCCTTTTGGCAAATCTTCCCATTTAGCTTTAGGGGTGTAATTAATTTTAATTGGTCGACCTTCGTCATCGTAGTAATCAGGTTTAATAGTTGAATTACCGTGATAAGCCCAAGGTGGATCATCCGCCGAGTAAGTCCCAATAATATCACCCGTTACATTATCAATAGCGGCATAAACAAACTTCCTCACGATACCATCACCAAAATCATAAGGCGGCGATGCTTGTATATATCTAGAGTATATATAAGCTGTCGCTGAGCTTACAGAATCCACATTATACATCCTAACATGTGCAGAGTATGTCGTTTCGTGTCCGATAATAATCATGTTTTGCGTAGATGTTGGCGAGGCTCTATTGTTTCCAAGATAATAAGATAAGGTATATAGCCCGCCTGTTGGCGTTATGTTTCCATAACTGTCTGCCGATATGACCAGCGATTGACTTGCCGTTGTGCTTTTTAGCTCTGCTTGTGTAACAGCACTGCTGGCGATCTCAGTTGCCGTCACCTCACCTGTCCCTATTTTTGACGAAGTTACCGACCCAGTGCCAAGCTTGGCCTCTGTTATTAATGCATCGGTTAATGCAGCGGTAACAATTCTTGTAGCGCCAGATCCACCGGTTGCGATTTCCTCTGGATTGTCGCGCAGTTTAACAAATAGAGCATTAGTACCAGGGGCGCCGACTGCAATTTCGGCATTTGCAATTGAAGAGTAAGCCATTAATTAAAACTCCATTAATTTATATTATTGTATATAGCGCGCCGCCGTCAGGAAAGTTACCAGTGTTAGGCCCAATAAAAGAATTATCTAATTTTTCCTGGTCAGTTGCATTGTCATAAACAGTCATTGGACTGGTAGCATCTAGCGCGTTATCAGCTATAAACCAATTCCGATTACGAAAAACAAAAATTAACGCATCGTATTGAAATAAATCATCCTTTTCTAGTTTACTTTTCTTTATAATTTGGAATCTATCTGTTTTTGTTGCGCCTGTTTCTGATTGCAAATATCTTGTTGTTATGTCGCATAAATCACCAACACCTAAAGATGCATCCTTTCCTTCTAGTTTAAATTGTATAAAAATAGGCGTGTCACCGAATCTATCTAATGTACGCTGACTAGTTTGCGATGCTGTCCCATCTTCTGCTGACGTTAACCACTGACTAATAATCTCGGTTACCTTTTCTTCATTGTATAAATTAGAAGATTCAGCATCAGCATCAACATCTAGCAAGTGCCTTACAAAATTTGATTTTCGATTATCATCGGAGTATTTAATCTTATCATAACGAAGTAAGACTCTAGATATTCTCCTTGATGGCATTTCTTTTACATTGATGGAATCCTCAACTAAATTTGATATATCTGATAACTCAGTCACTGAGGCATTACCAAGTGGCGGGACATTGGCTTTCATTTTAATAAGATGATTTATCTCATCCCACCATAAATCAATTTGAAATACTAAACATAAAGAGTTAATTAAATCAAATGCGCCGGCTGGCTCACCAAAATATGCATCTAATGATACACCTGAGAACCAATTAGCCTGCTCTATATCCCACTCATCCTGCGGAGACCCGCCGCTGTAAGGTATGTATGATGCATTAATACCAACATGATTGGCCAGTATGTCATTTAATATATCAGCGGGTCCACCTGTAAAGTTTTTAACAATTTGCACTTTATCACCAGAGGAATGATCGTCCGCTGTTGTTCCAAATGTGCCGCGTGTTAAAGAGCTTAACGTGAAGCTTGACCTTGAGCCATAATCAATCCATTCATCGCCGATAACAACCGTTCCGCCCCCGCTTGGATAATCTGCAACGGTAGCATTTGAATCTAAAACCAAAGATGTATCAGTATCATTTATGTCTGCGTTAAGTGTTCCATCGGACGGCGCGGGTATTTGGTTACGACTGTTATCAGCAAGCTTTAATATATCCTTTCCCGTTATTTTATAAATTGTTTTATCTTTGCTTCTGAACGGACCTGTGATTGAATCTATAACGTAAAGACGCGTTTCAAAAACAAATGTACCTGTCGAGTCTATATAGCCAGATTTAACTTTCATCTCGCGGCAAATATAATAAGGATTTCTAACAAGCAGCTTACCAAAAAATGTACCCTGGCTTTCTGGTGTATAGGTTCTTGTTGATACGTAAGGGTCTATGCCTCTATCATGATGCGGAAAATCAATAAAACTAATATCTACTTTAGCGCGAAGGCTTGCACCTTTGTCTGGCTGTAATTCTGTTGGCGTAAACTTTGGCTCGCCCTGAATGCAAGGTATCCCATTATCAAAACCATAATTATGCATACTTGTTAATGAGTATGTTTTTGTTGTTTTTGTAAAATTTGCGGTATCTTGACAATGCTTCCTACAGTTATAACACTCGTTCCCCGCTGCTAAGCTTGCGGTACATGTTCCTGTAGCTGGCGATGTTAGTGAATCCCCGTAAGTGTTAGAGCAAAAATCAAGGATAAGCTCAACAACTGTAAATGGCTTTTTGCCTGATAATAGCTTTTCTGTTTCAAATGTCATTCTCTAACACCGGTCATTGGAAATGCTAAATTATAAAGCGGGTCACCAGCATAATCTGATAGCGTAGGGCCAGAGACCTTGCCCGATAACCAGCAATAAACGGTCTCTGTTGGCTTATTTTCTTGGTCCCAAATATAAATAACAGGATTTGCCTCTAAAGCATCAAGCAACGTTTCGAGATTTGAATCTATCCATGATAGCGCTACTTTCTTTTGATCGATACTAAATTTAAATCCCTCTAAGTAATTGACGCGACCAAGAAAACGGCCGCCTTCAGATAATGTGTTCGATCTTCTATTGTTCCTACCATGCACAGGTATAACTGACCCAGTTCTTGGCGCATAAGGCAAAGCTAACGCCTCACCAAGATAGAGTAGCCCAATTTTAGAAGCAGACCCAGTGCTATTTACAACAAAACGCCAATACCTAGCAGATATCGACGACTTATATCTAACATATAATTCCCCACCTGTTGGAGTGTATGTTGTATCAAAGGCGTTAACATCAGAAACAAAACCATCAGATGAATATTGAACGGTCACCGTTCCAGAGTTATCAACTAAATCATGAAATCCCACAGCCCAGGCATCAATTGATACCGAACTTCCAAAATCCATAACATATGTTTTATTGCCTGATGCGTCTGCTTGCCAGTAGTCATAAGTTAACCAGTCATAAGCATTTTCAAGTTCGCCGCTTGTTGCCTCTGTAGCAGTAATGGATGCATCAGGTATTTTATTTGTGTGCAGTATATAGCTTGTCATGATACTTTCAATTCTGCCCCATCTCCAATTTCTTCGTTTATTTGCTCGATCAACTGCCTGACTTGCTGGGAGCTAACATTTTCGCCCTGAATGTTTATTGTTACAATCTTTGATGGCTCTGATGATACAGCATCCGGTATTTCCACTTGCTCATCGATTGGTGATGCTGTGACCGAGCTTGCACCGCTAGCAGCGACAGAAGGCGCAACGCCACCGCCGCCGAAGCTTGTAGACTTTATCGCGCTAACTTGCGCAAAGCCAGCAGCCGCTACTGCTGCGGCCATAGCAAATGAAATTGGAGCAGGGTATGTAGCTAATGCTAGAGAGACGCCCTGGTACGTGTTAACAATCGCATTAGCAATAGCTGCCACCTTATTAATCTGAAACATCGTCTTATTCGATTGAGCAACGCCTTGCGTCATGGCTATCAACGAATCAAGTACATGCTGCGTTTGCTTTGTGGTAGATAATCTCGCGAACTTCTCTCTATCAGTAAAGCCTTTCTTCTGTACTTCTGAAATTTCTTTTTCTTTTTTCTTTTCTAGTTTTTTAAGTAATTCATTTCGCCTCTCATTACTAATAAGCTCTTCATCAAAAGCATTTTCTATTATAAATTGGCGATTTAGATAAGACTCTCTAATGCTTTCTTCTTCGGAAAATAAAAACTGTCCAACTGTTTCAAGTCGCGTTGCAATTTCTTCTTTGAATTTTTCTTGCTGCTCGGTGTTTCCAAGTATTGAAGGTAATGGCTTTTGTTTAGGCTTTACTTCTTCTATTTTGCTAGATGCATCGCTTTCTTTTTTCTTTTTATCTTCTTCCTCTATTTGTCTTTTTAATTTTAGCTGCTTCTCTAGTACTAGCGTTAATCTTCTATGTTCTTTTTCAGCTTCTTTTGCTTTTTCTGATATAGAGTCTTTCCCTAGTGATTTAATCTGTTCACGTCTTAGCGCGGACAGTGCTTTTTTTGTTTCATCTATTTTTTTATTTTGTAATTCCAAAGATGTTACCGAAGGCGTAACAAACTGGGCTAATGCCTTCCCTGATTCTTTAGAAAAATCTATTATTTCTCCTGTGGCCTTTAAAACTGTATCAGTTAATTCTAAAAAAGAATCAGCAAGATTGCCCAAAGTATCCGCATTCTCTGCAACTGTTTTTGCAAATTTAGTACTTAGCGTTTTCTCTAAAATAACAATTTTTTCATTTGCTTCTGTAATGCTAGTTAAATCAGCATCAGAAATTAATGCACCACGATTTTCAGCGGCAGACCTTATTTCCTTAAACTTCTTAGCGTTTTTATCCAGCAGCGGCAATAGCAAGCTAGCATCACTCGCCAGCGCTTCAAGTATTTGTATCTTTTCGGACTGCGTCCCAACGTTGTTTAACTGATTGGCGATAGCTAATAATTGTTTATCGGGCGATAGCCTTACTAGTTCTTTAGTATTAATATTTAAACGCTTCAGCACTTCTACCGCTTCGCCGCCTTTATTCGCAAACGCGTCGCCTATCTTTTCGCTGACATCTTTTAAAATATCGTTTAGCTTGTCTTGCTCAATAGATACTGTTTTAGATGCAAGCCCCCACGCACTTAACTCCTTAGCTGAAACACCAAGGGCTTGAGAATAAGCACGCAACTGAGCGCCAGATTGAAGCACAGAACGAGTTAATGCAGCAAAGCCGGCTGCACCAGCTAAACCCGCTAATGTTGCAGTAAGCTTTTTAGCTTTAGATGAAAAACCATCAATCTTTTTATTAATGGTTTCCATGCCTTGAACGAATTTAGCCGTATTCGTTCTGACATCCAGCACCAATGAGCCTAGTTTTTTAGCCATCTTTTTTCACCACTAGATGCCCAAGAGATGCATTGAGCTTGCTTCTTGTTGATTTTCTGTCAACATTCTTTTTGTATTGTCCTGTGTCTATATAATAGTTAGCCACCATATCGTTTAATTGTCTGCTGGTAACAGATTTCAACATATGGTCTGGATGAGGATAGCCTAGCCGCCATGCAAGTTCAAAATAAAGTCTACTTACCGGGCGGCTTAGGAGTTTTTTGCGTCATCCTCGACGGAGGTAAACATTTTATTGAGCTTCTCGGCCGCTATAAATATTCTTTCTACGGCTGTTGCTGATTTTTCGCTTATCATCTTTGCATCATCGTCTTTAAAAATTAAATCATTTTTATCATCAACAACGCTATACACTGCATATAAGCTCTTTATCATATCTTTTGATTTTGCATAACCTGTTTCTAATTTCTCTCGACGATACGCGGTTAGCTCCATAACTTTTACTTTTCCACCCCACTCAGGGATATCAACAGTAACCGTTTTTAGGTCTGTCTTTTTTAAAATAGAATCACGATTTAGCATAGTTATACACTCGATGTTATGGTTCCTTTGATGCGAAGGCTAACGCTTGATTGCACTGTGGCATCTATAGAGTTAGAGATAGAAAGGCTTGCTACGTAAGCATTAAATGTCCAGGTTGTCTTTGGGCTATCAGTAAAGGTTATCCGATAATTTCTAGCAACTTCTGTTGCAGAGTTGAAATCATCCCTTAGTTGATCGTGCTGGGTATCTTGAGGAATAAACATTAATGTAAATGACACTGACCCATTATCTGTTAATCCACGTTTAAATTCTTTAGCCGTTGAGCTTAAGTCAGTAACATCGATTTCAGCGGCTGAGCCGTCTGGCCCTGTAATCTCTACTATGTCCGAAATGGTCGTGTATAATTCTGGGCTAGCTGCATCGCCAACCCCAAGGGTTACGCCTTGGCTTTCTAGTGCACTAGTTGACATTTTTATTTGTCTCCTTGTTGGTGTTAATTATCTTTGTACCAGATTGAAAAATCTATGTCTGACCGATACGTTTGTATTTCATCTTCAAAAGGTAAAACCACTTCGTCTGTATATAACGCGGTAAATAGTGTTGCAGCTTCCATTGCTGCCTTGAGCTGAGCAACCACATTATCTTTTGATAAAACCGTTGTTGCTCTGACTTCAAACTGAAAGCGAACATTTGTTAAAATATTCCTAGCGCCCAACGTATTACTTGGTTCCGTGAACACTCTTTCATAATACACATTTGGATAGGTTGGATTCTGTGGCAACCTGCCGCTGTAACTTCTTGTGCTTATCAGTGATGACAACCCACCATAAGCGTCAAGCGTTGTTTTGATATCCGCCTCGATTGTCATTTTAATTCTTTATTAATTCTTTGCTTTACGCGCTTAATAAATGCCTTTTCTGCGTTCTTGCTTTGCTGAAAAGACCTACGCATGAAAGCCAGTTTCTTTACACCTGGGTGCGATACCTTTTTGGAAACAAAGTTATCGCCATGAGTACTAATAAGTATTTTCTTTCTTTTGGGCGTTATGTCGTGAGGCTTGGTGCCGTATTCTAAAAACACTAGCTGCCAATGCTTGGCTAATACACCAACATTAAATACATGCCTAGTTTGAGTGCTCTCACGCCTTGAGCTTTGTATATCTATCTTCTTTTTATGACGAGAGGGTAGCCGCTTCAGTATTTCTTTTTTGTATTGAGCGGCAGCGGCGCGTGTTCCGGCGCGCAATATGTTTTTTGCTTTCCTTCCCGTTAACCGTTTAAGCTGCGCGTTCAGTTCTTTTAGTCCTTCTACTTTTACATTAATCATGTCTTTCGACTGCCATTATAATAATTTCTCTATTGCATTCACTCTCGTTAATGACGCCAGTAATATCAAAGGTTCTAGACTTCCATGTGATTCTCATTTTAGTCGTTATGCTTTTTGTTAAATCGTCATAACGAAGCCTAAAACGATAATCTGTTTGACTTGCCGTTTGCTGGGCCTCGAAAAATTCCCGACCATTCAATGGTTGCGTACCTGCCTGCCTAACGGCATAGGTTGCCCATGATTCAGATATACCGCCCTGGCTATCCTGGGTTTCTGTTACCTGCTCAATAGTAATTCTTTCGCGAAGTCTCGCGGCTAAAATCTGCGTAACGGCCATAATAAACTCTTTGCTATTTCTTCCCAACGAGAATCAGCGTCATATAGATAATTAACATACGCCTTTATGCCGTTTTTTATTTTCTCTGGAACATTATCTCGGCTGCTATAGCCTGCGGTCATTCTAATTCTGGCGGGATTTGGCTTAATGGCAACAGACGGCCAGCCTGTAATTGTTTCAACTGCCCCGCCGTCTGTAGTTGTATCGGCATAGTAATCAACATCTACTGTTAGCGTGACTTCTGTCATTGGTGAGCTTGTATCGTCATATTTTACAGAATCAATTGATTGTAGCGGCCAAACATCTAAGTTAATATTAGTCGAAGGGAAGCGCCTGTATGAACGCTCTACTGTTTGCGTCATAATATGAAGGCTTGTATATTCTTCGGCAAAAAGTCGCGCAGTTTCAATAAGATTACCTATATAACTGTCATCTTCTGAATTATCTATTCGCAAAGATTTTTTAGCTTCATCTACTGTAACCGGCTCTAAAGTCGGTCCAGTGATAACTGTAAGTGTTCCCATAATTTACCTGATATTATTTCTGAATAGCGCCAATCAGCATAAGGCAATAACTGTAACCAGTTGTCTTGATGCATTATGCTGGACTTATCTTTGCATACCGTCTTTAATCCCATTAAGCCAGCCATAACAAGCGATGTTGTGCCGTAGGCTGTCGCTGTATGGCATTGCCTTAAATCTTCAAGCAGTGTTGTTTTATATTTCTTTTGCGCAGGATGCAGCCTAACAATATCAGCTTTTTCAACTATACCGTTATAGTCTGCCAGGAATATCGTTTTATTGCCTGTTGATTTTTTTACTTCTGGCAATATCCTACCTTGTCCTTCAATAAAATCTCTTCCGCCTAGCTTATTCATCCATCCAACTGATAGCCAATCCATGCTAGACCATTTGCCGGATTTTTCAGGGTGATAGTAAGCTCTGTCAATTAAAATAACTCTTTCGTGGCTTAGCCATTGATCTTTAGCGTAATGCGGTCCAGTGATAATATGGATATCAGCAGATTTATAAATATCCGATGTAACGTTTAATATTATGCCGTGTTTTTTAAATCCGGCTGACAACCATTGTCCATGCTCGACTTGATGTGGCTGTGAAGGGTTGACGTGTAAGGTAATATCCATTGGTCTTTGACCTCGTGCGGGTCTGGCTTTCCGTGAAAAACAATTACCGCGCTATTCTTTTTTAAGCCTTGTTTGCAATGATACTTGTAAGAGCATACCCCAGGTAATCGCGCCCAGTTATCGCCTAATATTTCCCAGAGAAACTCTTGATCGCCCCAAAGTCTTTCGCTTACTTGAGGCCATTGCGGTTTAATCTTGTAAAAAGGATCATTCCAATTTCCTGCCCAAGCCATCACTGATGACTGTATCCCGCCATGGCCTGATGCTGCCCAGTTTGCAGGGGCTGATAATCCTGGCCGCTGTGTATATGGCACTAAATAATCTAGGCTGCCACAAATAACCACATCTAAATCCAAATAAATACTGGGGCCAGTTGCCATATTTGGCGCAAACAATCCGATTTTTTGCCACCAGCCATGATATGGAACGTGTGGTTTTTTTGTTGTTACTCCCTCAAGTTTTGAGGTAGTGATACAAATAAATTCATGATCGACGGATAAATACTTTTTTACCGCATCCCTTAATGCATAAACATAACCAGGATGATATTTATCACCCCACAGCACGCACCACACGGTTAGATTATCCAAGTTGCACCAACATGATCGAGTCATTCTTATGGTTTAACAATAATTTCTCGATAGGGTCAAGAAGTACAATTTCTGGCGGCTGCATATCGTGCCATCTTGGTCTATCTGTTGTTAATAAATATTTTGATCCGCTTTTTTTGATATTGTCTAGCGCTAGCTGTGCATCAGCATAAGGAAAATGATTTAACACCCATAGGCACATAATTAAATCGACCTTTGGCGGTATCTGATTTAATAAATCAAAATACTGGACTTCTGGATGACGCGGCACTAAATCGTAAGGCTTGTAATCCACATCACCAATAAAACTCATGTGGCGTATCCAATTCATATCACCGGCACCGATATCAGCAATAGCTTTTATGTCGTAGTCGGCGATAATCTTAGGTATCCATTCTCGCTGCTTGCCAGTTTCAGATAATTTTGACCCGTGACCGCAAGGGGTTTCGGGCTGCCCTGAACTCCAACCTTTTTGATATTTTTCAATATTATTTATTATATCGCTCATAAATTTCTACGGCCTCCTTGTTGGGGTGATCATAAAACCATGGCTGTGTTTTTAAGCTAGTAAAATGTAATAATTTCATACCAGGAATAACTTTATCTTCTACGTTCCAAATCAAGGGAATGTCGCAAGACAACGGAAGTAAGTGATGATGATATTTGTTCTTGCATTGGTGCTGACAATCAATAACCGCGACCTCTGTACTACAGTCTTTCATACATACATATTTATTTGGTTTCCGGTATGCCCATAATTCAGCAATATCATCTAAAACAATCATATCACAATCTAAATATATCCCATATTCAATATCATAGCGAACATTACTAAATCCAGTACAACCCGATTCAATTTTAGGGTATACGTGGGTTATATCCACTTCTGAGTTAGTGTTTTCTAGTATGCTTCTTTGTGTTATACCTTCGACGCATTTAAATCGTTCTGATATGCCGATAAAAATTGGAATCATTTATCTGCCATATAGCTATTTATTTTATTAATCATCTCTTTAACTTCTAAATTATTAATAGCGTTTTCGCCGCCTTTTATATTTATTTTAACAACATTTGGCTGCTTTGATGAATATGTTGTTACATCAACAGGCTTATCAACTTCTAGCACTATTTCGCATCTATAAAGCTCTTGACTAAGCCCAAGTATGTCCTTTAATTTTTTATAAAGATCTTCTGAGCTAATCATTATGAATAACCCCATATTCTTTTAACTCACCAAAATCAAAGCACGTCATCGCGCTGTTCGGTGTGCAATTAATTATCTGAATACCATAATCTTCTGGCTTAATCGTTTCCATTTCTTTGATTAAACCATCCAGGCTACCATCAGCGCCAGTTCGCGGCCAATGCTGTAATTCTTTTGGATATTCGCCAAAATAATGCCTTTGTTCTTTGTATTCTCTATCGGTCACCTTGCCTGGGTAACGCATATCCCAGCCCAGTAACAGCATGACCTTAACGCCATAATGTAACGCGATATTCACAATCTGAGGCCCAGAACCATGATGTGCACAAATATAAGAATTATCTGTGCTTAGTCCACCTTCCCAGCGTTCCTCAATATAGTTAATACTATACTTATCAGCACTTTCTTTGCGAGGCGTCCACTTATCGCAATCATAATGCTTAATGTCGTGCCAATAATGATCCCACCACTGCCAGTTACATGCTAAATGAACATCTAAACCAAGCTTGTAAGTGTTATTGCAGCCAAACAGCTTACACTTTCCTTCGCTTTGCCAATCCTTAACAATATTAATATCTTTTGTTGTTAGGCTTGGGCCAGTGCCTAGGATAATGCCGACTCTAGGGCTATCTTCGGAAAACAATTCAAACATCGGCAAACTTGTTATTAGATTTTGTTATTTTTATAATCTGGTCGTACTTTTTTGCTTTATCTGATATATCTCTCCAGTTGTCGGGTCTGGAGGGCCAGTTGCTTTCAAACTCTATCCGCCTTTCAGTTAGTCGACCACTTAACAGCTCTAAACATGAAAAACATATTTCGGATATGCTTTTTTCACCAAGTCCGGCTATCAATCTTAGCTGGCTGTGATTAATAGAAACAAGATCTTCTACAGTTTTTATCCCTACTTTTTTAAGACTGCTATTGCTGCGAATAGTTAATTCTAAATCATCTAAATTCATTTCTTCATCTCCCGTAATGACCCGATTAAAGAAAAAGCAGGCTGGCCGGGAAACCAGCTTTTCAGGCGCTAACCCTAGCCCTATAAACTATAATACATTATCGATAAACTTTAAAGGAAAACAATTCAAAGCGGTTTGCCTTGTACAATTGATTATCTCAACTTTTTTCTGGTTTATTGACTCAAAACCTTTAATAAAATGCTTATACGGTGAATTTACATTTAGTTTATCTGGATGATCACCAAAAAAATGACTACCAAACATATCGAAACCCAATAATAAAATCGTCTTTGCCCCTAGAATATAGGCTAAATTAATCGCTTGATACCCTGAATTACCGCCCCCAGGTGGACCATAATGTATCACTTCTTCGCCTAAATCGGGTAATTGCGCTGATTTTATGCGGTTTATTTCGTATTTTCGATCAGGGTTAATGTTTTCATTATCATCATCGATACCATACATTTTACCGCTAAAGTCGCGCTTAACATCATAATAATGAACATCCCACCAGCGGTAATCACAAGCATAATGATAATCTGCGTTAGGTAGTAACCGATAAGCATCATTAACAACTATCGTTTGTGTTTTTTCGTTTGCTTTTTGTGCGTCTTCGGCTGTAAGGCTTTGTCCTGTGGCAATGACTGTGTAGACAGGGGCTTTTTTACAGGTTCATAGCCCATGTCTATTTTTGTTTCATAATCAAGTCGCTCTGCTGCGTTAGCCGCATCAACCAAATGATTTAAAAAATCTTTGGAATAAGCTTTACCATCAAACGACTCGCTTTTATCGGTGCTTAAAATATTACCCTTATCGAACATACCGCTTTGGGTGAAAGCCATTGATATCATGCGTATTTTCATATTAAGTAAAGGGAGCGGTTAGCTCCCTACCTCTTTATTAGATAGTTGCTTTAATAAATGCTTCAGTACGATATACACATAATGCAATACGTTCCTCAGCACGAATGGTTACCATGTTTTTCTGGAAGTTGGTTGAATCTTCTAATGATAACTCAACGTTAGCCGCTTGACGGTCTTTAATCTCAGCACCTAATTGAAAGCTACCAACAATAGCCTGACCTGATGTCAGTGAATTAGTCACTACAACTGGCAGGCCCCATAAGCGCGGCACACTCATCTCGCGTGGGTTGCCAACAACATATCGATCATCCGAGGAACCTACCTTACGCACATCAATATCATACCAATCTTGCGGGTTAAGAATAATGGCGTCAGGCGAATACTCGGATACATGCGCTTGCTTAATCATTTCGCGAATAATATCTATTTCGTTTGTTAAGTTTGGTGACTGAACCGTGTAAGCCGTGGCTTGCGTATGAATGCCATTAAGCTCACCATTTGAACCCGTGCCTAGTAAAAGTTGGGTTTCTTCTTTGAGCTTCAAGCCATACATCAATCGACCATTTATAAAGCTTTGTAGTGATGGCGAATCCTCGATAACTTGCTTAGACGCTGGAATAAAATGTGCAACAGTCTGAACCTTTTCACTCACTAACGTGAACGTAATAGCAGATTCAGGTTTAGTCACATTTTCAAACGCTTCTGGGGAACCGCCTATTTGAGGGCCCGCATTGTTAGTAAATACATTTTCACGAACAAACTCAACTAAATTAGACGTTGTTTGGCTCGCGGGTAAAACGTCACGAATTGATAACATACGATTAGGTGTAGTGTGAAAATCAGGAAGTCGATCAGACTGCACCAATGGCTGATTTTGACCTGTAGCATTAATGATAGCTGTTTTCACTTCCATTCGTGCACGACCACTGCTGCCTTCGGCTACATCCTTAAACTGGTCCGACTTAATGAACTCGCCGCCTAAGTCATAATGGTCTTCATCGCTAAATGATTTAATGCCTTTTTGCTCAATTTCTTGAATCCGATCATGCAGCTCGTTATAGTCGGATGCTAGTTTTTCCATTTCTTGCTTGGTTTCAAGGGCAACCTTGCCTGAGTCCTTAACTTGCTCGACCGATTTTTTCATTGTTTCATCGATAGCATCAAATTTTTCAAGCAAGACACCTTCGATTTGCTTTAAATCAACGACATCCTTTGCTTGACCTTCTGTTAGATTACTTTCATATCCTGTGTTCGACATTTTAAATACCTCTGCGGTTGATTAAGTTAACAAGCTTTTGTGTTTGATCGTTAACTTTGATTGCTTTCTTTTTCTCTGCAACTTTATTATCAAGCTCCAGCTCAGCATCCCGCCGCGCAAGTTCTTTAATACGACTAATCAGAGCGATAGCCGCCGACTTTGTGAACACACCTGAATCCCTCAGAAATGTCTCGTAGTCTCGTAATGTTTCTAAATCTCTAAAATCTGCTTTTACAATTGATACGCGGGCCTCGTCATCGGCTGGAAAATTAACAACGCTAATCTCTTTTAATGAAATCTCACTTATTTCTCTTACGCCATCTTTTTCAGTCTCGCCGCCTTCGGGAATAGTAAAACCAATTGACAGGCCATCCATTGCGCCACGCTTTAGCGCTGAGAACACTGTAGGGCCATCTTTATGATTTAAATCAATCCGACCTTTAACGATTAAGCCTGTGTTATCTTCCTTTAAGCTAATCCAATCACCAACCGGCACATCGATACTTCGATGGTTAACAAACATAGAAGGTGACCGATTGCTTTGTAATGTTTTTTCATAGGCTCCAGGTAATATTGTATCGCCATAAGAATCTATACCATTAAATACTGAAGCATAACCCTCAAATTCGCCTTTGCTTCCTGCAAACTTTAATCCACATGCATCAAGCGGATTGTGTATTTTCTGTAGCATCTTTATCACCTAGTTGATCGGCAGGGGTTAAGTTTACCTGCACAGTTAGTTCGTCAGTACCTTCTATATGCGGATCGTTATTCGCCTTTCTTACTTCAGCCCTGGTTTTAATGCCATTTTGTACTTGACTGCTTTGAACGCTGGCGCGTGTTTTCGCGTCCATTTTAATAAATCCACTCACGTCATGATCGACAATTAATGAGCCTTTATCTTTTTGCGAAACAACACTATAACTAATTCCGCTTTCCCATTCATCAATGTAATCTTGTAACGTGAATGTTAAGAATGATAATAGCTGTTGTTCAAAAGAGGCAGGCCAAGAGCTGGAGCTATTCACCGCCGCACCAATAAGTACCTCAGGCACGCCAAAAAATCGTGCTATTTCGCCTAGCTGCATGCGGCGCGTTTCTAACATTTGTAACGTGTCAGGATTTAACGTATCGGGCGTAAATTTAACGCCACCCTCTAAAACCCACAGCTTGCCTTTTTGATAAGCTGTTTCAGACATGCCGGAATAACGCTCTCTAGCCTGCTCTCTTTGCTCGTCCGTTAAGAATTCATCGAACGTTAAAAACCCGCCACCACCAGGGCCGCCACCATTGGCGAATTGTTTAGCAGCGTACGTATCGGCAGAAACAGATAAGCCTAACGTCTGGTTAGCGAAGCCAACACGCTCTAGGCCAGATATACCGTCAGAGCCAAAGCCTTTTAAATGTAAAATTGATTTTTTTTCGTAAACATGAACGCCACCGGATGTTGAGTAGTGGTATTGTAATTCACCATCGTTTGTTATAAACGGCACCATGCGTCCTGGACGCAACGGCATTAAGGCAACAGGGCGGTTACCGGCCCATGTGATTTCAGCGTAAGCATTCTGCCAGAGGCACATTTGAAAGGTCATGGCCTTTCTAAAGTCGCGCGCCTTCATCAATGCATTAGGCTGTATATTGAATAGCCTATTTAAATAATGATTCCTGTCTACCTCTTCCCTGCCTTCGTTTGTTTTATCATAGAAAGTTAACGGCAACGATGCGACAGAGTTTGTAATATACTGAACGCAAGCCCATACAGCAGATACACGCATTGCGCGTTCATTTGATACGGATATCCCAGAGTCAGTACTAATACTGCTCGATGCGGGGACTTGATTCCCTTTATCGTTACTAGATAGACCGCCGACACCAAATAATCGTAAGATTGGGCTAAATAAATTCATGTAATAACAACCGGATTTGAGAGAAACCCATTAATGTTGCCCGTTGGTTTGTTTATAATTTCTCTGTTTAATGCCATAATTAAAGCCACAACCCCGTCGATTTTATTTTCTGGACGTTCTTTATTTGGATATATATTATCTTTCTTGTCTAGCTTGGCAACGACATTGCCAAACATCCACATCAAGACAGGGTCCCACTCAAACTGTATTTTCTTCTGTATGATTAGCGCTTCAAGTTCTTTCATCGGCTCTGAAAAATTCTTCACCGTTGCGCCCACTTCAATCATCGGAAAGTCTTCTTGTAGCATGCGTACAGAAAACTGTGTTGCTTGAAATGGATCATAAGGCACTTCGACGATTTGAAAGTCTGACTTTAAATCTCTTAAGTCATCTTCAATGTATCCAAAGTCAATCACATTCCCGGGTGTTGCAATTAACTCACCCGATGCATGCCACGCTTTATAGCGAGTATTACCGCCTTCTAATATTGTGTCCTCTGGCAAGTAGTGACGACAGAAAACTTTATACTTATCATTGGAATCATTAGGCGGGAACAATATCGCCATAGACGCTATATCAATCTTGCTCGCCAAATCCAACGCAACAAAACAGCGATGACCTTTTAATTTGTTGATATCTAACAGCTTACGCCGGCATGCCTGATACGCCAACATGTTCATCCATGCTGATTTAGCGCCTACCCACTGATTAAGATGTTTTGTTTTGTAAGCTGTCTGTTTAGTCGCGCTACGCCTTGCTTGATTTAACTGACCTTGTAAATATTCACCATCGACGCTAATGCTATAATTTGGATTTGCTTTTATCTGCGCATCTACCGTATCCCATTCATCATCGTCGTCGATAGTATAGATGACGCCAAAAATAGTATCGTCTTCCACCGAGCCTTTTAATATATCAATCACATCTGAGCGCTTGTCATAACAAGGTCCGCCCATGTCAGAGCCGGCCGTTGTAATGTTTAACTGTAACGGTTGTTCTCTTGCGCCCATGCCGGTTTGGAATGTATCAACTAGGTTAGATGTTTTATGCTCGTGAAACTCATCAGCGATACCGCATGAAGGGCTAGATCCATCACCAGGGTCGCCGATGACTGGCTCGAACTTTGAGCCGTTTTGTAATATGGTAATTGTTTTCGCGTTAACATCGAGGCCATACTTACTTTTAAGTTTTGGCAGCTTGTCACATATCTGTTTCGCGGGTCTAAATATTTCCCACGCTTGCTTTTCGGATGTCGCACCACAATATACTTCGGCACCATACTCTTCTTCCCAAGTCAGCATACCAACACCAATACCAGCGACCCAAAAAGATTTACCGTTTTTACGAGGCACTTCAATATATGCCTCTCTGAATCTTCGCCTACCTGAATCAGTATTATAAAACCCAAATATATTAACTGTGCAAAATATTTGGTAGTCGCTTAAAACTAAACTTTCGCCTTTTTTGGCCCATTTACCTTTGACGTGCGGTAACTTCTCTAAATTCTCACACCACATTTGCGCTTTGTCTTGATCTAAATAAATGTCCTCTCTATCCAGATCGCTAATAAAACGCTTGCAGGCATTAATGACATGCAGGCATGCGGATATTTCTTTGTTAACAATCTTATTCGCATACTCAAGCGCGCGAACATTAAAACTCTGCGCTGTCGTCATCGTTGTCTACAGTCAATCGGCTTCGCGCACTAGGCGTTAACCCAAGTTCAACGCAGCACAATCTTAGCTGTGTATGCTTTGCCGCGGGAAAGTTTTCCTTTTCCTCTTTCATCTCTGAGCACATTAAACAGTACTGAGTTAGTGTAGTTTGATCGGCTTCCGTTAACACGCCAGATTGATTCATCACCTTACAAATCCTTTTCCATTCTGCTTTGGCGTCCACAGGTAACCAACGCGGGCATGTTGGCAATTGATTCTTTAGCTTTGGTTTTTTCTTTGGGTCGCCGTGGCGATCTTTTCTGTGAGTATTCTGCAGTAAATGTATATTTGCTGGTAGTGGTTTGTTTGCCATAATAACCTCTATATTAATGTGGTTTACTAATGGTTAAAAAAGCTCCATCTGACTGTGTAAAAAGGTGACGGGGCCAGCGGTACATATATAAAA
>Ga0316205_10002228_pt1 | contig 20773 bp, 15 predicted proteins | sample 3monthpyrite_MG_FD_204941 | JGI IMG/M metagenome (GOLD analysis project Ga0316205, IMG submission 204941) | Microbial mat bacterial communities from mineral coupon in-situ incubated in ocean water Damariscotta River, Maine, United States -... | ecosystem: Environmental > Aquatic > Marine >... | reverse complement strand
GAGTACGCTCTGTTAATCGCATTCCTTTCTTTCTCTAGTTTAAGCATAATGCTTGCCGCGAAAATTGTCTTTGATGGAGTGAAAGATGTCTGAGTATCCAAGAAATTATGAAGAGGAAGAACTGATTGTATGCGGTGTCTGGGTCCCACCTTCTGGAGATCGATCTGATTTGAGACTGAGGTCCTGTTGGATGACAGGAGGTGAGTTTCTCCATGGAGAGTACGAGAGAGTTTCTCAAACGTCTGGGCGTCGAATTCTCAGATAGCGGGCACCGGCGGTGGCCGGATCGTGTGAAAGCGCGGATTGTGGCGGAGACGCTGGTGCCGGGCGCGACGGTAAATGACGTGGCGCGCAAGTATGACCTGCGGCCGAACCACCTGTCGGCTTGGCGGCGGACGGCCAAGGACGGTGACCTCGTTCTGCCTGCGCCGGAAGCCGAGGCGGATTTTGCCCCGTTGGTGGTGTTCGATGTCGAGCCCCCTCCACCCGCCGAAGATACCGAACCAGTGACCTCAACGGTCGAGATTATGGCCGGGTCGGTTGCTGTTCGGCTTAACGGTTCCACACCCGCAGGCCGGATTGCGGAAATCGTGCACGCCCTCGGGGGTGGCGCATGATCTTTCCGTCGAACCGGGTGCGCATCCTGGTGGCGACGCAGCCCGTCGATTTCCGCAAGGGTCACGACGGGCTCACCGCCATGGTACAATCCGTGCTCCGTAAGGATCCGTTCACCGGGACGGTCTTCGTGTTCCGGGCCAAGCGCTTGGATCGGCTGAAGCTGCTCTATTGGGACGGCAGCGGGTTGGTGATGGCGTACAAGCGGCTCGAGGACACAACCTTTACTTGGCCCGCGATCAGGGACGGGATGATGGCGTTGAATCATGCGCAGTTCGAGGCGTTGTTTGCCGGTCTGGACTGGCGCAAGGTGAAGGCGCTTGAGACCCGGCCACCAGCTGCGGCGGAGTGAATCAGGGCGTCGAATGCAGCGGTCATGGCTTTGATTTTGGGATACAAATCCGGGCATGACCGCCACCGCCAAAGACCTCGATCTGTCCATCCTGCCGCCGGAGTACCGTGCGGCGTTCGAAGTGCTGCAGGCCACCGCCGCGCGGGCTGAGGAACTGGAGGACATCGTCAAACGCCTTGAGCATCTGGTCGCCGAGCTGAACCATGTGGTGCATGGCAAGAAATCCGAAAAGCTGACCGACGACGAACGACAACTGGCGTTCGAAGACCTCGAGGCGGCTGTTTCGGAGGCCCGCGAACAAAAGCAGGCACAGGTATCCGGGGACGATAGACCCAAACGCCAGAAGACGCCCAAGCGCAATCGCGGCAACCTGCCCGACGGGCTTCCGCGTATAGAGCAGGTGATCGAACCGGACAGCCTGGAGTGCCCCTGTGGCTGCGGGTTGATGCACAGGATCGGCGAGGACCGCAACGAGCGGCTCGACATCGTCCCGGCGCAGTGCCGTGTGATCGTGACCGTGCGCCCGAAATACGCCTGCCGCGCATGTACCGACGGGATTACGCAAGCCCCGACGCCGCCCTGGCTGATTGAGGGCGGGCTTCCCACCGAAGGGGCCATCGCGCATGTTCTGGTCAGCAAGTATGCGGACCACCTTCCATTGTACCGGCAGTCGCAAATCCTGGCCCGTTCCGGGATAGACATCCACAGATCCACGCTGGCGGATTGGGTTGGGGTGGCAGCGTTCCACCTTCGCCCCGTCGTGGATCGGCTGGCCGAGCATCTGAAGACGTCCACGAAGCTGTTCATGGACGAGACAACAGCCCCGGTCCTCGATCCCGGACGCGGGCGGACCAAGACCGGCTATCTCTGGGCGCTTGCCCGCGACGACAGATCTTGGGGCGGTGATGATCCGCCCGGCGTGGTCTATTTCTACGCCCCCGGGCGCCATGGCGAACATGCCGAAACGTTCCTGACGGGCTTCAATGGCACGCTCCAGATCGATGGCTACCCGGGCTACAACCGGCTGACCAAACCGTCGCGCAAGGGCGGCGACCCGATCATCGTGGCGCATTGCTGGGCCCACGCCCGCCGCAAGCTCAAGGAAGTGTTCGAGCGCGACGGCTCCGAGATCGCTGCCGAGGGTTTGCGCCGGATCGCCGAAATCTACGCCATCGAAAAGGACATCCGCGGCACATCCTCTGGACAACGCCTGTCAGCCCGCCAGGTCCGATCCGCCCCGCTGGTCGCCGCCTTCGGAGAATGGCTGCAGGCTCAGCGCCTGCGCATCTCGGCCAAGTCACGCCTCGGCGAAAAGCTGGCCTACATCCACCGCCATTGGGGCGGATTGCAGACCTTCCTGGCGGACGGGCGCGTCGAGATCGACTCAAACAGCGTCGAAAATCTCGTCCGCCCGATCGCCCTCAATCGCAAGAACGCGTTATTCGCCGGCCACGATGAAGGCGGTCGCGCCTGGGGCCGCATCGCCTCGCTGATCGAGACCTGCAAGATCAACGGCGTGGAGCCCTTCGCCTACCTGAAATCTACGCTCGAAGCGATCGCGGCAGGTCATCCAAAAAAACGCATCGACGACCTGCTGCCCTGGAATTTCCAGCCGTCAAGCTGAAAGCCCGGTGCTGTTCAGACAGCGCTTACGATTAAGTTCGAACTGAGCGTTCAATTTGCTCACCTCAGCAAATTTAGCGCTCACGGCGTGTGCGTGGCTTTGCCCGAGGCCAAATATGGAGAGCAGAGTAGAAAGAATTTTGTCGTCCCTCTTTTTTGGCCGCCGTCTGCACGGTGTCTCGATTCCGTTGAATTCTGCGCTCACTTTTTTGTCTTGGCTACATCTGAATCATCACGTCCTCTTTTTTGAGGTTGTCGCGGCTAAAGTCGATACAAAGCTACAGCCGCCCGATCTACGAGCGTTAGAGACCGCTCTTCACGCTGTTCAAACACTCGTCCTGGATCAAAAGGATGCGCACAGCAGCGAGCTCCTCTGTCTGGTCACTCGCCTGCCCAGCAAGTGCAAGATGAGCGTTCATACAAAGCGGCTGGGTAACAGGCTGTCCGGCCCTGACAGCCTCAAATTCGTCGACAACTTGGCTCCAGGTCTCGTTCAGATAGTCACATGCCCAAATTAATGGCTCTGAGTCAGTATGCTCAGCCGCTTCCACCACTTCTTTCTGAAGGCATTCGAAGATTTCGATCAACTTTGAAAACACTTCATGTTCATCCGGATGCAGGTTCTCGAGACCGCGGCAGGCCAGAATACCAGACAGATTCATGCAGGCCGCCAAGGCTTCGTCAAAACTCGCTACGATTCCCGGTGAAAGAAACGGATGATCGATGTGATCATTCCAGTCCTTCGCGAAGCACTGATCGGGTAGTGGAGCGGTTGATGACGGCAGCAGGGCCAATGCTGGAACAACGTAACCATTGATGAGTGGCACGACTCTAAAGCGCCAGTCGTTTCCGAGATGATCCTGTCCGGCAGCGAGAGTGGCTTCGAAATTCTCCCCATCTGTTTCAAAATCCTCTATCTCAACAAGAACAGCTACCTCTCGAGCGGGCCAGTACACGCTGTCAGCCTCGTCCGTTGGTCGGGACCAGCACCGTGCATCGCACCCATTGTTCTTGAGATCACTTTCTAGGCCCTGCAGCCTTTGGCGAAAACGCTGATCGGCGAGAGAGTGACATCGCCGCGCGGCGGAACGAGTCGCTTTGCCTATGCTGCCTTTCCGTGCAGACTGGATGATTCCCTGAATTGACGATGGCCCGCCGTCATACGCCATTTCATGCAAGATCGAGGCAACATCGCTGAGGCGTTCTTTCAAGGCGCTAAGCTCTCGAAGGGGCGGCTCGGAGCTTGTTCGCCATATGGCTGAAAGCCCTTGGTCATGCGCCTGCGCAGCTAGGCTGCCCGCGAAGCTCGCGGTGCCCTTGGCGCTGTCACCCGGCGCCTTACTCATCCTGCCCATGAGATTCCCGAGTATGCCGGTGAGCAATGCGCCAAGCGTATCGTCTGAACCGGTATCAGCGGCCGAGGAGGTCATCTCGGACATCGGTTTTTCAGGCGCGGCATAAGCCAGAGCATTGACCGCCTGTACGATCGCATTGACTTCTTTGGCCAGCGCGTCCGCTTTTGCGATAGTTTTGCCCTTGATCCATTTTTCGGTGAAGGATCGAAATACCTTTTCGGTACGTCTTACGAGATATCCCATTTGCCGCGTGTAGTCAGTGAGAGTGTCAGACGCCGATCTAGCGAGGAGAATTTGCCGGAAGGCAACATTCCAGGCGACACGCGCCTTTGCCGGAAGATTTTGCCGCGGCATATTCTTGGACCATGGCCTGAAATCACCGATAGCAATGGTATGACCGAGTGGATTGACGGCGTCAGACGCCGCAGCATCCGAGCCCGGAGATATTGAAATCAATGTCTCACAAATGCCGCAGATAACCTCATGCGGATCGGATTGCTCGCTTTCAGCTACATGATACCAGTCTGATCGAACGGTTCGTCCATGCGATCCATTGGGATCAACTTCTGGTATGGAGACCCAAGGTGTCTGTAACCGGAACCATCCGAACAAAACATGCTCGCCGCCCAACGCCTCGACCAAGTTCTCGGCTACATCGGCTCCAATAAGGTAGGCGGTAGACAGCAAGGATGCTACCTCGCCAATATCTTGTTCACCTGTGCCAACAAGGTTCGGCGTGATGGGAAGCTCCACTGGGTCTCCGCCGCATATCGGCGTCAGACAAGAAAGAAACGTGTTGGCTTGGCGCAGATCCTCGCAGCTCGGCAAGTCGAAACTCGAGGGCAGGTTTTCTAGACAAGCCGGACGCAAATCGCCCTTAGGCAGAGCACGAAAAGCGAGCACGGCGTTGCGGAGTTTCTGCCAATCGTCGAACTCCGATAATTCAGGAATGTCGATATCCGGATCGCCGAACATAGAGGCAAGCGACCACTGGGCACGCTGCACTTCATATTGAACAAGAACATCCATGAATGAACGTACGCGTCGTTCTAACGTAGCCAATCCCAGCCCGGTTAAGATGCCGATCCAAGTTGCAAGGTCGGAACTTGCACCAAGTATTTCTGCAAGCTTGCGTAGCGCTTCCGCTTCATCCTGCGCTTCCAGAATGATCGCCTGAACGGTTGTAGGTAGGGTGCTCGCAGTCACAGCGGGCAAGCTCTGCCAGAGAGTTACTTCACTCAGGAATGCAGCTTCATCGTGCGACGCGTCAGCCAAGGCCTGAGAGCGGAGTGTGTGTAACCCACCGAGAACACCGGGACGGCTTTCCCTAACAAGATGTTCGTCAAGAAGGCGGGTGAGAGCGCGACCGGCTTGGTCCGGTTTCAAATTGAGCATTTCAAAAAGCTTGCTTGCCTGGACTTCTCCGCCGCGCGAGCAGATCACGGCTGTGCTTCTGATAAGTGCCAGTTCATCGAACCGTTTTTCGTTCATTCGTTGCCGGACCTGTTCGTCGATCACGGCCTGGAGCCGCTGGCCTTGGGTGAGCAAATGTACATACTCGAGCATGAGGCCTTCGGACTGCTCGTAAGGTTCGCGCCAGTGTTCCCAACTCGTTTGTTCCTCAGTACGCAATCGCTGCCAAACGGAGTCCGCTAGCTTTTCATTTAGGCTGACCGTTATGAACTCCGCATCCGCTTGGTTTGCGATTAGATAGACATCTTCCTGGCGAATAGAGCCTAGGAAATAGACCTCCGGCATTCCTCTAAGCTCGCGGACAAGTACGTCCCACAAGTCATGGTTCGCTGGACCGATATCGTCGAACGCCAAGCCTATCGGCGATGTCTCGGTAGGACGGCGGGCACGGATAAATCGGATGATAACATCAGAATCCGCAGATAGAGCCCGTCCCGTGATCTGATACCACCTGAATTCACCGGTAAGCAGTTTGGCCGACAGCCACAAAAGAGCAGACTTTCCGGCGCCTGACGGACCGGTGATAAGGGCGTGTCGCCGCCGCCTGAGCGCGCGAACAACAACATCTGTATCGGCGGTACGATCGAGTACGAGCCCCGCTGCGATATGTCCTGGCACTACCTTTACACCTTGGTAGAACGCCGGTTCACTAATGGTGCTTGTAAAATCCACTGGCTCCAGCGCGCCGGACGCCATCGCGCGGTGTATCGCGGACGGATCCTCGGCCTCAAGGCGCTGAAGTATGCGTCGCTCCGCCTCTGTCGTAGATATTCGCCGACGCCGATCATAGGGCAACGACGCATTCTCCTGTGACGCCTCGGCAACCAATCTATAGAGATCATTGACAACGCCGTCGGCAATAACTTCGGCAGTATCGACTTGTTCTGAGATGATCTTCACGGCTTCTTCACCAGGCTCCGCGCAGACGAACACGGAAGGCCACTCATCAACAAACATCTGGTCAATATCCGCTTCGACCCGATCGGTTCTATGATTTTCAATAACTACACCAGCGCAGGTTTCCCTTCCGTCTTTAATTGCCGCGGCATTGGCTCGGATGGTGCTCAAGAATTTCTGTACTTCAGCGTCACTGAACGCATTGTCTTTGCGCGATTTTATCTGAAGCCAGATGTTACGATCTGCAACCTCTACAACACAATCATCTAATCCCTCGGGCACCAAGAAACCGGATGGTGCGAGACCGGCCCACTGACGAACAAGGATAACTACCGAAACTAAGTGCTGATAATGAAATCCGCGCCCAGCCCATGCGCCAGATCGTGAGTTTTTCCAGAGTTCGATCGCTCCATGCTTATTCTCGTCCATTTAGTCTGCCTCAATCATCAGCCGACGCACCATCGGATTTGTGAATACGAGAGCAAAAATATGGCGTGGAACCATGCGCGCATCGGCTTCACTAACCATGAACTCGCCTAATAAATTCAGTGTCTACCGTCACACCTGCCGCCAAAAGCGCTTCACAGACGGCATTCCATGCAGAAACGTCGGACAGTTGTGCCGCATTTTGCGCGATCGAAAGGACCCGTCGCCCGATGCCGAGCTCGTTCCAGAAACGATTGTTTACTGCTTTGGCCCATCGATCTGCCGCAGCTGCGAGCGGGGCTTCAGCGGTCGATGGCTCCATGCATTCGAGGATATGCAAATACATGTATGCAATGGTCGGGCACGATGGCGCTTCGCCGACAATCTCCAGCAGCAGCGGCAAGAACGGTGCCAATTCCGGATCAGACAAACCTTTCGTGTAGGCCTGCCCATCTCCGAACCCATAGCTCGCCCGCATAAAGTATGCGCTTACGAGTTCCTTCAGGTGAATCTCCATGCCGTCGCTCGTCGACCATAAGTGGCTACGCCAATGGCGTGTTTGCTTGAGGCGTTGCCAGAGCGCCTCACGTACCGACAGCAGATAAGCTCGATCCTCCGCATCGCCCTCGATCAGACGTATATCGCTCTGCACAATGAACGCCGCTGCAGCGTCGATGAAAGCTTCATCTGAAAAGGCATTCAGGACGCCGAACACCAACGCCTGGCGTGTATCGTCTGGCCAGTGGCGGGCATGCGCTGCCACATAGTCCATTAGGCCACGCGTCCAGACGCGTTCGATATCACCGTCGTCTTCACCATCCTCGCCCGGCCCGTTAGTCTCTAAAAGCCAATCGCGATTTGCGCGTATGACCGCCTGCGAGATCGATCCGGCATTGGGACCGAGACGTCCGAGCATCCGCAGCCAAGCTGTTCCGGTTTTCTCGTCATAGTAATAGTCGGGCCATTCCGGTTCGCGCGGAGCGCGCTTCTCAGCGCCACTCTTTTCGCCGATCGTCATAGACCGTTCCGGACGCCTCGGACGCCGAGACGGCGGCGTCGACCACTCCGGCTCCGAGTCACCTTCCCGCCATAGCCGCTCTGTGTCGATCGCTGAAACAACGAGCGACTTCAGATCTGCGGAGCGTTTGTCATAGGCAGCCTCGTCCTCGTCATAATTCGCGCGCCGGGGAATCCTGCACGCGAGGAGGGCTACACGGCAAATCGAAATCAATACTTTCTCGTCGATCTTTTCGGCCGCACTGCGATGCCTCAGGAAGGCTGGCGCAGCGCTCGCCGGAAAGTCCGCCACAGATTGCATGAGGGACCCGGCATCCCCCTCATCGTCGGAAGCGGCCGCAAGATAGAGACGCCCGACGATTGCCATCGCCTGAGGGTCATACATTACATCATCTCGCTGCAATGCCCTGGACTGATCTTGGGGTTGCAGCGCCTGCTCGAAGATCGACCTAAGCTTGGATACGCGCCGCACCAAGTCTTCGCGCGAACTAAGACGTGCAAGAAACGCCGCGGCCGAAACACGCGCAAGCCACGGATCATTCGGATCACGCGACGCATCGTTATCTTCGCCTGGAAAGGTGGCGGCCGTTTCCTCTAAGATTGTTTCCGCATCAGCCACGCCAACACTTGCGTCCTTGCTTTCGTCGTTCATCGCGGTTCTGACGGCTAGCGACCGAGAGAATGCTGAATGCTCCGCGTTCGTCTCTGCTGCCCTTTTTTCCAGCCATTTCTTCTGCCCTAGAGGCCAATCGTAAATCCATCCTTCGCGTTCCGTGCCTTCCGCATCCTTCTCCTCGACTAGCTTGTAACCGTCCTTGGTTGAAAGGCGGCACGCGTGGGACGCCATGAATTCAGGTGACTCCCAGTCGACCACGTCTTGCGTCCAAGGTCCGAGCCGCTTCACGGCCAAATTGAGCCGCTCCTGCAGCACAGAAAGCTCTTGCTCAGGACTATTGAGGACGAGCTGCGGTATGACGTCGTGCAGCGCTACGCTTCTCGACACACGGCTTGCTAGATTTTCCTCAATGGGTTTGTCGGCTGCCGGTGACTCGCGCCAGGCACGTCCCAAGAGTCCACCTCCCATTCGGTCGACTGCGTCGACATTGGCACGGCTGGAATCAAGCGCCAGGGTCTCCGGAGAGGCCAACAGATCCCGCAGGATCGTTCCGTTTAGCGAAGAATGCGATAGAACTAAATCGACAATGACAAGCCACAGAGCACCGAGGATCGGCCCCTCACCGATGATGTCTCCAATGACCGCTTCAAGCGTCTCGCCTTCATCCAGTCTCTGATGCGCCCAATGTTCTAACGCCAACAACGCCTTGGTCAGCATGGTGGAGGGTGCACGTCCGCGCGACCATCCATAACTGAACGGTGCAATAATCTCACGCGTCTTGCCTAGGAGCTCCACCGAAAAGCTAACGTCATCGTCTTCAGTAGCACCGGCCCGTTCGGTCAAAGTTCTGATGAACGATGCGCCTGTAGTGGGTGCCGCCCGAAGAATTTCTGTGAACACACCAATGCCGCAACGACCAAGCACAAAGGGACTGTCGATACGCGACATTGTAAAGGAAGGTCGGCGATCAGGCATTGCGCGATATTCGTCTTCATCCTCATCTTCTTCCAGGGCACGTAGAAAGGCTGCCGCGAATTCAGCAGGTGCAGCGCCGGGCAAGCGTCCTAGGAAGTCCAGGATCTGACTCATGGCTGCTTCTGGTCGTTTCGACTGTTTCACGGCCTCTAGATATCGTGCTGCTGCAACGGGCGCGGACGGCGCCCAAAGCGCAAGCTGAGTACGGGCCGTCTCAAGCGCGTCAGCGCTAACCGCGTATTTTATTTTAGGGAGCGAGTCTCCATACCGCAGCAGCTGAAGGTCTTTTTGTTCAATTTCCGCAACCAGAATGTCGGCGTAGCGATCAAGCAAGACTGGCGTAACGGACTTTTCACCGAATGCTGCAAGAACTAGCCAGCTCTGGAAGAGATCAACGGCAGCAGACAACGCAACTTGCTCCAATTGGTCGAAACGCCGCAGACACCACAGGACTAGACGTATCCACTCCGGCCCTGCCGGAATAGTCATACCCTCCGGTACGGCGACCCCTTTCGGCAGGACCTTCTTGAACACGGGCGTCGCGGACTGGGTGTGCGAAGCAACGAACCGCTTGATGAGCCGCGCTGCGCGGAGCCCATCATCAGCCAGCAGAACAGCGTCGTATCGCCCGAGTAAGGACTCCGCGCGCTCCGATCGGACAAGCGCCAACAATGCGAGGCCAGCCCATCCAGATGCGACGCCTCCTGCTTCCAGTCGTTCGAGCAGTTTAGGCCACGCATCATCTGAGCCGCTCTCAGCAAGTATCCGGCACGCCAATTCAAACCCGCGCGCCATCCAGAAAGGCGGCGGCGCGTCCAAATCCAGATCCTCGATCACGCCGAAATTATCCGATAGGACGCAGGCAACCGCCCAATCCGCGAACAGATCGTGCCGGAAGCGCACCCGCTCCGACTGGAGTTCGACCAGCACTTCGGCCGCGATCAATTGTGCAACGGCATGCGCGTCATGTCCCGCGACATCGACAAGACTTTCGCCGTCGATAAGGCCCTTGCCGACAGAATAAATCACGCGCTTGCGGGAACGAGTCTCGCCTATTGCGCGCTCGCTCGTCCCCGCGCCGGAGGCCATCCAGTCCTTCGCGAGTCCCGCTTCACTGATTGCTTCGGCCGTATTGAGTCGCGTTCTGACCAATAGCCGCAACTTCAACAGGTTTCGGGCGAGTGGTTTCGCCGGATGGTCCGGCCTTAGCAGGGGCGCAAGCTGCGGCGCCGCCCTTGCGAGCGCTTCGGCCTCATCGTCGTCGAGCTCGTCCACGTTCACGCGCCCGCGCGTAGACAGCTGTCCGAACATTTCTTCGCCGATCCAGATGGCGCCCTCATCTTCCCATCCAGGTCGTGCAGTGAACAGCACCGTCAGGCCTGGACAACGCAGCCCCGCCCGCAAAAGATCGAGCACAGTTTTGCGTTGCGCGTTGTCGCGAAACCGATCGAGGCCGTCAATGCAGAGGTAGCCGCCTCCGTCGCAGGCAAGATCGCTCAGAAACTCGTCAGCCGTCGCCTGAATACCAAATAATGCGCGCATCACCGACCAGCCGCCAGGTGGTGTCCGGTCGGGCGCGAGCACCAGAATGCGCGACACCGCTGAACGACCCTCGATCGCGGTTCTGAGAAGGCCGGACTTACCGGTTCCGCTGGCTCCCGAAATCTCAACTACGGTGGCCTGAGATTCCGCGGCCAGTAGCAGCGCCTCCAATTCATGCCGAGGCTTTTCCCGCGCGAGCCGGCATTCTCTCACCGTAAGGCCAATGTCGTCGAGCGCGTGCTGGCTCAGTTCTTCAATATGGCGGCGCGCCACTGCAAGCTTCGGCGCTGAACCGATGCTGATGCCAACACCGCTCAGCTTACGGACCAGCTCTATTCGGTTCAATTCGCCGCCTATGGCGTCGGCCCGAAGCACGAGTCCGAACATCCCGTCATACGGATCGGAACCACCGTTTCCCGCCGCCAGTTGCCGCGCTCGGAAGCGATCATGGTGCTCAGCTATCGAATTCGGGCGGGCATAATCGAATGTTAGGACCGAGAATGACCGAAGGACGTCATAGAGGACATCGTCTCCGGTCTCGCCACTCGCCGCGAGGTGTACCCTGAAAGCGGCGACAAAAGCCCGCATGTCCTTGTTGCTGCGACCCGGCGTTTCGAGGAGCTTCAAAAACGATGCGACATCGATCGTTTGTTGTGCAAGTTCTAAAGCTTCCTGGACACCATTGTCGATCGCACCCGTCGTACGCTCGATGGCGACCGCGAAGCGGCGATCCGGCTCGATCTTTCGCGCCTTAACGATCCCGTCCACGATCGACGCAAAATTGGCGTCGCTCTCCGTGAATGCCATCGCTCGTTTGACCTGAACCTCAAGACATCGACTTTTGCCTTTTGCCGTCGTGCCACGCACAATCACATCGTCAAGCGGATGTCCTTGGCCGCCCCTTTGAAACTCAATCCGATCAGCAACCGCGCCTGGTAGCCCAAAAGGCTCGGTGTTTGCTAATACGGCCAGCGCATAATGCGTGCCGACTTTGGCTTCGAATTGTGGGCCTGCTGGTCCTGTCGATCTCGGGCTTGAGTCAGAAATATTGCTGCCCTCCCGGAACTTGCCAAAACCTTCGCTACAAAGGCTTTATGCCCTACTTCCCAATTGAGCCGCAATAGACAGCACTGGTTGTTGCACGAATCCACAATTACCCTTGAACGTCTACTTCTGTGGTTTGCTCAAGTCCTCCTGCAAGTGCTGCGAACAAGCGCTTCCCGCCCTTACTACCTAAGCACACTTAAAGTATCTGCCCGCTCCAACGCACGTCGCAGCGCATGGTTGGACACCCGCACATAGATCTCCGTGGTCCTGAGACTGGCGTGGCCTAGCAGAGCCTGCACCATGCGAATATCAGTGCCTTCCTCGATCAAGAGCGTAGCTGCAGAGTGCCGGAAACGGTGCGGCGTCAGATGCGGCACGATCCCCAATCGACGGGACAGCACGCGCAACCGCTTCCGGAACGTCTGTGACCGTAGCCGAAGCCCTTGCGCGTTCAGGAACAGCGGCGAAGCTAGGGAGCCGTGCTTGGCGCGAACTCCGCAGTAGCGCCGAAACGCATCCTGCAGCTCCGCATTCGGTACAAAGACGATGCGTTCCCTGTTGCCTTTGCCGCGTACGATCATCTGCGACGCGTCGGCGGAGACATCGCGGACCTTCAGGGTGGTCAGTTCGCTGATCCGGAGGCCGGTCACAATCAGCAGCTTGATCATCAGGAGTGTGACATCCTGATCTGCGGGTCGCGCCTTGGCCGGGTCGGTTGCCGACTGCAAGACGGCTTTCAGCGTCTCCCGGTCGATCGGGCGCGGCAGGTGCCGGGGGATCCGGACCGAGATGCGGACGTCTGCAAACGGCGAGGGCAGGGCGCTGTTCCGAACTGCGCGCCAGGCAAAGAAGGACTTGAGGGTGACCAGCCGCCGCTCGATGGTCGCGGGTTTGGCGTCCAGCTGATCGCGCAAGTGGCGGTGGTAGGCGAGGATGTCGTCTTTCGTCAGCGGATCGGTGAGGTGATGTGCCTTAGTGAAGCGCGCAAAGGTGCGCAAATCTTGGGCATAGGCTCGAAGTGTGTGATGGCCGACGCCGCGTTCATCGCGGCAGGAGTTGACGAAAGCTGTGTGATCGAGGTGGGGCATTGGGGACTCCTATTGAGGTGTCCCGCCAGTCCATCACGGCCTTTGAGCTGGCCAAAATCCACCCTCAGGGGCGGTAACGATAATGGCCCGTCATTATCGTTGCTTGTATTGACCAATTACATGCGCAGCGGACCTTCGCAGCGCTTGGCACGAACTGGTAGGATGCGGGACAAGGACGAAGCCGACTTGCGCTGCGGCAACCCCAATGGCAGCTACCGCAAACCTCAAGTCACTTGGGAAAACCCGCCTTGATTAAACGCTCGCGCAGCGTGGCCGTTTTTTCTGGATCTTTCAGGGGAACACGATCTAGATCCTCAACACCGATTCCTGGCAGCGCATCCAGAGCAGCTTTGACAGCCGAAGCCGCATCTATATCGTGGCCAAGCGCGATGTGACTGGCTGCAAGAACAAAATGTGCGAAGAACCAACTCGGCCTGCGGTGTATGGCGCGCTCGGCCCATTCGATTGCGGTCTCGAAACGACCCGCCATGTAATGTGCCAGCGCAAGGCCAGAGAAGCGGAAGAAAATGCTCGGGTCTAGGGGGTTGGAGCGGATTGCGATGTCCTGATTGGCTATGGCCTCATCTGACCGTCCCAAAATACCGAGCAAAGTGCCAAGGCTGCCATAGGCCAATGAACAATTCGGGTTCAGGGCGACAGCGCGTTCCAGGGCCGCCAGCGACTCCTCGTATTTGAGCAGACCCCAACAACTGATCCCCAATGCCCAGTGCGCGTATTCACTTCGATCGTCCAACTGGGTGGCGCGCCGTGCCAGCGCGTAGGCCGTTTCCATGGCCGGTTTGACGTCGGGGACAAAGCCCATGATAGCGATGTGGTGATTGATCAGCGAGAGCAGCATGTTCGCCTCTGCGCTTTCCGGATCAAGCGCCAATGCGCGTTCCAGCAGTGTCTTGGCATGTGCATAGCTTTCGGGCGTGAAATCATAAAGCAAATGCCAGGACCGCATCGTCAGCTCCCAGACCGTCAGGTCGGGGCGGGACGCACGTTCAACCGGCTCGGGGATGGTGCTCAGATGCACGGTGGTCTGAATCGAGGCCACCACATTGCGGGTGATCTCATCTTGCAGGTCGAAGACATCCTCAAGCTGCCCGTCATAGCGCTCGGACCACAGATGCCCGCCTGTCGTGCCATCGATCAACTGCGCCGTTACCCGCACCCGGTCGCCAGACCGCCTGACGCTGCCCTCCAGCACAAACCGGACGCCAAGGTCTTTTGCCACGCGCCGAACATCAACGCTCGACCCTTTGTAGGTAAAGGTCGTGTTGCGCGCGATAATGAAGAGCCAAGGAGACCGCGACAGGGCGGTGATGATGTCGTCGCTGATCCCATCGGAGAAGTATTCCTGTTCGGGATCGCCCGACATGTTCTCAAAGGCCAGAACGGCGATGGAAGGTTGCTCTGGTCGCGCCGGAAACGCACCGTCCGGATCGACCTTGGTGGCTTCGTCAGCGCCAAGCCTGTCGCGCAGGTCCAGTTTCGATGACACGCCAAGTTTCCGATAGATTGTCGCCAGATGCGTTCGCACCGTGGACGGCGCAAGACACAGACGGTCCGCTATCTGCTGATAGCTTTCGCCACGTGCATAGTCTTGCGCGATTTGGCTTTCGCGATGACTGAGACGGGTCACCTCCGGGGGCTCTTCGGTCACGGAGTGGCCTGTTGCATGGCTTTGATCATGCGTGCGTTTTCCAGCGCGATCACGCTTTGGGCGGCGAACATCTGTGCGAGCCGTGTGGTGTCATCGGAAAAAGGCCGCACGGTTTGTCTGTAGAGCACGAAAGCACCCACGAGTATGTCTGCCGCAAGCATCGGGATCGCTACAAAGGACCGTGCGCCGCCAAGATCGGCTGTCGCGACGCGCAAGGGGTCGTTGCTCTGGTATAGGTCCTCGGATTTCACATCGAAGATGTTGATTGTCTCGCGCTGCGCATCCATCCGGCCAAGACCAGTCTGCGCGCTGACGTTGAACCAGCCTCGCTCATCGAACCAGGATTTAAAGACAGGCGGAATCCCAAGGGCAAAGGTCGCGTGAAATTTGCGGTTTTTCCCGTATTCGAACATGACACCGAATTCTGCGTCGCAAAGGTCCAGCGCGTAGGCCAAAATCTCCTGCATCACAGCGTCCAGGTCGCCCTGCGCAGCGCTGATGATCCGCAAAACCTCGCTCAGCGCTTTTTCCCGACTGATGGCTTCTTCCAGGCTCAGCGCCAATTCTGACACAACCATTGCCAGTTCCGATGGGCTGCGGGGCTCTGGCGCTTCGCCTTTCAGCCGGGTCGCCAATTCCAGTTTTGAGGACACTTCCAGTTTGCGATAGATGGTTGCCAGGTGAGTGCGGACCGTGCTGGGAGCGATGCACAAGGTGTCGGCGATCGACTGATAGGTCTGTCCGCCCGCATAGGCCTGCGCGATCTGCACTTCCCTTTGGCTGAGATCGGCCAGCTCTGACACCTGAGAACTCCCCATAAAATAAAGGCTTGGATGAAGTCTGGTGAGAACTCGTTCAATAAGCAATCCTGCAAATGCTGTAGTTTGAATACTGCACGCTAGCGCCCGATTTTACCGCATCTGCACGATACCCGGCGTCCCAGGCGCTGACCTAGGGTTGGTCCATTAGATCAACACGAAGGATGGACAGATGACACATTACGAAACGGCGACCGCATTCTTTGAAGCTTGCGAAACGGGTCAAGGATGGGACGGCTGCAAGGCCTTTTGCCACGCGGGGGCAAGCTTTTCTTGTCAGGCGGATGCACTGGCGGAGACGACAACCCTCGCCGCTTATGCCGACTGGATGAAGGGGCTTTTGACGCCTGTGCCGGATGGCCGGTACAAACTGACCGCCTTCGCGGCAGACGAGGCGCGCGGCACCGTTGTCGCGACTGCTGAATTTCACGGCACGCAGACGGGCGAAGGCGGACCCGTGCCACCCACTGGGAAATCTGTGGTCTCGGACTACGCGTATGTCATGCAGTTCGATGGCGACGAGATCAGCCATATGACCAAAATCTGGAATGACGTGCACGCCCTGCGCGGGCTCGGCTGGGCGTGATGCGCTGGCGCATCCTTGGCCTACTGTTTCTGGCCCGCATCGGGCTTGGGTTTCAGTTTCAGACAGTGGCCTCCGTGGGCGACGACCTCATCGTCGCCTTCGGGCTCGACTATGTGGGCATCGGTCTCTTGATCGGGCTGTTCATGGCCCCTGGTTTGGTTCTGGCCATGCCCGCAGGCTATTGGGGGCGCTACGTGTCTGACCGCATCATGGTGGTCTTTGGATTGGGCGCCTTGGCTTTGGGTGGCGCCGTGTCGTCCCTGGCGAGCGAAAGTTGGGGCCTTGGGCTAGGTCGCATCCTTGCCGGGGCCGGGTTTCTGTTCACCACGCTCTATCTGACGAAGATGGTCGCAGACTGGTTCGAGGGCCGCGAAATCGCGACCGCCATGAGCATCCTGGTCATGAGTTGGCCTTTCGGGATCGCCATGGGCCAGATCGGCCACGCCTGGCTTGCCCAAGGATTTGGCTGGCAGGTGCCGTTTCAGGTGGCCTCGGTCTATTGCCTGATTGCAGCACTTGGGGTGCTTGTCTTCTACCGAGCACCGCATGATCTACCGCATGCTCAAGGCGGACCGCGCGCGACGATGACAGGGCAGGAATGGCGGCTGGTACTCTGTGCCGCCACCGCCTGGGGTGTCTTCAACGCTGCCTACGTCACCTATCTGTCCTTCGGGCCAAAGGTCCTTGAAGGCTTGGGCCAGTCCGCCATCGCAGCCGCTGGTATCATCAGCATCGGCAGTTGGATCATGATCGCATCCGGCGCTGTCTGCGGACAGATCGTGGACCGGTTTGGCGGGCGGAATGTTGTTTTGACGGTCTGCATGGGAGGGGCCGTTACCGCGCTCTTGCTACTCGGCGTGCCCGGTGCTGGCCTTGGGGCAAGCGTGCTTTTTGGCTTGATCGGCATGGCCCCGGCAGGGGTGATCATGGCCATGGCGGGCCAGGCGATGCGGCCACAGGTCCGGGCCTTCGGAATGGGGATCTTCTTCACCGTTTACTACGCGATCATGTTGGTCACACCCCCCGCAGCCGGGGCCATTCTTGATGCAACAGGCGCGGCACAAGGGCCCATGTGGCTCGCGATCATCCTTTTCGCCGCCGTGGTCCCACTCGGCCTCGCGTTCCAATACATCAAAAACGTGCCCCGCGTGGGCGTTGCAAAGGAAGCATAGCCATGGACGTTCGAAAAACGGTCTTCACGAAGGAAATTGTCATCGCAGATGAGATGGGCCAAGCCTGCGCCCCGATCACGCGGGTTGCTGCGATGGCCGTTGTCAAAAACCCGTTCGCAGGCATCGCTCAAACGGACCTGACGGCGCTTTTCGACGTAGGCGCGCGGCTTGGCCAATCTCTGACGGAAGAGCTCGTGATCATGTTGGGCGGGGTGCCTCTTTGCTATGGCAAGGCAGCCCTTGTCGGAGACTCCGGCGCGATGGAACATGGCGCAGCGGTGCTGCACCCGGCGCTCGGCAAACCCGTGCGTGCAGCTATTGGGGGCGGCGCATCCCTGATGCCATCCAACCACAAAGTCGGTGCCTTGGGGGACAGCATTGATCTGCCGATGGGCCACAAAGACGAGGCATGGTCCTTCGATCACATCGACACGATGACGATCTGCGTGCCCGACGCCCCACGCGCAGACGAAATCCTGGTGTGTATCGGATTGTCGGACGGAACACGCGCGCACCCGCGCGTTGGAAAGGGCCCGAGCGGAGCTTAGAACTCAGGCCTTCATTTTTGCGGCAAGTGCACAGCGGCCATTCGCTACAAGCGCAGCATCGGTCAAGATGGGCTCTTCAGGCACCTCCGCTGCGTTCTATCTGAATGTCCGGAAAGGCCAATCGAGGGCTGAGTAATAAATCTCCGATTTGGTTATCGCTGTCCTGGTTCGGTCCTGGTCAGCTGACCGTTATTTCTTCAGAAGGAAGGCTGCAGCTTAGCGGTCACCGTGCTTTCAGAAAGTGAAAGCGAGCTCTGGGTTTTGGTGGATTCGGAGCAGGTGGGAAAGAGGTCTGGCGGGGTTCCGGATGGACCCCGCCGCCCATTGGTGAATTCTTCCCCGAACGTTTCTCCGATCCGCGCGCGGTTGCCGCGTGCTCCTCAAAATCGGAGATTAATAATGGCCAAATCCACGAAGCCCAGGTTCGACGCTGCGGCGTCGATCACCGACGAACTCATTCACATCATCGACCGGGGCGTGCTGCCCTGGCGCAAACCCTGGCGTGTCGGTGGCAGTTCTGTTCCGCTCAGGCACAACGGCGAGCCCTACCAGGGCATAAACAACTTTATGCTGACAATGCGCACCCTGATGGTCGGATATACGTCGCCGTACTGGATGACCCTTAGTCAGGCGAACGAGCTCGACGCCAAGATCATAAAAGGCTCACGATCATCGGTTGTCGTCTATTACGGCACCGCTGAGCGCGACCGCAATGAGAATGCGCCGGACGACGAAATTGAAGCGGAGGAGACCGGATCCGTTCCCTTCATGAAGTCCTACCGCGTGTTCAATGCGGATCAGATCGAGGGACTGGACGCTCGTTTCCATCCCAAACCGCCCGACGCGCATGCTTATCTCGTACGCGCGCCGATCCCGCACATGCAGAGCTTCTTCGAGGCCATCGGAGCGACCGTCAGTTTTTCGGGGCGGGAGGCCTGCTACGTTCCCACCCTGGACAAGATCTACATTCCCCCGATCGAACTCTTCGAAGATCCGCTCAACTTCTATGCCGTCTGGGGCCATGAATTGGGTCACTGGACGAAAGCGCGGCACCGGCTCAACCGCAGCTACGGAGATGCGAGATTCGGGAACACCGCCTATGCGCGCGAAGAAATCGTCGCGTTATCTTGACAGTCTGTACCATCCGTTTGTCTTCTGGTCTCATGGCCATTTGCGGGACGCAGGGGGTGGTCAGGCCAGCCGCCGCGCTCCCCACAAAGCTGGCGGTGGCTGGCCTGATCACCGCCGTAGGGTGATGTGCAAGGGTGAGGGTTTTTGGGATGGGCTTTTGGGACGCGAGATCAGGTTACTGGAGACCCGCGAAGCGGATGGATTAGACCGGCATATCCCAAGGATCGTGTCGGATGGTGAGCTTTACGATCCCGACCTGGATCGTTTTTTTGTTGAACTTCCGCTGAACGGGACCCGGTCGCCCCATTCATTGCGGGCGATCGGATACGACATTGTTGTTTGGGTCCGATTTTTGGAACAGGCACGCGGCAAGACGATCTGGCTGGTTTCACACGAAGACATCGTTGCTTTTCATGGTGCCCGGCGGCGCGGTGTCGCCTCTCATCGCATTTCGGCATCTTCGTGGAATCGCTCGGTTGCTTCGCTCGACAAGCTCTATCGGTGGGGCGTGGATCAAGGGATGATCGCTGACAGCCCGTTTCGGCACCGGCAGGTTTGGCGGAGAGGTTTTGGCGGTCGTCGCGCTGCTCATGAAGACCGCAATATGGCTTATGAGCCTTCATCGGCAGTGTTCCAGCCGCGTTTCGTATCGCTGGAGACTTATCGGTTGTTCAATCGGGTCGGACTCAGGGGTTTGACGCCGACAGGTCGCGAACGCCCGGGAGCACGGGATCGCAATGGCGTGCGCAATGCACTCTTTGCCGATCTATTGGTGTCGACAGGGCTGCGTCTGGAAGAGGCTGGATCGTTGCTGGCCTGCGAATTGCCCAAGACGGGCACCGCTGATGGCTCACAGCGGCAAATCAGATTTGACCTGCCAGCGACCATTTCCAAAGGTAATCGCGTGCGAACGATTCTGATGCCTCGACGTATTGCCGCGCGGCTTCAGGACCATGTTGACATTGAGCGGTCCCGAGCTGTTTCCAAATTCAAGGCGCGCTCCGGGGTATCGCAAATCTCTCGACCGATACTCCTGGAACGCAGCACAAATGACCCGCAAATGGCCCAGCTTTTGGATGGATCGACGGTCCGCACAGATCGGTTCACGCCGAAAGAACGCTTGCGTTTGGTCCATTGCAGAGAAGGCATTCCAGAAGCGCCAGCAGCGCTTTGGCTGTCCGAGGTAGGGCTGCCGGTCCGCTCCAATTCGTGGGAGGCGATATTTCTGCGCGCAAGCTGCCGGTGCAACGAAACAGGCCTCGATATCCGCATTTCCCCACATCAGCTTCGGCACACATTTGCGGTGCATATGCTTGCCATGCTGATCGAACAGCAGATCGGTCAAGCCGTGCCTGACACCAGAGGTATGGAAGCCTACCGCCAGCTCCTGAGCGATCCGTTGCGGCAGGTGCAGCGCCTGCTTGGCCATGCCAGCATCACGACCACCTACGTCTATCTGGATCAGATCGCCGCACAGGCCGATACGGTCGATACTGCAGTGGGGCGTCTTCTCAGCGCTTTGACCGAGGATGCAATCCTATGAGCGGCAGACCTCGCAGGGGACATGTCGCCCGGTTTGGACCTGAAGATGGTGTCCTGGAAGAACCGGCACCCAGTTCAATCACCGGGTTGCGTTTTTGCGTGAACGCCCGGTCGGGCGGAGCGGCAGAACTGGATTTTACGGACCTCAGACCAAGGGCGTTGATCATTGAGATGGCACAGGCCCTTCGAAGGCTGAGCGAGGTCGGCGGACCGCTTGGCGCGCGATCAACAATTCTGGCCTATGCCAGAACGGTGCGTATCTTTTTCCGCTACATGGCAGT
>Ga0316205_10002227_pt1 | contig 20785 bp, 20 predicted proteins | sample 3monthpyrite_MG_FD_204941 | JGI IMG/M metagenome (GOLD analysis project Ga0316205, IMG submission 204941) | Microbial mat bacterial communities from mineral coupon in-situ incubated in ocean water Damariscotta River, Maine, United States -... | ecosystem: Environmental > Aquatic > Marine >... | reverse complement strand
CCTACGTGCCCAGTCTGGTCCGTTACTGCTACATGTCATCACCAAAAAGGGAAAAGGCTATAAACCCGCAGAAGATAACCCCTGCCTATATCATGGTTTAGGAAGTTTCGACCCTGAAACCGGAGACAAATTAGATACGTCATCTGGAAAGCCTACCTATACCCAGGTCTTTTCTGACTGGGTGTGCGACATGGCTGAAAAAGACAACAAACTGGTCGCTATCACTCCGGCAATGCGAGAAGGTTCTGGTCTGGTCGATTTTTCTAATCAATATCCCGACCGTTATCATGATGTGGGCATCGCAGAGCAACATGCCGTCACTCTCGCTGCAGGCATGGCATGTGAAAAAGCTAAACCCGTGGTAGCTATCTATTCGACTTTTTTACAACGCGCCTATGATCAACTAGTACACGATGTCGCCATACAAAATTTACCGGTATTATTTGCGATTGACAGAGCCGGTCTCGTCGGAGCCGACGGCCCTACCCACGCGGGAAACCTGGATTTAAGTTATCTACGCTGTGTGCCTAATATGTTAATTATGACACCTTCTGATGAAAATGAGTGCCGTCAGATGCTAACCACCGGATATCAACATAACGGCCCTGCCGCTGTTCGTTATCCCCGTGGGCAAGGCCCTGGCACAGAAATCGACAAGAAATTTAAAACTATTGAGATCGGCAAGGCTGAAATACGACGCCAGGGCAAAAAAATAGCATTATTAGCTTTTGGCAGTATGTTATCTGAAGCAATGATTGCAGCAGAGAAACTAGATGCCAGCGTAGTAAATATGCGTTTTGTGAAGCCACTTGATAGCGAAACATTAAAATCAATCGCCAATACCCATGACACCATTGTTACCCTCGAAGAGAATGTAGTTGCAGGTGGAGCTGGCAGTGGCATAAATGAATGGTTACTGGCAAATAAAATGAATAATCACGTTGTCAACCTCGGTTTACCTGATCATTTTGTTGAGCATGGCGCTACGCACCAGCTACTTGCTGAATGCGGACTTGATGCTGCTGGTATTATTAACTCAATAAAATCAATTAGTTAATAAGTATTAACAGCACTACCCTGCAAAGGCACTTAGCGCCTTCTTTCCCCGAGACTGACGCACCATAACAGGCTAAAATAGTCGCACCTGACTACCAACCATACACTGCAAACCCATTAGCAATTGCTAATAACTATAAAAACCGATAAAATCTTGCGGTTTTTATCGGTCCTTTATCATATATACTCCCAAACCTGTTATGTCAGCTAAATATACTTTAAAAATTGTTACAGATTTTGCATCTGCACACACACTCCGTGACTACCCCGGGGCCTGTAGTCGTATGCACGGGCATAACTGGAAAGTCGAACTTGAGTTAGAATCCACTCAACTTGATAAAATTGGTATGGCAATTGATTTTAAAGCCATGAAAAAAGCAACAAATGACGTATGTGACCGATTAGATCACCGTTATTTGAATGAGATTGAGCCTTTTACTGAAATCAATCCCACAGCAGAAAATATGGCCGCCTGGATATTCCAGGAAGTAGCCAAACAACTTAATACAGAAACCCTGCGTGTTAGTTCCCTCACTTTGTGGGAAACAGAGCGTGCCTGTGTCACATACAGCGAATAGCGAAGAGATTAAAATGACCACAACCAAGTCAATGCCAGATGTTCAAAACAGCCAGGACAAACGTCAAATTGCTATCAATAAAGTAGGCATTAAAGATATTCGTCACCCTGTTCAGGTAAAAGACCGATCTGGTCACGTGCAACACACTGTCGCTAACTTTAATATGTATGTAGATTTACCACACAATTTCAAAGGCACTCACATGTCTCGTTTTGTGGAAATTTTAAACAGCCACAATCACGAGATAACAGTTAAAACACTACGCACCATGTTATCTGAAATGACTGAAAAGCTGGATGCTGAAAACGGCCATATAGAAATGTCTTTCACATATTTTGTTAACAAAAAAGCACCTGCATCAGGTGTAGAAAGCTTACTTGATTATGAAGTTACTTTTTATGGCGACAGAACTGATGGCAAAAATCACGTTACTGTGAAAGTCGTCGTTCCTGTTACCAGCCTTTGCCCGTGTTCTAAAAAGATCTCTGAATATGGTGCACACAACCAACGCTCACATGTAACTGTTAACGTTAAAGCAGATGACTTTATCTGGATTGAAGATTTAATTGATATAGTTGAGCAGGAAGCGTCTTGTGAGCTCTATGGTTTATTGAAACGCCCCGATGAAAAAGTTGTAACCGAGCGTGCATATGATAACCCGAAATTTGTAGAAGATATGGTTCGCGATGTTGCAGCACGTTTGAATTCAGATGAACGTATTCGCTCATACGTTCTTGAATCTGAAAACTTTGAATCAATACACAACCATTCGGCTTATGCTTTGATCGAGCACGATAAAGACGCTTAAGCACATTACCATCGGGGAAAGAACGCGCTTTTTGCACTCTTTCCCCGATGGAGGCGCACCTATAAGCGAGCCTTATTCAAACTCAGCTTTTTCAACTTCCAGTTTAGCTAAACTGATATGCTTTCCTAACTCACCCTCAAAACCAAACCAATCTTTATATTTAATTAATGCGGCTTCAATTTTAGGTTTCATTTCAAAATCTTCTAGACCTTGTTCATTAAATTCAGCGACCATGTTATATAACACATCATAATACTCACGCTGCACCTCCACCACTTTAACACCACCTGTTTGACCGTGACCAGGTACGTAATACTTGCTTTTTAAACTTATAGCTCTGTCCAGTGCTTTAACCACATCTCTAAAACTGCCGTCACTCATCCGTAAAATTCTCAGATTAGCCACATTATCACCCGTAAAAACTGTAGAGCTTTCAACATGCTCAATCATAATATCGGTATCACTATGGGCTACGCCGACTGAATGAATTTTAAAAGTTAAACCCGCTATATTTAGCTGCCTACCATCAATCACAGCCATTTCAGGATAAGCTATTTTAGTCCCTTTAGTCGCTCCTTCAGTCATGCTGATCATATTATCTATCCATGACTGAGCAGCACCCGCTTTAGCCTTTTTAATCATACGAGGGTCGGCGATTATTTTCACGTCAGGGTAACGCTGCAGAATAATGTCATTTGCCAACCAGTGATCCCCATGGATATGAGTATTAAAAATATGTGAAACAGGCTTACTGGTGACTTTAGCAATCTCACGTAAAACCATAACACCTGTTTCATGGCTTGAGCCCGGGTCAACAATAACAACTGATTTCTCTGCCACAATAAACGCAGGATTATTCATAAACCCACGATTTTTAGGATTAGGCATTTCCAGAGGACCATGTATAACGTACACAGAAGAATTAATTTTGTCTGCCTTAAAAGCATCAAAAAAATCACTCGCCATCAGACTTGATGAACAGAATAATAAAACAAATGGAAAAAGCATGCGTTTCATATTGAATCTCGTAGTTAATTAGTAATTAAGTATATTTTTAACCTGAGCTTCTTCCTTTTTTCTAACTCAGATTTATCAGCTGATTCAACCACAAAATATGTTTTTCCAGTCTGGCAATTAATTCCAGAAATATTTAACCCAGAAAAATAGACTCCATCAAAACTTTACTTTACGTTTTTACCTGAATCTAACATAACATTTACTTTTCTCTCAACACTGAGTGAGTAACGGTTTCTGCGAACCCTTGAATAAATGCATTTTTAATTATACTGGTTTTCTTCTTTGCTTCCCTGTTCCTTAGTCAATTTTCTCCTTTACATAATGTATACCCTTTAACCATCTTATAAAAAACTTTTCTTTCGTTTATTTATCTTTTGAGTAAATTGATTCGAAAACACTATTTTTATAGTAGATACCAGTACCACTAAATTATCTTTAATTTGCCCATATTTATCAATATCATTTTTAAGTAATTTCAAATTCTGTAAGTCAATATTACACACAGTCCATGCAAACTCACCAAAAGCAAAAAAAATGAACCATTCATCCCTTTTCAACGAGGAGACGGCTACTTTAATTCCCTCAATAAAGCATCACGAAACTCATAGGCACGGCCTTGTTTAATTTTAGCCCCATCCTCCTGACGTATCTTTATTTTACTTGTATTAGCCCCGGCTATTTGCTGTAAAACGAGCACCATCTGGTCTTCCGGTGCAATAATTTCCTGTTTTACCTTATATTCATCTGATTCATAACTATCACCTTCATCAACGACTATATCTTTTCCGCCAAATAACCCACTAAACCAGCCACTCTCATCTTTCGCTGGTTTTTCACTCAAATACAGGTTACCTACCTTTACCGTCAATGTACTGGATGCTACATCATTCTTAATAATATCTACGCCTAAACGATCTATAGCAATTTTCAGACGCAGCCAAACTGTTTCAGCACTGCCTTTAATGTCGAATTCGCTCGCGGTATCATCTATCTGATTTACTCGAGGTTGATAACTGTTATAAGAAGCGAGTAATTCAGTTGCATCGGTTTTAGTAATTCCACTAAACAAGATATACCGATACATTATTTCACGTTCTAAAAATGGCTCTGACTCTCTTTGTACCCATGCAGTAATATCATTCGCAACACTAATCTGCAGGCCTCTGTGAGTAATAAACATTCGTGTCGTATTCTTACGCTGACCAGCTTCTAAACGAATTCTAAAGCGATCTTTATAGTCAGGAGAAAAACCGCTAAACCAGCTACTTGATTCTTCTGCGTTATAACTTACCTGATATTCACTCATCCAGCTTGTATCAACAAACCCTAATAATTCTTCTACACGATCCACCTGAATTCCTTCTGAAGACAGAAATCCTGGTAATGAAGCCCATACATCTGTAACTGGTATTTCAATTTCAAGCCAATAGAGTCGAGAGTCATTTTTTAATTCAAACCCAGTAAATACAGGCGCGATGACTCTGCTTTTACCAGACTTAGCTTTCTCAGACGGCTCAGGTAAACGCAACGCACCTTGAGTGTCTGGACTGGTCAGTTTTGGAGGAATTTCCAGAGCCTTTACTGAGTTGGCACCCAGATATTCTGGGCGCTCTTCACCATCTGAACTGCAACCAAGCATTGAAACAGATAAAAACCCCATTAAAAACACAGCAACCAATAATTTTTCAGGTAATAAATTTATAAACATAATTACAGCACGCCTGCCTGACGCATAGCCTCACGAAGTGTTTCATGGTATTGCTCAGATAAAATAGTAAGAGGTAAACGAATTCCTTGCGGCATTTTCCCCATTTCAGATAAAGCCCATTTCACAGGAATTGGGTTTGCTTCAACAAATAAATCATTATGCAGACCCGTCAGAGGTTCATTTAGTTCCTGCGCTTTTTCTCTGTCACCTGCTAATGCCGCTTCACACATTTCAGCCATAGCTTTAGGCGCTATATTGTTAGTAACTGAAATAACGCCATCTCCACCTTGCAACATAAATTCGGTACCGGTCGCATCATCACCTGAAAAGATGTCAAAGTTTTCACCACATAGTTCGCGAATCTGAGTTAGTCGAGATAAATCCCCTGTTGCCTCTTTTATACCAATGATATTGGAGACTTTAGATAATCGTGCAACTGTTTCAGGCAGCATGTCGCAAGCTGTTCTACCTGGCACATTATAAAGAATCTGCGGAACAGGCACTGTTTCAGCTATTAACTTATGATGCAGATACAAGCCTTCCTGAGTAGGTTTATTGTAATATGGTGTAACCAGCAAACACGCATCAGCACCTGCTTGCATAGCACATTTAGTCAATGTGATCGCTTCAGTAGTAGAGTTAGCACCGGTGCCCGCAATAATAGGCAGCCGGTTATTGGCCATTTCTACTGTGCGACGAATCACTTCACAGTGCTCTTTTTCGTCCAAAGTGGCCGACTCACCCGTTGTACCCATTGAAATAATAGCACTGGTGCCATTTTCAATATGATACTCAACCAACTGACTTAAACTGTCGAAATCGACCGAGCCATCTAAGTGCATGGGAGTGACTAATGCCACCATACTGCCACGAAACATGTTTGTTGCCTTTTAGAAATTACGGATAGAAGCAGAACTGTACAATTAAGTGTATAGAGCCGCTAAATCAAGCCGGAAATAGTACTTTGTGGGGGTGTTTTTTACAAGATAAACCGCATATTTACTAATGAGTAATTGTTATTTGTGAAGCAGTGTATCGAGATGTTTCTAACTGCAACTAATAGATGCCCCGCTATCTTATTTAAATGTTTGCGTTTTCTTTTTCTTTTCGCTTTAATTGAGTAATAACAAACAACAATATAAAAGAAAATAATGAATCAATCACTCGTAATTACTGCAATTGGTGCCGATCGCCCTGGTATTGTAAATGAACTTACAGAAGCATTACTTAAAGCTGACCTTAATATAGAAGACAGTCGTATGAGCGTGCTAGGCGGCGAGTTCGCTGTTATGTTACTGGTCACAGGTAGTGACAAATCTTTTGATTCGATAAATCAACAAAAAGACTCAATTTCCACCTCGCTTAATTTAAATGTATTAATTAAACAGACAACAAACATCAAAAACAATGACGGTCACATTCGATATAATATAACGGTTGAAGGCATGGATAATCCCGGGATTGTACACAAACTGGCTCGTTATCTTTCCCAACACAATATTAATATTGTCAACATGCAAACTGATAGCGGACACGCCCCCCATACCGGTACTCCCATGTTCACAGTGAATATGTTAGTAGATATTCCAGAGGGTCAGATTATTGAACAGGTAGAGAATGATTTTTCTGCTCTATGTGATGAACTCAATATGGATGCTGAGTTTAAGCCCAGTTAACTACCCTGCTAAAGCGCATCTCACTCGGGGAAAGCACGTTGCTTTTGGTCCCCTGTCCCCTAAACCCATACCATTGTGCGCTGATAGTGTCGTGAATCGACTCCGTAAAACTCTTGGTGGTATGAATTAAGGGCGCAGAGCGGGAAAGATGCTCTTTCCCCAAGAGACATGTACCTAAACAGTATAAAAACAATCCACCCTTCTCAAATGGAAAAACTTTATGTCTTTAATTATTAACAAAAAAGTACCCGCATTCACCGCCATAGCGACTGGTGAACAGACCCTCAGTCTTAAAGATTTCAAGGGTAAAAACCTGGTTATCTATTTTTACCCAAAAGACAATACACCTGGCTGTACACAGGAAGGCCAGGATTTTCGAGACAATTACCCTCGTTTCAAACGTGCAAAAACGGTTGTATTAGGTGTTTCTCGTGACTCTATTCGGGTACATACCAACTTCAAAGCAAAGTATGAATTCCCTTTTGATCTGTTATCTGACCCAGATGAAGAGTTATGCAACCTCTTTGATGTTATTAAACTTAAAAAGAACTACGGCAAAGAGTATATGGGCATAGTCCGCAGTACTTTTTTAATTGATTCCAAAGGCATATTAAGAGAAGAGTGGACAAATGTAAGGGTGAAGGGGCATGTGGAAGAAGTGTTAGCCTCTGCGAAACAACACAAACCTGAATAAAAGCCAGCCTTGCCACAACCCGTCTCACTCGGGGACAGGTCTTGCTTTTTAAGCCCTGTCCCCTGTTTTGATACCATCAAGAGTCTTACGGTGTCGTGTTGCTACATCGCCAGTTTCTGGCGTCATGGATTAAAGCGGACAGGACACCCATACCACATAAAAAAGAGTCGTCGGCCTTTCCCCGAGGGAGATACGCCATAACGAATTCCCAATCTACATCAGACACCTCAACAAGCAGGGAATGTCCCCTTCCCATAATCCACTAATTCCATGATCAATATCAATACTAATGATAATAATTATCATTGCCAACAAGAAATATTTGAATTAAACTGGCCACATTAACTATTTTCAAGTGACGTTATCCATGACGCAAACTACACACAATACCAATTCAAGCTATTCTCTGGCCTGTGCCAGGCCGGGTGATATGGTGCGTGTAACTTGTGTAAATGCTGATAAGCAACTTAAAAAACGCCTGGTTAGCATGGGCGTTTGCATCAACTCCCGACTGCATATCATTCAACGTAGAGGCAGCGCAACCGTGGTTGGTTTTGATGCCAGCCGAATCGCTATTGGCGCCGGCATGTCTCAGCAAATTATGGTATGCGCGGTTTAAACCGAGCTGTTCATGAGTAAAAACTGCTGCGACAACGATCAGGATACGCCTGATAGCAATTCCCACTATACAATTGGTTTACTGGGGAACCCCAACTGCGGCAAATCCACTTTATTTAATACACTTACGGGTTCTCGACAGAAAATAGGTAACTGGCCAGGTGTCACGATTGACCGTAAAGTAGGTCAGTTCGAATACAAGAACAACCCTTTTGATGTAGTTGATTTACCCGGTGTTTACTCTCTGGATAACAGTGCTCGCTCGCTCGATGAAAAAGTGACTCGCGATTACATTTTATCATCCGAACCCAATCTCATTGTAAATGTACTGAATGCATCCAATCTGGAACGAAATCTGTATTTAAGCGGACAACTTCTGGAAATGCAGGTTCCCATGGTCATCGCCTTGAATATGATGGATCTGGCTGATTCACATGATATAGAAATAGATCAGGTTGCTTTAGCTGAAAAATTTGGTTGCCCAGTTATCGCTATTGCTGCACATAAAAGCTTTGGTATTGACGAGCTAATGGAAGTCGTACTAAAAGCTTCAGAGAAGCATCAACCACCAACACAAACACTACCGTATTCCAGTGAAATTGAACAAGCTGTAACCGAATTACTCGCTTCACTGCCAGAAGATCATACACATTGTGAGCACATAAACTGCCGCTGGATGGCTGCGCAGGTATTAGATGGCGATACTGGCGTTGAAGACTTTAAAACAATCGATCAGTCCATACTGAACCACGCACGAGATTTACGTGAAAGAATTGAAAAGCAGGCCAATGAAGATATAGATATCTTATTAGCCGATTGCCGGTACGGCTTTGCCCGCGAAGTTACCGAATTAGTGGTTTCACGACCAGATGCCTATCGATACTCCCTCTCTGACCGTATTGATAGTATCGTTTTAAACCGTTTTCTTGGTATCCCGATATTTCTCTCCATTATATATCTGATGTTTTTATTTACGATCAATCTTGGCGGCGCATTTATCGACTTTTTTGATATTACTGCCGGGGCTTTATTTATTGATGGTTTTGGAGAAATTCTGAGTGCTTTGGGCGTACCAGACTGGCTGAGAGTAATTTTGGCTAATGGCCTCGGTGGTGGTGTCCAGGTTGTAGCTACCTTTATACCTATTATTGGGTTTTTGTACCTGTTTTTATCTTTTGTTGAAAGCACCGGTTACATGATGCGAGCTGCTTTTGTAGTGGATCGTTTTATGCGATCTTTGGGTCTACCAGGTAAAGCGTTTGTACCACTGATTGTCGGCTTTGGTTGCAACGTACCGTCTATTATGGCAACTCGAACACTTGAAAATCACCGTGAACGGATAATTACAGTCATGATGGCACCCTTTATGTCATGCGGTGCTCGCCTTTCAGTTTACGCTTTATTTGCCGCTGCATTCTTTCCTGAAGGCGGACAAAATATCGTCTTTCTGCTTTATATAGTCGGCATATTATTCGCTATTTTTACCGCATTTATTATTAAATCTACTTTGTTACCCGGTGAAGCATCGCCCTTCCTTATGGAACTGCCAACCTACCATCTGCCAAAATCTCGAGACGTATTAATACGCACCTGGTCTCGATTAAAAGGTTTCTTAGTGGATGCCGGAAAAATTATTATTCTCATGGTGCTGGTTATCAACTTCCTTAACTCATGGGGCACAGACGGTAGCTTTGGAAATGAAGACCAGAAAGATTCGGTATTAAGCGCCGTTAGTCGCAGTATTACACCCGTATTCTCACCAATGGGTATAGAGGAAGACAATTGGCCCGCAACGGTAGGCATTTTTACAGGCATTCTGGCTAAAGAAGTCGTTGTTGGAACTCTGGATGCTATTTATTCACAGATGGATCAACCTGAAGTTAGCACTGCTGAAGAAACTGAATCTTCACTTATTGACTCACTGAGTGAAGCAATACAAACCATCCCTGTAAATTTGCTAGATGTTTTGAATAATTTAACCGACCCACTGGGCTTCAATGTTTTAGACAGTACATCCGATCAAACTGCAGCAGCAAATGAACAAGATGTCGATACAGCAACATTCGGTGCCATGGTTAAACGTTTTGATGGTCAGGTTGGCGCATTTGCTTACCTGTTATTTATTCTGTTATATGCACCTTGCGTTGCGGCAACCGCAGCAATATACAGGGAAGCAGGCGCTCGCTGGATGTGGTTTGCATTAGCATGGAGCACAGGCATGGCATGGTCAGCATCAACACTATTTTATCAAACAGCCCGGTTTTCCAATCACCCCACAAGCTCAGTCGCCTGGATAAGCGCTATTGTTGTAGTGGTCATTATTGCTATAAGTTATATGCGTTATGCCGGGCGAGCAAACCATAAACTAACAAAGGCGTCAGTATGATTCTAACTGAAATCAGAGACTACCTGAAAGCCAAAGGACAAGCGCCTCTTCGTGACATGGCTCTGGAATTTAAAATGGAACAGGATGCTTTACGCCCAATTCTTGAGCAATGGATTAGTAAAGGTAAAATCACCAAACTTCCCCAGGGGACTACTTGCGGTGGTGGCTGTCATAGTTGCGAGCCTGAAGCAATTGAACTCTATCAGTGGAATGATTGATAGAGCACTTTAAATTTTAACTACCTCTCAACACCTGATCATAAGCTTTATCTCCATCGGGGACAGAGCATCTTCCCCGCTCTGTCCCCTGTTTTAATACCACCAGGAATTTTACGGAGTCGATTATCTACACTGTCAGCTCTTGGTGGTATGGGCTAAAGCGACAGGGCTCACAAAACGAGACCTTTCCCCGTTGAAGATCAAACCACACCCTCTTCGATAACATAAGTAACCTTAAAGACAGAGACTAACAAGAATCATTCTTAATTTGCGCATCTACATGAGAATTATTTGCATTTGCATTAAGTTTATATATAATAACGCCACATTGTATTTACAGAGCTTGATACGCATCAAGCTGATTAATTGGAGATTAACAAGCATGTCACTACGTAAGACTTTAATTGGTTCATCTATCGCGGCTATTCTCACTTCGACCAGCTCATTCGCTGTAGACCTTGAAAGCCTGCAGAAACAAATTGACGAGCTAAAAGCCGAAAATAGCCAAATATTAAGCAATCTGGAAGCACCATCAGATTCGATGGCTAAATCAAGCGGCACAACAATTGGCGGTTACGGTGAATTGCACTACAACAACTTAACCTCTGATTTAAAAAATGAAGATTTCAAAGAAATTGATTTTCACCGTTTCGTTTTATTCTTTGCTCATGAGTTTAATGACGATATTCGTTTTTTCTCTGAACTTGAATTAGAGCACTCAATTGCTGGCGATGGCAAAAACGGTGAAATAGAACTTGAACAGGCTTATATAGAATTTGACACCAGTGAAAGTGCCAACGTTAAAGCCGGTGTATTTCTTGTTCCTGTTGGAATGATAAATGAAACACACGAGCCACCTGCATTTTACGGTGTAGAACGTAATAACGTTGAAAAGCGTATCATTCCAGCTACATGGTGGGAAGCAGGTGCTATGTACTCAGGGAATACTGAAAGTGGCATTAGTTATGATTTTGCGATCACCTCTGGTTTATTTAATGCTGATGGCGTGATTCGTAGTGGACGCACAAAAGTTTCTCAGGCTCCAGCAGACGCATTCGCTTATACCGGACGTATAAAATACACTGGCATTGCAGGCCTGGAAGTAGCAGGTACAGCCCAATACCAGTCTGATTTAGCACAAGGCACGACAGCAGAAGAAATTAGCGCTGTATTGCTTGAAGCTCACGCTAAATACACGATCTCAGGATTTACTGCGACTGCGCTATACGCTGACTGGGATATCGATATTGATACAACAGCTGACTCTCAAAGTGGCTTTCTTGTAGAAGCATCATATAAATTTACTGATAAGATCGGCGTATTTGCTCGTCAATCCGAAATAAACTATCAAAAAGATGCCACTACCTATGTTGATGGCGCAACTCAAACTGATGTAGGTATCAACTACTGGCCACATGAAGATGTTGTTATCAAAGCCGATTATCAGATGCAAAATGATGATGCAGGTGATTTCGATGGTTTTAACGTGGGTATTGGCTACCAGTTCTAAAGTTAGACTCCTGTTAATGTAAATGAAACTTCGTAAGTTGGTCTTTACGGAACATTACTGGAACTTTGGGAAGCACTTGCAGTGCTTCCCATTTCTGCGTTTGAAACAGAATATTTTTAAATTAGCTAATCTGAAGCTAGGACTGGCATTAGAGCTAACTACTGATAAAATTAAACTATGATTTTAAAGTTAATATTTACATGTTTGATAATGCTGGCAGGCAACTGCTATGCAAAGGGCACATATCAGGAACCCGCTGAATTTGTGAGTGAAGCATTTTCTCAACAGCCAGAACCTCAGGTTATCTGGATTAATGGCGAATTGCGTAAACAGATTAAAAGTATTCTACAACACAACAATTTATCTAAAAGAATTCGTTACTGGAGAAATCAAACCCGTAGCGTCTGGGTGCTTGAAGAAGTAGGTAAAAAGAAGCCTATTACCGTCGGTATTATAATTGATGATAACAAAATCACTCTATTAAAAGTCTTAATCTTTAGAGAAACCCGCGGCTGGGAAGTTCGTTATCCTTTTTTTACTCAACAATTTAATAAACTAACTTTAAATAATGACAATTCTTTAAGTGAAACAATTGACGGCGTATCCGGTGCCACACTCTCTGTACGAGCATTAGAAAAGCTGGCCCGCATTGCCCTTCTGTTGAACAACACAACACAGTCACAGGCTCCTTCAAAGTGAGCAGACGAAAGAAACCTTTTGCATTTTTTCTATGGCATAGGCGAATAGGTCTTGCTGCACTTTTATTAGTTTTTATTCTTTCACTCACAGGCATTATGCTTAATCATACGGAAGACTTAAAGCTAGATGAGACTGTTGTTGAGTCAGATTTTATTTTGGACTGGTACGATATTAATCCTCATGGAAGCCCGGTTAGCTACAACGCAGGAGACATATGGATTAGCCAATGGAATCAACAATTGTTTTTTAATGGTATTAATTTCTTTTCTCATAAAGAAAAATTACAGGGAGCAGTTAGAATTGATGATCTAATCGCTATAGCACTGGATAATTTTGTGCTATTACTTGATAACGAAGCGGAAATTATTGAGCTTATGCCTGTTACCTCTTCTTACTCAACGATAAAAATTGGTATTCACAACAACAAAATAATCCTGTTAGATTCTGATAATAAAACTTACATTTCAAACACTGACTTCACTAACTGGCAAGCTTATGAACTTAAAGGTGCTGTTTGGACCGTTCCCTTTAATTTATCAGAGACACAAATAGCGACACTGAAAGAAGAATATCGCGGACAGGGACTGAGCCTCGAAAAGGTCATCCTCGATCTTCACTCCGGACGAATATTCAATGCTAAATGGGGAGTTTATATTATGGACTTGAGTGCATTGCTCATGATGCTATTGGGTATTAGCGGGACGTGGGTATGGTGGTCAAGAAAATCGAAAATGCGCCGTAAAAAGCATTATAAAAAACATCATTAATTATCAGCAAAAGTACATTTCTATTACTAAACTCATTAAAAGAAGTTATTTACACACAAGACCTAACTCATCCTGAAAGACGATCGAATGAAGACAGGTGATGAACAATATAAAATTAAACCAATGGCTGCAAACCACCCCCTCCCCGCCTGAGGTTTCTCAGTGGATGAAAACAATTTTACAAATTGGTATTGAAGACTTAAATCTTGAAGCAGGGATTATTAGCCAGGTAAACAACCGCGAATATATCGTTCTTCAAGCCGTTTCCAAATCAGGTAAAATCGCCTCTCCAGGTAAACATTTTGAACTTAGCAACACTTATTGTGAAGCGGTGACACGACAGCACAAAACTATTACTTATATACAGGTAGGTAATATACCTGAAATGCGATTGCATCCGATTTATCAATCGTTGCATTTAGAGTCATACATAGGATCACCGATAAAAGGTGATGATGGCGGCATCATTGGCACAATCAGTTTTACTTCACATAATGCACGCGCAATGAATTTTTCAAAAGATGAAATAGAATTTATTGAAATAATCGCTAAAAGACTAGCCGAAGTATTCACCCGAATACCTGACTAACCTTCAAACACTGCTCTGATTTACCGAGTCATCTGGCCAGGAATTTATAACGGCCTGTATTAAAGTAGCCAATGGAATAGCAAAAAACACACCCCAGACACCCCATAATCCCCCAAAAACTAATACCGCCATAATAATCGCAGCCGGGTGCATATTAACAACCTCAGAAAATAATAACGGAACCAGTAAATTACCATCCAGAAACTGCACCACTAAATAAGCCAGCATAATATATAAAAATTCAGAACCAATACCAAATTGAAAATAAGCTATTAACGCAACAGGTATAGTAACGGCTACTGCACCTACATACGGTATAATAACCGACAACCCAACAAACAAACTCAATAAAGCCGCATACTGAAGATCAAATATTTTAAATGGTATATAAGTAACTGCACCAACAACCACCACTTCAAATAATTTACCACGAATATAACTACCAATTTTTTTATCTACATCTCGCCAAACTTTTGTGGCCAAACCATCTTCTTTAGGTAAAAATCGACTTAACCAATTTAGAATAGTTTCCTTATCTTTCAAAAAGAAAAATACGAGTAAGGGCACAACAACTATATATACCAAAACAGTAAACAGGTTAACAACGGATGACAGTGACTGAGAAACAACTAACTGCCCTACTGAGGCCAACTCAGTATTAACATGAGAAACAATATCCTGTATTTGCATTTCAGATATAAAAGGATAATCTTTAGGCAAACTAATAAGCAGACTTTGGCCTTTTGTTAACATGTTTGGTAATTCAATAAAAAACTGTGTCAGCTGCTTTGAAATCAAAGGTGATAAACCTAGCATCAAGACGAGTAAGGCAACAACAAAGCCGACTACTACCAGGCTAACAGCCAGAACATGGGGTATTTTAAAATGGCACAACCTCGACACCACTCCTTCAAGTACATAAGCGATTACAACTGCTGCAATGACGGGCGTTAACACATTCCCCATAAACGTAATCAATGCAAAACCGAAAATTAGCATTAGAGCAAGAATGACCGCCTGCGGATCTGAAAAATGCCTCTTATACCAATTACGTAATACTTCTATCACTCTGAATCACCTGTTGCTATCTTATATTTATTTTCAAATAGCAGTTCAAGCTCATCGATCACATCTGCTGATGCTTTACCTTGCATCATATGCTGCATCATGAGTTCAGATGTTTCATTCAAAAGTGTTTTTTGAGAAACCATCGGGTAATTTTTTTTCAATCGTTTAATCGCCGCTACTACACTTTCTTCCTCAGGCCGTGAAATCCCTAAAGGTTCGGTAATTTTAGGCGTTGACTCAGGTGCCCGTGATTTTAAAAATTCAGCAAATTCAAATAAAGTATTCTGGTCTTTTTCAGGCAGGTCTTCAAATATAGAAGTTAGTGACTGTGCAGAGGGGATCAATATATTTCTCCTGAATAAATTTTAGTTTTATTGTAGCAGGAAAATTGTATGAGGTTTAGATTGCCGGATTTATAATACCCGGTACTCGAATAGCTGTTGATATAAAAAATTATTCTTAATTTATACAACAGCTATTACTGATTTTTATTCACCAGGATGAGAAACACAATACTGCTTAGCAAACTCAAGCAGCTCTTCCATCGCACGCACTTTAAACTTGTGACGTTGATGCACAAATGAGAACGGTCGCTCTAATGCAGGCTCCAATGGAACAGCGACCAGTGTATTTAATTTCAGCTCTTTCTGTACAGTAGAGAGAGACATAATAGATATACCCATACCCGCCTCTACTGCGCTTTTAATGGACTCAGGGCTACCTAGCTCTAAACAGACATTTGGCTCTTCTTTAACACCTGTTTCCAGCATATATTCCGCAATCACTTCTCGTGTACCAGAACCTTCTTCACGACATATAAATGGTTGTTTTATTAACTGCTGAGCAGTAAGCGTATCAAAACTCGATAATTCGTGCTCAGGTGGCATTATGGCGACCAGTTGGTCCATTCGACACACATCTACCTGTAAGTTTTTATTACTTACGGATGCTTCAACAATACCCAGATCGATTACATTATTCTCAACCATCGAAACAATACCATCTGTATTAGAAACTTTAAGACGAATATTAACTTCCGGATTTTTAGCTTTAAAATCGCCTAATAAGAATGGCAACATATATTCAGCAATTGTTGTGCTGGCACCAAGCGTGACTATACCGCTGACATCACCTGTCATTTCACGAATCGCATGCTCCATTTCATCATAGAGCTCAAATATTCGACCAGAGAAACTATAAACTCGCTGACCAGCCTCTGTCAGACTTACGCGGTTATGGGTTCGGTCAAATAATCGAGTATTGAAATATTCTTCTAACTGGCGAATTTGAAAGGTAACTGCGGGTTGTGTCATGTGTAGAGCATCCGCGGCCTTGGTAAAGTTCAATAACTTGGCTACTGTATGAAATACTTTTAGTCGTCTATCTGCCATAACATTTACTTATTGGTGCTCTAAGGAGAGCGATATAGTAACAAAACCAGCACCCCATATGCAAAGATTATGTTGTCATATATCTATTGAATAGCAATAAATCCACTTAGAGATTGGCATATATCGGTGAAACTACTATAAAATCAACATATAACCTAAACAACGAAGCGATCATTATGAATTTAAACAGGGAAACGATTAATCTACCTATTCGTCAAATTGCACTTTTCTGCATGCTATTACTGTCATGCTCAATATCTGTTGCCGGAATATATAAATGGGTTGATGAAGAAGGAATCATTCATTACGGGCAACAACGCCCAGCTGATGCATCATCAGAAAAAATGGACGTACAACAGTATGCGCCCAATGACACATCTAGCTATAAACGTCCTGGAAGCAAAACTGATGAGGAAGGCAAAACCGCTAATGATGAAACTGAGAAAAAAGCTGAAGAGCCGGTAGAACCAGAAAAGAAAAAAGAAACGGCTGCTGAAAAAAAACGTCGTTTAGCAGCCTGCGCTAAAGCAAGGAATAATCTGTCTAAAATGCAATCAATTGGCAGAATACGCAGCAAAGACAAAGACGGTAATGTCACATATATGTCACAAAAGCAAAAAGAAGCAAGAATGAGTCAGACAAAAAGCTTAATCGCAAAACACTGTAAATAATATGCCCTTATTAAACATCAAAACAAATATTATAATTGAGAGTAAGTCGTCCTTTACACAAGCCGCTTCTGAATTTACAGCAGAGCTATTAGGCAAACTTGAAAGTTATGTCATGATTAACATCGAAGATAGCCAGTGTTTAATGTTTGCGGGGAGCGAAACCCCCTGCGCATTACTCTCTCTTAAGAGCCTGGGGTTAACAGAAGATTTAACTGCGTCATATTCACAAAAACTGTGTGAGTTTATTCACTCACAAACCAAGATTGAAACAGCACGAATTTATATTGAGTTCAGTAACCCTGAGCGTCATATGTGGGGCTGGAATTCACACACATTTTAATCCTTGAACGTTGAAGTCTAAGTATTGAATTTATTCACTATATTTTGGAGGCTGTTAGTAATATCTGCCAACTGATCTGTTCCCTGAAAAATAACTTCAACGCCTTGCCCGGTATTCTCTGATATTTGATTGATATTAACCGCATTACGATTAATTTCTTCAGACACACTTGCCTGCTGTTCAGCAGCTGTTGCTATTTGAATATTCATATCACTTATATTGGTCACTGCCGTAGTTATAACATTTAATGAATCACCACTTTTCCCTGCCAGTGACACTGATTCATTAACTTTTTCCTGACTACTCAACATGACCAATGAAGCACCATGTACTTTTGACTGAAGACTTTCAATCATATCCTGAATTTCTTGAGTAGATTGTTGTGTTCGGCTGGCAAGAGAACGCACTTCATCAGCAACAACCGCAAAGCCACGGCCTTGCTCACCTGCTCTAGCGGCTTCAATTGCTGCGTTAAGAGCAAGTAGATTTGTTTGCTCAGCAATTCCTCTGATAACATCAAGAATTGCGCCTATTGCATTACTATCTTCTTTTACCTGATTGACGACCTCACTCGCATTTTCAACTTCGGTGGCTAACGCCTGAATTGATGAGATAGTCTGCTGTACGAGTTGTTGACCGCTACGTGCTTCTATATCTGCTTTTTCAGTTGATTCGGCCGCCACACTCGCATTTCTAGCTACCTCCTGTACGGTAGCTGTCATTTCGGTTATAGCTGCCGTTAGTTGTGATAGCTCAGCCTGTTCTTTATGCACGCCATCTCTGGCAGATGCCGCTGAATGACCTATATTATTACTGGCATCATTTAATACCCCTGTCATTGTAATAATTTGCGATATTATGCCCCTAAGTTTTTCAACTGTTGTTCGCATCCCTTTCTGTAATGAGCCAATTTCATCATTTGATTTAACTTCAACATCTAAAGATAAATTTCCTTCAGATATTTCAGTTAAATTGCTCACTGCCTTATCAAGCGGTCTTAATACGAAAGCCATATACAAGTAAACTATCAGCAATGACGCAAGAACCACAATAACTAGACCTATCATTGATATTAGATTTACTGATTGTTGGTGCTTATAACTCTCAGTAAAGTCTTTAGCCGTAATAAAACTAGCCAGCACATTCCCCCCGTCATCTTTCACAGGTAAATTTACAACAGAATAGTAATTATTTTCAGTGTTCAAAACAGAAATAGAGTTTGATTCAATTAACTCCAGATCAGAATTAAGATCATTAAACATTTCTTTATCTGATACATAATCAACACCACCACTAGAATTGATGATAATTACATTAGAATTATTGATGTTTTTAAATTCTGCGATAGCCTGTGAGAGATCTTTCGCATAAACACCTGCGCCTATTACTTTTCCCCTCATACTAAGAGGGAAGGCTACTACATTAAGGAGCTTTCCATCATCATCTCGTTCAATACCGCTTACGACTTTTCCACCCGATATTGCTTTATCAATTAATAGCTTCCTGCTTTTATCTGCAAATGAAGTATCTGAAGAATAAAGAACTCTCCCCCCTACATCCGTTATTTGAAGTCTCGATATAACGCCAGAAGCTTGTAACAAGTTATAGGTAGTTGATGCATTTTCCTTCAACTTAGCTACATCCAGACTTTTTAATGCTTTTCGTGTAGCTCTATCACGAATTATGGCAGATGTATTATTTGCCATAGCACTAGCCTGACTATTAACTATTTGCTTCCAGAGTTCTGATCTTCCTTCCATGGTAGATTGTTCGAATCGTTCTTTACTATTTTCCAGGGTAATCCAGTTAGCTGTTTCAAAAGAAACCCCAACAAACAAAATAATAAAAACAACTAAAATAGTTATCCGAACACGTAATAACATCTAAATCTCCAAATATTTAAAGTAATCCCTATTCAACCGGGTAACCAGCTTTTTTCCAGGCAGGTAGGCCATCTCGGTAATAAAACAGATTCTTAAATCCCCAGCTTACAGCCATCGAAGTTGCTTTAGAGCTACGCAAACATTTCTCACCATTGCAATAAATGACCATTGCTTCATCTTTTCCCGCCTCCTTACTTAAAGCCTGTTCATTAAATACTTTCTTTAGCTCCAGATGAACCGCGTCGGGTATACGTCCCGCATCCCAATCCTTGTTACTTCGAACATCTAAAAACAGTGCACCTTTATCGAACAATTCTTTCGCTTTTGACGTATCTATAGAAGACGCACCCTCAATTGTCAGCGGTGACACCTTATCAGCCGCAAATGACGAAAAGGATAACATCAGCAGAAGTGGCGTTATTAGACGTAATAGTTGTTTTTTCATGGCTCTTTTCTCTCTATATTTTCTATACACATACTAAAAGTAGTTCAAATATTCAAAAAAATACTAATTTTGGCTAAATATTCTATATTTTTATTCTGTTCTCATTAAATTTCGAAAAAACATTAATTACTCAGTCTTGACTTCTGAGTCTCTGATGATCCCTAGTTAATGAAGCATTATTCAAACCTCAATGCATAATCACTTCAAATCTTGAAATGTATTTTTACCATTAATTTATGAACATCTAGCTCTTTTCCCGGTAAGTGACTCAACAGTTAAATTAGACTTTTATATATCCGAAAATCATTGAGTTATCAAAATCAGCGACATACTCTAATTGCACTCTGAACCAGAGTTTAGATTAATGCGCTATTAAATATCGTCGTACACTCTATAAAACACTGAAATTCGAACACCATTATTTATATCTAGACTACACTGCTTTAGTTAAAATAATTATTCTCTCGAAAGCGCACACATCAGGAATTGAACAAGCCATAAATTTAATAGAAAAATCGAGTTACAGTCTTTCTAAATATTGCTACCACTTCTATTCTCAGCACATCAATTATTAACCTATTTAGACTTTTTTTGCATACGCCTCTTCAAGTTTAATTATAGTCTTAAGAAAGCCTTCATCCACGGTTAACCCTGATGTCAATA
>Ga0316205_10002226_pt1 | contig 20804 bp, 48 predicted proteins | sample 3monthpyrite_MG_FD_204941 | JGI IMG/M metagenome (GOLD analysis project Ga0316205, IMG submission 204941) | Microbial mat bacterial communities from mineral coupon in-situ incubated in ocean water Damariscotta River, Maine, United States -... | ecosystem: Environmental > Aquatic > Marine >... | reverse complement strand
GTAGTCGTAATGCAGTTCTTGCCACAAAGATAACTACAGGGTCTATAACCTGCTCTGAGGTGTGCCAAGAACTGCATTACGACTACATCCTAATACAGATCTCACCAAGATGGGTAAAGAATACTTTAGAAAAAACTAAGTGCCCAGAAAGATATGACCTCATTCACGAGTATGCTTTGAGACATTCTTTCAATTTAAAACTATTAAAGAAAAAACTACGAGATGTATACAATCTTGATATTTGTAAGGGATCTTGATGAACTATCGAATGTCCGAATTACCACACCCTACCGATACCTTGGACTTTGAAAATGTTAATGCTCCGTTTATTGTAGCTGACAAAAATCAGTTTTTTATAGATAAAAAAACAGAAAAACTTGTTAATTTTGTTAAAGAACTGAGAATTTTCACCGAAAAAGATGAAATAACTATAGTATCCAATGGTGTCAAAAACTTCTTTGAAGTTGATTTAAGAGACATGAGAGTACTTTTAGACGGTCCTGTCCGTATTGTAGCCGATGGGTACGTTAAGGATGATACCCCTTTTGACGAATTAACATCAGCTACACCTCTTAATGTAAAAGAGGCATCTGTTGATTTGATCAATAAAGGTTTCATGGCTAAGAACTATGCATACACATTTTTGCTCAGCAAAGACGACCTCCTGTTGTCAAACATGTTGTCTATCTCGGAAGTCAGAGAGATATGTATTCAAAGAGATGTAATTGATGTTTCACTATCTCTGCCATATGCAAGAAACATAAACACGTCTAATAATTTTATATTCTCTAGAGGTGAAGCAGAGGATACTCTTATTCATAAGACAAAGGAGACCCCAGCTGTCAGCATTGTAAATGATGACGTTGTTAATGCTAGTTTTGATAGTGTAACAATGTTTGCTGCAGAAATGGAGCCTGGGTATGTAGCTGTAGAGCCTGAAGATTCATTAACAAAAGAGTTTATGGATGCTAGTGCCTACAGTCTGTCTGGAATGATGAGAGCCCCTGTGTTTATAGACAATGTTGTAAGACCAGAAGCTCCTGTGACGAAAGAGAAAGCATCAGAGCTTGCAGGTAAATATATATCTAAAACAGATAAAGAAGCAGAGAGTATAGAAATAAGGCGAGTGTCTCCAGAAATAGAGGACAACTTTATTCTATCTTCTGATGAAGCAGAGAACCAAATTGATGACTTCTTCTCAAAAGTAACTGACCCTTCTATCGATAATATTGATGAGTTTGAAAACTACCTTGTATCCCTGTGTGACAACAATGATGATTTCTTGGACTACAACTTTGAGGTAAAAGGCGGAAAGGTATATTTAGGCTTTGACTACGACAATATGAACAGTCTATTTAATAGCGAGGCTATATCAAGAATACTATTTGAGAGTCTTGGAGACTTCTCTAATGAAATGGGAAGGACGTTTGATGCTTCGAGATACTTCAAGGATCAGACTGAAATCAACGCCTTAGCTGCATATGCACAAACTCTTGGATTGGGATTTGATATATCTAAGGATACTGTTGGGCAAGTGTTTAGTTCGATCAGAGCTATCGTTGCGAAGCTTTGTATTTTATCTCCAGACATAATCCCAAATGTAGAGGAGAAGCTTGAGATACCAGTTTTTGAACCTGCGGCTATAATTGTGCCACCACAGTTCGATAGCTTTTTTGTTCCATACATTAAGGTATTTATGGCAACACCAACATTTTTTAAGATACCAGTGTTTTTCACAGTGTTCCCTCCTTCATTCCCTACTGGGTCATATAATGTCCAGTCTGTATTTTTAAGTGAGCCTAGATATTTTGATACACCAGTGAGTACGCAGATCTATCCACCATCTTTGCCTACGTTCTTTAATCCAGGACTTCCAACTCCTCCGATATCAAAACCTACTCTAGACATACCTACGTCTTTAAGATACTCAACGAGGAGAGATGGTAGAGTTGAGACAATGATATTCTTTGAGAGTCTTAACTCTTGTAAAGAGAGATATAGAGCAGTTTCATATAGAACATTGAACATGATAGACATGAGTGCGATATTCGCTGGTCTAATTGCTTCAGCAGATGGAATAGGGAAGTACTTTTGGCTCAAAAAGAGCGAAGGAAGAGTGTTGTATGCTCCTCAGATGGTCGGCTTGTTCCTTGGTGACGTGTATTGTAGGATTGCAGAAGAAACAGGGATAGCAGTGAATATAGACATTCCTAGTTTATTTAGCGCAAGAGAGCCAGCTACAGCAGCAAATCCAAATCCTGGAGACACTGCTTCTACTTGTTCAAGCGGTGCACTCAGTGCTCTGGCTACAACGGTTGGCTCAGACTCTAGACTGATGGAAAACTTGCTGCTCTCATTAAATGGTAATACTATAGATGGGGCTGGTACAGTAGAAGGAACGCCTAAGATAGAAGATACGGAATGGTTTACACCTACTGACACTTCAATACCTGCTTGGATGGAATATAATTCAACAGAGTATATGGCAATGGTAGATAGTGTAGTTGCTTCTATATCAGCAGAGATTTCATTGTATATGTCAACGACAAACATTACAAAGTGGGATGAAATAACTTCCTCAATTTTTACAGTGTCAGGGTTTAACTACATAACAAAGGGTACTCTAGGCCAAGGGAAAGGTCATGCTATGGCTGAATACTTAGACCTTGAGAACTGTAGAATAGCCGAGCTTAAGTTCTCTTCTTTAGCGGACCCTATGGGTATAGAGAGTTCTGCTATAGAGATAGATTCAGTTACATCTTCAAACCTTATGTATGCATACAATAATGTGGTAATAGGTAACTACAATCCACCATCTGGAGATTGGAAAGAGTATAGAGCAGACCCACCTCCTCCAAAGCCAGGTGCGAAGAAAGTTTATGTATGGAAACCATTAGTTGATGCTCCTTCTTCTAGTATCTTTGGAATCAAGCATCTTAGTTTAGATCCTGCAAATGAAGCTGTGTTCTCTGTGTATGGACCAGTGGTGTTGGTCGGTGAGGTTTCTCCAGGGGTCTTTGAATATCAAGCCATAGGAGTAGACACTATATCTAGAGGTGTTGTGAATATAGGTGGAACATCGTATCATACCCTTGAAGCTGAAGATAACACGATTTTACTAGGGGACACAAGATTCTCTGGTCCAGCAACTGCGGTAGAATATGGACAAGCTCCTTGTGACCCTTGGTTGTCACCTAATGACATATACGCATTCCCAGGTATGTCTGGCAGTGCTGGAGATTCCATTAGCCCTATGCTTGGCGGAGGGAATCTTGATGCAGCAGACATGCAGATAGTGAATAAGGCTGTAGACTGTGCAACATGTTCAGGTGTGCCGTCTGGTACAAGTGGAATAGATCCAGCTATCAAGTCAAACATATCTGATATCACTACTATCGAAAGCGAAGCTGGTTCTCAAGCAGAAGGAGATACTCCAGGTGCTCTTGGTATGACACTAAACATGAAACTATCTAAGTATGTTCCTAAGATTAATCAGTTCACAGGCGTAGTAGATGATGTGGTTGAGACTGGAGAAGTTAAGATATGTATGACTCTTGGTGTTGTAGATGGTCTTAAGGATGCTGGAGGAGATATCTTAGCCCAAGGCCTTAGTCAAGATGAGATTGACTCTACAGCAGCTACAGCGACGAATGAGATATATGTAGGACCTAGCTCAGAATTTAGAGCGTATACAGATATGGTGAGACAGACTATTGGTGGGGAAGAGGCGAGTGTATTTACAGTTAGACTTGCAGATATTATTGCAGACACAGCAATTGACCAACAGACAAATGATAATTTTACAAAGTACTGGGATCCATTCAACGAGAGCTGGGAAGTAGCAGATGTTAAACTTGCAGGGGACTCTACAAGCCTAGAGACAGATGCGCCTTTTGGGACTGTGCTTACAGGTGAGTTTAAAACACCTGGTATGATCTACTCATACAAGCATGCTGGACAGAATCCAGATCATCCAGTTGTTACAGGGTACAGTGGTTCATCAGAGGTGGATTTCATTAACGGAACAAAGCTTACTGCAACTGTTCCAGGACCACTTCCTCAGACTGTGGTGACTAATGATGTTGATGCATCTGCTCAAATAGCTGCGCTTAACTTAGCGGACGGCAATGTGTACTTTTTTGTAAATTTAGCTACACTACAGGTTGTAATTAAAGATACTGACTCATTTTTATCTGAGAATAGAAAAGTAAAAGTAATGTGGACATAACTAAATAAGGAAAAAAGATGGAAAACTTTGTTAATTTTATAACTGACACGATCAACCCTGCATTAATAGATGAATATCTATTGGCTGAAGGAACAGAAGCTGATTTCACTGGGAGTGATGCAAGTACGGCAGACTTCACTAAGATAGGCTGGATCATGTCATGCTATAGAAACATGAAGGAAGCTGGTACAGCAGATGCGGAAGTGGATGCAATGGTAGCAAGGCTTGCAACAATAAACACAGACAATGGGATTAACTACGAACTTTTATCTCAGAGTGGATTTAACATCATTCAGCAAATGGTATTTGATGCAAGAGGGCAGACAGATTTTACTTTCAATGACGCCATAGCTGTCATTCCAGGTTTTGAAGCATATTTGAATGCTAACTTGTCTGCTGCAGCTAACCCTGGAGGTCAATCAGCTCTACATATGATGATTGACTTTGGAATGGTTGACGCTATCAATTCTGTTGGTGGAGATTATGGAAGCCAGAGCACAGATGTATTTACAAGTAAAGTTCTTGCTCCGTACTATCTTGCAATCAAGAAGAAATATGAAGATCAATTGTCTGGAGCCGTAAGTAGATCTTCTCAGGTTATGGATATTGTAAGTGTAAAAGCTGGAGCTCCTTCATACAATGAGTTTGTTGGGAAGAACTCCATAGTGTCTGGTGCTACTGGCGATGTTAAGAATGAGTTATCTAGATACATCCTTAGCACATCTCATGAGACACTTAAGGCAACCATTGTCGGAGGCGAGTTGGATATTGCAGTTGACCCAGCTGAAATCGCAGTAGCCAACGAAGCTATGTCAAGCTCAGTGGAGATTGCTGATGGGATAGCAGCCTCTAAAACCAAGTTTGACACAATTGCTTACCAAGCAGCTACAAACTCACTAGAATCGAATAGAGGGTACAACCCACTAATGATGTATATTAATAAGTATAGAGCATCAGTTAAAGGCGAAGTATTGACCTATCTTGGCTCTAAGTTTAGCTCTCTTTCAATAAGTGTAGATGAAGATGGAACTACCGAAGGGTTTAATGCCGTTGGTTTGATGGCTTACTACATGCTTATCGGAGCATCAGGTACATGGAACTCTGCTTCAGGTGCAGCATTTATTAAGACAGCACTATCGTCTATAACTGCAGCTACTGCATACCAAATATGGGCTGTGTCTGGAAATGTCAGAGATTTTACTAGTGGTGGAAGCAGTAACTCATTTGGAGCAATCACAAATATTCTAATGAAGATCAATGATGCTCACCAAGCATGGTGGAATGAGCTTGATAAGGTAGCTAACCCAGATGCTACAATCCATGATTATGAGCTTACATTCACTTCTTTAGCAACAGACGTTTTCCCTGCTCTAATCGACTACTCATTCTATAAGATTTGGATGGTAGAATTTGGTAGAGAAATCGAGTAAAAGCTTAGGTGATTTACTCTTTTTAAGATATAATATTTCTGTGGTTGTTGAATGTAAGCTGCAACCCAAACCTCATTAACTCTTTCTCCTTAGGGTTGAATTTTCGTGCGTAGCGGTCTCCGACGGGAGGCCCCTTATTTCCCCTAAAACTTCTGTATAAAAAACATCAAAAAATGGTATATATTTCTGTGGGGTTAAATCCATCAAATATTGCGATTAACGTACTTAACTATAGAAAGTACCGACTTGCACACAAGGACGAAAATGGAAGTTCAACAGCAGTATGTGATTACTAGAGTCAATGGTGACACAACGCTTAATGGAAGACAGTTCCTTCTCGACGGAGAAGACAATCTTATGGTTTTCGATAGTGTAGAAGATGCTGAAAAGCTACTTGCGCACAATGGGATAAAAGCAGATGGACATAGCATCAGTATTGATGAATATGAGCCACCAAAAGAGGAGAAATCAGATGGCTGAGTTTATAGGTAAAGTTGCAACAAATAGAGTAGGCTCAGAAGTTGAGTTTGAGTTCTATGTTGATGATGATGATCTTGCGGAAGCGGAAGCATCAGGTGAGAAGTTTGCAGTAGACGATTTAATGAATACTGCATTAATACAAGCGATGTGGGAAAGTGGTTCCCTTGATGTAACATTTGAAAAGAAGGAAGACTAATGTACGGAAAAAAGCAAAAATCAACACTTGGTGGAAACATCAAATCAACTGGTCGTGACGTAGTTTCAGAGTGTATGCCAGATGAGAAGTATTATCAGGAGCAGATGGCAAAGGCCAAACAAGGCATAGATATGTTAGAATACTTAACTAGAGAAGACATGATCGACTATGATCAAGGTCAAAAATCTATCGGTAGACTACTGATGAGAATACGTGAATTTAAACGTGATATCAAGCATGCTAAGAAGCACAAAAAAGAGATGAAAAAAGCTCTGAAAGCTAAGTCCAAAAAATAGGATCAATATATGAGTGACCAATCAGATATACCCCCATGGAGAAAATCATGCAGTAAGCCATGTACCGCAGCAAGAGATGTTGAGGTGCTGAAGCTTAGATCTAGAATTGAACAGCTTGAAGATGAGTTATACAGCTGGAGACATGACCTTCTTACGGGGATGAGGATGCGAAGAGACTTTGATGATAAGTTCTTTGAGTATTTTCATTTTGGTGTTAATTTTTATCTGGTGCTCATTGATGTTGATGGCTTGCACGATACCAATAGGGATTATGGGTACAGAACAGGAGACGCACTCATAAAGAGCGTGGCTTCTGCAACAAAAGATAGGATAAACGGAGTTCACTACCGAATAGGTGGAGATGAGTTTGCAGTTCTATGTTTAGAGAGACCAGATCTTTCTGGTTGTCAAAGAGCAACAGCAGTCTATGAAGAGAAAGGTAAGCATACCTCTATTAATGAGATGTTCGATGAAGCTGATAACAAGATGAAAGAGAAGAAGAGAAAAAGATACGCTGGCGGTGAAAGGAGAACGGGACCGAGTACATGCTCTGTCACTCCGATCAAAGAAAAGGAGTAAGCTGTATAGCTGCTCGACAAATTAAGGAAAAAAGATGAGTAAAAACCCTGCGATAGTAACAGACACAGAAATGCTGTCTGAAATCATGGAGTACATGAAACTGGTAGACGTAGAAGAGATGTTGGATATGTTTGTAGACGGAAGCCTTTTGGCAAGAAAGACTGGGAACTACTCTCAAGATGTTACAAGCCTATGTAACAATGGTGTTGCTTATGTGTTGGCAAGAATGTCAGACCAGTTAGGCACAATGATCCTTGACGAACTAAGTGTTGTGAGAGGAACATACGGTGGACTAGACCACACTTGGATTGAAGTCGGACAGATGATTATTGATCCTACCCTTGCACAGTTTGAGGCTGATGTTCCAAAGCTTTGTATAGTTGATGGAAGTAAAGACAACTGGTACGAGATCGATGTTACATATACTGCTAAAGAGTGGTTGATTGAGACAATGAATACGGCTGGAATCGATTCAACTGATCTTGCAAATGCAGAGACAGCTGATGAACATATGGCTAAGATGATCGATAAATCAGAGCTTGGCGGGGAGCCTAAAGTAAAGAACCCACTTACAGAGCATAACAGTCTTGATGTTCTCGAGTGTGTATTAGGCAATCTCCGAAAGATGGAGAAGCATGTTGAAATGGAATGGTTTGACACTACGAGCAATAAAGCGAGACTTGCTGTAGATGACAGACTTGAGAAGTATGACGCTGTCATCACATATGCTGAAAACGTATTGTGCATGAAAGCCGTAGAATGCGGATAGTCGTAAAGGACATCTGTGTACTTGCAAAGAAAGAGTTTGAGAATCCAGACCTAATCTGTGACGAAGCAGATCTAACCCCCGAAGACTGGACTAGCTCCAGAATAATCCTATACAAAAGTACCATTGAAGATTTAATTGAAAACGACGGAGATGATATGTCTCAGGCTGACCTGAAGATATTAGTTGAAGCAGTCATGACGAATGCTGAATGGTTTATGATCGAGGAGTAACGATTGAATATATCAATTGCGGCAACTGTAATGGTGCCAGGAGAAGCGGAGAATGTCATACAAGTAGATTGCCTGCCAAGAAAAGGTGAGGTGATTGACATGTATGGTGTGAATATTGAGGTGCTTTCAGTTATGTGGAAGCAAGACCCATACGGCAAAGCAGGAGAGTTTATTCCTCTTGTGCTGTGTCAAAGAATAGGAGAGTAATATGGCGAATTACTATGGAGCAGCACGCTCTAATTATTTCAAAGTAAAAGATGTTGATGCTTTGAAAGAAGATCTAAAAGGCACAGAGATCATGGTAGATACAAGAGATGGCTTAGTATGCCTACTCTGTAATGATGAAGGTGGATGGCCAAGCTGGAAACTTGATAGTGAGAATTTTGATGAAGAAGAATTTGTGCTTACTGATGTTCTCGCTAGTCACTTGGAAGGAACTCACGTTGCAATCATCATGGAAGCTGGAGCTGAGAAGCTCAGATATCTTACTGGATATGCTCAGGCTGTAAATGCCAAGGGTGAAGTTAAGACTGTAAGTCTTGACGATATATATGACATGGCTAAAAGCCTTGGTAATCATATCACAAGAGCGGAGTATTAAGATGGCTGAATATATTGTGCCTTACAAGGTGGTGGTCAATGATGAAGACTACGTTATAGTTGAAGCAGACAGTAAGCGAGAAGCTGAAGAGAAAGCTGATGGTGTAATCCGTGAAGGATTAATGATCGATGTCGGCAAAGCGAAGAAGTACTCATGAGTAATAAATCTAAATTGAGCTTTACTGCTTGGGCTGTGATCATGATGCTGATTGTATATTTTTCTGCTTCGTGGACTGTGACAGCACGTATCATGACGAATCAAAACATGAAGAACAAGTTTGAAGATAACGGGACAATCTTTTGTCACGACTTCTTCACCACTATTCCGATTAACAAAGAGGGCGGTTGGAAGCTAGAAGGTAACAGAGTTCATAATGACAAAGAGTCTTACCATCTAATGATCAGCTGTGATGAATAATGCCCTCGGTAGGTGTGTTTTATGTCGACATAGGATATGGATGGAACATCTTTAGAATATGTGGATATGAAGCAGTAAATAAAGTGATGACGACTCACTCAGCTAAGGGTGAGATCGTATTAGGAACTGGCTTTCTGCCAGGAGGGAGTAAAGGTGTCTATCAAATTGGTTATAACGGATGAGAAAGGCGAGGAGTTAACTACATTGGTTGACTGCGAAGAAGACATAGTTATTATGAGCCTAACTCATGACTTCGATAAAGATGAGACAATTGTCAACGCTTTTGAGAGTACAGCTGAGCTATTCAGACTGAGCGGGTATGTGACTATGGAAGAAGCAACAGAAGAGTTCGAGGCCTACTACGATTGGAAGATTGAACGTGACTACGAACCAGAAGAGGAGGACTAAATGGAACTAGGTGATATTGAAGAGTTCTTTGAAGGTATGACAGAGGCTAAGACCAGAGCGCAGAAGTGGGACTTTTTATATTCTACTGAGTACGATGGAGATAGCATTGAGTTGAATGAAGCCATGGCGGGAATGACTGACGATGAAGTTGATGGTTGGTTTCCAAAGATATGTGCTGAACATTTTTATAAAAAGATGGGAGAATCATAATGGCATTATTTGAAGTAGGACAATGTGTTGAAGCTACGCTTGACATGTATGGGAATACTCCTAATTACGTAAATAGCTCTGACGCTATTGTCGGGCATTATTACTATATTGTTGCGGTGCGAGACAACAATCATGCGTATCTTGTATCAGACACAAAAGGTGGTGAGCCTATTAATAATGGAATCGTTGAAGAAGCTAACCTCAAGAGAGCAGGGGATATTCTTATCAGCTACAAGATCGCTGGTGCCAAGGTTGTCCGAAGCTCTTACGTTTAGGAGCTTACATGTTTAGAGTAGGACAGCACGTAAGAGTAGTCAGAAGCAAGACAGACAGATCTCCATTTCAAGACAACCAATGCTTAGCGATTGTTGGCAGGACATATATCATTTCAAGAGTAGCCCCTAACGGTGTATACTATGTGCTGAAAGAAAAAGAAGACGCAGAAGAGATGAGAGGTGGACTGATAAAGGAAGACTACATCGTTGCAGCAGATCACAAGATCGAGTACAAAAAAGGTGGGGTAGTCATGGGGCATGAAGTGCAATACACTAAACCTCTATGGGTATACCCTAGTGAAGCAGAGATACCATTCTAAGGAGAAAATAGATGGCAAGAAATAAAGACAAACTAACCAAGATCGCAGAGTTGTATGAGTTGATGAAAGACCATCCAGAAATGTGTGGAGATGATACTCATAAAGCTGTGGCGGCAATTATTAAAACCAAGCACGGTAAAAAGGTGAAGATCACTAAAGAGATTGTGCAAGAGATTGTAAATCTTGACCGTGCTCGACGTAAAGTGTTAGAGAAACACCCAGAGTTAGACAGAAGAAACAAGACAGCTAAGGGTGGAGAGCTAGAAGAGACTGATCGTCAATTTCATAGGGACAACTAATGCCTTTATATGAAGTAGGCGATGCGATATTGGCCGTAAGAGATATACATGGAAGAACTCCATACCAAGCAAACAGCTGTGCATGTGGAGTAGGTAGTACGTATTTCATAATCAAAATAGTTGATGGCAATCTTCAAGTAGGTAGATCAGCTGGAGGTCCAGTAATGACAAGTGGCTCACTTAGAATGAGCAATGCCTCATTACACCCAGACTATCAAAAGAAGATGAAAGAGGTAAGTATCCCTTATAAGCAGCAAGGAGTAGTCCATGGCCATTTACAATGTGGGTGATCGTGTAGTTATTGTTCATGACGATGATGGCTTCTGCCCTATGCAAGTAAATGGTTCAGAGGCTGAAGTCGGTGAAGAGTATTACATTGCCGAGCTTCACGCTTCAGGTGCGTACCTAACTGACTACCCAGGCGAGTACAGACTACCAGACCACAACACAAGATACGGGAATATGGTATTTCTTGGAAAAGAAGAAAAGCCTGAAGTAAAGATGCGTGTTAACTACAAAACAAATGGTGTTATCTGTAGAGACAGCACTCTAATGATTTAAGGAAACAAGATGAAGATACGAGTATTCGGATCAAATGAAGAAGTGACACTTAACACTGGTGATGAGATTGAAGTTATCTATGAAGATAGCCATGATGATGACCTGGTTCAGTGGATGGAAGAAAGAGAAGAAGACGATGACCGTTACAGTGATCCATTAGTTGTAACAGCATTCGAGGAAGAGTCTGCACTTGTGTGGATTGCTAATTGCCCTTACGCCATCAGTCTTGGTATTTGTTTCAAGGCAAACAGATGAGATACTTTGAGGTAGGGGATAGAGTGAGAGTGATAGAGAATTCAAATGGTATCTCAATTCACCAGATGAATAATCCTACCACCCTCAGACAAAATTCAATTTACTATATTGTGGGTAAGCATCCATTGTTTGGATACTACCTATCAGGATCTCAAACAGGTATAGTAAGAGATGTGAGAAGAGCTGATTGGCAATTCTTAGAGCTTGTAGAAGCTGCCAACCCAGCAGTTCCAGCAAATATAGTCACAGTCTATAAAGTCGGTGGCCGTATTAAAAGAGTCGAAGTTGTTTAATCTAAATGACCTAGTAAGAGTAATACGCACTGAAGACGGAGAAGGACCATGGGAAATGAATGGTTCGGAAGCTCAGCTAGGTGAGGAGTACTACATTTACGATATTGATAGCGGCACGGAAGAGTACTTGCTATCAGAGGAGTACGGTGGAACATCAATAGAGAGTGGGTGGACACGAATGGAGAACCTAACCCTTGTGAAAGAGGAATACGGTCAACCAATAGAGCTGCCTAAGTTCGTGAAGTACAAAAGCAAAGGCATGATAATCAGGGAGACGTTTACCCAAGTGCCGAAAGGAACATTCAATGGACAATGAAGAGCTAGACCAATTAGTTGACCTATACCTGAATGATGAGGTTATTTACAACATGGAAGACTGTGAACTTGAGAACTACACATTTACCGTAGTGGGAGAGAACGTAGTAATCCATTACAGTTATGAAGATCTGGATGAAGAGGGTGAGCCACTCGTTGATAGCGATACCGTTACAGTGAGCATGGATACACTTAAGGCATTGAAAGGTTAGTACTGTTGAGTATAAGTCAAAAGGTGTGGTGACAAGAGGAGCTTAATTCCCCTTGCCGTAAACATACAGTTGATACTGGAAAGAGAGTAAGAGTGAGTAAAGACCTAGTAGATATTCTACAAGAGAAGAAACAACACATAGAAGAACTATGTAAGAAGAGAACAAGTAAGAAAAAGCTGATAGTAGATACGACGAAGGAGCTTAGAGATCTAGAGAAACAAATAGATGCTAAGACTACGGAGTACTGTAAGGCTTTTAAAGATGTGTTCGGTAGTGAGTGTCCTCAACCTCCTTGTTAAAGGTGTTATTGTTGGGGCTACTTTGTTCGTGGGTTTTGTTAGCTGGAGATATGAGGGGTGCATAATTTGTTTTTTGTATCTAAAGCTCTTATACAATAACTCATAAAAAATTTGTGCCTTCACACGTAAGAGAGAGCGACGTTATGATGTAAATCGAAGCGTAGGCATATCAATGGTCGTGTTGAAGACAAAAGAGCGTACAGCTCAAATATGGAAGGTGTAAGGAAATATGGAATTAGTAGCAACGAATAGTATGCCAGAGGAATGTGTTACGACACTATACGATATTGTAAGTGTTATCAATCAAGAAGAGATAGCGAATGGTGATGTTGACAAAAACGGAGAGCCTAAGACAAGACATCGAAATGCGATGAAAGTTATAGAGAAACTAGCTGAAGAGCCCTCCTTTGGGACACCGCTAAAAATTAGCGTCGTGTCTAACAACAGAGGACAGACGACTGAGACGTATGCTTTCAGTGAAAAACAAGCGATAGCGGCAGTGTGGAATGTCAAGACTGGAGTCAGTTACGATACTCACATGGCGAAAAAGAAAAAAGAACCATCGATACCAAATAAAAGAGAGGCGAAGAAAAAATGAGTTATGAAGAACCACAAGATATAAGAGCTATGGAAATTCTGCAGGACTATGTACTAGCTGAGTTATTAGAAGAGAGGGTTTACGGTGTCGGAGAAGCATTCGATGATGTAATAGAATGCACCACCGCATTTGATGAAAAGCTGGATCCAGTTTCAGAAGGCGGCATGAAAAAAGAGATTAATATAGAGCTGTCTTACTTGGCAGATATTGCAAAGAAGCAAATGACAGATCTTGAGTTCGAGATACGCTCATGGACTAAAGTTAAGTCTGAAGGTTGTGGTCGTGGGTATGCGAAAGTGTATGCCATGGTAGACAACGAGATGAAGCCATACTCTGATCCATTTCTGGAGCATAACGAGTCCTTGTCAATCCTAGCTGCTTATGTTTGGATTATGGATAAGTTGGCGGATGATGATGGTGCGCTTGAAGGAATAATGAATTATGAAGACAGTAAGCTAACAGATAAGCAAGTGGAGTTTATCGAGTTCATCGAGAGAAAGGTAGGAGAGGAGTACACTGGTAGCACCACTAAGGAAGCACTCGAGTTTATTGAAAAGAACCTTGAACAGGCTAAGGGTAGCAAATGAGCAGGCATGAATTAATGGAACAGGATATTGAATTTGTTCCTACAGGTTTCGCAAAAGTGATGGATAGTAATCATGCAGCGATGAAGGAGCTTGGCATACCTGAGAAGGTGTACTTAAAGCTCACAAATGTCACGATGAGATACATAATCGAGGATACAAAGGTTGAGGTGAAGGAGTCTATCAAGTTTGGCGAGTACAACGATGGCAGCTTCAAACCTAAGAAGTTTAATTCGTGTTATTCGGAGAACGACAGAACATTGCCTTATGACTTTGATTTGCATTTCGATATCAAGACAGAGGGAGAGCTTGCTTATGCATTAACGCATGGAACAGGTCACAATCCTCTTGTTAATATTGAAGAGATGGCATATGGATACGGATATGACGTAAACTATCTTGTGAAGTTGTATCCAACAAAGTTAGGCTGAAGCCTTTAAATGCGGTTTGGACCCCTAGTGAAACACAAAGGATAAAACATGCCAATAATGAAACTAATTACTAAATTGACAACGAAGGATGATGAGGTAAGACTCTATGAAATCGTTGAACGAAATGGCAGAGATGCGAGGCTGACGTTTAACATCGCTTATGATGCAAAACTGACAACAACAAGAGCACGTACAATACTGAAGAAGCTTGAGAAGCATGGATATGTTGAGCGAGTGCCATCGGTGTACAAGACTCAGATCAAATGGAGAGTGAGACAGGATTGTGTCATTCCCACGGTGTAAATGATGAAGAAACTGATTGATATAAATGTGGTGGAGCATGAACTGTTCGACATACTACCAAGTGGACCTGTGACATTCTCATCATTCAAACCAACGCCAAGGCAGTTCATTGATTTGAAAGCATTTGTTATGGATTATGATGAGCTTATTGACTTTCACAAGAGACATGGTGGAGCAGAAGATTTAGACATTCAACCTGGCCACTCTTATATTTCAGAGGGTGACTATGCACATGTGATGAAAGAGGCTGAGAAGCATAGGTGTGCGTCGTGAAGTTCCCAAAGCACAATACTGAGGAAGACAGAGAGTATCTAAAGGATATGCATGCCAAAGGTAAGCAGATTCAATTCTTTGCTCAGTTGTATCGAGGTCATGCACATAAGTGGCACGACTGCGTAGACAATGAACCGTCATGGCATCCATTTGATATTTATCGTGTGAAGCCAGACGACAAGGAGAAGAAATGAAATACATGATTGGTTACATAGGCGGATTAACCGCTGTGATTATGTGGTTAGCAGGTATCGTAATAGCATCAGGGTTTTGGAGCACGACATTTGCTGTCTGCTTCTTCCCTTATAGCTGGTACTTGGTAGTCGAGAAGGTAATGTTGATTAACGGGTGGGTGTAATGGCAGTCGAGAAGATTATCTATTCAAACCTGTATAACGACAGAGAGTTTAAGGCAATATCACGTGAGCTTAAATCACATCTGCCTCATTCAAGATGGTCAAGACAAGAACTGCAGGAACACTTGCATGCCCTTGGTCTGATCGGAGAGCTTGGTGAGATAGACGGAGATGAATGCTCATGCGATCATGCGTTTATACATGGCATATGGAAAGAGAGTGGGTATGTTGATATCTACTATCTGCAAGTTCCATACGATGAGAGAACGATTTACATTACTGAAGTGGCAGTGTGCGAGGGTTAATTCCCTTGCCGACACTTGGTGTATTTTTTAGCTTATAGATGGTACATAGAAATGAGGTAAGAAAAGGTGTCTAGCATGAATAATTATATGCTGAACGTACACAGCGAGAGCTGAGAATCAAAAGGATACAAGATGAGTCAAGAAGAAAACCAAGAGGTTGTAACTAATTCATTAGGGACACTTCGTAAATTTATGTTTGAAGAGATGGTAAAGCTTCGTGCTGGGGACACAGATCCTACTCAAGCTATGGCTATGAGCAAACTATCTCATCAGGTTATCGAGAGTTACAAGGTTGAGATTGCTGCTGTTGTTGCAGCTAATTCTCTTAAAGATAGAAACCAAAACTTGGTTGCAAATCTACACGCAATCCCAGCCGATGATGCTAAAGTGATAGGGAATTAACATGGCAAGACGTGAATGTGAGATATGCGGAGATAGAGTTGCACCTTTTCGTATAGCAACAAGCCATAGATTAGTTAAAGATATAGAAAATAAAAGCCAGGTGTTTACTGATGGTCTTAGAAGTAAGATGTGCGAGGTATGTGCGCATGCAGCTGTAGTAGATCACGACCTAACAGCAATGTATGAATTTCTGCAACTAAAAGAGAATATGTTTAATGCAATGGATACATTTATTCGTGAAGGAACACCCAGTGAACTAATAGCATTACTCACTCAGCATAGATATATTATGTCTGATGAGATGGATATGCTGTTTGCAAAGCTTCAAGTCGATCATGATGAGTTATATGACAACAAGGAATATGATAAAGCTGAAGAGAGACAAGATGAGTTTGATGACGCACTAATGTGTATGTTTGTAAAGCTCAGAAGAAGATTTGTGGATTATGATCTTGATGTAGAAAAATATTACGATGAGTATATCAATGAGATAGCTCCTTTTATCCTAGCTAAAAGATATGGGATCGAGGCAGAGATCGCATCAAAAATAAGCCGAGGCAAGCCCATGCCTTGGGCTGTGTTGGCAAGACCTACGGGAATGAATCCAAGTAAAGTCAAGGAGTATTTTGAAAAGAATAGACTTGACAAGGACAATATGGATGCTATCCAATTGACATTCTATGCATACAAAGCAAAAGAGAAGAAGGATGCACGCAAGATGTTGTGGTATCAGCCATCCATAGGTAATAAGTTTATGATGACAACTGGTGAGTTCCATGATCGTATAGAGAACTTAGTTAATGAATTAAAGGAGAAAAGATGAACCAATCGTATTTTGATGGAATCATGGCACAAATGAGCCAAGACAGAAAGAAGGCGTCAACCCTAGCAGGGCAAATGACATTAGGTGAGCTGATATTAGAGCTTAGAGATTGTGATGAAAACGATTCCGTTACGTTTAGTGATGGAACAAATGTTGGTGACTTAGGTAGTTACCGTGGTTACTATGAAGACCTGTATATTGATAGAAGTGATGAGCTTCAAACAGTTGGAGCAGTAAGACAGATGTTAGAGAGTGCTGTTGGTGAAGAGTTTACTGGCTACAAAGGTGGCGAGTTCGTGATGACTAAAATGACAATGGTGTGGGTAGCAGAGTATGGTAACAGCTCAGGCATTGGCATTGATGAAGTCGTCAAAGAAGAAGGTTGTGTTCTACTGAGCCTTAAAGACTTCAATGACTTGGAGTACTAAGATGGAATTCACAACACCAATCCAACGTAACCAGTGGATTAACGAATGGCTTGTAGCCAGAGGTATATTCATTGAGATGTACAACTTCAAGAATGAAGGGAAGTCGAAGACACAAGATATCAATAAAGCATTTGACATGATATTCCCGAAGACAGTGCCTCGAACTGGTGGCGGATACATGGCGACTAGTCCAAACTACAGTATGGAGATCAAAATAGGTGAGCATTCACATACTTGGTATTCAGCAACAATCGCATTGGGTGTAGGTCACAGAATCGCAGAGTTGATGCGTGAACAGAAGCTTAAAGAAGCTGCCTTCAATATTCACAAGATCAAAGAAACTGCTAAGCGCAGAAAAAGAGAGGTAAACAAAGCATGATTTATTTAATACCAGCAATGTTCTGGTTGGCAATCGCCATCAGAATTGTAGTTAATTACGAAAGAGGTGTGTTCACTTGTTACTACGACAGAATCATGAAGCTTGCTATTACGGCAGCAATGATATTCGGTTCGTTAGGTCTATCGGCATGGAACATTGAGATGTACATTGAAGGACTGATAAAATGAAAAAGCCACAATCAAACTTGGAGATGCTACGAGAAGCAATCAAAGACTCATTCGTGATCGTTGGTTTCATCGTAGTGTGCCAGGTAATAGCGGAAGAGCTCAGCTAGTATGAGCAACCGTAAAGGTCGGACCGCCAAGAGGTCGAAACAGAATTTCAGACCAGGGCAACTGTGCCCAAGATGTAAGAAAGCGACGCTTGAGCCATGCGATTGCAGCGGCTGTAAAAAGCGGAACAAAGAGGCACTACAGTGTAAGACGTGTAGGTTCTCAAACTATTAAGGAAGCAAGATGGATTACGAAATAAAGGTGATCAAAGATGTAGAGGCAAAGGACGTTGAGTACTACTCGAACAAGCTGGCAAATAGCTTGGAAGATTACGAGGAGCTTGTGAGCTTATCAGTAAGCTTATACAATTCAATGTCAATGACATTCATGTTGGTAGCAACATTTAAAAGCGAATAAGGAAAACAAAGATGTGGAAATGGTTCAAAGAATATATGAGTTTATTATTCCCAACAGCAGAAGAAGACGGCTACAAGTACAAAGGCAGCTCAACAGAATTCGGAGATCGATACGAAAATGCGAGGTTCGCAATAGTGAGAGCAGAGACATTGGAAGAACTGGCACTAGCGATTCCAAGAATCAGACTATTGACAGTGTGTATGGAGACTCAAGGTGATGGCAATATGGTTAGAGAATTGAACGCCATGTTTGAAATCAAACAGAAAGACTTAGCACTAATGGCAAGACAAGATCTGAGAGAACAGTATGGACACTTAGAAGGAGCGGAAGATGTTATACCCGAAGAAGTATAGTGGCACTCGTTTCAATGGAGAATTAGTTGAAGCGATGAATTTAGAGGAAGGTGAATGTGACAATGTATCAGTTCATCTATTTGGCAAGGGACCGAAGGTATTAGCAACGATCCCATTATATGTATTTATGAATGAAGCACAAGAGTGGTCAGCTGACTATATCCTATGTGACATTCAGGATTTTAAAGGGCTGGAGGTTCTGAAGTGATTGGACAATGCAAAGAGGTGTTAACACCTGATAACGTAGTTTTAGTTGGATCGTTCACGACGGTCTTCGCATTATTATTAAACGTATTGACGTAGGAGATACAATGAGTAAAGTAAATAACATTGAATATCAGTTAGGTATTCTTAACGCATTAAGCAAAGGCACAACTGTCTTAAGAAGAGATAAGAGCTACAACACTTGGGAAGAACAAGAACCAGGACGGCTCTTAGACTTTCAAAAGTATCAGTTTAGAGTTAAGACTGAGGTTGGTGCCAAAGAGAACACTTGGGTAGTTAATCCAAAGTGGGACAGCGATGAGTCAAGCAAAGTCGTGTACATCACACTGATTGACAGCGATTTTGTGCATTTTATGCATATGGTTAGAGGCTGTTGGGTATCAGGAGCGTGGATTATCTCACAATACAAAGAGACTAAAGCGTGGGTGCCAGCAGTTGGCGATGAGGTTGCAGTATCAGATCCGATGGGACATGATAAAGGCAAGTTCTTATTCACATGGGAAAAAGGTATGAAGGTTGAAGACTATGCTGGTCTAACACCGTATATCGGACAGCCGCTAAAGGAGATGTAATGTTCCAAGAGTACAAGGTTGTGTATAAAGGCACAGACATATTCTTCTTTGCACATTCATTGAGAAGTGCGAGATATCATATGTTGAAGTGTGTAAATAGCCTAAGAGCTAAAGGTGAGAAGTGCAAGGTGTACTGCTTAAACTATTCAAACTTCGGAGAGAAGTGGATACCAGATATGGATATATCATGACAGAGCCAGCAATATTAACGATAACTGTATTGATTATCACGGCTGTGTTTTTTATAATAATACTCAAGGAGACTAAAGTGAAAGAAGAAAATAAAGAGTTAGCAGCATTTGATGCTTACATTGACGAAGATGCAGATATTGCTATGTCGCATAATGGTGATATTGTGATTGACAGAAATGTGTATATCAGACAGGTAGTTATTCCTTATGGCAAGAAAGTGAGAGTGACGATCACGGAAGTGGGAGAAGACGATGAGTAACAAGATCTATAGAGGTTGGATTAATCAACCAAGTACACTACAAGACCTGCATGAATTGCATGGCAAAAAGTGCATTGTAGAAGACAGAGGTGATGCGAGTGTTCGCATTTGGTTTACAGAAGGGCCAGTACACTCAATGATGTGTTTACGTGGTGCCGTTGAAAGAGAGCAAATCTCAAAGGCAGGGTAATGGAGTATAAAGAACTAGCAAAGGTATTCCTCTCATTGTTTGAGAGTAAGGAAGAGCTAATTCAGTTTCTTAAACGTGGTCATGATGCATTGAGTATTGATGATGTAAAAGAGATATGTGGTCTCTACGATTTGGAGCATTAAGATGGTAGATTTCGAGAGTATTGCAAGAAGTACAGGCTATGTAACAAATAGTCAGGCAGGTGAGATCCATGATTTAATACAGAAGGCTTTGGATAATGAGAAGTGTTCACGTTGTAAATATGGAAATGAGACAGGTGGATTGTATTGGTGTAACGTAGGGACATCAAGCACAAGTAGTAACCCACCAGATTATAGATGTGATGCGTTTTGTATTAACCCATATCTAAAGAAAAAAGAGGAGGACTCTATGTATCAAGAAGGTGAGTACTATGTACTAGAAGACGGCAAAGTGATTTTGGCAGACCAGGTATCAAGCAATGCGATTACGTTCAAGCATGATATGGGAAGCCAGTTTGCAGTTGTAGGCTTTGCTGATGTGGCTACAAAATGGAAGCTAAAGGACTGTGAGGATACTGACATGATTGTCTATCCAAACGGAGACCAAGGCATTAATATGAACAGCGTGGCATACTTGAAAGCTAACAACCTGTTCCCTAATCTAAAGGGAGCAATCCCCTACATTGGACAAGAGGTCGAAAATCTTTACATCGTGGAGAAGTTCTAATGAACAAATCAACATATAGCAGCGGTACGTTAACAACGTATCAGGATAACTACATGTCACTATCCTGCAGAGGGAGTATTGATATTGCAAATGGTAAGATC
>Ga0316205_10002225_pt1 | contig 20807 bp, 16 predicted proteins | sample 3monthpyrite_MG_FD_204941 | JGI IMG/M metagenome (GOLD analysis project Ga0316205, IMG submission 204941) | Microbial mat bacterial communities from mineral coupon in-situ incubated in ocean water Damariscotta River, Maine, United States -... | ecosystem: Environmental > Aquatic > Marine >... | reverse complement strand
GCCAGAAAGCGATTTGACTTATGGCCCATTCCAGCCCGGTCAACCAGCACGGTTTCATAGGCCAGTCCCAACTCCTCCAAGGCCAGACGCACGCAAAGCGAAGCGTTGTCGGGGGCATAGTGCAGGCGCAGGTCATCAATCATGAACGATACCTAGCGGATCAGTTTTGGCACCAGCTTGCCAAATGCGACCCTTTGACAGGAAAAACACGCCTGATCCGGGACCGCCTGACATATCGTTAATTGAGGTCTCGCACCTTGTCTCAATCTTGCCTATAAACTTATCAGGTAGATTTTTTGGAGTGGGTCTTTTGTCCAGTGAACTAACCCCCATCGACAAGGCAAAATTCGTCGCCGCGAAACAGGCAACAGAATATGTAGAGTCTGGCATGAAAGTCGGCCTTGGCACAGGGTCAACCGCGGAATGGTTTGTGCAGTGTCTTGGCGAAATGGTACGCGAAGAAGGGCTCAAGATTAAAGGCGTCCCGACGTCGAAACGCACCGCACGGCTGGCCCGGAAAGTCGGGATCGACGTGATCACGCTCGAAGAGGCGAAATGGCTGGATGTGACCGTTGACGGCACCGACGAATATGACACGGACCTGACCCTGATCAAAGGTGGCGGCGGCGCGCATCTGCGCGAAAAGGTCGTCGCGACGGCAAGTGACCGCATGATCGTGATTGCCGACGCCAGCAAGAAAGTCGATGCACTCGGCGCCTTTCCCCTGCCTGTGGAAGTCATCCCCTTCGGGCTGCCAGTCACACAGACCCTGATCGAGGAGATGCTGACCAGCGTGGATGTTCTGGACCGCAGCGTTGTTTTGCGCATGGACGGTGATGCCCCGTTTGTGACGGATGAGGGCAACCATATTCTTGATCTGCACCTCAAACGCATTGGCAATCCGCGCCAGCTGAGCCTTGTGATCAATCAGATCCCCGGAGTTGTCGAGAACGGCCTGTTTATCGACATCTGCGATATGGTCATTGTGGGCCACGGTGACGGCCGCGTCACGACCCGCGATATCACCAATAACACGGCCAATGTCGTGCGCTTTGATGTGCTGGATGATGACAATATCTTTTCTGATATCGCGGATTAATCCCAAAGCATGAATTTCAAGCGCGCCTTCCGCCTTCCAGATATCGCAAGAGATCGTCGTGCATCTTGTGGTTTCAGGTTTTTGAACCCACATGCAGGGGATGCTGTTGCGACCGTGGTGCAGCCCGCCTGCCAGTTTTTACCATCAAGCCTCTCGCAAGCAGAAAGCGAAGCCCTGACATGACTTTTGATTATGATCTGTTCGTTATTGGTGGCGGCTCTGGCGGTGTGCGCGCGGCGCGTGTTGCGGCCGCCACCGGCGCGAAAGTCGCTCTGGCCGAGGATTCGCGCATGGGTGGAACCTGCGTGATCCGCGGCTGTGTGCCCAAAAAGCTGATGGTATTCGCGTCGGGCTATTCGGAAATGTTTGATGATGCCCGCGCCTATGGCTGGGACGTGCAGAACGGCGCCTTTGACTGGCCCAAGTTCAGCACGACGCTGAACACAGAACTTGACCGCCTTGAAGGGGTCTACCGCAAGATGCTGGCTGGCTCGAACGTGGAAATCTTTGATGCAAGGGCAAAGCTGAAAGACCCGCACACCGTCGCGCTATCCACCGGCCAAGAGGTGACGTCCAAGCATATTCTGGTGGCGACGGGCGGTCGTCCGGTCGTTCCTGACATGCGCGGGTCTGAATTGGGGATCACCTCGAACGAGATTTTTCAGATGAAAAGATTGCCCAAGTCGATCCTGATCATCGGCGGTGGGTATATTGCGTCTGAATTTGCAGGCATTCTGAACGGATTTGGCGTCGAAGTGACCCAATTCTACCGCGGCGCCCAAATCCTGCGCGGCTTTGACGATGAGGCCCGCGGCCTTGTCGCCGAAGGGATGCGCGCAAAAGGTGTTGATCTGCATCTGGGTACTAACATTGTCGAAATGCGCGCTGCCACGGTCGAAGATCTGGCTGGTGTGCATGAAGGCGTTCCAATGGACAGCGGCAAACCTGCCACCTACCCGCATATGGCGGCAAAACATGGCATTTGGGTCAAAGCGACCAACGGCACCGAACGGTGCTATGATCAGGTTTTGTTTGCGACCGGGCGCACCCCCAACACCGATGATCTGGGGCTGGAGGCCGCAGGCGTTGAAATCGGGCGCTGGGGCGAAGTTGTGGTTGATGAATACAGCCAAACCGCCGTGCCTTCGATCTATGCCATCGGTGATGTGACCAACCGCGTGCAACTGACCCCGGTAGCGATCCGCGAAGGGATGGCGTTTGTCGAAACCGTCTTTAAGGGCAATCCAACGCCGGTGGATCACAGCTTGGTGCCGTCAGCTGTATTTACCCAGCCTGAACTGGGCACGGTGGGGCTGAGCGAAGAAGAAGCGCGCGAGAACGAACGGGTCGAGATATACTGCAGCTCTTTCAAACCTATGAACCACGCTTTTGCGGGACGCGAAGACAGGGTATTGATGAAACTGGTGGTCAGCGAAAAAACCCGCAAAGTCCTGGGCTGTCATATCGTTGCAGATCACGCCGGCGAGATGATCCAACTGGCAGGGATTGCAGTTAAAATGGGGGCAACAAAGGAAGATTTTGATCGGGTCGTCGCCGTGCACCCCACGATGGCCGAAGAACTGGTGACAATGAAGGAACCCATGCGCACGGCTTGATTTCGACAAATCAGACCACACATGGCAAAAGGAAGCCCGTGATGAATGGGCATCGCTGAAAGGAAGCGTAGAAAACAATGGCTGGAAATAACGGTGGCCCTTGGGGCGGCGGTGGAAACAACGGCTCTGGTGGTGGTGACGATGACGACCGCAAAGGTGGTGGTCAGAGACCTGGCAATGACGGTCCGGGCATTCCCGAGATTGATGAACTGGTAAACAAGGGCCGCGAGCAATTGCGCGTGCTGATGGGCGGTGGCGGCGGTGGCGGCAACCGGTCCGGCAGCGGCGGCGGCGGTGGCCCGCAGATCACGCGCGGGACCATCGGCATCGGCGTGGTCATTGCCCTTGTTGGCTGGCTTGCTGCGTCTTTCTACACGGTCCGGCCTGAAGAACGCTCGGTCGAGCTTTTCCTTGGCGAGTTTCTTGACATCGGCGAATCCGGTCTAAACTTTGCCCCCTGGCCCCTTGTGAGCCGCGAGATCATTGCAACGACGACGGAACGCAACATCGACATTGGCACCAGCCTGTCGGGTATGGACGCGGGCCTGATGCTGACGGGTGACGAAAACATCGTCGATATCGACTTTCAGGTCGTCTGGAACATCACTGATCCGCAGCAATATCTGTTCAACCTCGCAAATCCACCGCAAACAATTGAAGCCGTTGCAGAATCCGCGATGCGCGAGATTGTTTCACAGTCCGAGCTTGCGCCGATCCTCAACCGTGACCGCGGTGTGATCGCGAACCGGCTGCGTGATCTGATCCAGTTGACGCTTGATAGCTACGATTCTGGTGTGAGCATCATTCGTGTCAACTTTGATAAGGCAGACCCGCCAGAGCCGGTTATCGCCTCTTTCCGTTCGGTACAGGATGCCGCGCAGGAACGTGACCGTGTGCAAAACGTGGCTGACGCCTATGCCAATCAGGTGGTTGCCGAGGCACGCGGTCAGGCAGCACAGATCCTTGAACAAGCCGAAGGGTACCGCGCCCGCGTGGTCAATGAAGCGGAAGGTGAGGCAAGCCGCTTCACGGCCGTCTTGGAAGAGTACAACAAGGCCCCGGTCGTCACACGCAAGCGTCTTTACCTTGAGACAATGGAAGGCGTCCTTGGCGGCGTTGACATCATCCTGCTTGACGAAGGCGAATCCGGCGGACAGGGCGTTGTCCCTTATCTGCCGCTCAATGAACTGCGTCGCAATGCGACCGGAGGAGCAAACTAATGCGTAAGTCAGCAATCCTTCTGCCCGCTGCCGTTGTGCTGCTTATTGCCGCGCTGTCATCGGTCTTTATCGTGGACGAACGCCAAAAGGCGCTGGTTCTGCAATTCGGTCAAATCGTGAGGGTGAAGGAAGATCCCGGTCTGGGCTTCAAGATACCTTTGATCCAAGAGGTCGTGCGCTATGACGACCGTATTCTCAGCCGTGATCTTGATCCATTGGAGGTCACCCCCTCTGATGATCGGCGTCTGGTTGTCGATGCCTTTGCCCGCTACCGCATCGTCGATGTCGAGCAGTTCCGCCGCGCCGTTGGTGCCGGTGGTGAGGCGGCAGCCGAACGCCGCCTTGACAGTATCTTGCGCGCTCAGACACGTGAGGTGCTGGGTTCGGTCTCATCCAACGACATTCTGTCGGTGGACCGGGCTGCGCTGATGCTGCGCATTCGTAACGGTGCGATTGCCGAAGCGCGCGCGCTGGGCTTGCAGGTGATTGACGTGCGCCTCAAACGCACTGACCTGCCGCCGGCAAACCTCAGCGCCACATACGAACGTATGAAGGCAGAACGTGACCGCGAAGCCGCCGACGAACGCGCCCGAGGTAACGAAGCCGCGCAACGTATTCGTGCGCTGGCAGATCGTACGGTCATCGAACTGGTGTCCGAGGCACAGCGCGAAAGCCAGATCATTCAGGGTGAGGCCGACGCCCGCCGGAACGGGATTTTCGCAGATGCCTTTGGTGCCGACCCGGAGTTCTTTGAATTCTACCGCTCCATGACTGCCTATCAGCGGTCTTTGCAGGCGGGCAATGCAACAATGGTCCTGTCGCCCGACAATGAGTTCTTTAACTACCTCAAGTCTGATCAGGGACGTCAGAGCGAATAACGCTCAGGGGTTTAACAAGCATTCAGCAAGGGGGCCGGCCACTAGGGCCGGCCCTTTCGTTTTTGCAAGCCAATGTGGCGCTCCGCGTCTGGTGAAACGGCAAGAATGAACATGCGGGCGTTGCGGATAAGGCCGCTCTGGCCCCGCGAATGAGAATTATTGCAGGAAATGCACGACACCTCACATCCTCTTGAGCAATGGTGTGAGAAGTTTGCGTTGCACATTCTGCGCCCTACATAGAACATCAGATATTGAAGGGGCCGCAACAGCGCACCCCATGTTCAGAACAAAGGAGATCTGCCCCGTGGAGTCCAAGGCAATCGCAATCCAACAAGACCAATATCGCGCCCGCCGTTTGCTCTATGCGCTGGCGACCGCATTGGCCGTCGCTGTCGCGATGGTTCTGGCGCAGGCAACATTCGCCGTTGCGCAGGAACGCCCCGCGTCCTTCGCTGATCTGGCCGAGCGGGTCAGCCCCGCCGTGGTCAACATTACAACAAGCACAACCGTGGCCGGGCGGACCGGTCCACGTGGCCTTGCCCCGGAAGGGTCTCCGTTTGAGGATTTTTTCAACGATCTGGAGCGTGGCCCCGGTGAAGGCACTCGCCGTTCGTCGGCGCTGGGTTCGGGTTTTGTCATCTCTCAGGATGGCTATATCGTCACCAATAACCATGTGATCGACGGTGCCGACGAAATCCTGATCGAATTCTTCCCCGGTGGTGAACCCGGTGTGCCTGCCGAAATCATCGGTACTGACCCCAATACGGACCTCGCGGTTCTGAAGGTCGACCTTGAAGATCTGCCGTTTGTGGACTTCGGTGACAGCAATGCAGATGGATCCCGTGTGGGTGACTGGGTGATGGCTGTCGGCAATCCGCTTGGGCAGGGGTTCTCTGTGTCCTCTGGTATCGTGTCTGCGCGCAATCGCGCACTTTCGGGTACTTATGACGACTATATCCAGACCGATGCCGCCATCAACCGTGGCAACTCTGGTGGTCCGCTGTTCAATATGGACGGTGATGTCATTGGCGTGAACACAGCGATCTTGTCGCCCAACGGTGGCTCTATCGGGATTGGTTTTGCGATGTCGTCGGCCGTTGTCTCAAACGTTGTCGATCAGTTGATCGAATTCGGCGAAACCCGCCGCGGTTGGCTGGGTGTGCGCATTCAGGATGTTGCACCTGATATGGTAGATGCCATCGACGGTCTTGATCTGGCCCGTGGCGCTCTGGTCACCGACGTGCCTGCCGGACCGGCAGAAGATGCGGGCATGCTGGCGGGTGATGTCATCGTGAACTTCGACGGCGTGCAGATCGAGGACACCCGCGAACTGGTGCGTATCGTCGGCAACTCGCCTGTCGGCAAAGAGGTGCCTGTCTCGGTGTTGCGCGATGGTGACATGGAAGATCTGGTCGTGGTGCTGGGGCGTCGCGAAACTTCAGAAGCCGTGGCATTCCCTGCATCCACCCAAGAGCCTGAGTCGGAATCCTCTGAGATACTGGGCTTGTCCTTGTCGGAAATCACGCCAGAGCTGACCGATCAGTTCTCGCTGACAATTGACACCGGTTTGGTCATCACCGCCATCGACCCAGATTCAGAGGCCGCATCCAAAGGCTTGCTGGAAGGCGATGTGATCACCGAAGCCGGTCAGCAGGCTGTGGCGACGGTCGCTGACCTGTCCGAGCGGATCGAAGCGGCAACCGATGCGGGGCGCAAGTCGCTTCTGCTCCTGGTGCGTCGCGGCGGCGATCCCCGCTTTGTAGCGCTCGTTTTGGAAGAGTAAGCCTCTTTTCGAATGCGATTGAAAAAGGCGGTCCCGTTCGGGGCCGCCTTTTTCATTGGTCAGACCGTAACGGTGTCGGCCTGGCGTGCATTATAGATGACCAGCAGGATCACAACTGCCACAGCGATCAGTTGCACCCACAGCGGCGCAGGCCAGATACTGGCGGCACCTCCGACCCCGGCGACAATGCGCAACGGCACATTCAACGGCTTCTCCATACACCCTTGCAGCGCTCCGGCTAGCCCATAAATCCCGACTACGCCAAAGGCGAAGATCAGCAGCATGACGCCCCAATCGCCTGACAGGAATGGCGTATAGGCCATCATCAGCGGCACGATATAGAGGCCCTTGGCCAGCTTCCAACTGGCAAAGCCGGTCGCCATCGCCGGGGCTTTGGCAATGGCTGCCGCAGTAAAGGCCGCCAATGCGACAGGGGGGGTCACGTTGCTGTCCTGACTAAGCCAGAAGATGATCATATGCGCCGACAGGATGGCGGCGATGGCCACTTCCTGCGGAACAACCAGATCGCGCAAAGGGGCCGCGATCTCAAGTGGGAGCACACGAATGATATCGCGCGCCTCCTCGCTCGTCAGCGGCCCGGTCAACACCGACGGGTCCGGCACCCCGAACATCAGCACCGCATTGCCGGCGTCACCCAGTGTGCCTGCGGCCAAAGCCTCGATCACGAAGCGGTCCGAGATCATGCCGGCAAGGGCAGGGGCCGAGAGGGTTGCCAGCACGATATAGGCGGCCGTCACCGGCAGGCCCATGCCCAGAACAAGGCTCGCAATGGCGACCATGACGATTGCGATCAGCAGGTTGCCACCCGCCCATTCCGCGATCATCAGGCTGAATGTGTTGCCAATACCCGCCGTGGCGATGACGTTGACCACAAGGCCAATAGAGGTGAGCAACACGGCGGTCATGATCATCCCCTTGGTGCCCATGACGAGCGCCTCGAACACCGCGCGCGGACCCATCGGGTTCTGCGTCAACCAGCTGGATGCGATGACCGCAAGAATGCCAAAGACAGCCGCATAGCTTGGTGTGAACCCCGAAACCAACAGCCAGATCAACATCCCGATTGGGATCACAAAGCTGGCGCCGCCTTTCTTGAAAGCAGACACGATGGTCTCACCATCGCTCTCCATCGGCTTGAGGTTCAAACGGCGCGCCTCGATCCGCACGAAGAAAACGACTGACAGAAAGTACAGCAAGGCAGGCAGAGCCGCGACCGCAACGATCGTCTCGTATGGGATCTGGGTAAAGCTCGCCATGACGAAAGCACCCGCGCCCATGATGGGCGGCATCAGTTGACCGCCCGTCGAAGAGGCGGCCTCGACCCCGCCGGCAAACTTGGCTGGAAACCCCGCCTTTTTCATCAGCGGGATCGTGATGACCCCGGTTGATGCGGTATTGGCTACGGCAGAGCCCGAGATTGTCCCGGTCAGGCCAGAGGCGATCACCGCCACGATGCCCGGACCGCCAACCAGACGCCCTGCAATGGCGCGAGCAATGTTGATGACAAAATCACCCGCACCAGAGCGCAGCAGGAACGCCCCGAAGATGATGAACAGGAACACGAAGGTCGATGAAATACGGGCAATCGTGCCAAACATCGCGTCATCACCAAAGATTGAACGGAAGGCAATGGATTCCCAGCTGAGACCGGGAAAGGAAAACACCCCGCCCACCAGCTGCCCCCACCACCCGATGTAAGTGATTGAGATGATAATCAGACCGGGGATCACCCAACCGGTCAGACGGCGCGTCAACTCGGTCCCACCAATGATGGCGATCACAGCGGCGATCCAATCAAGGGTCGAGAATTTGACACCCCGGTCATAGATGCCCTGTTCTGCGTAGGGCAGATAGATTGCGGCCATGGCGACCAGCACACCGAGCGTCAGATCAAAGGCCAGCATCGGTTTGCTGCGCGTCTTGCCTCTGATCAGCGGATTCAGGACAGCCGCAAGAAAGGCAAACCCTGCAAAGTGGTAGGCGTTGCGCTGAAATTCGGAAATGATCGGGTCAAAGGCCACATAGATGTGCCCAACCGCGATCAAAAAGCAAAGAATGGAAAGGGCAGCATTGGTCAGCCCGGTAAAGTCGCGCTGCAAGGCGACTTCGGCTGGGGTTTCATCAGACATATTTGCCCCTTTGGATGCAAAACGGCCCGCGTCATTGTTGGCGCGGGCCGTGGTCGGCTTAGTTTGCGATCAGACGCTCAGGGATCTCGATCCCCTGCTCGCGATAGTAGCGCGCCGCACCGGGGTGCAGTGGCACTGGCAGGCCTGCAATGGCGGATTCTAGCGCCATCGCCTTGGTGGCAGGGTGGATCGCTTGCAGGAAAGGCAGGTTTTCATAGATCGTCTTGGTGATCTGATAAACGTTTTCCTCAGGCAGGTCCGCGCTCGTGGCGAGGAAGTTTGGCTGCGCAATCGTGTTCACATCCTCGGTCTGGCCCGGATAGGTGCCAGCCGGGATCACATAGCGTGTCCACAGACCGCGGCCACCGTCCGCTTTTGCCATCTGCTCATCTGTGAGGTTCAGCATGGTCACGCTGTCACCGGCCGATGCCATCAACTGGCTGACCGCGCCGGTTGGCACACCCGCAGGCGTTCCGATGCCCTTGACCTGACCATTTTGCAGGGCTTCTGCCGATGGACCATAGCCTGCAAAGACCAGATCATAGTCGGTCTCGATATCCACACCAAAGCCCGACAGGATTGTCGCATTCGACCCAATGGTGCCAGAGTTCTGACGACCCAGCGCCATGCCTTCGCCCTTCAGCGCAACCATGTCCTCGATCGTGCCGGTGGTCGCGACGTCAGAGGCCACGACAAACTGCTCAACGTTCTGCCACAGCATCGTGACCGAGCGCAGGTTTTCCTGCGGCGCATCCACCGGGCCAGTACCGGTGGCCGCGTAATACCCAAAGAGCCCCTGCAAAATCCCGAATTGCGCTTCGCCTTCGCGAATCAGACGCACATTCTCACCGGACCCGGCAGAGCTGATTGCAGACATGCCGATCTTCTGGCGGGGCTCAAGCTTGACCTTCACCAGCGTGGAAAGGGCAACGCCAACCGGATAGTAGGTGCCGCCTGTTGAAGCTGTTGCCAGGATATAGCTGGCCTCTTCCGCTTCTTGTGCCTGCGCAATCGGTGCCGCAATGGCAAGACTGGCCGCGAGCACGGCTTTTGATAGATGTTTCATAGTTATCTCCCTGATTTTGGGCCTCCCCGACCCCTCGTAGGGGGAATTTACGGAGAAAGGCGCGAGAGTCCACAGTGCACAAGTCCGTTAGCGCCTGACATCATTGCATTTGGGGGTGGCGAGCATGAAAAACCTGCACTACCTAGTCTCTCAACCGGCTTTTTTGGAAAGGAACAGACACTGATGGCCAAGATTACCTACGTTGAACATGGCGGTAAAGAACATGTTGTTGATGTTGCCAACGGGCTGACCGTGATGGAGGGCGCGCGCGACAATGGCATTCCGGGGATCGAGGCCGATTGCGGCGGCGCCTGCGCCTGTTCGACCTGCCATGTCTATGTGGACGATGCATGGGTCGAAAAGCTTCCTGCCAAGGACGCGATGGAGGAAGATATGCTGGATTTCGCCTATGAGCCGGATCTCAGGAAATCGCGTCTGACCTGCCAGTTGAAAGTCAGCGATGCATTGGACGGATTGCGCGTGCAGATGCCGGAAAAGCAGATTTGATTCGCCTGATGGCAGTGGTGGCTTTGACGGCCACATCCGTCAGCGCCGATACAATTGTGTCAGCACAATACGCAGCCCCCACGGATCGCTATGCCCACGGGGTCCTGGGCGACGCGATCGAATGGGGCGAGTTGCAGATCACGACGGAAACGGATGTGCGCAGTTTCGTGCTGTCGCAGGACCGGGTGTTCGAAGATGTCGCCCCGCGCCTTGCCGATGTTGATGGCGATGGCACCCCCGAGGTGATCGTGGTCGAGACATTGGCCTCTGAGGGCGCCCAACTGGCCATTTACGACGAGACCGGCAAGATCGCCGCGACCCCGCATATCGGGCTGACAAGCCGCTGGCTTGCGCCGATTGGTGCGGCTGATCTTGATGGCGACGGCGTGATTGAAATCGCCTATATAGACCGCCCTCATTTGGCGAAAACCTTGCGCGTGTGGCGTTTCGAGGATGGTGCATTGGCACCGGTCGCCGATCTTCCCGGTCTGACCAACCACCGCATTGGCGAGCGTGATATCGGCGGCGGTATCCGCGACTGCGGGCAGGGGCCCGAGTTAATCACCGCCAGTGCCGACTGGCGCAATGTCATGGCCACAACGTTGACCGACGGGCAATTGCAAACCAGAGCAATTGGCACCCATGTGGACCGCAGCTCTTTTGCGACTGCACTGGCTTGCGAAACGCTGCCCTAAGTCACCATCGTTGCGATGGCGATCAGTGCGGCGATTTCTGTCACCTGCTGGGTCGCCCCCAGAATATCGCCGGTTTGCCCGGCTATCTTGGCGCGTGCGATCAAGCCGCAGATCGATGCCGCGACTGCGACAATAAGCATCACCCATGCAAGGCCAGAGACCAACGCCGTCGCGGCGGCGATTGCCACTGCCAGCCAAACCGTTGTCCCCGCAGGCCGCCCGACAGTCTTGCTCAGCCCATCGCCGCGCGCATTGGGCAAGACGCCCATCAGCACCACCATGCTGGCGCGGCTGAGGGCACCTGCTGCCACGAATGCAACCCAGTACTCGCCCGCCGAAACGATCACAACCAGCGCCAGCCAGCGGATCAATAGCGCGAGCGCAATCGCGCAAACCCCATAGACCCCGATGTGGCTGTCTTTCATGATCTCCAGACGGCGGCTGCGGTCCCAACTGCCCCAAAGGCCATCGGCTGTGTCGGCCAACCCATCCTCGTGCAGGGCTCCCGTCATTACCACGGCACCCGCCAGTACCAACGCCGCAACGATGCCGACGGGCATATCAGCCCAGAGCATCATGGCCGTCGCGGAGGCCAGAATGACCCCCAACAGCACCCCCACCAGCGGATAGGCCCAGGCCGCCGCCGCCCCGCGATCCACGGCGCGCGGGCCATCCACCGCAACCGGCAACCGTGTCAGCAGACCCAGTGCGGCAGGCAGATCAACCGATGCGATCAAAGCATTGTCGTGTTTGTACAAAATGCGTCCTTCCGGGGTCTTTCCATCGCCGCTGCGTGCGTTAAACAAGACCCAGAATTGACCGCAGCGAGGACGCGATGCAAGCGCCATTTACCACCATTTCCACTTTCCGCGATGTTCTGGCAGCCGCTCCGCGCGCTGACCCGGCGGCGATCCAGGGCGCGCAGGACCGCAACGGACAACTGACCAAACCCCCGGGCGCGCTTGGCCGATTGGAGGATCTCGCCATCTGGTACGCAGGCTGGCGCGGGGATGCGCAGCCGCAGATTGCCGCGCCACAGGTGATCATCTTTGCAGGCAATCACGGGGTCTGCGCGCAGGGGGTCTCTGCTTTTCCGCCCGAAGTGACGGTGCAGATGGTTGCCAACTTTGAACATGGTGGTGCCGCAATCAACCAACTGTCCAAGGCTTTCGGGGCCAGAATGGACGTCTATCCGCTGGCACTGGACACACCAACGGCCGATTTCACCACGGCCCCCGCCATGACCGAGGCTGGGTTTGTCGAGGCGTTGCAAACCGGTTGGGAAGCCGTTGACAGCGATGCCGATCTGCTGGTGACAGGTGAAATGGGGATCGGCAACACAACATCTGCAGCAGCCGTCGCGGCGGCGGTTCTGGGTGGCGAAGCCAGCGACTGGACCGGGCGCGGGACGGGGGTGGATGATGCCGGGCTCGTGCGCAAAACGGATGTTGTGGCGCGCGGGCTGGCGTTACATGCGACAAGCGATCCGCTGGAGGCGCTGCGCTGTCTTGGCGGGCGCGAACTGGCGGCGATGGCCGGTGCGATTGCCGCCGCGCGCCATCACCGCATTCCGGTGATCCTTGATGGGTTTATCTGTTGTGCAGCGGCGGCCTGCCTTGCCAAGGCCCAGGAAGGCGCGCTGGATCACACCGTCGCAGGGCACCTGAGTGCGGAGGGCGCGCATCAACGCTTGCTGGATACCCTGGGCAAGGAGCCGCTTTTGCGGCTCGGCCTGCGGTTGGGCGAAGGCTCCGGTGCTGCGCTGGCCATTGGGGTGCTGAAAGGGGCGGTTGCCTGTCACTCGGGCATGGCGACTTTTGCAGAGGCGGGCGTCAGCGACGGCTGACCCAACAGCTCGGCGCCAATGAAGCAGGACAAGAAAATACAAGAATTTCAGTTGTTTATCCGCCCTTCTTCTCTTTGGCCTGCTGGCGGGCAGTCAATTCCATCTCCAGCCCGCTGTTCAATTCGCGGGCGCGCGCGACATACTCTGGTACATCGGTAATCGGCACGCCCGGGCGCCAAAGGGCGGCCAACTCGCGCAGTGCCGTGCGGTCATGCTGGTAAAAGGCCTGCTCTAGCTCTGCGGCCTCGAACTCTGACAGGCCAAGGTTTTCGAGCGCATAGCGGCCCGCCCGCAAAGAGCTGTCGAACATTTCGCGCACGATATCATCTGCACCGGCATCATAAAGCTCATGCACATGCACGCGGTCACGCGCGCGGGCGATGATATGCAGGTCTGGCCGCGTCTTGCGGGCATAGCGCACCAGCTTGTTGCCTGCCTCTCGGTCATCGACGGCAACCACCAGAACCTTCGCATCTTCCAGCCCTGCTGCATTCAGCAGATCAGGCCGGGTGGGATCGCCAAAGAAACCGCGAAAGCCGAATTTGCGCATCATCTGCACTGTGCTCAGGTCATTGTCGACCACCACCGTTTCAAAGCCCGCGCTTTGCACCAGCCGGTTCACGATCTGGCCAAACCGCCCGATGCCTGCAATGATCACGGTGCCTTGCGCGTCCACCACATCATGTTCGGTCTCGTCTACGTCACCCATGCGTCTGATAATCATCTCATAGGCGATGAACAACAGTGGCGTGATCAGCATCGACAAGGCGATGACCAGCAAAAGCTGCCCGCCAAGACCATCGGTCAGTACCCCCTGCTGGAGCGAAAACGAGATCAGCACGAACCCGAATTCACCTGCCTGTGCCAGTCCAAGGGTAAACAGCCAGCGGTCTTTTCTGGACAGCTTGAAGAGCAGGGCCAGACCAAACAGGATCAACCCTTTGATCAGCATCACAGCGATAGCCAACCCCAGAATGCGCCCCGGATCGCTGAAGAACAGAGCAAAATCAATGCCTGCACCCACGGTGATAAAGAATAGCCCCAGGAGCAGCCCCTTGAACGGCGCCAGATCGCTCTCTAACTCGTGCCGGAATTCTGAATTCGCAAGCACGACACCGGCCAGAAACGTGCCCAAGGCAGGTGAGAGCCCGACCATGGACATCAGCACCGCTGTGGCGACCACCATCAGCAGCGCCAGCGCGGTATACATCTCGCGCAGGCGGGCGTGGTGGATGTAGCGAAACACCGGGCGTGTCAGAAACACACCGGCAAGTATGACCACGGCAACCGCCCCCAAAGTGACCAATGTGACACCCCAGCCGGGCAAGCCTTCAACAATGCTGAGGGTCGCCAGCGGATCATCACCCTGATCGGGCAGCGCGCGCGCGACCGACCCGTCGGGCGAAAGGCGCATAACCGCGGGAACGGCCAGCAACGGCAGCAAAGCCAACATCGGGATCACGGCGATGTCCTGTGCCAGAAGCACCGAAAAGGTCGAGCGCCCGCCGCTGGTCTGCATCAGCCCTTTTTCCGTCAGCGTTTGCAGCACGATCGCCGTCGAGGACAGCGCGAAGATCATGCCGATCGCGATGGCCGTTGACGGGTCATACCCCATCGCAATGCTGCCTGCCGAAATGGCCACCATTGTCAGAACAATCTGCAGCCCGCCAAGGCCCAGCAACCGCTGGCGCATGTTCCACAAGGCGCGCGGGTCCATTTCCAGCCCGATCAAAAACAGCATCAACACGACACCGATTTCAGCAAAATGCTGTAGGTCCTTTGTCTCGCTCCCCACCAACCCGGTCAAAGGGCCGACCACAATGCCCGCCAGCAGATACCCCAGCACCGACCCAAGCCCCAGACGCGCAGCAAGAGGCACCGCAATGACAGCAGCGCCGAGATAGATCGTGGCTTGAACCAGAAAGGATTCCATAAGTCTCCGGCTGTGCGAAACTGTGCCTGTGCACGCAGGGTGAATGCAACGCGCCTGACACCACTCTAGCGGACCGGTGCAGGTTGGAAAGTGCCAAAGGCAGGAAGGGGCGACGCCAAACTCCTAAAGCGGTAGCGGTGCGTCCGGTTTGACCCGTTCCATGACAATCTGGCTTTGCACCCGGCTGACGGCGGGGTGGGGCAGCAGGACTTGCTGGACCAGCATATTCAGGGCCGACAAGTCCGTGCAGTAGACCCGTAGCAGATAGTCGGCCTCGCCAGTCAGCGTCCAGGCCCCGACGATTTCGGGGCGTGTTTTGGTCAGCGTCACAAAGTCACGGGCGTTCCGCTCTGTGTGCGTTGCCATTGCCACCTGAATAAAGCCCTGCACCGTCAGCCCCAGTTTTTCTGGCGAAAGATGCGCGCGATACCCCGCGATATAGCCTTCGGCTTCCAGCCGCTGCCTGCGCCGTCCGGCCTGCGAGGCAGACATGTTCAGCGCGCTGCCAAGGTCTTGCGCTGTCTGGGTGGAATCGTGCTGGAGTGCGGCGAGGATTTGGATGTCTGTGGGGTCAAGTGTCATGCGGGTTCTCTGCAAATGTACCTGCCATCGTGCGAGAATCACGCGGCTTTTGCAAGTATCACGTCATTTATTGCGCGCAGAACGCGCCTCTGATGGGGTAGCTTTGCGCAAACATATCGGAGATCACCCATGGGCCCTTTCCCACACGACGCCCCCAAAGCGTCAATCAACGTTGACAATCCTGCCGGCACAGACGGTTTTGAGTTCGTTGAATTCGCCCACCCCGCACCGGAAACGCTGCGCGAGCTGTTTGAAAAGATGGGCTATGCCTTGACGGCCAGACACAAGACCAAGGACATCGAGCTCTGGCAACAGGGCGACATTACATATGTCATCAATAATGAACCTGACAGCCATGCCCGGCGCTTTGTCGATGAACACGGCCCCTGCGCGCCCTCCATGGCCTGGCGGGTGGTGGATGCCCAGCACGCCTTTGATCACGCAGTCAGCAAGGGCGCGACCCCCTATTATGGTGATGACAAGACGATGGATGTCCCCGCGATTTTCGGCATCGGCGGCAGCCTGATCTACTTCATCGATCAATATTACGAAGCGAACCCCTATAACGCCGAATTCGCTTGGGTATCCGACGCGCACCCAACCGGTGTCGGATTTTACTATCTCGATCACCTGACCCACAATGTTCACAAGGGCAATATGGACGTCTGGTTCAAATTCTACGGTGATCTGTTCAACTTCAAGGAAATCCGGTTCTTTGACATCGAAGGCAAATTTACCGGGCTTTTGTCACAGGCGCTGACATCCCCCTGTGGGCGCATCCGCATTCCGATCAATGAGGACAGGGGCGAAACCGGACAGATCGTGGAATACCTCAAGCGCTATAAGGGCGAAGGTATCCAGCATATCGCGGTGGGTGCGCATGACATTTACGATGCGACAGATGAGATCGCGACACGCGGGATCAAATTCATGCCCAAACCGCCGGAAACATACTATGACCTCAGCTATGACCGCGTGATCGGCCATGATGAGCCGAAAGACCGGATGATGAAATACGGCATTTTGATTGACGGCGAAGGCGTGGTGGATGGCGGTGAAACCCGCATCCTGCTCCAGATTTTCAGCAAGGCCGTCATCGGCCCGATCTTTTTCGAGTTTATCCAGCGCAAGGGTGATGATGGGTTCGGTGAAGGGAACTTCAAGGCACTTTTCGAAAGCATCGAAGCCGATCAGATTGCGCGTGGAGTGCTGAAAGCCAGCTAGGCGTGGCGTTTACTTGGTCATTCTGCCCACTGGCAGGATGGCGGGATCGTCCGCGCACGCCGGCGCGGGCCAACGACAGGGGTTAGCCTGACGGCAGTTCGATGGCAAAGGTGCGTCCACGTTTGACGTAGTTCAGCGCATCTTCTCCGATCGCCGTAACCTGTCCGCCATCCAGCGCGCTCCCCACTTCAACGCGGACAAAGCGCCCATTGCTCAGCCGGACCAGCGCGCGGCGGGCGTTTGGCCGACCATAAACGCCGATCAGATTGATGTCGTGCAGGCCGATTGCGTTCTCTTCGGTGGCGGCGCGCGCAACGCCGCCCGGGATAGGTGCGAAGTTTTGAGGCGGCGTCGGAGCGGCGGTTCTCACAGGGGCGGCGGCGGCAACGGCTGGGGTCTGTTGGCGCGCACGCGCGGCGGCCACGACGTTTCCAAAGCTGGACGGGCGCCCATTGGGTCGCCGCGAAAGCGCGACAGCCAGCGATGTGCTGTTGTCAAACCGCAAAGAGGCATCCTCGGCGGCAATTCCGGCAAGAATATCGGTGATGTCTGGCGTGCCGGGGTCGACCGCAGGGGCCAACCCGCGTGGCCGCAAGCGCGGACGCAGATCGACGATAGCGCGCGCTTGGCTGATCGCAGGATCAAGGCCGATGGCGCCTGAATTCTGCAAAGTAAGCCCGGCGAGCCCGACACTTCCGGGCGTTGCTGCGACGGTCTCATTTGTGGCCTGATCCAAGGCTGAAAGTACCGCGTCGTTCGTCTGTGACGTCTGGAGGGCTGCGGGCAACTGCGCATTTGCCGGACGCAAGGCTGGCACAACATCAGGGCGACCCGCGATGATGATGACATCTTCGGGGGCAGGTGCCAGTAGCGCCATGCGGTCCAGATCATCTTGGGTCAGTTCCGGGCGCAGTGCGATCGCAATGTCAGGCAAGCCCGCATAGACCACAGCGCCGTCTGGTGTAACGGTGCCTTCTTCTGTTGCCAGAATAAAGCCGTCTGCATCACGGGCGAATGTCACATCCGGTGGCGGCGGGGAGGCAGGCGAGATAAAACTCAGATCGCCCCGCGATCCGTCCAATGACAGACCACCCGGCTGTACGATCCGTCCTGGCAAGGCGGCAATCTCAGGCGGCTGAAAATTGAACAGAATAGCCCCTGACGGTACGTCAAAAAAGCGTGGCGCGCGCAGCCAGACACCGGTTGCCGCGTAAATGCGGGCGGCCTCGTTGGGGCTCTGTACCTGTCCGCGCGATACTGGCGCCGCAACGCTGGCCTTTGCGACATCCTGGGTGGGCGGCGCAGGTGGCGGCTGGATCGGTGATAAGGATGCATCCGCATCTGCTGCCGCAATTGCGACCGGCGCTGTCATCGGTGTGGCGAATGCCTCTGGGCGAAAGCGGGGAACGTCAGCCCCGATATTGTCCTGCGCGCCGAAATTCGCGATCGCAAAGTCGGGGATGGCAGGGCCAACTTGCGGGACAGGTGCTGCGGGCGGTGCGACAACAACGGTCACAGGTGTCTGCGGGGCTGCCGCGACTGCAACGACAGGCTCGGCCACTGGCGCAGCGGCGATCTCCTGACTGCTTTGTTGTGACCAGATCACCCCCCCAACGGCCAACACGCTTGCCGCGATGCCCGCCGCGATGAATGCCGGTTTGCGGTGCAACCGCGCGGCTTGCGGCGTGGATGTCCGGTTTGCTGCCGGTGCGCGGACGCCCGAATTGGGCAAAGTGCCAAGGTCACTTGCAGAGACTGCCACCAAAGGCGCCTTTTCGGCGATTGGCTGCGAGGGATGATATTCGGCGATCACCGGGTCCAGTATCGTCAAGACGGCAAAGGCCGGATTGGCCGGGATCAGCGGATCCTTGTCAACGGGCGGGGGCGTTAGCGGCTCTGCGGTATCAGCGACCGGGGGGTGATACTCTGCCGGGATATGATCGATCCAAATGACCTGTTGTGGCGCATGCTCTGCCGATGAAGGGGCGCTGAGCTGCGGTTCCTCATCGTGTCGGGCCACCACTGAAGCGTCAGCCTGATCTGGTGCGCTGTCATCGGCGTCAAGAAGGGCCGCAAGATCGTCTTTGTAGACATCCTCTCCGATCTCTTCAGGCAGATCCAGCATCAGCAGGCGCGATTTGATGCGTGTGCCGACAATCATGACAGGCAGTTCGTCGCGTTCAATCACAGCATCCGGGCCAACAATATCGCGCGCCATGTCGGTGGGGCCAAAAAAGATCTCTTTCTGGAAGGTGAAAGGCTCGGGTACGGCAACAAAGGCGACAGGCTGAAACCCATGTCCCGCGGCGAATGCCTCGGCTTCTTGCAGCGTTTCGCGGGCGACGGCGGCGATATGGGTGCGCCCGCCGAATTTTTCACTGTCGATGACCAACTCATCAAGCGTGTAAGGGGTCTGCCCTTCCAGTGCAGCGTGAATATCGGCGTCCGTCGTCAACGTGCCGTCGATCGCGGTGTATTTGATTTGATCAATCGGGAGCACCAGCTTCGTGCGTAAACCATCAGGTTCGATCATCAAGGCCTTTTCGCGCAGGGCCCCTAGATCATCATCCAGCGTTGGGCTGGCCACATTGACCTGCCCCACGCGCCGCCATCCGCGCGGCACACGGTGCAGCAGTTCAATTCCGTCGAACGAAAGTGATAGTGCAAAGTTGGTGATCATTGTCACGCTCTAGCATGTTGGTCCCACGGGCAAAATGCGATTTGCCCCCACAAGTGAATCCTACAGCAGAAACCCGCCCACGCCAAGGGCATGGGCGGGTTTCGCGCGCTTACGCGGTTGCTTTGGTCAGGGCCTGATCGAGGTCGGCAATCAGGTCATCGGCATCCTCTATTCCGATGGACAGACGCACAATGCCGGGGCCGGCACCGGCGGCCTCTTGCTGCGTGGCGGTCAATTGGCGGTGCGTGGTTGAGGCAGAATGGATAATCAGACTGCGCGCATCACCAAGGTTGGCTACATGGCTGAATATTTCCAGACTATCGACCAGTTTGATGCAGGCATCATAGCCACCTTTCACCGCCACGGTGAACAGCGCACCGGCACCCTTGGGGCAGATCTTGGGGATCAGCTTGGAGTAAGGCGAAGATTGCAAGCCGGCATAGGTCACATAGTCCGTGCGTGGATCATCCTCCAGCCATTTGGCGATCTTCATGGCGTTTTCAACGTGCCGGTCCATGCGCAACGACAGGGTTTCAATACCCATCAGCGTATAATGTGCCGCCTGCGGGTTCATCGTCATACCCAGATCGCGCAGACCGATGGCGATCCCGTGGAACGTATAGGCCAATGGCCCGAAGGTTTCGGCGAATTTCAGGCCATGATAGGCAGGCTCAGGTTCGCTCAGGCTGGGGAATTTGTCATTGGCGGCCCAGTCAAACTTGCCGCTGTCAACCACGCAGCCGCCGGTCACAGTGCCGTTGCCGGTCAGGTATTTGGTGGTCGAATGCACCACCAGTGTCGCCCCATGCTCGATCGGGCGGCAGAGGTAGGGCGTGGCGGAGGTGTTATCCACAATCAGCGGAATGCCCGCGTCGTCGGTTATGGCCGAGATTGCGTCAAGATCGGTGATATGCCCGCCGGGGTTGGCGATAGTTTCGCAGAACACCGCGCGCGTGTCGTCATCAATCGCCGCTTTTACCGCGTCGTGGTCATCAAAATCGACAAACTTTGCCGACCAGCCAAAGCGTTTGATCGTCTGGCTGAACTGCGTGACCGTGCCACCGTAAAGCCGGCTTGAGGCAACAATATTGCGCCCCGGTTGCATCAGCGGGAAGAGAGCCATGATCTGGGCTGCATGGCCCGACGAGCAGCAGACACCGCCCACACCGCCCTCAAGCGTCGCGATCCGTTCCTGCAAGGCGGCGACGGTCGGGTTGGTCAGGCGGGAATAGATATAGCCCACCTCTTGCAGGTTGAACAAAGCCGCCGCGTGATCGGCATCGCGGAACACATAGGCGGTGGTCTGATAGATCGGCACCTGCCGCGCGCCGGTTGCCGGATCAGGGCGGGCGCCTGCGTGAACTTGCAGTGTATCAAAGCCGTAACTAGGGCCGTCGGTCATATCTGGTCTCCCTTTGAAATGTTTTGCCGCAATGTGTAGGCGGAAACCGCCAGCACCTCAACGGCCCTCGTGGGCCAGTTTCAGGTCTTGTCCGTGGTCAGGCTTTCACCGCATCCAGAATCCGGC
>Ga0316205_10002224_pt1 | contig 20808 bp, 26 predicted proteins | sample 3monthpyrite_MG_FD_204941 | JGI IMG/M metagenome (GOLD analysis project Ga0316205, IMG submission 204941) | Microbial mat bacterial communities from mineral coupon in-situ incubated in ocean water Damariscotta River, Maine, United States -... | ecosystem: Environmental > Aquatic > Marine >... | reverse complement strand
TACAACGAAGCCATTATACAACCATACAATGGACTATCTCTGTTGTTGTGTGTCTTTTCCAAAATGCTAAATATAATTTTTGAGCTATTTCTTTGATATAAGCAATTCTCTTCCGAGGTAACAAAAAGCGAATCCCATAATTGTACTTCCTATTACGCCTCCCCAAGTTGGAGTTAGTATTACTGAAAGTGTTGGTATAATAAAGAATCCTGCAATAATTAAAATAGGCCCCAAGCGCGAATAAGCTTTACTCAAAATCATAGAAATCGAGAATAATATCCAGCCAAGTGAGAAAGTTAGTGCGGCAATCATAGCTCCAAGGCCATAACCATTTAAATTTTCGGAGGCACTTAAACTCGCAAGTGCTTCAGGGCTATTTCGAGCCAATTCTGGAAGAATAAATATTTGATGCCATTCATTAGAGAGCACGAAAGCACATCCAATAAGTGTTAAGAAAAAAGTAATGTGCCCAAACTTGTTTGTGCTTTCAATTTGATATAGATGAAGTCCAATAGCACCACATAGGAAAAAGATTACGGTTATCGCTGCAGAAATCATTCTATAAGAAAACATTGTCGACTTTGCCACTTCCTCGAAAGGAGCCTCCATATTAACAAGTGGGGTAAATACAACATTCGTTAGGATAAAGAACAACCCTCCAGCTATTAGTGATATTCCACCATATTTCACGAGTACTTTCATAATTAATCTATATAAATTATTAGAATGGTAATAATTTGCTTAGACAGAAATAATCATACGTTGGTTACAGAAAATGCAGAAAAAAATGTTTTCATATTGAAACATGGACAAACTCAAACGCAACGAATCCAATATTACCCCTTGATGATAGTAAAACTTTCCCTAGAGCGCTCGATAAAAGAATCTCTAATTGACTTGGTCTCATCTTTACTTATTGAGTTTTCATATTCGTCCAAAGTGTAGCCCGTTGCTTTGTTTAACATTTCATGATAATAAATAATGATTTCGTATTTTCTGTCTTCACTTGCTAAACCAACAAAACGAGACATCATATAATGATCCTGTAGTTTAAATCCTTTTTCGGTTAGAAATGCCCTAGTTTTAGCTCCTTCATTTTTTGGATTTTCTTGAGCAGCTTTTGCACTATCATAGAACCACGTGTTATGGCGGTATTTATTTTTACCAATCAATTCTGCCTGACTCATGTTATAATTATAGACTAAATCATTTGAAGGCAAAAAACCTTCTAGTTGAACGATGAAAAGCTTCTCTATCGAGTTATTCTCATCGGAGGAGGCAAATACAAATCTATCTCCAGCAGCGACTGGTTTTCCTCGCATCTCCTCTGAGTATTCTTCTGAATTTGCCGTTATTTCAAAATCAAATTTTCCTATATAGTTAAATTCTTCATTTACCTTGATTTCAATTTTTGGTAGCTCTTCGGAAATCAAAACATTGTCTATAACGGATCTTTTCACAGGGTTTTCAGACGAGAACTTTTGGCTCTCATTTTTAACTTCTTTCTTTTTAGTTTGACAACTTAACAGAAGACATAAAATGGTGGCATATAAATAAGAAGTGTACATTTTTATTTTGATTGTTGTTTCAATATATACTTCAAAGAAATATTATTGTTACAGCAATTGGTCAGAAATTCTTCCAAATTTCTCTGATGGGCTTTAAACACAGAAGAAATGAATTCTTCACATGGCTTGCGATAGTCACCCTTACTGCTTTGTCGCCCGCGATTTGGTCAAGGCATGGCTGATCACCGATTCCATTAAGGGCCCGCGCCCCGAATCGTCCTGATCATGAAAACATTGATTGGCTGCGATTACCCAACCTTTACCGTACTGGTATTGGATGAACGTAGGCCGATCCATGAATGTATCTGTTCCTTCTGCCTCAACTGCGAGAATGAGTGCATCCCTAGGGACGTTTTGAAGATAACCATTGCTGGCGTAACGTGCGTGCATAAGACGTTTGCCCGCAAGGGGAAAGAAGATAGGATGATTGGACGCAATGATTGCATTTTCAAGAGCCTTGTGAGGTGCTATGGTGACCTCATGTGGTAGTTTGAAGGACTTATTTTTTTCGGCTCCGTTTAACTCGAGCACCAAGGTGCCTCCTTTTGCCACGTACGCATCAAATAGTTTAACATTGCTGATGTAGTCATTATAGAACTCGCTACTCTGTGCCCCAGGAATGATAATTACATCATAGGAAGACAAATCTAGGTTTGCCATTGTACTAGATTCTTGTTGCTCATAGTTGCTGCCAAGTGCAACCAGAACGTTTTCGAAATCCGTGAGACGACCCCAAGACGGCTTATTACGAAACACTAGGAAATTGTCTGTGGTCAGAACTTGATCGGTGGAGGGTTGTAACCCTTCGTTAACGCCACTGTTTACTGATGTATTGGAAATTTTTCTCCAGACTTTCCCTCCGGTCCAAAGCCCTTTTTGACCAGTTGTAGCCGTAAAAAAGGTGACAACGGCTCCCTCGCCAAGTGCCCTAAAACGTGCGGTGGATCGTGCGATTAGGCTGAGTCGCTGTTTTGACATCTCAGCAGTCAATTGGTCTTCAATCTGATTGATTGTTATTGTTTCACCTGTCGACGTTTGATAACGGCCAACATATCCAGCCAATACCTGGGTGTCTACAGCGATCGATATACTCTTGATTAAGTCAGCATTACTTATTCCTAATCCATTCAATACCTTGACACCGTTCTCATTGCCTGGGTTTAGTTTGATAGATTTCTTATAATTTTCAATGGCTTCTTCTTTGGCGCCTTGGGCTAAAAGGACTTCTCCATAGCTGTCGTATACATTATACGCATTTGGAAAAGCTTCTACATTTAATTTGAATAGTGCAGTTGCCTTTTCGAAGTCGTTCTTTTGTATGTAATAGTAGCCCAATTCATTTAGTTGGCCCTCATCAAAATTATATGCATCGGGCTGCTCTTTCTTTAAAGTCGCATAGGTGGTTGCAAGATTCTTGATGCCTTTTTCATCAATGTACCGTTTCAATGTAACAGAGATAGGCGGTATTGGGTTCCAACCTGCTCCAAGTGATTCACCCGTTTTCCAGGTAATCCAATCGGAAAATAGTTGATTGCAAATGTTACTTCCAGCACCTCCACCTCCATTGGTTAACACAATGATACCATCGTTGGATGCCGAATCTACCCAGAAGTTAGCGTGCCAGCCTTCGTTGGATCCACCATGTCCAGAGAATACGAATGAAGCGCCCATATCCAATATTTGGTATCCTAATCCGTATTTCCAACGTTTATATATAAGAGATTCTGGCTTCATCATTTGTTGAATAACATCTGTTGGTAAGACGGAGTTGTATGTTGCGTTGTCTTTATGTTGATAAAGATTGGCAATTGTAAAGCGCGTAAAGTCTTCAAGATTGGTGTGTAAGCCCGCTCCCGCTTGAACTGTAAATAATTCAAAGTCAGTTTCTTCACTGTATTTATCGTAGGGAGATGCAGATGTAGCCCTGATTTTATCATCTATCTTATAGCTACTGTTGTTCATTCTGAGTGGGTCTAAGATCTGAGCTTGCATGTAATTCTCAAATGTTTGCCCAGTTACTTCTTCAATAATCAATTGTAGTATACCGAACCCACCGCCCGAATATCTATATTCACTTCCGGGCTTCTGGATAATTTCCACGCGCCCAAGGCCATTGTTCTTACCAACCAACCATTCTTCAAGTGTTGGTAAATTGTCGTAGGGAGGCCCTGCAGATACACTATATAATGATGTCCCCGCCATATGACTTAAAAGCCTTCTAATAGTAACTTTATCTGAATCAAATTCCGATTCTGGCAAATGCCATCGGGTTAGATATGTTTCGATAGGAACGTCAAGGTCAATCTTTCCTTCATGCACTAATTTCATAATCCCCCAAGTGGCAACATTTTTCGAAATCGAACCTATGTTAAAGCCGGTTGTTGTTGTAACCTTGACCTCTTTTTCAATATTAGAAAACCCATAGCCTTTCTGTAAAACAATTTTACCATCTTCTATGAGGGCAATGGCTGCCCCAGGAATGGAAAAATCAAGAAGGAATTGGGGTACTTTTTTGTTCAACTCATTTACGAATTGCTCGGTGCTTTTGGATTCTTTTTGAGCCGTTAGCGCAAAAGGTAACAAAAGAATAGCAAGGCACATTAGAATTCTAACCATTGTAATTTGTGTATAGTATAATGGCACCAAATTTTGACCGCCAAATGGCAGAGATAATTTATATGAACTGCTCAGGAATATTCTACCATTTCAAAACTATGAAACAGTTTTAATGAAGTGAGTTCTCAATTGTAAAAAAAGTGTGAAAAAAGTCTAAATGCTTTGCAATGCTATTGTCTACAGGCACATTCATGGTGCTCATTGAGATATGCAATTGTTTCCGCGCAGAGTCCTTCTAAAATTGAAATATTGATATCTGCCAGTTTCTTAATATAAATACAGGCTTTCCCCATTTTAAATTTGCCAAAATCTTTCAATAGAAGATCGCTTTTGTCTGTTTTAGAATAGACATATAGAGAAAACTGCGCTTTTCGTGGTGAAAAACCTAGCAAAGGAGCATTTCCTTCATGACCACTCGCATATTTATAGTGATAGCTGCCAAAACCAATAATAGTTGGCCCCCACATTCTTGGATTAAAACCGGACCATTCACTCATCAATTCTATTAGTTTAAAACTATCAGCTTTCTTTTGATCATTATCAACATAAGATTTTATAAAGTCAATGACACCTACTTCTGTTTCGGTTGTTTTGTTCTTTGCCATTTCTGTAGCGGTTTTTATTCACAGTTAATTGTTTGGCAATCCCTGCCAACGGTTCGGCTGTGATTCCGTTGTGGAAAGTTCTTAATGAATTGTCCGATATAGAATCAGCCAATTAAAAGTAATGATTTTTATTAGATTAGGGGAGAAGCAGTGGATTATAGCCGTTGTAAGCAACTGATCTTTAATTGATAAACAAGCTTTCACACTCAATTAAACCATACGGCATATCTTTGTCTTCTTAATTCTAATGCAAGCCTTTCTTCCATTTTTAGTGCTGCTGATCTTGTTGATAACGGATCAATATGATTGTAAAGACTTGGTCTTAGATACATACCGTATTTCTGAACTATGTTTGAAGAAAGCTTATGTCCTTTCTTATTTCTATGTCCCGTTTTGTGCTGTAGAAATCTTTCTTTAGGCGTTTTACTTGTCATTCCAACATATAGGCATTGTAAAACTCCATTAAACTGTGGATTTGCTTCTCTAAACTTCGAATTTTCAGAAAATACGCGTTTGGATAGTTCTATGACATATATGCTATACTGAACTTTCGGCATTACTTATCAGAGTTGTTCTAATTCGTTTTTCAAGGTTCTTATTTCGGCAATTCCTTTTAATTCCTCTTGAGTCATCTGTCTTTTTTGCTTGCTGCTAACCATATACATTGTTAGGTGCTATTACGTTTCACTTTTGACTCTATAAATTTAAGGATATTTAGAAATTTTTCGAATTGCACTAAATCATCTATTCCGTATGCAGGAGTAAGCACGATATGTTGAGGATATTTTTCGCTTATCAAAATGTACACCTTTTCATTTTTGATATTATCACAAAAGGTATAATCAGAAACGAGCGCTTTAGTGAGTGCGTCATTACCCTTGAATGAAAATTGTTTGTTTATTGGATCAGGAATATTCAGATTATCGTTCGCGAATATTGAACCGGTAATTTTTTTAACGGTAGATTTTGGAAATATTCTAAATGGACTTATTCCGTAATCTTTATCTAGTTCAAGCATTATTCTATACGGTTCGGCCGTACGAGCCGCGCCTCCTACCGCTTTAATATTTATGGAGATAATTGTTCCATCTACCTTAATTATTCCCCGTTGTGGATAGAACGTATACTTTCCCGTTGGATAGTTAATTCCTCTGTCAACTTCTTCTGAATATTTTCCCTCATACTTTTTTACAAGTTCTTCAACTATGTTCATTCATGGGCGATTTGAAACTGCATCTAGTGGTTTTGTACATGGCTAGTTGCGGTTGTTACATACCTAATTTAGTAAATACATACCGAAGAGAACTTCTATAACTATCAGAACGCGAGGGTTTGCGTAAGTAGGGGAGTGCCGCCATTAGCTGCATACGTTGCTGTGCAAGGTTTTATAGCTGCATTTCATAAAACAGTAAAATATTTTCTTTTTCATTCCAATAATAATTTCCACCATAACCTGCGTAAACCTCGAATTCGGAATTTGGTTTAAACCAATCAGGACTTTCAAACCAATTCGGTCCATGAGTCAAATGATTTGAATTCTCAGAATTGTATTTCCCTAATTGATTTTCACTAGATCGATACGTTTGGAAAAATTTGTTTTTCCATTTTTTTGATGGTCTTAATTCTAAAAACACCACATATTCGTATGTCCAATGTCCAGACTTCCAAAATTGTCCATTTACTATTTCGACTTCTTCCCCTATCGCTCCATTTTCCCAATAATCATAGGCTTTTTCTGAATCATACGTTTCTATACCACAACTTATTAGAGTGATTATTAATGGTAAAAAAAGCAAAGTTCGTTTAATCATTCTTTGATTTAAATTTTGGAACAATGAGTTATACAAGTTGTTATGTGCGGGTGTTTTTTTTTATTAAGTTCGTATTGAGTATTTCAATCAATTTTCCAGTTGCTACAATACGATTACCTTCCCCAACTTCAAACTGCATTCCTATTTCCAACATATTTTCAAAAAATTGTGGTGAGAGAATCATTATTTCTGCTTTAACCGTTTCTCCAGGTTTAACAGAGTCTTTTCCGATAAAGGTCTGTTCTCCTGAAGTCATCATTTTTGAAAATGGAAACTTAACATGTGGTCTATAACCAGAATTAGCAGGAGCGCGTCGACCTCCTTCTTCCGTGGTAAGATATTTTAGCTCCGCTATAAAATCCGGTGTTTGAGTTTTATATGGCATTAGTCCTCGTTTTATTTTCTTATCCGTTTCAATGTTCTGTCATCATAAAACTGAAAACCTTTATGAGGTTTCAATTTATCTCTTCTAATCTTATATTCATAGGACTTGTGGACTTCAGCCCAGTTTTCATCATTTCTGCTCCGTTTTTCTTGGGTTATTCTCAAGTAAAGAATCCCATCATCGATTTTCCAGTCTCCTTTAAATTCGGAGAATGGTATATCGTTATTTCGAAATATTTTGTTCCGATAGAAAGTTCCATTTTTAAAAAGAACCTAACTATCTAATTCATAATAATTCCAATGGACTTCATTTAAAAATCCGTATCCACTCTTCTCTTTTTCAAATTTATATTCGGAGTGTATTTTTTGAGCCAGCACGTTGCTTGATAAAAACAATAAAAATTGTATGAGAATTATTTTACTCAAAGGTTTGATAACGGAGTTATACATGTTGTTGGCCAGTGCTATTTTCTTTTCTTGTCAACCATTTTGCAATTCGACTATAATTAGTCAATAATATGTATCCAAGTAATAAATTTAATCCAGAAACTACCCACTGAAAATAGTCTACTGAATTTCCATAAGAGAATTCATCAAGCACAGGATTTATTCCGTTACGGGAAACTTTACTCTTAAATGCTAAATAACAATACTGTAAAAATTCAGGTAAATAGTCGATCATTAAAAACCCCCCAATAACTATTAATGCGAATTTCATAATATCTAACCCGCTTAGATTGCCTAATTCAATTCTCGGGCTATCGAATCCCGTATCGAGTTTAAGTATGTCAATAACTTTGTCCGTTTTACGAATCAGGAAAGCGAAGATTAAGACAAGTAAAAATATAACAACACATAGCCCTATTAAAATTAAAGGAGTAATCTCATAGATCATAAAACCGATATTTGATGGGATGTAATAGAACAGGGCCAAAATCAAAGAATAAAGTCCAAAAATCTTAATTATTATTCTGAAAAAATCTCTTTTAGTCATAGTTTCATTTAAAGTTGGCCAACGGTCTCGTATACGTTGTTGTAGTTAGTTTATCTGTTTTTTATCAATTCCAACGCCTTTTGGAGCTCCAAGTCTTTTTCATCTAAGACATTGTCCATTGAATATTCAATCTCATAGTCAGGTAAAACACCTCTTCCAATTGGATGCTTTTTATACATATATCCTAAATGAATATTTGGAGAGATCCTCACCATTATTTTGCTGTTTGGTAATTGAATTACAATGGTATTCCCTCCAGTTGGGCCTTCAAATACTCCGCCTGTTTCTTCTCCAATAAAAGTGGCGTCTGTAGTCTTTTGAATGTCAGCAGCCAAATCGGCAGCACTAGAAAAAGTAATACCATTCATTAGTAAAAAGAGTTTTCCTTTGAAAATATTCTCTTTTGGTTCTTGAAGATTTAAGCTTTTGCTGTACTTGTAATTATTGATCCATAAATCATTTGAGATTTTGCGCATGTACTTGTCATCGTTGTTAAAAAGTAAGTCTTTAGGGTCTCGTTCAATAATGACTTCTTGTAGGGGTCGATAGTCTAAGTGCCTTAGAAAGATATTTTGATAAAGCTTAAAGGGTTTATCATATAAGTAGGACATCAATTCCATTTGTTGATGTTCACTTCCACCTTCATTGTTCCTAAGGTCAATGATTAGATTGGTGACTCCTTTGTCCTTTAGTTCCTGGAAGCTGTTTTTTAAGAATAGGTCGAAATCAGGATCTACCTTTTTGTTATAAAAGGATCGGGATACAGTAAGAATAGCATAGTTTTCTTTCTTGTTTAGTTCGAATCTAGGTGAGGGGGTGTTCTGCCAAACTTTTTCGTCTTTGCTATAAATCTCATTAAGGAGATTTGTTCGTTCGTCAATTGAGATTCCGTTCAGGTCGATTTGATGAATTTTATCATCTCCAGACTTTTGATATTTAATCGTGAATTTCTCACTGCGGTCGATATGCAAATGATAATACAAATCGAAACCATGGAACGTATAATAGAAATATCGTTCTATCAACCGGTTCTTTCTGGTCTCAATAAATCCATCACTCGCTATTCCACGTCTAATCTCATAAAGGATGTCCGTAGTGCTTTTGCCATTGATTGACAGTACCTTTGTCCCGTTGAGGGCTCCTTTTGCCTTGCTACAGTCATTCACGATAAACAGCTCATCTCGGAGAACTTTGACGTAAAAGGGCATAATCTTTTTCTGAAGTATTTCTTCTTGAAGCTCGAATTGCGGAATAGTATATAGATGTCCACAGTTAACTTGCGCATTGACTTTGCTTACCTCACTTAAGAAATCTAAACCAGAAATATTCCCCTGAGAATTATCAATGTGAGCCCTAACCTCACTGAAAATAGAATCCAGCGCTTCCTTATCGGTATACTTATAAAGTCTCGGGTGAACATATTCCAACGCCTTTTTTAGCCAATCAATATCTTCCAGCGCTTCTTGGGCAGTTAGCTTGGTCTGTCCTTGCAAGGTGGAAGAAAGGCAAATTAGACTTAGAAGAATAAGTGTTTTAACTGGTTTCATAAATTAGTTACTTGGTTGACTATGGTCTGATTTCGAACCAACTTTTCGATGTATTAAAAATAATAGAACTACTAATACTAGAGGAATTGAGTTGATCAATGGACTTAGAAGGTCTCTATTACCCTGTAAGTATTCATACCAATGGATGGAGGCAAATAGCATAAAGAAAATAAGAAAGAAATAATTTAGTCTACTCCCCTTGTAATAAATGGCACACCAAATTAATAGTAACCCAATAGGAATAATTGCTGCTCCAAGTTCCATGGTCGTGTGTATCAAATTCTGATGCATTTCTACGTCAGAATCGGGTATATGTTGCAAGCTATCACTGTTAGATACATTCAAATTAGGCTTTACTAGCCCTGCAATTCCACCACTAGTAAATATCAGTCCTAATATTCCGTAAATAGTTGATTTAAGTATTTTAAGTTTCATTTTCAGATGTTTGCCAACGGTTGACTATGGTTTCGTTTTGAAATGGTCCTCAAGGACAGTTTCGCCATAATAAACTATACACCTTGTTGTGGCACGTTTTATTAATTAGAATAGAATTTTTCGAATATATAATTGTAAACTGATGTATATTTTTGTTCTTCATCCAGTAATTCTACTATTCTTGGAAGCATAAAGGCTCCATTTCCTCCATTTAAAAAAACAATTAAGCCATTTTTAGTTTTCGTATGAAAATATCCCATCGCAGCTTCTCCTTTATCATTTCCTCCGTGCTGTATGTTTTTATTCCCATCACCATAATCAAAAACCATCCAGCCTAATCCATATCCATAGGATGGTGGATAAAAGACATTTTTCGTGCTTTCATCTGTGCCAAAAATAGGGTCGTTAGTTAAGTCGGATAACACTTTTTCTCTTTCGGTAACAAGATCGTTACTCAAGCCTTCGTTGTTCATTGAGCTAATTAAGAATTTAGAATAATCTTCAACTGAAATGTGCAATTCATCTGCAGGATTCCAGTACCCAATATTTAAATCATATGGTTTCATATACTTTCCTTCATTATCTACAGGTATTGGGCGTTTGTTCTCAAACCAAGATTCAATAACGATTGATGAATTGCTCATTTTCAACGGCTTGAAAATATTTTCATTAACCAAGTGAGGAAATGTTGAAGACATTTTTTCTTCTAGAAATCTGGCTAAGATGTAAAACCCGATGCCAGAATATCCAAATGTTGTTCTTGGTTCGTTTTCAAATGCTAATTTACCATCTTCGTATTCATATGGCCAATTTTTGAACCCCGTTCGGTGTGTTAGGATGATTCTTGGCGTTAATAATTTGTGTCTTTGGTCATTTACAATGTCTGCATATACATAGTAATCTGATATTGGTTCATCCAAACTCACTTCTCCTTTGGCCGCTAATCGCAGAAATAATTCTGACGTAACTGCTTTCGTAACCGAAGCTACGTTGAACATTGTACTATCTGTAACAGGTGTATTTGGTCCTTGTTCTCCATAATATTCAGTTTTAACAAGAACTCCATTTTCAATGTATCCAATTCCAGCTCCTGTTATTTTGAATTCTTCCATTAGCTCAATCACTTTTGGATTTAATTTTTCATCCAAATTTGTAGATTCGTCTTTTTTAAATGTAGTTGTGCTTTTTTCATCACAAGAATTAAATAAGAAGAACGCTAATAGCAGAAACAATGTGCTCTTTTTTAGTTCAGATTTATTCATAGAATTCAACATTTTGTTTTTAGGTTTCTCAAATGTACTACAACGTTTTGTGAATGATTTCGCGGCGTGTTTCAGCACCTAATTTAGCAAATACAAATTGAATAGAAAATCCACGAGATACGAGCGAAGCGAACTTGCGCCAACAATTTTCGAAAGTAGGCTAATACTAGTAATGAATTTTACATGCCATTATCCAACAATTTTATTCGATTCTTTTTTATCTCAAATCTAAAAGAACCGAATCCTTTACTTGAATAAAAATAAGATGATCATTATGATATAATTCTATTGTATCACCCTTAACCTCGGTCCGAACAAAATTCGATTCAATAAAGGTTTTTTCGGTCGAGTCTAAATAAATTGTAACTGAAACGTATAAAAAACAACTCACTATTATAAGACTATTTGTAACGATTATTCCTCTTAAGTTATTCGTTTTTGCTTTAAAAAAGAAAATTCCAATACTTGCCAAAGTCCAAATAAGCCCAATAACTAAAGTCAAAAATAAAATGAGATGATGAAATCCAGGGGCGTGAATATATGGGTTTCCAATAATTGCATAAACAATTCCTGCGATTCCGAACCCTATTCCGTAGAACATCAATGCTTTTAAAATTCCTTTTTTCATTTTATCCGCTGAAAGTTTCTGTTGTTAAATTGAGGCAAACAATTGCTGAAATAATATGAACTACGAGAATTAAAAAAGTCCATTTAGATTTTTTACTGATTACAATTCCATAAATTGGAACTTGGATAGCTGCAAGAATGATAGCTAAAATTCCTATTTGATTATTCAATACACTTATTATCATGGAATAGGGATAAATTATTTTAGCTGGCCAAAAAAAATCCATGCCCGCCACCCATGGAAAGTACTACAAATACTAGAATGAGAAAGGTTATTAATGCTATAATGTTTGTTTTTCTCAAATGTGTGGTGACAGTTAGTGTATAGTTGGTTTCGAACGGACCAAAGATAACCAAAAGGAGGGAAGCCTCGGGATTGCGCCAGAGATATTGGAAAGGCGCTCAAACGACCAAACAATTAATATTATACAACATGATACTGTTTTAATTTATGTCATTAAAAAAATTAGATCTGCGATCAATAGTATCTGAAGTATAAAAACTATTGTGCCTATTTTCCTTTTATAACGAAAAGCTACAAAAATCAAAACAATAGTAAGCAAGGGAAGAACGAGTCCGGATGCAATCCTTAAAGAATAGAAGGATTTGTCTTGAGATGAAAGCAATCGATACCAGTTTACTTCTTTAAATATTGGAGACACTGAGTATTCAATTTTTTTATTTACAAGTTCTAATTCCGCAAAACCTTCTGTTACTAAAAATTGATGCTCATTCGTGACCACTTTGTATGAATAATGGTAGTTTCTTGCAGCATTGTACGATTGCTGACGCTCCTGGTGCACATCGATGATTTCATCGTTTATTATTCTTCCTGGCGACACAAAATCAACCAAAATTACAAGCGCGGCCAATGTAAATATTGCATATAATACTAGACGTAACTTATGTTGATGTTTGTCCATTTTTTAATTTTGATTTCTTGCCCATTGGTCTTTTTTAGGTTGGTGTGAACATGTTGATGAATGGTTAGTTGCGTGTTTCAGCAACCAATTTAACAAATACAAACCAAATATAACCTCTATGGCTATCGCGATACTAGGATTTTAGTATGAAGACCAGAAGCAAGCTATAAATTATACTCGCTGTTGAGTGTTGCGCCTTATATTATTGAATGGTTAGTTCTAAGTCTCCAGAAACTGAACTTAGATGACAACAGTCAGTTTCGACAACATAGTCACTACTAATAACCTCTTGGTTATTTAGGAACCCTTTAAATTGAATTTGTTTTTCTTGGTTCAATCCAAAAACCCCGTCCGATACCAATGGATAAATACCACGCTCTTGGGCTTCGGTAAGTTCAGAAGGAGTAAGGGGTATAGTTATGTCTTCTCCATTTTCTAGATTTACAACTTGAAAGGAGTCTAAGGCAAAAGGGTCTTGATTTTGATCTATAATAGTTACTACAATTGTTATAAATTCTAGCGTGCAGAATACATCATCGCATTCTGAATTGGAATCATCATCACTTCCGCATGATACCGGGATTATGGCGAATAGCAATATAGCCATCGCACCTGAAACTAATTTTAAAGTTTTGGTCAAAGCTTTTTCTTATTAGATATCACGAAAGTAGATAGGTTGCGTTAAAATCACACTCAATGGTTTTGTAGATGATTGGTTGCGTAGTTTGGTTCTCAACGTTATATGTATATACCGACCTGAAAATCTGTGAGACGTGAACGAAGCGAATGGATCGACCAATTTTCAGAAGTAGGTGAGACAAGCCATTACGTATAGCTATTGTCAGCTAACGCTTCTATTGCGTTAATTCGTAATATTTAAATCGACCGTTCTTTTTATTTTCTTTTTTAAACCCTCTAGCATCCTTGTGGTCAGGAATTTTAAAAACGCTGTCTTCGATTTCCTTATTTTCGATTTTAACCAATCTGTATTCTTCGTACCAGTCGGCATTTTTAACTTTTAGTTTATAATAATATAGGATGGCGTTATTTAAAATAGATGCTATTTCTTTTGGTTGAATTTGTTCTCCCATATTCCTTATTATATTCCGATTGTCAGTCAGTTTAAAGGCCTCAGATTCTGAATAAACATAAGTTTCATTTCCGTATTGTCTTTCCACGAAAAGTTTTTTTAATTGATATTCGGCATTATTAAAGTTAAGAGTTGTATCAGACTTTGATAAAGAAACTATGTTTCCAAAATGAGAGTTTTCTCGATTATATAATTTTCCAAAATTCAAATTATCCTCATTCATTGAGAGATTTTTTGATTTACTCAAGTTGTCCTTATAGATTACATAAATTTTTCTCAGAGAATCAATAAAAAGTATTTTTTCGTACTCTTTTTTGTTAGTCAATTTTATATAGTTTTTGTTTTTGTAAGTTACTGTGAGAGTGTCATAAAAATTTCTTGATTTGGAGTAGTTTTTAGAGTTCATTTTCATATCGTGATGATAAATCAATTCACCCTCAAATACTTTTTCAGTAGATGGCACATTAATCAATAAAAGACAAAATAGCAATGTCAATATTCTCATTTCTCAAAGGCTTGGTAGCGTTTGCTTATATGGTTAGTTACGCTTAACAACTAAGATAGCAAAAGGGGACGAGTCTGAGGAAAATTCGGAGAATTTTTCGATTAGTATTTAGAAATTCACGTAATTAATTATACCTGTTGTTGGAAACTGTTTTTTTTCTTATATAAATCAAAGAGTTTTACAGCTAGTAATAATTGTAAAGGAATCAGGATAACGAAAATTATCTTAAACCATAATTCGAATTCTTTCAATGGATTAAGTACTGCATATAAATCAATAGACATTGCGATTAAAAAGAAAATTCCAATAATAATCCATCTCGAATTTCTACAAATTACGAGTGAAATAAAAGGTCCAATTAACCCAGATATAAAAGTGGAAGATAGCATACCTATTTTTTGAATATTCTCAACTGGTAGGTTTTGAGGTCCCCACTTCACTCCAGCTAGAGACCAAATCTTTGTAAGGGCAAACTGAACAACAAAAACAGAAATAAGTCCGATAATAAATCCGATTATATATCTTATTGTTTTTTTCATTCTTAAATTGTTTACAACGTGTTTGTATATGGTTTGCTTCGCCAATTCGCTTCACTCGTGTGTTGCGATGGCTAGCACTAAATTAGTAAATAGAAAACGAACCAGACGGAAATCCGTGGGATTTTCCGAGTGTTACAGAGAAACTCTCGCAATTAACTATACACGTTGTTGTAAAACGTTTTATAAATTTTTCAATTCATAAAATCATTTGTTCAGTTGTTTTTTTGAAAGCCTTTCTATCTCTTCTTTCGGGTACTCATAGCTTGGATCCATTTTAAGTGCTTTTTTATGCCATTCTATAGCCATATTAATACTATCCATTTCTTTATAGGCATCAGCAGCACTGGAAACCCACCCAGGGTAATCAGGGTCTGTTTCTACAAGAAATAAGAATACATCTAATGCTTCTTTTGGGTGATTTCTATCAATCAACCAATAACCTAAATTATCTAAATAATTTGCTCTGAAATAATAGTCTTGAGGATTTTTTTGTTCTTCGGTTCGATATATCTCTTTTACTTTTTCTATTCCATTAGTCAAAATATAGTCTTTTAGTTTATAGTGAATAGGTCCCTTTAAATGAATACTGTCATTAAAAATTGAATTTTTTAGAATTCTAGCACAATTATTCAAAGTCCAAAATTCGTCAGCATTCACCATCATTACTACTGCCAATTTTTCTTCCGGTATAAAAGCAAAAAATGAATTGTAACCAGTGTCCTGTCCGCTGTGATGATAAATAGGAGAATCATTTAATGTTCCCGAGAACCAACTTAAACCAACCTTGCTTTCCCCATCATATGTGTAAGTACTTGTTAATAGGTCATAGGATTTTTTACTAAAAATGTGTTTGCCGTTAATTGTTCCTTTATTGAGATATACTTGAGCCCAAAGCAACATATCTTCAACATTAGAGTGGAGTGTTGAGCTTCCAGCATGTCTTCTATTGTAAGGGTAAATTTTACTAACAACCATTTGAAGGCTATCACCCAAGACATGAGGTTGTGTAGCTAACTCTTTGGGAACTTCAGGTTTGAAGAAGGTACTGTTTTTCATACCAATTGGCTCAAAGATGTTCTTTTTCATATAGTCTTCAAAAGTCATCCCAGAAGCCTTTGCGATCACATCACATAGTATATCAAATGCGGGGTTGCTGTAGTTGAATTTTTCACCAGGCGTAAAATCGAGTTTAAAGTTCTTTTGACTCCTAGCATAGCGTTCTATTGCGCCATCATCATATTGCGGCTTATCCCATTCGTAGTCATCAATGTTAGGAATTCCAGAAGTATGTGTAAGCATGTGCTTAATTGTAATGTCTTTATAGCGGTTATCTGCCATTGTATAATAAGGGAGATAATGAACAAGCTTTTCATTCAAATCAATTTTTCCTTGTTCTATTAATTGAACAATTGCAGTTGCAACAAAAGGTTTTGAAACAGATGCCATATGAAATAATGACCGTGAAGTTAGTGGTGCTTTAGTATCTAAACTTTTAACACCATGTGCATCAGAATATATAATTGTGTCGTTTTTAATGAGACCAAATGCAATTCCCGGAGCATCAAAATATCCTTTCTGCTTGAGTAATGCATTCTTAATTTCAAGAGATTTAGGCGAGAGTGTTTGTTTTTCTTCTTGTTTACAGCTAACCAATAAACATAAGATCGTTGAGAAATATAATAATTTTTTCATTTTTTGAATTTAATATTTGTCACAAATGGACTGGTTGGTCAAAGTGTGAGAATGATTATTTTGATTGATTTTTTTCAAGCTTATTAATAATGTATTGAACACCTTGTATCCAATTGTCTTCAACAAGAGTTACTGCAGATGTAATGTCATTAGAAACTAAAAGGCTAATGATCTTTTCGTGCATCGTTATAGATGTCATTTTTTGATCTTCATTCCAAAAGGCATAATCATACAAACTAATTCTTACTCTTAAGTTTTCAATTATTTTAATAGCCGATTCGTTCGTATAATTTTCAATAAGCTTTTGATGAAATTGCCTATCACAATCCAACATTTTTATGGCACTTTCAGCCTTTACAAAGGCTGAATTGATGACTCTCAGTTCTTTTAATTGTTGATTATTGTAATGTGATTTTTTTACAGCATTGCCTTCTAGAACAGCCATCAGGTCATAAATCTCTTTAGCTTCTTTTATAGACAGCTCAATAACAAAAAAACCTCTATTGGCGATGTAAGTAATAATCCCAGTTTCAGATAGTTGGGTTAAGGCTTCACGAATTGGTGTCACACTTAACTCTAGTTCTTTAGCTATTGTAGGAAGTGAAATACGTTCACCTGGTTTTATACTACCTGTCAGGATATACTCTAAGAGGATTTTTTTGACCTCATCTTTAAAAATTATTTTCTTCATCATAATTGCAAATATAATATATCGTATACGATTTTCATCATATTTTGATTAAAAATATTATAAATGAAAAAAGTTTTGATTTATTTATGACAAGTAGAAATATGAATATTCTTGAAAATGTTTTACAACGGTCTGTGTATGGTTGGTTGCGCTTAGCAACTAAGGTAGCAAATAGGAGCGAACCCATTGTTCAGCAGCGAGGATTTTCTGAAGGGAAATCAGAAGCAAAGAATTATACACGATGTTGTACTTAGTGATTTTTTAATTTCAGTTCAATTTTGTTATTTCCGAGAACAAAATCGTCCGTGATTACTTTCTCGCCTTTATAATTCATTTTTTCGTGAACGAATTCAGTCAAAATCAACTTATCATTTTCAAATTTCCAATTAAATTGTTTCAACTCGTTATTCTCAGGATTGGTTAATGTTATGACATCTAAATTTTTGTGAGGATGGCTTGTTCCAAAATAATTCCTCACGTTATATTTATTAAATCCTTTAAAGTTTATCAAGTCTCCATTTTTCTCAAAAATGACTGTTTTGTTGTCTTTCGTGTTCTCATATTTTCCAGAAATAAGCTTTTCATTAAAGTAATCTGTTATACTTGAACTTATTTTATGAACTCTATCTTGGTTTTCAAGTAGATTCTCTAAGTCATTTCTTTTGTTGAAAACATAATTTATTGAATCAATATTTTCTTGATTAGGAAATTGTTTTAATAGTAATTCATCGCTTTCTCTTAATAGGGCATATTTGCCTCCAAAAGAATCAAACACAGCTAAGGTGTCAGACTCATAATTCAGTTTGTAATTTAATTCTATGATAGAACCATAACTTGTTAATGAATCATTTTTTATTTCCAACAAAATAGCAAACCAAGTTGGTGGTTGAATTCTGTATTTAGCTATTTGTTTATCGGTAAGTATTTTATCAAAATAGTTATTCAGTCCCCAAACACCATTTAATTCAGTCCTATTCAATTGAGGTTTTTCCAATTCAGTATTTTCTTTTTTTTGACTCGAATTACAGCTCAAAAAAAGACAAATCATTGGTATGTAAATGGCGTTTCTCATCATTAAGTACAACGTGTTTGTGTGTGATTAGTTGCGTTTGGAACTAAGTTATGTAAAAGGAGAGAAACCATTGTTCAGAAGCTAGGAAATTCCGAGTAGAAATTTCAGAGCAATGAACTATATACGTTGTTATCTGCTGGCGACATCGGTTATTTCAAGTCCCAGAATCTAATTTCACCTTTTAAATCAACTGAAACCAATTGTTTTTGATTTTTTGAAATATCGATATCACTTATTGTAGCATTATGCAGATACCATTCGTCAATAAGTGTTCCATCTATTTTATTCCATACTCTAATTGATTGATCTAAGCTAGAAGTATAAATCTTATCCATTGTAAAGCGTGCAGCCGTAAGTTTTAATTGGTAAGGATCATGTACAGTATCTCCATTGGAATATTTATATATATAATATGGATGTTTGTTTTTAAATTCTAGAGAGTCAGCTTTCGAATTGAACATTCTAAATTCATTAAAATTCAAAAGTAAAAAATCTCCATTATCGTTTATATCAACAAGCTTTCCGCTTATTTTATATTCCTTTTCTATTCTTTTATCAGTTGGGTTCCACTTTATATATTTTCCTTGAGTTTGATAATAAAATGCTCCTAACTTATCTACATATCGTATAAAACTATTTGGTAATTCTTTCTTAAAATCTAGTTTTTTGTAATCATTATTTAAATCCCAAATATGATTATTTCCTTTTGTGTCAAAACCAATTAAGTAGTTATCATCCTTTGATAGAAATATTGAATTTAACCAAGTATCTTTTTTTATTTGGAGGTTTTTTTTAATTTCCCCAGTATGAACGTCAATAAATAAAATACCTGATTTTAATGTACTAGCTATTACTAAATTTTGTTTATCAGAATATTGAAGACTATAAACTTCATCTTTAAGTTGAATAAGTAACTCTTCCTTGTCCTGTTCTTTAATTCTTTTTGAAATTCGTCCAGAGTAAGTAGAAACGAAAACGGTATCTTTTATAGAACTAAATGCAACATCTGTATATGACAATGGATTGATAGCTACTAGTTGCTGAATATTTTTATTATTTTTTTCGCAGCCGAGCATGATAAATAGAACCAAAATTGAAAGTAATTTTCTGCTATTCTTCATCTGTCTTAAATTTTAACGTTTTATTGTTTTTTGTTAAATCAAGATAAATATCTTCGTCACCCGCTGACAAGCTAATTTTATTACCATTTCGGCCCCAGACTTGAATTGCCGCTCCTCCGTGTGGGTCAGCCATAAACAATGCATTTTGTTGAGTTTTTGAATCGAGAGTTAAAAAAATATTACCATAACCATTATCAGTAACATATCCACCTCGTTCTTGTCCTTCAGAATCATATAACATAATTCCAGAAATAGAACCATAATCTCCACGAGATATTCTGTAGCCATGAATTGTAGGATCAGGTAAAGGAGAACCAATTATTACTCTTTCAACTCCAGAAGAGTCTACTACTACGATTCCTCGTACTTTAATGATGTCATTTGTGAAGTCTGGTTTTATTTTATTACTCTTGTAGTAAGCTAAACATAATCCTATTGTAACAAATAGATTTATTGCTAGCAACAATTTATAGAATTTTGTATCCATGAAACATTTGTTTTATGGAAGGACGATAATTTAAATTGAATGTGACAATATTTTTGTTTTCCGGCTTGTGGGTAACGGTATTGTATATGATTTGTGGCTGTCTAGCGGCTGAGATTCGCAATGCCAAAAATTTGCGGAGCAAATGTTGGCAGCAGCGCGCTGCGCCATGTGAGAATCGGAAGCACGGCAAAGCCACTTGTTTGGTTTTTTCCGAAAGACTAATTTACAATTTATAGGGGAGACTTTATTTTGGCTCAATTTGAGACATAAATTATATACATTGTTAGCCACTGACTTTTTGTTCAGTCAGACGATCTGTCAACTTATATACAGCTCCACGCCCCATTTTTCCATTGCCCTTATCAAAGTAGTAAATTAATAGGTTCTCAGACATTTTGAACTTTCCGTTTCTTTTGATTTTTTTGCCAGATCTGATTTCAATAAAGTCGAAGTACTTCCCACTTTCCACTAAAATTCCATTTTCAATTATAGTTGGTTCTATTTCCGTAAATGATCTCCAGTCCTTTTTATTTAGATAATTGTACTGTCTATAGGTATATGTAGAATCATTGTGGATTGTATAAGTAGCTACATAATAATTAGAAATTCCACCATCGCATACCTCGTTTTTTATAAGGAACGATTTCTCCTGGGCAACCCCAGAAGAACAGAATATTAAAAAAAGAAGGCAAAAAACTAATTTCATTGTTTGTGGCTTGTGGCTAACGGTTTTGTGTATGGTTAGTTGCGTGTTTCAGCAACTAATTTAGCAAACATTCACGAGCCAGAGGAATTTCCAAAGGAAATTCCGAGTAGACTTGAACCAAGCAATGAATTAT
>Ga0316205_10002223_pt1 | contig 20811 bp, 21 predicted proteins | sample 3monthpyrite_MG_FD_204941 | JGI IMG/M metagenome (GOLD analysis project Ga0316205, IMG submission 204941) | Microbial mat bacterial communities from mineral coupon in-situ incubated in ocean water Damariscotta River, Maine, United States -... | ecosystem: Environmental > Aquatic > Marine >... | reverse complement strand
AGATTCAACCCGTTAAACTGGGCTGCATTCACCACCGAGCCAACCTGATTGCGCAATTCCGCAATATCTGTTTGCAGTTTTGCCTGATCGGCGGAAGGATCTTGCGCCGCTACGATTTTGGCTTTGATCTGGCCAAGCAGGCCGGTGATCGATTCAGAGGCTGTCCGCGCAACCGCAACAGATGCCGAGCCGGTAGCCAGCGCATCAGAGATGCCCTTGAAGCCGTCCACATCTGATTGCATGGTCTGCGAAATCGCCCAGATAGACGCGTTGTCACGCGCGGTATCAACCTTCCGGCCAGTTGATATCTGGCTTTGATTGGTGGCCAGATTTTTGTTGATGCTTTGCAGGGTTTGCAGCGCAACCATAGCGCTGGAGTTTGTAAGAATGCTAGACATATGCATTTCCTTCGGCGATGTAGCGCGTTCGGCGCTACTGTTTCAATAAAGGCGTGTTTCACGCCCACAATCCGCCGTTCTGACGAGAGGTGGGGAAGCCCCCACCGGCAACCCGTTCAAGATTGCCTCCCCAGTTTCGCTTGCAACACATAATGAAATCTTAATAGCAACCAATTGTATTCAAACAATTATCCATAAATACAAGGGCAATATTTATCAAATCTTGTGGCTTTTTCCTGCTGCGGCTTGCGCAACAACCAGGCGCTCTCCCTGTCGCGAATAGGTCTCTACCCGGGACAGGTTTTCCTCCATGTTTTCAATCTCTTTTCGAGCGTCTTTCATGCCTTCGATTGCAGCTTTCAAAAGCGCCCCGTTGCGCGATGCCATCGCTTTTACGTCTGGCAGTTTTCTCTCAAGTATACGCTGGGAAACCGGCCCGCCTTTGACAAGCGCTTCCAAAAGCCGGTCACGTCTTTCAGAAATTTGGGCCAAATCATCCAGCGGCCCGTTTAGCAAAATCTTCCGTTCCGCCTCCATCGCCGCCAAGAGTTGCCGCAGCTTTCCGCGTGCCAAAACAGTATCAATCATTGCCAAACTCCCGTTGCCAAAGGCTTTTGAATATCGCTTCACTCAGGCCAATTCCGCCCTGCTCCGTCATCAATGTCGCCTGCTCGTTGACCAGCATCGACGAAAACGCATCTTCGCCCGCGCCGCCACCAAATTCGCTGCGCGCCTGCCCTAGCCCGCTGGCTTTTAACATTTCCGCCAAAAAGGATGCCTCAAAGGCTTTGGCAACAGAACGCAGCTCTTGCTCTCGGCCCGGCTGCGCTGCGGAAGCGGCTGGCAAGGCCGGGGTTGGTGCTGATAATTCCATAAAATTATACCTATTTAGGAGTAGTTCCCTTCCTTCATGCCTGACGACGGTAAATAAATAGTAACCCCTGTCCACCATTCTCGTGACAACCGTAGAACATGGGGTTCAAGATGGACATTGATCAAAGCGTCGGGCGGCTTGCCCCAATCCTATCCAATGATAGCGCGGCAAATCTGCCGGAAAGTGCCGCGCCGCAACAGCCTGCGCTTCCGAAAAATGCGTTTGTTCTGCTGATGGATAACCCGCCCACACCGGAGGCGGCACCACAGGCCCCGGTCTTGCCGCTCCAGCGCGCACCGGTAGAGGCCCTTATCGAGCCCGCGCAAGCCAAAGAGCCTGAATCCGGCCAGGAAGAAGCGCCACTACCGGAAGCCGCACCAACGCCACTTGTGCAGGCCAGCTTGGCACCGGTCACCGGTGCGCCCGTAATAATAGCCGAATACGCCCCTTCACCAACCAGCAAAGCCCCCGCCGCACCGCTGCCGCAACAGCCATTGCAACCAATGGCAGCTGCACCTGTGCGTGCGTTTGGCTCCGCCGCGGCTCCGGTTTCACCAGATCCGGCGCCGCTTCCTGCGCCTTTGCGCGCGTCTGTTTTAGCGCTGGCAAAATCAGAGCCACCCGCGGCCCCACCGCCCGAAATAAAAACATCCGATGTGGCGGTTCCGGCATTGCCAGCGCCGGGCATTGCGCCTGCAGCAAAAGCCGAAATTCCTGCTTCGATCCCTCCCGCTCCCACCCTGAGCCAAACCCCGGTTCCGGTTTTGGCCGCCGCGCCGCCATCACCCACATTTGTTGTGCCGGCACTAGCGGCACAATCGGCCTCACAGCCGCAAATCCAGCAAATCGACACAGAACCCGACTTCACCCTAGACATCAAGATAGAACGTCAGTCTCTTGAAATAGCGTCAAAATTTAATATGCCTTATCGTGCCCCTCCGCCGATTGGGGCGCAAATATCAAGCCAGATTCAACTGCAAATCGGCAAGGCTGAAAAGCAAACCATTGAACTGCGGCTGGACCCGCCAGAGCTCGGCCGCGTCACGGTTCAGCTCACCACGCAAGATCAAGTTGTCACCGCGCAAATCACCGCCGACCGTGCCGATACTGTCGAGCTGATGCGCCGCCACGCGGAGCTTTTAAACGCAACATTGGAAAAGGCCGGATTTTCACAGGCCAACCTTTCGTTTCAACAAGGCTCACCGCAAGATAACCAAAGCACAGCTGACGAATTCGATGGGCCGCCTGTCTATGCCGAATCACCAGAGCCAACGCTGCTTTCAACCCTGCTCGTCGGCCAAAACGGCCGCCTCGATATTCGCCTATAATCAAAGGATAAAAAATGGAAAATGTTTCGACGCTTTCGCAAGCCGCTTCCGGGTTCGCCCGCTCAACCAATACGGAAATTTCCGCGTCAGCCCCATCAGATACATCTGGCGATTTTGAAACCTTTCTCTCTTTGCTAACCGCCCAATTGCGCAATCAAGACCCGCTCAAGCCGGTTGAATCGACCGAATTTGTAGCGCAGCTCGCCAGTTTTTCTGCTGTTGAGCAGCAGGTAAGCTCAAATACCAAGCTTGAGAACATCCTTGAAGCGCTGGCCAGCGGCGCCACAGGCGGGTTGTCGCAATGGATCGGGCAAGAAGTCCGCAACCCAGGCAGCGTCCCCTATGAAAACGCGCCGCTCGACGTTTCTTATCTCAACAGCACCGATGCGGATCGTATGGAACTCGTCGTGTTTGACGAAAACGACACAATTGTCGCCCGTCAGGAGCTGGATAAAAACGCCAGCGCAGCGCAGTGGTCTGGTATTCTGGCAGATGGCACACGCGCCACGGCAGGGGCCAGCTACCGCTTCGAGGCTAACAGTTACAGTGAAGGTGACATCATCGCGTCAAACCCCGGGCTGGTATTTTCGACCGTTCAGGAAGTCCGCAAGCTTGATGGGCAACCGGTGCTCTATTTTGCTGATGGCACCCAAATGTTTGCTGCTGATGTGGAAGCGATCCGCACGCCAAACCTCTGATATCATCAAGCCAGAATGCCCGGCGTTGCCCGGGCATTGTTGTGCCTACTCACCCGTGTTTGCCAGCATTTCTTCCAAAAAAATCCGGTTTTCTTCATTTGTTGCCAACAAAGCACGCGCTGCTTTCAGGCTCGGCGCTTCATCTTGTATTTCTCCCACCAGCGTTTCGTCATCTCCGAAAGTCGGCAGAGCGCCCGCGCTGGTTGCCGCCTCAATATACCGCCAGTTCTCAATGCGCGACGCGACGTCGGCAATAGAAATTGCCTTGGCATGGCCCTCTTCGAGCATGCGGGCGACCGCCTCAAAATCTTCGAGCTGCAGATTGGCCTCGAGCCGAATTTTATAGGCTTCAAGGCTTTCATCATCTGCCAAAAGCGCGATGGCCGCTTCGGGCTCAAAGAGCTGAATATAGGCCCCTGCAACAAGGCGGCTGGATTTCGCATTTGGACGAGACAGATTCGGGGATAAAACATCAAGCGCTGATTCAGGCAGCCCCAAGCCCGCCATTTCTTCGGCAATTTTTATCCGCGCCTTGTCTCCGGCCGGCCCTTGATCCAGCAATGCGGCAAATTGCAAAACCATTTGCGCATACGCATAGTCGCCGGTTTCTTCAGCCGTGCTGTTTTCAAACACCTCTGCCGCGATTTCTCTAAGGTCGGGCGCCAAGTGCGGGCGCTCCCCGATATTCTCGGCAACCTGTGCCAGCGCGATATCTGCGCCCTCCACTTTGGCACGCACCCGAATTTCCCCAAGCCGTAGCGGGTCCGCGTAAGAGGTTTCCCGGTTGAAAAACGCCGCTGATTCGAGATCCAGCAGCAGGGATGCGGGCGGCGCCTGCCCGGCGCGCAAAAGCGACTGCGCCAAAGCAATCATCGCCTCCGGCGCCAAGGCATCGCGCGAGGTTGCCAGCTTTTGATAAATCTCGTTTGCTGCGTCTTGATCGGCTTGCGCCTCAAGCACACGCGCCTCGGCCAGCCGCTGTGCCGGGGTCACTGCGCCATCTGCGCGCCGCACGATCTCAAGCACAACATGGCCGGCATCCGCCTGCCCCCGCGCAATAAAAGCGCTGGCCAGAGGCGGGCCGATCAGGGTTCTTACCGCGATCGGGTAAGATGAAAAAGCTTCCGCAATAGCCAATGGCTCCAACACTTGATTGGTGCCGTTTCCTGCCGCCAAATACCACATTTCATGCGCGCCACCACAGCCCGCGCCCTTAAGCACCGGCCCGTTTACCATCGCGTTATTTCCGTCCAGTATTGCCGCCATGTCGCGGTAAATGTTTGCGGTTTCGACATCAATTTCCGATTCGGATAGGGTGAGCCGCGCTTCGGCACCAAGCCCGTATAGCAGATAGAGCTGGACAATTTCTTTGGCCACCTGAGGGTCCGCTATATCAAATTCACCCAGCAAATTGGAGCGCAATTCGGCCAATGCAATTGAAAACTGTGCGTCGTCGCGCCAGCCAGCCATCGAAAACGCGCTGTCATCCAGGCATTGCGGCTTCGCAAACTGATTCACAATCTCGGCAAGCGCGTCTTCTGTGCCGTTTTCATAGGCCGTGCGCGCGCTCAACTGTTGCGCGAGAACCGGGTCAATTTCCACTTGCTCCGGCTCTGGATCTGGCGCGGGAACAGGCTCTACTTCTGTTGCAGGGCTCTCGGCCGCCGACACGGGTTCAATCACAAAATCGATCAGGCCTTGGTCAGCGGCGCGGGCGAGCTGCGCCAAAAGCTGATCTTGCGCCTCGTTGATCCGCGCCAGCAATATCGGGTCTTCCTCAACCGTTACCCCGACATTCAGGTCATCCACTACGGCGCCGGCCATGTTTTCCAGTTCTGTCACCACGTCGGGCTCGGACGGGGCGGGAAGCTGGGCGATTATTGGTTCGGGCGTCGAGGTGGGAGCCGGAGAAGCGGGCGCGATACGGGGCTGCAAGGGAGCCTCTGTCATTACCTGTGCGAAAAACCGATCCGGAACGTTGGGTGGTTGCACAAAGGGCAGGCCATCCGGGCGCCACACTTGCGCGGCATCAGCTTGCGTAATAGGCTCTAGCTTCGGCCCGTCAAACACATCTACGACAATATAATTTTGATTATATCCAAATGCTTGCACCTCACATTTACACTGAAGCTTTAATTCTAGACTGGAACCACTCTCATCTGTCTGGCTTTGAATATCTGCAATATGCGTTGCTGATATTCGATCAAAAACCTGTGCGGTCAAAAAGCTGAGATTTTGCCCCGGAAAGGACAGGACCGCTTGCCCCGGGCTTTCTTCAAGTTGCCACGGCGTTTCCGGATCGACGCTCAGCACCAGGCGCGAAAACCCCTCATGGGCGCCGGACCGCACAGAAACAGCCTGTTGCGCAGCCAAAGGCAGCGCAGCGAGCAGCAGACCAACGATTAGAAACTGCCTCATGCCGCTGCTTTTGCCTCCTTCAATGCTGCTTCAAGATCGTTAAAAGAGGGCCGCTTTTTGCCCGGTGTATTTTGTCGCCCAACTTCGACACAAATATTTGGGGCGTGATTATAAAGGTTTGCGACCAAAACCTCGCGAATAAGATTATAAAAATGATTGTCCTCTTCCACCACTGATTCGACCTTTCCAGCAAAAGGCGCCACCAGCCCATAGGCCAGAAAAACACCCAGAAACGTGCCAACCAGCGCGCCGCCGATCATTGCACCCAATACCGCGGGCGGTTTGTCAATCGACCCCATGGTTTTAATCACCCCGAGAACAGCTGCAACAATGCCAAGCGCAGGCAGGCCGTCGGCCATAACCTGAAGCGCATGTGCCGGTAGCTTTGCGTGGTGCAAATGCTCTTCCATCCGTTTTTCAAGCACTTCTTCCACTTGATGCGGGTCGTCATAGTTCATCGAGGCCGAGCGCAGCGTGTCGGCGATCAGTGCCACAGCGGTTTTATCAGCCTGTATTTTTGGATACGCGGCAAAAACGGCGCTGTTTTCCGGATCTTCGATATGTGTTTCGAGCTCGACAGGGCTATCGCGACTAATGCGGATAAGGGTGAAGAGAAGGCATAAAAGGTCTTGATAATCCTGTTGTTTCCATTTGGCTCCCTTAAATACTTTGCCCATGTCCTTCATCGTATGGGTCACTGTTGAAAAATTGTTGGCGATTAAAAATGCACCAACCGCCGCGCCAAGAATGGCCATCAATTCATAAGGTGCCGCATACAAAATAATCGCCATATCACCGCCACCAAGCAGGTAGCTGCCAAACACCATCGCAAAAATTACAACAATTCCTATCACGCCAAACATAACTAGCCCCTCGTTTTTCCTGCGCGATTCTATGCGCCGTGTGCCAATTCTGACGATAGCGGCAATTGGGTTAAAAAAATCTCAAGCCCGTGCGCTATTCCTGCGGGGCGTTGGCATTACGACCGGCCATGACCACCGCGATTGAGTAAGCCAGTTCGGCAGGCAGGCTGGCCATAATGGCGGCTGAGGCTTCTGGCCTCATTCGGGCAAAGAAACCCGCCGAAAACTGGATATCCATAGTTTCGAAAATCTCCGCAGCCTCTGCGGGCTTCATGCGCTGATATACTTCGGTCAGGCGCGCTACGTCCTCTTCGGTTGCATTATCGGCCAAAGACAGGGTTGCCGCGAGCTTGGCTTCCGCTTCGCTTAAGGCCGTCATCTGGGCACGGATTCGTTGTTCAGCCACCGCCAAGGTCTGGCTGCGGCGGCTGATATAGGCTTCGCGCTCGGTCAGTTGCGCCTCGCGCGCTTGTATCGCCGCCAATAATGCCGGAATGTCGGGCAACGGCTCTGCCATTGCCATTTCGGAACCGGCAATTGGCGCGGGGGCCACGTTGTCAGAGATCTCCTGAGCAAGTGCCGGGGCAATATCAGCGATGCGCAGCACGCCAGACGCCAGAAAAAGCGCAACAATCACGGTGATCGTGCCGCTTTTACGCGGTTTTTCAGGTCGCCCGGGGCTCACCTTTTCACCGCCGTCATCACCTGTTGCAGCGCATTCAATAGCTCGGCCCGGGCGCCGGAATCTGATTCTTCCTCTATGGCATCCAACAACGGGTCTTCAACATTTGCCAGCGCATCCGGCTCGTCTCTGCGGTCCAGCTTCACCGGTTTTGGCGGTTGTCCGCGCTCGTGCACGGTCGAGAGCAGAAGCTCCAGCCGCCCGGCCGCAATTTCGGCACGGCCGGTTACCTCCATCAGGTCTTTCATGCTGCTGCCCGAAGCCTGCGTGGCTGCTTTCACCGAGGTTCGCATTTCATCCACTTGATCAGAAAGCGCCGAAATAGCGCCGCCAAGACCGGTATCCAACCGCGATAAAGACTTGATCCTTCGCGCCAATACCAAACAATAAAGCGCAGCGCCAAGCGCACCGGCAATCAGCAATACATCTGCAATCAGGTCCATTCTGGCCCCTCCTTATCCTAACACAAATTCCGTTATCAGCAGGTCTTTTACCTGCCCTTCTTCTGTCACCACCTGAATGCGCCGCAGCATTTGCGCGCGCAGGCGCTCCAATCCGGCGGGCTTGCCAAGCTCGCTTTCCGACACCGCGCGCAGATAGGTGTTCAACACATCAACAATGCGGGGCAAAACAAGCTGAACAGCTTCGGCGCTGGCCGGATCAACATCCAGCTGCGCCGACACCCGCAAAAACTTTGCCTGTGCGCTGTCTCCCAGCGAAACAACAATCGGGTCCAGCGCGATAAAAGCGATTTGCGGCAAAGGCGGCAAATCCGGCGCGGCCAGGCCGGACTCCGCAGCCGGTGCACCGAGAATCAGGCCCGCATAGCTCGCATAAAACCCGCCGCCGCCCGCAACAAGCGCGCCTAACAGCCCAATAAGTAAGCCTTTTTTGCCGCCCTTTTTCTTTTCACCGGTCGATTCAGGCTCGGTTTCATCTGCCATTTTTTGTTCCCGCATGTCATCTCACTTTTCTTTTCATAAACCGCCGGTAGCTAACTAATTGTTAAATCTGTTGCCCCAAATTGAAGAAAATACGTCGCGGTGGCTTGAAGGGCTGCCGAGTGAATACAAACAGAATGTGACGGGAATGACGTTTATGTGGAACAGTATTGATCCTCGCAGAAAAATTATCATTGTGCTGGCGGCGGTGGCCGCGCTTGTGGCCGTGCTTGGCCTCGTGCGTGTGGCAACCACGCCGAGCCTTTCGCTGCTTTATGCGGGGCTTGACCCGTCGGTAGCCGGTGATGTTATCACCGCGCTTGAGCAACGCGGCATTGTCTATGATGTGCGCGGAAGTGCTATCTATGTTGACGCCGGCGCGCGGGATCAGGCCCGCTTATCTTTGGCGTCTGATGGCCTTCCCGGCTCCGGTATTGCCGGAAACGAGCTGCTTGACGATCTGTCCGGCTTTGGCACCACCAGCCAGATGTTTGACGCCGCTTATTGGCGCGCCAAAGAAGGGGAGTTGGCCCGCACGCTGGTCTCCTCGCCGCAGGTGCGCGCGGCGCGGGTGCATATTGCATCGGGCACAAATCGCCCGTTTGAGCGGGATTCAAATCCGACCGCTTCGGTAACGATCACCGCACTTAACGGCAACCTGCCCTCCGCTTTCGCCGAATCGGCCCGGTTTCTGGTTGCGTCTGCGGTCAATGGCCTCTCGCCCGAGGCTGTCACGGTGATCGACGCCGAATCCGGTGCTGTGCTGAGCGCCTCCGATACAGCGGGCGGCATGGCCGGGCCAGACGGGCTGGACGCCCGCGCCAGCGCGATGCGTAGCAATATCGAGCGCCTTTTGGCAGCCCGGGTTGGCCCGGGAAATGCGGTGGTCGAAGTGATGGTAGACGCCGAAACCTTGGCCCAAACCACCACCGAGCGGATTCTTGACCCCGATTCAAAGGTGGCGATTTCGTCTGAAACCCAATCTCAGTCCGACAATTCCACAGGGTCCGGCGCGCAGGGTGTAACTGTCGCCAGCAACCTGCCGGACGGAGACGCAGGCAACAGTTCGGAAGAATCACGCACCCAAAACAGCAATCGCGAATTGATAAACTATGATGTGTCCGAAACCGTGCGCGAAACCGTCAGCAGCCCGGGGGCGATCAGGAAAATCACCGTGGCGGTGCTCGTGAATGATATCGCGAGTATCGAAAACGGCACAGTGACCTTCACCCCGCGCCCGGCAGAAGAACTCGCGGCGTTGAGCCAGCTTGTCCGCTCGGCAATCGGCTTTGACGAGGCACGCGGCGATGTGGTTACTATTGAAAGCATGCAGATGGCAACGCCGCCGGTGGCGGGCACATTTGTTGACACCTCCCCCGGATTTCTAAGCACCAATCTGATGTCACTGGTGCAGCTTGGCGTGCTCAGTGTGGTTGTATTGGCGCTTGGCCTGTTTGTGATCAGACCATTGCTTGGCAGCCAGCCGGCATTGCCGCCGCTCGCGCAGGGTGGTGCACTGGACGATGCAAACAAATCAGCGCAGGTGCAAGGGCTGTTGCCCGCCCCTGAATCAGGCGAGGCTTTGGCGCTCGGCCACAATGCCCCGAGCGCGGCTGATCTCTTGCGCGCCGCCATTTCCGAGCGCTCAACCGAAACCAACCGGCTGCTGCAAAACTGGATTGACACCGCATCCGAAACCGAAGAGGTGACCGCCTGATGTCTGCTGTAAAACTCGAATCTTTTTCGCATGACGTTGAAATCCGCAAGGGCATTTCAAAGTTTGAGAGCTTTGATTCGTTGCGTGAAAATGCTTTTAACGAAGGCGTCAAAACCGGCGCGGATGCCGCCAGCCGTGCGTTTGAATCCGAAAAACTGCGCACTTTGGCTCCTATTCTGGAAGCCTTAAATGACATGGCCTTTTCGCAGGTTGAAGCGAGCCGGGCACTGCTGGTTTCTATGCGCCCAATGCTCGATAAACTAATCGAAACCGTCTTGCCTCAATGTGCCGGTGCCGGATTTTCCGCCGAAGTTGCAGCTTTGGTAATGCGGGCTTACGAGAAATCGCCAGCCAGCCAAATCGTGGTTTTGGTTGCGCCGGAGTCTGTCGTCGCCATTCAAGATGCGCTCGCGCCGGCACAGGCTGATTTTATTGTCCGGCCGGACCCGGCGCTTGATGAGCTGCAGGCAAAAGTTGAATGGCAAAGCGGATACGACCAGATCGACCTCGCAGCTGCGCTCGATAGTGCCCTCGATACCGTTGACGCCTTTTTCTCGAACATTGAAAGAACAGGAACCCATAATGCCTGATACCAACGCCCCCACCGAAAATGCCTTCCTGGGCGTGCCGGTCGAAATGACAATTTCTGTTGGCAAAGCCAAGCCGAAGATATCGGAACTGCTCGCGCTGACCCAAGGTGCAATTATTCCGCTTGATAGCCGGATAGACGATCCGGTGGAAGTGTATATCGGCGAAAAGCTGATCGCCCGCGGCGAGTTGCAGGAAATTGAGGGCAGCGAGGGGAAGCTTGGGGTGCGCCTTACACAAGTGGTTGATTTGCAAAATGGTCTCTAGGCTATTTGCGACATTTGTCGCACTTATCTGGGCCAGCCCGACGCTGGCACAATCTGTTCAGTTTGATATGGGTAGCGGCTCGCTATCGCTGCAATCTGTGCAGCTTTTTGTGCTCCTCACCCTGCTCAGCCTCGCGCCCGGTATTGCGATGATGATCACGTGCTTTCCGTTTATGGTCACGGTGCTTTCGATTTTGCGGCAAGCGATCGGCGTGCAGCAAGCGCCGCCGAATATGATGATTGTGAGCCTGGCTATTTTCCTCACATGGTTTGTGATGGCACCGGTGTTTAATCAGGCTTGGGCTACCGGTGTGGTGCCGCTAATGGAGGGTGTCATTTCCACACAGGCCGCGCTGGATAACATCCTCGGACCGTTCCGCATCTTTATGATGGGGCGTGTTCAACCGGAAACCCTGGATATGATGTTTGCCTCGGCCCCTGTGGTGCCAGCCGAGGGCGAAACGCCGCTAAGCATTCTTATCCCGAGCTTCCTGCTTAGCGAAATCCAGCGTGGCTTCGAGATCGGATTTCTGATCTTTCTGCCTTTTCTGGTTATCGATCTAGTGATCGCCGCTGTGTTGATGTCAATGGGGATGATGATGGTCCCCCCGGCAGTGATTGCCCTGCCGTTTAAGCTGGCGTTTTTTGTGCTGGCAGACGGCTGGACACTTATTGCCGGGGCGCTGGTGCAGAGCTACCAATAAATTTCTGAATTGAAAAAGACAGGCCCCAAAAATGGCGCAACTTTGCGTGTTTTTATGCCGTGCAGCTGTTGCGGCTGGGAGAAATGGTGCGTTAAACCCCATAATGCGTTGACGAGCACACGGGTTTTGCGGTCACGCTTTGGCTCTGGCCTTATCTTTGCCGTGCTGCGCCCTTTGCTGCGCAAAGCCCTCAGCACGGCAAACATGGCCTCGCTTCGCTCGGCAAAAAGGGGGATATCATCCCCCTCGCGCCTAGGCGCTTCCCCCTTGAAGGGGAGGCAAATTTGAGTGGAGGGGATTTTCGAGTCGCGCCTTATTGCACAATAAACTCGGCGTGCAATGCCCCGGCCGCTTTTATAGCCTTTAGTATATCGATCATATCACGCGGGGCAACGCCAAGCGCATTGAGCCCCTCTATTACTTCTGGTAAAGAAACCGCCGTTTCGACCAGCGCCATCTGGGTGCCGGGATCTTGCTCGATGCTCGCTGTTGTATTTGGCACCACAATCGGCTGTCCACCGACGGTAAAAGGATTGGGCTGCACAACAATCGGAGATTCCGCGACCCGAAGCGTCAACCCGCCTTGAGACACAGCAACGCGACTGATTTTGACATCGGCACCCAGCACAATTGTGCCGGAGCGCTGGTCGACCACAACTCTGGCCCGCTGCTCGGGCGTGATCTCGATATTTTCCAAAAGCGCCACCAGATGGGCTGGCGACGGCGCATTGGCCAGCGTCAAATTGAGCCCGATGGTGCCGGAATCCATCATCCGTGCCAAGGGCGCGCCAAAACGATCGTTAATCGCCCGCTCAATGCGCGCAGCGGTGGTAAAATCGGGGTCCCGCAAAGCAAGGCGCATCTGCTGCAACGCGGCAAAATCAAAACCGATTTCACGCTCCACCCGTGCGCCCGAGGGAATAACCCCCGATGTTGGCACCCCTTGGGTAACCGACGCGCCAGCCCCGGCGGCAGTAGCGCCGCCCGCGATGACCGAGCCTTGCGCCACCGCATATATCTGACCATCTGCGGCATTCAGCGGGGTCATGATCAGCGTGCCGCCAAGCAGGCTTTTAGCGTCCCCGATGGTGGAAACGGTAATGTCTATCTGCCCGCCAGCCCGGGCAAAAGGCGGAAGATTGGCAGTAACCAGCACCGCCGCCACATTTTTGGAGCGAAAGCTTTCGCCGGTCACGTTAATGCCGAGCCGCTCGAGAAGGTTGGTCATCGCCTCTTCGGTGAAGGGCGAATTGCGCAGCCCGTCACCGGTGCCGTTTAAGCCGACCACAAGTCCATAGCCAACCAGATCATTTCCGCGAACCCCGTCAATCTCGACAAGGTCTTTGATCCGCACTTCTTGCGCCAGCGCAGGAAGCGAAATTACCGAAAGCATGGCCATACTGGCGCACACCAACGTGTTATAAATTCTATTCAAAGGTTTCACCTCAGGTAGTTTTGCAGCCTCATACCGGAAAGCCGCGATGTCATCAGATATATCGCCTCCATCTGGCCTTCTAATGCTTGAAACCGCGTGGCGGCTTCATATGGGTCTGCCGCCAGAATGGCATTGCGGTTAATCTCGAAAGCCGAGGATTCGGCTGAATTCCGGGCCGCGGCAAGGTCGATTTGTTCTTCCACTTGGCCGAGCCCCTCGCGAAGACCGGTTAATTCGCCCTGCGTAGAAAGTGCGCCAAGCGCCGCTTCTTTCAGCATATTCATGCCGTCAAAATTGCTGCCGCCATGATCACCGTTGGCGGCGACAGCAGCCATCGCCACGTTGCGCAGGGCCTGCCGGATAGCCAGATCATCACCGCGCAAGGAATAGTCCACCACTTCGCCATCAGCCAGCGCCGCGCCCGGGGCATCGAGGGCCGAGCCGGTAAACCCACCGCTTAAAAAGCCGCCCGCCGGACTAAAGAAATAGTCGTCAATTGCGGCAATTGCGGACACGGAATCAGGTGCCGCCAGCGTGAGAGCGGTGATGTCACTATACATGGTTGCGGCATCAACCACCGCCGGGCCGTCAACGCCGGCACCGGCAAAAAGCGATTGCCCTGCATATTGCGTGTTGAGCGACGAGATCATCCGGTCCAGCGCATTGCGTGCCGAATTTGCGATACTGAAAGCACGCGGCTGGCTCTCTATTCCAACGGCACTCAAAAGATCAGTGCCATAGCCGGCCAGCGTGTTTTGGATATTTTCCATATTGAGCTGCGTTGCAGCTGCCTTTGCCGAGGCTTCTTTTATGGTTTGCGCACGCAATTCGAGCTGCGCCAGATTGCGTTCCAGCGCAAAAAGCGGTCCGAAATCTCCGCCGGTCGCTTTGATCAAGCTGGCTTTGCGGCCAGAAGCAACCTCCTGCCCGGCTGTGTTTAGTGCCAGTTTGGTCTGGCCGTTGGCGCGGGCCATTTGCATATTGGTTACAAGGTTTGAAACACCGGTATACATCTAGATCTCCAACAGGGTTTGCATGAGCTGGTCAGCGGTTGAAATAACCCGCGCGTTTGCGGCGTAGGCCTGCTCGATCATCAGCAATTGCTGCATTTCGTAGTCGGTATCCACACCGGTGACGCTCAGCTCGCTCTCGCGTAAAATGTCAAATTGGCCAGCGTTATAGGCAGTGGTGGTCTCGGCGCGCGCGGCTTGCGCCGCCACAAGGGCGCTCACCCCCTCGGCCAGCTCTGCTGCACTCACCATGTTGATCAGCCCGGTTGCTGTGCTCGGGGCACGTTGCGCATCCATAGCATCAAGCATCCGGCGAAGCTGGCTATCATCGCCTGCCGGGCCTTGGGCAACCGCACCAATGCCATCGCGCAGGCGCCAAAGATCGCCGCCCTGTGACGGATCAACCGCGGCATTCAGCTCAAGCCGCTGGGCCAATGCCAGCTCGTTTCCGGCGGTAAAAGCACCGCCGTTATCGGTAAACAGCCCGGCGTCACCGGGCGCGAGGCTCGGGTCGGTGCTGACAGATTGAAACCGCTCAACCAAATCAAGCGCGACCGCGTCTATACGGGCACTAAACTCGGGTGTTTTTATGTCCCGCACCTCAAAAGCCGCGCTTAGGGTGCCGCCTTCGAGCTGGCCGGTCCCGTTGCCGATATTCATCGAGCGTCCATTGAGCGTCAGCCCGGAAAGCGCACCCGAACCGAGCGTCATATCCGGCGTGATCACCGGCGTAGCGGTAAAGCCCAATTCGTTGGCTTGGCCATCAATTAGCGCGGCACCGCCCTCGGAATAGAGCGCCACAACACCGCCCTCGCGTGAGATTTGCCGGATCGGAATCACGCTCGACACCTCGTCGATCAGCTTTTTGCGCACATCTTCGAGCGCGGCGGTATTGCCACTGCCCTGCCGCAGCCTGATCTCCATATTGACCGATTCTATTTTTTTGAGCGCCAGGTTTACCGAGCGCACCTGCGTGGCGATTGCGGCATCTGCCTCCATGCGCACGGCCATTGTTTGCGTTGAAATGTTTTTAACAGCACCAACAAGGCTTTGGGCGTCAGCCATGACTTTTTCACGGGCGGAGGACGACGCGGGGTTATCCGCTGCGACACGCAAGGCGTTTTCAAAGCTCAACATTCGCGACGCGAGCGCGCCCGGGTCTCCCGGTGCGCCGAGGCTTTGCGCCATGCGGGCGCTGGCCTGGCTCAGCACATTTGCATTGCCATATTCGGCCCCCCGCGCGCGGCGTGACGATGTGGCCAGCAGGTCCATCGCCCGATCGATTGAGCTGACATTTACCCCCATGCCCGCACCTGATACCACGCGCTCTCCGGTGATCACCTCGCGGCGGGCATAGTTTTCGTCCATCGCGTTGGCCACATTGTTTGAAGCGGTTTCTGCCATGCGCGCAACCGAGGTCAACCCCGAATAGGCGTTTGATATGGCTGCTGAAATACTCATGGCTTAACCCCTTTTATTAGCGTTTGATATTGGTTGTTTCCTGCAACATCTCATCCACGGTCTGGATGATCTTTGCATTTGAGGAATAGGCGCGCTGGGTCTGGATCAATGCGGTCAGCTCGCCGGCAATGTCGGTTGTGCTCTCCTCGCGGGCGTAGCCGATGGTCTCGCCGGTGGGGCCGGAGCCCGCATCCCACAAGAACATATTTCCGCTATCGCGGGTGATTGCGTAGGTCTGGTTCGGCAGCGGCTCCAGCGCGTTGGCATTGGCGACATCAATCAGCGGCACACGGAAAATTTCTTTGCTAAAACCGCTATCGTAATTGGCGGTAACGATCCCGTTTTTATCAATTTCCATGCCGATAACATTGCCGGTCGGCGCCCCGTTTTTTGACAGGTTAATCGGCGCAAAACTGCTCGAAAGCTGGGTCATCCGGTTATTTGACCCCAAGGTGCCGATGTTGATATCAACCGGCCCACGGTCAAAGTTTACCGCGATATCGCCGGTGGCAGGATTATAGGCCCCGCCAAATACCGGCGCTACGCTTAGCATAGAGCCGCCAGCGGCGGTTGTAGCGTCAAACTGCACGGTAAATTCCGCAATTGGTGCCGCGCCGGTGGCGAGGTCGGTAATTTCCATTGTCCACTGGTTGGACTGGCCCAGCGCCGGAATAATTGGGGTGAATGTTGCGGTCATCGTCTGGGTGGTGCCAAGATTGTCAAAATACTCGATCGACAGATCAAACGGATCACCGGTTCCGCCGGCTTGCGTTGCAACGGCGGGCAGGTTTATGCCGAGATCAATTTCGGTGGTTGGATTGGCGGCAAACTGGTTATGTGCGATATTTACCGGCACCAGACCGGCAGCGCTGTCGCGCGGAAAAGGCGGGAATGTGCCGTCGGCATCCGCCGGCCAACCCATCAACACCAAACCGCTTTGCGAGGTCAGAATCCCTTCGGAATCGGGCCGGAACGAGCCGGTTGTGGCCAACCTTAGCGGCAGCGTTGCGCTGGTATCAGCCAAAGACGAGCTCGGCGTGACCGGCAAAAACCCCCGGCCACCAATCGCGATATCCATTGAATTGGCGGTGGTAATCAGCGATCCTTGTGTCGAAATATTCCGAAAAGTTGATACTTGCGCGCCACCGGCAACATAGGAGCCGGCACGACTACCCAGCGTCATCGCGCTAAAGTCGGCGTCTACCCTTTTAAAGCCAAAGGTTTTTGAATTGGCGATATTGTCCGAAATTGTGGCCAGCTTGCTGGCATTCACATTCAGGCCGGATACGCCCGCATTCATTGAGCTTGATAGGGTCATCGAAAGTCCTTTTCGCAACTAAACTAGATATATTGGCTCCATTCTTGCGTCGCTTCCGTTAAGAAGCACCTAACAGACAAAATTGTATCTAAATATTCCACTAGCGGTCGCGGCGAAGCAGGGTGATCTCGAGCCGCCGGTTGCGATAGGCTGGCGCGCCTTCTCCGGCCGGCACCCGGTCAGAGGCCCCTGTCAGGCGCACAAAACGCATCGGTTCGATCCCGTGTTCTCCCATAATCGTGGCCGCAATAAGCGCCCGCCCGCCGGAAAGCGCAAAGCCTGTTGGCCCGCTTTCACGCTCTGGCTGTTTGTCGATGTGGCCGGTAATCGCAATGCGGTTGCTCACCGCGCCCAGCACACGGCTGATCATCTCGAGCATCGCAAACATCTTTGGTGTGGGCTGGTTGGTGCCTGCCACAAAAAGCGGCGAATCCGGCAGGTCAAACACATCTATAATCAGGCCTTCGTCGGTGACCCGCGTGGACACATGCTGCAACAGCGGATCTTCCACCCAGCTTTCACCGGTATTGCCGCGAAACATGTTTTCAACCAGAGCAAATTCGGCGTCTGGCCCCTCGCCCTCGCCTGTCGGATCGGCTGCCGAGGTGCCGGTCGAGCCCTCCTGCCCCGAAACATCCTCGGCCAGCTCGCCGATCGCGCCACTGAGCGCCTCGGTTTTGGTATCTTCCGAAAACACGGTTTCACCACCAAACATTCCGGTCCCGCCGCCATTCTCGGCAAAAATCGGAATTCCGGGGTTAAAATAGGCCGCTATCCCCTGCCGTTGCTCCTCGGATGTGGCATTCAGCAACCACATCAGCAGGAAAAAGGCCATCATCGCGGTCACAAAGTCGGCATAGGCCACCTTCCATGCGCCGCCGTGGTGCCCACCGGCAATAATCTTCTTCTTTTTCACGACAATGGGGCGCACATTGTCCCCTACATTCCCAGCCATATCGGCCCCCACTATTTCCACGTCCCGGAGCCAATATAGGGGGCGATTCCTTACCGAAGATATAAAGATCAAATTGTTTCTTGCCAGCGTGGTAAACCCCGCGTTAAGCAGGCATATGACCCATAAAACACTGGCCCTGACCATGGGCGACCCCGCCGGCATCGGCCCTGAAATCACGCTCAAAGCGTTGGCAGCCCTGCCAGACCCGTCGATCTTTCCCATATTGGGAGACCCGTTGGTGATGAGGAACGCCGCCAAGCCCTTCTCCTTTCCGGTATATGAAATGGCGCATATTTCTGACCGCCAGCCGGATGCGTTTAATCTTTTGCCCAGCTCGCAGCTCAAAATCCTCCCGCGGGTGAGTAGCGTCAGCCCCGAGGCCGGCAGCGCTGCCTATAGCGCAATTGCAAAAGGCATCGAGCTGTCGCGCGCTGGCAAAATCGCTGGCATTGTTACCGCGCCGATCCACAAAGAGGCGCTAAAAGCGGCTGGGTTCAGCTACCCCGGCCATACGGAAATACTGGCTGAGCACGCCGAGGCCGAGGTTGCCATGATGCTCGCCAATGACGAGATCAAAACCGTGCTGGTTACCATCCACCTCGCCCTGCGTGATGCGATTGCAGCCGCCGATTATAATGCCCAGATCCACGCCATCCGGCTGGCCCAAAAAGGCCTGCAGGAGATGGGTATCGGCAAGCCGCGCATCGCGGTGGCAGGCCTCAATCCGCATGCCGGCGAAGCTGGCCGCTTTGGTGATGAGGAAATCCGCATTATCACCCCCGCCATTAAAGCCATGCAGGCCGAAGGGCTGGATGTGAGCGGCCCCTGGCCGGGGGATACGGTATTCATGATGGCCCGCATGGGAAAATTTGATGTGGTGGTGGCGCAATACCATGACCAGGGCCTGATCCCTGTCAAATATATGGGCCTTGAAAAAGGCGTGAATATCACCCTCGGGCTGCCCTTCGTGCGCACCTCGCCCGACCACGGCACCGCCTTTGATATTGCCGGCCAGGGCATCGCAGACCCTTCCAGCATGATCAGCGCTCTCAAGATGGCGCAAAAGCTCGCCGCCACCCATTAAGGCATTTAAAGCTGCTGTTTTTTTAAGTGCCAATAGCCACAACCCCTCTTGAACCACCCGCCAAGGAAAGCTAAACCGCCCTCAATGCCCCATTAGCTCAGTCGGTAGAGCAACTGTTTCGTAAATAGTAGGTCGGCGGTTCAAATCCGTCATGGGGCACCATTTAATATTTATAATCGGTGCCTTGTGCGATGGTATTTTTAAAATATTTCAGCGTTTCCGACGGAACAAATATAACCATATTTCTTTCGAATTGTTGCTGGTGCTCCAAAGGCGGGGCATAGCGCAATATATTCGCCTTAAACAATCTCGCGCTCTGCATGTCGAAAAACGTTGGGTGGCAAAACACCCAGAGCGCGATTCCTAGTGCCTGATGCGGCGACCGGCTAAGCGCTTAGAGCATTGCTGCCTAAGATATCGTGTGTTGAAGGAAGACGAGAAAAGGTGCCATTTCCGGGCCGTTGCCATTCTCTGGATAGCGTGAAATGTATGAAAACCCCAGTTTTTCATACATATTTAGCATCGCAGAATTGCCTTTCACCGTGTCGGCATAAAGAGCCGTGCAGCCCATGTTTCGCGCTTCTGAAATCCTCATTTCAAAAATACGCCTTCCCAATCCCAGCCCCTGCGCTTCGGGGCGCACATACATGCGTTTCAATTCGGCTGCGTCGGGGCGAATTCTTCGAATTACCCCACACCCGACCAGCCTTCCATCATCCTTTGTTGCCAACAGCATACGCCCGTCAGGCGGCGCAAAATCATCCAAATGCGCCATCGTATCAGCCGCAAATTCGGCGGCAGAATAAGCGGGCCCACCCGCTGCGACGAGTTTGTCGATCATAACCTGATAATATTCTCGCATCAGGGCTTCAAACGCCTTTGAGTCAGGTAAAGTCGTGACAAATGCCAAATTGATTTCCATTTGATCTCCAATACTGCGTTTCTGCCCTTCAAAAATATACATTCGAAATTGAGACCCGCAAGAGGCGCAACTCGCGCTCTTCAAATGACCGTATTTTGGCAATAGCGCGCCAGCGCCCTATCAAATGACACAAAGTTCAACTTTCCGTAGGCGGCATTTAAATGGATGAAAAACAGCCTATACTCGGGTGAATTCAAATAAGGAGAAGACCATGATCACCCGTCGCACAACGCTTGCGCTCTTTGTCAGCGCCATCGCCCTGCCAGCCGCTGCCGCTTCGCCACAAATTTTCCAAACCAATGGTGTGGCGATCAACGGTTTTGATCCGGTTGCGTATTTCACCGAGGGGCAGCCTGTTGCCGGATCGGCGCGGCACAGCTTTGACTGGAGCGGGGCCACTTGGCATTTTGCAAATGAAGCCAACCGCGCGGTTTTCGCCGAAAGCCCGGAAGCATATGCGCCGCAATTCGGTGGGTATTGCGCTTATGCCGCGTCAAAAAATGCCCTTGCAACAACGGTTCCCGACGCATGGACGGTTTATGACGGCAAGCTTTATTTAAACGCCAACCTGCGGGCGCGGGAGCTTTGGAGCCAAGATAAAGACGCCAATATAGCGCTTGCACTGGGCTTTTGGCCCGGCCCGCTCGGATAGTATCGGCGCGGCTTGCGCCTCGCGACGACATTTCCGCGCTAAAGCAGCCGCAAAAATGCCAGCAAGGCGGCTTTTTCTGTGGTTGTAAGGCCAAGTGGTTCGAGAAGGCTTTCGCCGCTGATCGATGGCACAGCGCGGTTATAATGCTCGATAACCAAAGGCAGGGTCGCGATTTGGCCGGCGTGCATATAAGGCGCGCGCGTGGCCACGCCGCGCAATCCGGGCGGCTTGAATGCCCGCTCAAACAAGCCCAAATCACGCGCCATAAAGCGCAACTGGCCACATCGCGCCGGGGCAGCATCACTATAGCGTCCGATACAATTAAACGGGTCATTTTCGACCTGCGCGATCGCACCGGCGCGGCCGCGATCAACCACCGGATTTTGCCGGCTGGCCACGCCGGTATTGTGAAAAAAATCATCGGTCAGGCGCGGGCCGTTGTGGCATTTGGTGCATTGGCCTTTGCCGGCAAATATCTGAAATCCCGCAATCTCCTG
>Ga0316205_10002222_pt1 | contig 20812 bp, 14 predicted proteins | sample 3monthpyrite_MG_FD_204941 | JGI IMG/M metagenome (GOLD analysis project Ga0316205, IMG submission 204941) | Microbial mat bacterial communities from mineral coupon in-situ incubated in ocean water Damariscotta River, Maine, United States -... | ecosystem: Environmental > Aquatic > Marine >... | reverse complement strand
AAACCAGCAATTAATCAGTGCCGAAGAAGCTGTTTATCATTTCCAACAAACCTTAAGCAGTCAAAATATTAGTAGCTGTGAAAAAACACATAGCAAAGTTGGATACAATGGTTTTTTTACTACTTTCTTCCACAATGTAGCAGGTAAAGCGACTATTATTGATGATTGCACCATCAAAATCACCCAATTTAGCTATGATGGGCAGGGCCCTGAAGTGTACTTTTATGCGGCAATAAATCATGAGTACGCAGGAGTAGACGCATTCCCAATTAGTCAAAAAATTAATGGTCAACCTTATAGCGATGCAGAGTTTTTGTTAAAATTGCCGAGCAATAAAAGCTTAGATGATTTAACAGGCATCAGTGTATGGTGCGTTGACTTTAATGCAGATTTTGGCAATGTTGAATTTACACCATAACGAACGAATATAGCTTGTAAAAAGATTATCCTCAATCATGGTATTGAAGATAGATTTTAATGCATTCTTATTCTTTGGAGCTAACCACTTTAACAAAATGAGTATCACGATATTCATGCTTATTACCGGGCGCTAACTTAAATGGCGTTAGATAAAAATTTGTTACTTCGCCGCTGACGTTAACACCAAAATGAATAAAAGCGTCGCTGGCGGCATTTTGGTTGTCCCAACGAATAACAAAAGAGTGATCGTTAAATGGCTCTAATGTGCCTTGTAAGGTGATCATTTTTTCACTATTAATACGCAGCCCTTGTGCTGTTTGTTGGATGATCACATTGCCAAACCAAACATCAGCAAAGGTACCTGTATATGCTCGCTCGGTTAAAATAACCTTGCCGGAGCCTTTGGGCGTTTTGTGCTTAGCAAGATACTCTTTGCGCTTTTCTGCGCGTTCTTGCTGATAATCTAGTACCCAATCTTTTTGCTGCGCGTTAGGGATAAAGCTACGTAAAATAGTTTGCATTACAGCAGAGCGCGCGCCTGAATTGTCACCATTATTAAGTAACACCACACCAAGATCTAGCTCGGGAATGAGGGCAACATAGGCTTGCATACCTGAAATAGTGCCAGTGTGAGAGATTAACTCATAGCCTAAAAAGTCATTTTTTCGCCAAGCAAAGCCATAAGTTCTAAAGTGACCATGGTTGCGTGCTGCTTCTTCTTTTGACATTGGTAAAATAGTACGAGATTGCCAGAGGTTATCTAATTGTTCTAGGCTGATAACCACTTCGCCTTGCTTGTTTTTACCTTCATTTAGCAACATTTGCAGCCAGTTGACCATACTACTAGTATTACACACTATGCCCCCTGCAGCAGCGGAGACTAACGCCTGACCTAAAATGCCATTGCGAGGGATTTTAAATAACTGTCCATGACGCTCGCCATGGGGAACACTAATATTATGCAAACTACTTTCAGGCATATCGCCAGCATAACAATGCATCTCTAGTGGTTTAAAAATACGTGCGGCGACAAACTCATCCCATGGCATGCCGCTCACTTTAGCCACTAATTCACCCGCAGCAATATACATTAAATTGCTGTAGGCGTATTTATTGCGAAAACTATACTCGGGCGTTAAATAACGTAAATTGCCAATAATTTCGTCACGACTAAACCCCGACGGCTCAGGCCATAACATACTGTCGCCAGCGCTGCTGACTAAACCGCTTTTGTGAGTCAGTAAATCTTCAATAGTGAACTCACCTGTAACCCAATGATCTTTCATTTTAAAATGAGGTAAATAATCAGTGACTTTATCAGACCAATTAATCTTGCCATCATCTACTAAAATGGCAAGGCTTGCAGCAGTAAAGGCTTTACTCGTTGATGCTAGGCGAAATAAAGTGTCTTTATTCACCTTTGCTTGGGTGTCCATATCCTTAATACCATAGCCCTGTAAATGGATTACTTTTTTGTTGTGAATTATGCCAACAGCCATACCGGGGATATAAAAAGTTGCACGTGCTTTTTCGATAACCTTTGCTACTTTATCTTTATCAAAGCTTTGCATTTGTTGATTGCTTGTTTGTGCTGTAGATGCAAAAACATTTGTAATAAGTAAGTTACCAACAATCAGTAGTGCTATTTTGAAATTTATCATAAGGGAATTTACTTCTTTAATTTAGCGTAAAGGTATAATTAAGCATGTTTATTTGCGTGGCTAGATGATTTTCACCTATGCCTTGATACTCACGCTCAGCTTCAATATTAATATAACGAATACCATGCATTTGCGCATAAACCGAGAGTGAGCCATCGTCTTCTTCAATATCCGTGGTAACAATAGGGTTTTGCAACACAGCGTTAAACCCGTGCTTTTTCATATTGATAAAGTCGTGCTTATTGGTAACAAAAAAAAGATCATCTTCATCACCTACTAACGGGGTTAAATCAACAAGGTATTTAGCGCCACCATTTAATTTATTACGATAACGGATCATAGACACATCACCAATACCGTCTTTACCATCCCCTTTAAAGCCTTGAGTATTATTATGCACTGCCAGCCATGTTTTTGATGAATCTAAACCACCCATGTGCTTAATGATAAATTTTCCTAAACGCTGGGCGCGTTTTGTCGCTTGGTGAAAACTAGGTGAAGAAGATAATAGCTCAGGGTTGAGCTTGGCTATGGAGTCTTGAATACCTTTAAGGGTAAATATTCGATTAGGATCAACGAGAACTTTTTGCTGATTGATGTTAAAAGATATCTCTCGTATTCCTGCTTGTCGCAATACTATAAATAACCCCTTTTTTTGTGCTATTTTCTCGGCAAGGTAGTTATTGGCAACATGTTCATCTTCATGAGGAGCGAAAAATACTTGTTTGTTAGTGCTATTGTTTTGACCAATAACTTCTAAATAAATATCTTGTTGCTCAGGAAATTCAAGCGCTAATGATGAAGCGAAAAGTAAAGCAAGCATGTGCTATATTACCGCTGTTTCTTCAAGTATCAGGCGTTTAGTGTAGGTATTTATTGTTGCCATTGCGCCAATGGGAATTGTTGCTAAATCGTCAATGTGACCTATCATCACGCCACTTAATACGGGTATTTTTAAGTTGGAAAATCTATCTCGTAAAACTTGCTCAACACTTAATGATGGCGCCTCTGTTGCTTCACAATCACTGCACTTGCCAAACACAACGCCAGCTAATTTATCTAATCGACCCGCTAGCCATAAATGCGTTAACATACCGTCAACGCGATAAGGCGCTTCTTCAATTTCTTCTAAAAAAAGAATTTTTCCTGTGTAATCCGGCTCAAAAGGGCTGCCAACTAACTTAACCATTAATGATAAATTGCCGCCAATTAGCTGGCCTGTTGCTTTACCTTGATGCAACACTGTTAAGCGATTATCTTTTTCTGCCGTACCTTCTTTTGGCTCAAAAAGTAGTGGTGTTGCTAGTTCAATCGGTGCACTGGGGTTGAATAAAATTTTCTTAAAACTGGCAAGGGTATAGTCACTAAAATTTTGTTTGGCAATAGGACCATGAAAGGTCATTAACCCAGTGCGCGTGGTAATTGCATTTAGTAATGCGGTAATATCGCTGTAGCCAACTAAGGCCTTTGGATTGTTTTTTATTAAATCATAATCTAAATAAGGTAGCATGCGTGGCGTACCATAACCGCCGCGAAGACAAAAAATACCATCAACAGTGTTATCAGCAAACATGGCATTAACATCGCTAGTGCGCTCTTTATCTTGCCCTGCTAAATAGCCATAACGTTTAAATAAATTTTTACTGTGCTTTACCTTAAAACCAAAAGATTTCAAAACGTCAGTAGCAAAATAAATATCTTCATCTTGCCAAACATTACTCGCTGGTGCGACAAGAGCAATGGTATCACCGGCTTTTAAACGCTTAGGCTTAATCACTTTATGGACAGAATTTTTGCTTGAAGTAGCCAATACCGACGGAGCCATCATGGTCATTGCAGTTGATGCGAATAAGGTTTTAAAAAAGTGTCGTCTTTGCATGATGTTTGTTCCTAACAAGTTATGCCTTATTAACTCAATAATTCAGATAAAAGTAAAGAATAAATATTTATAGATTTTTATGGTTGTTGAAATATTATATTGCAAAACTCTTTTTTGTAGCAACTTCGCATTTAGCTTATGCTTGGGTATAATCAGCATAACAATATTGATAGCTATATCGGGATAAATATTATGATCCACAGCATGACAGCATTTGCACGCTTTGAAGTAAAAGGTGATTGGGGCAATGCCGTTTGGGAAATTCGCAGTGTTAACCAGCGTTTTTTAGAAACTTACTTTCGCCTACCTGAGCAGTTTAGAAGTGTTGAACCTGTTTTACGTGAACGCTTTCGCAAGCAGTTAAATCGGGGCAAAGTAGAATGCAATTTACGCTTTAACGCCAGTGCCAATACCAATAGTGATTTAGCAATCAATGAAAAGCTTGCGTTACAACTTATTCAGCATGCTAATTGGGTTAACGAGCAAACCCTAAATAGCACAGTAAATCCCGTAGAAATAATGCGTTGGCCGGGTGTTATGGAAACACCTGAAGAAGATATGTCGGTTATTCAGGCTGAATTATTAACAGGTTTTGACCACGCATTACAAGATTTCATCAGCGCTCGCGCTAGCGAAGGTGAAAACTTAAAAGCCATGATAGAACAACGTTTAGACGCGATTAGTGCAGAAGCGGATAAAGTGCAAGCTTTTATGCCCGAAGTTATAGAATGGCAGCGTAAACGCATTGTTGATAAGTTTACCGATGCCAGTATTGATCTAGACTCTGCCCGAGTAGAGCAAGAATTAGTATTACTAGCGCAAAAAATGGATGTGGCAGAAGAGCTAGACAGGCTTAACAGCCATGTTAGTGAAACTTATAAAATTCTCAAAAAAGGCGGAGCACAAGGTCGCCGTTTAGATTTCATGATGCAAGAGTTTAACCGCGAAGCGAATACATTAGGATCAAAATCAATTAATACTGATGTTACTGCCAGTGCAGTAGAGCTTAAGGTGTTAATTGAACAAATGCGTGAGCAGATTGCGAATATCGAGTAATTTCACCGCGAATTATTTAACCTTTGCATGGAATGTGTAAAGGTTAATTCTGTATCGAATTTAAGGTCAACGAAAAAGCCATATAAATTAACTCTTCCGTTGAGCTATTGTATTTATTATCATTTTTTAAACAGAAAGCTCTATACGCGGTTGGGCGTTATCGCTAGTATCTATTTTAGGCGCACATAACAATAACCTTGATGAAGCAATATTGCCATGCTTGATGATGTACTCTTTAAAGGCTTCTTCTCGTTGCTCTGCTAACGCTTTAAGTTGATGAATATCATTTTTATCAGTCACTTGACTGCCGTTAATTATACCAATGTCGGCTGGCGTGCTAATGGCACAAATATTAACTCGGGTATCTTCTTTGTCTTGCATTAGTTTAATAAACGCCTGTAAATAAGTCTGTTGCTTTTCATTGGGGGCTATTTGTTTAGTTTGATAAATCAAATCATCAAAACGTAACTTTAAAGCGAATTCTCCCACCGTCATCGCCACAGAAACAATATTGGCATAAGGAACAAAGGTGGTCATTAGATAATCTTGTGTTGCCATCCAAATAGCTTTTTGCGTAATTAAGGTTATTATACTGCTAACACCAAAGGAGGGATCTGAGGTTGATCCCGATAAAGGCACGCCGAGTTCAACATCACCCTTGCTGTCTTTGAGCATCCCTATTGCCATATTAAAGGGGAGTGCGCCTTGGTCAATTAACGCGCCAGCCTCGTCGCTGTCAGCAATGGTAGTTTCTAATCCTTTTAATAACAAAACAAGGTTTCCATCAAGTTGTTCACCCGTTAGCGTGACATCAATATCCGTATTTAACTGGCCACTTTTAAGCTCCATTTGCATAGCTTTTTTCATATAACGAGAAAGGGTAGGTAAAGAAAGCTCTTTTAAAAAACCTTGTAAGTGATGGCTTGGTATTGGTGCAAAGGGCTGGGTATAACCTTTAAAATCAAAATGTGCATATTTATTACTGCGACCTGTTAATAAAAAGGGCGTTTGTTGTTCTTGCTGCTCTTTGGCATTGCTAAGCGCGCCTAAGTGTAATGTATCAATAAACAGTTGGCGTTTTTTCACCGGTTCAACACTGTTATCTAGCAGGGATATTTGGTTTTCACCCGTTAGCGAAAACTCACCTAAAGCGATAAGAAAGCCTGTAGCTTCAGAATTTTTAGCACTTATCTCTTGATCTATCTCTTTTGTAATTTCAGTGCTCTCTTCTTTTTCGGTAGGAGCTGTGGGTAAAGCCACTAAATTAGCCAATGCGCTTTCTGTGTCTAAAATTACCTCACTTTGCAGGCTATCTAAGGTAATTTTATTGATTGCTAGTTGCTGTGCACTGACTAAAACCTCTTCAATTGCCAACTGTTTTAAAGTGAGCAATGGCGGTAGTGTTATATTCTCATTTTTTGAACCATAAACGTCATCAATAACAACACTTGAGATTTGTACTTGCGGTAACTCATTAAAATGAAAACTAATATCATTTAGCGCTAATTTTGAAAAGTGCATTAGCTTTTGACTTGGCTCTTTATAATAAGCATCAGCTTTATTAAGTGCTAGTTGGCTGGTGCCGCTTAGCTGAGTAATTTCATTTTGTTGTATGGTCAGTGTTAAATCACTTATGTTATGGGTTAGCTTTTCAAGATTGAAGAACTGTTGTTGGTAACCCACCAACAAATTAGCATTACTCAGATTAGCTTTGCCTATAGATAAGCTAAATTGCTCGTCAGTAAAAGTGATTTTTTGCTGGCTATTAAGCGAAAGTGAGCCACTGAGTTGATCGAGTTCATTAATGTAACCTTGCACGCTTGTTAAAGGGTAGTTGTTTAGTGAAATTTGACTATTGATCTCACCCTGACCTAAGTCAATGTTAGCATCAGCTGTTAGTTCTAGTGCGGCGTCATCGATAGTACTTTGCAACAATAAGCTTGCTTGTTGTGATTGTAAGTTTGCTTTTACCTGACTTATTAATAATTCTTTGATGTTAATTTTATGTGGATTTTCGTTATTGTTAAGCTCAATATTTACGGATTTCACCGTTAATTCTGGCAATAACAATTGATATAAAAAAGGATCAGGCTCAGTAGGCGTTGTGGTTTCTTGATTGCCAGCAGAATTGTTTTTGTTAACATCAATACCGGAAATCATTAGCTGCGTTGGTGTTTTGGTCACATTGAGGTAAGCACCGTCTAAGTCAAACTTACTTATAGCAATTTTATCAAAAAGCAGCCGGAATAAAGTTAAACGAATAGTTAACACGTCTATTGATAACACCGTTTTTTGTTTGGCGTCGTATAACGCTAAATCACCCACTGTGAGTTGGCTTAAAAAGGGGTTGTAAGTGATGCTAGTAGCACTTGACAGGGTTAAGCCTTTTTCAAGCAATATTGGCTTGATAAAATATTTACTTAGTGGCGAAGAAATGGCCCAAATAATCAAATAGAGGCTAACAAAAGTAATGGCAATTATTTTAATTATTTTGTGAAAAAGATTAGCGGAATCTTTGTTAAAAGCAGAAATGTTCATATCCGTGAATGTGTCTCTGTATATGTTTTACAAATAAGGAATTTGAATGGTAACAGATAATCCTTTTGTTGCCTTGTTTTTGGCAAAAATTTCGCCTTGATGAGCCATAACTGCTTGTTTGGCTATGGCTAGCCCTAAACCTGTACCGCCAGTATTACGATCTCTAGCAAGGTTGACCCGATAAAATGGTGTAAATAAGTGCGCTAACGCTTGCTCTGGCACGCCATTACCACTATCGCTAATGATTAGTGTGAAGCCTTTTTCATCTGTTGATAACTTAACGTCGATAATGCTCTGCTTTGGGCTATATTTGATCGCATTGCTCAATATATTGCTGATGGCACTAGCCAGTAATAGCTGATCCACTCGTGCGTTGATTTTATCTGCTAACTCAGCGTGAATTGTTATCGACTTATCATCGGCGACAAATTGTTCATCATTGATAATGTTTTGTACAACTTGGTTAAGGTTAACTTGCTGAAGATCTATTTTTTGCAGGGTGTTTTCTAAGCGAGAAAGCGCTAAAACATCCTCTATCATTTTATCTAAACGATCAACTTCTTTTTGGCAGCGTTGTAAATACTGCTCTCTAGCCTCTGTTGTAGTTGAGTCTTGTTGTGCTAAACCAAGTGCCATTTGTAATCTTGTTAGTGGTGAGCGTAACTCGTGAGAAATATCGCCCAACAAACGTTGCTGAGCACTTTGTTGTTGCTGCAATTGCGCCGCCATTGTATTAAAACTGAGGGCAAGCTGGCCTAATTCGTCTTTGCTTTGGCTAACCCCTATTACGCGGGAGGTAAAATCTCCTTGCCCTAATTTAGTGGTGGCTTTTTTAATAAGGCGTACCGGTTTACTGAACGAGCGAGCTAGCAGCAAACAAACGATTAAGCTGACAATAGCGGGTATGGCTATGCGTATCCAAGCTGGAAATCCTTGCACTATTTGCCCAAAATTGCGCTTATGTTGTTTTCGAGAAATAAATAATTGATAAGATTGCTGGTTTATTTTTACATCTACTGGGCCAATGAGTCTTGTATGAGGAAAAACATAAGTCTTCGTTTGACTGAAAACCTGTTTTGTCAGATAGTTGGTTAGTGCTTGCTGATGCTTAGGTGGCAGTGGCAAGAGGCTGGTAATATTTTGTTCAGTATCCATACTTTTCAGCCAGATATTAAAAGGGGACTGCGCTAGGCGCTTAGGTCTTGCTGTTAAGAGTTGTTTAATATTGGTAATGTGCCTACGCTCAATACGTTTCACGATGTTATGCAATTGGCGTAATTCATTAGGCTCAGCAGCTTGAATCGTGGCGATATTGAAAGATTCACTGGTAAACTGCTGTAAAATAAAACGTGTGCTGACAATTGAAATAATGGCAATTAGCCAAAACCAAATAAATAACTTAATGGTAAATGAAGACAATAAGGTGTTAATTTTGGTAAATATGCTGATATTAGCCAAGCTAGCTTCCTTCGCCGGTTAAAAATAAATAACCCGCACCGCGAACTGTTTTTATTTTCTCTTGAGCGCAAAACGGTAAAAATTTTCGACGAATATTACCAACATGAACATCAATGCTACGATCAAAAGGGCTTAACTTACGTCCTAAAATTTGCTCTGAAATAGTCTCTTTAGCAATGATTTGCCCGTGCTGTTCGAGCAATAAGGTTAAAATTTGATATTCGGTGCCAGTGAGTTCAATGATATTTTGGTGGCAAGTTACCGCTCGTGTTGCATGATTTATCTCGATGCCATTAATAAGAGAGTTTACTTTTTTTTGTTGAAAAGCTTGCTGGTTTTGTTGGTTAACTAACTGGATACGTCGCAATATTGCATTGATACGCGCTAGCAGTTCTTGGTGATGGAAAGGTTTGGCAAGATAATCGTCAGCGCCAAGCTCTAAACCTCGCACCTTGTCATTATTATCACCCTTTGCAGTTAACATAAGTACTGGTGTTTTGTACTCGCTGCCAAGTGCTTTTAGCACTTCAAAGCCGTTAAGTTTAGGCATCATGACATCAAGCAAAATTAAATCAAATTGATTAGTAAACGCTTTTTCTAAGCCTGCTTGACCATCAAAACAACAGTGTACAATAAAATTTTGCTGGGCAAGATAGTCAACCAGTAGCTCTGCTAATTCGTGATCATCATCAATAAGTAAAATATGCTTTTTATTCAAGTGCGACTCGTCTGTTGTTATCAGTGTGATGTTAATATTACCCTATTGGGTAGCTACTAAAGAGTAACTGCTGTCAACTTTACTAAATCTTTACATTGGCTTTGCGTTTCTTTGCCTTGCTTTATTTATACTGGTTGTTGTGAAATCAATCAATTTTATTTTTTGGAGTTATTATGAATATTATTCAACCAGTCAAAAACTTAGTTTCTGTATCAACATTGTGTGCTGTTATTGTTTTATCAAGTATTGCTAGTGCTTACGCCTCAAGTGATGACATAGGCTTCGACACACCAAAACATATGCAAAAAGGGGGTGACCGCGCTGAAAAAATGATGAATAGAATGATGAAAGTACTTTCATTGTCAGAGCAACAGCAAGTACAAATAGTTGCAATAAAAGCGCAAGCTAGGGAGAAACACAATGTTTTACGTGATTCAATGAAAAAATTTAAAGAAGAAGAAAAAACGCTGCTTCAAGCGCAAGCATTTGACGAGCAAGCTTACACTGCTTTACATGGCGCATATCAGCCTGTTTTTGTGCAAATGGCGTTAATTCGCGCTAAAACTAAACATGCAGTTTTTAATGTTTTAACAACAGCGCAACAAGAAAAGTGGTTACGAATAATGGGAAATCGAAAAGAAAAATTCAAAAAGAAACGTGGTTAGCCATGTAAACTAAAGACGAATACTTTAGACATTTGGCTTTCTACTGGTTGTTCATTAACTTTAGCGGGTAGAAAGCGCCACTGCTTAATAGCAGAGCGGATAGCCCCTTTGAAATAATTAATTTTGTTCTGACGAGCAAAGTTAATATTTTTAATTTGCCCATCAGCATCAATAGTAAAGTTCACTTTAATTTCAATTTCTATACCTTTACGCTTTGCAGCACTTGGATAAACAGGGTCAACAGATTTCAACTGTTGTGCACTTATCCAAACTGGCTCGGTAGCAGCGCTTGCTTTTTCTTTACCTAAAGCAGGGTGAGTAAAACTGTCACGTTTTTGTTTTGCACTGTTGGCTTCACTAGGCGTTGTCGGTGATAAAGCTAAAGTATTAACTTTATGGCTACTAGCCTTATCAGTATTAAGCTGATTATAATTGTTACTGTTAAGTGTTTTGCTTAATGTACTTTCTTGCTGCAAACTGGCAACTTTGTTAATTGGTTGGGCAATATTTGCTGTTTCAGGCTTTGCTGAGTTTGCTAGTTTGGCAATTTCGTCTTGGTAAGGATTGTTCGAATCTGTGCGCTTAAACGCTTCTTCAACCATCAATGAGTTACTAGAAATTTTATTTTGGCTTATCTTTTGAGTTTGAATGGCTGCGCTAGAAGATAAACTATTTAATTGCTTATTGAATAGCTTGGTATCGCTAGTTGTCTTTTGTTGATTTTCTAATAAGGTACGATTGCGTTTAGCAACTTCAATTTTAGGAGCATTAGTTGGCACATTTATTTGTGAGCCTGAGTTGACTTTTTCTGCCTCACTTCTGGTTTCAATAAGTTGTACTTTTTCAGTGAATGATGTTGGCTTTATTTGTTCGTTATTTTCAGGCGTTAATAACTGTTGCGCAATTGAACTGCTAGGAAATTCATTGTTAAAAGCGTTACGAACAGGGCTTTTATTTGGTTGTTGCCAAGGACTGCCATTATGCCAAATATCTATTAATGGCATGGTTAATAACTGTTTACTGGAAAGTAATATCACTGAAAAAACAATCGTTGCGCTAGCAAACCATTTGCTGATGTTATTATTAGGCGCACAGTGATGATCAACTAAACGAATAACTCGCTGTTTTAAATCACCACCTGATGCCGCCATTGCCATGTCAGGTATGGTGTGTTGATGTGCTTTTGTACATAAAGATGCCGTGTCTGCTAGTGTATGAGCATAGGCAACGGCATCACCACAGTGTTGTACGGCAATATCATCACTACAATATTCACGTTCATTACGCATTTGTTTTGACACCCATACAACAGAAGGGTGGAAAAACAGTAATATTTCGACCAAGGTTTGTAAAAAATTTACAATATAATCATGACGTTTAATATGAGCAAGTTCGTGTAAAATCAGCATTTCAAGCTGAGCGCTGTTTAAGCCGGTGATCATGTTAGCAGGTAATAACACCACAGGTTTAAGCCAACCAATAGCCATTGGCACATCAACTTTCAATGAAATTAATAGCCTTGGGGTTATGGTTAAATTAATTTGCTGTACTAAAACATCAAAACGCGCTTGTAATTTACCACTGGGTGCAAGCGCGCCTTGTTGGGGTAACTTATTAACTGAAACTATTTCAATTAATAATTTACCAGCAAGCAAAGTGACTGCTGCTAGCCATAAAATAGAAAGATATGGCAATAATGTGGGCAAATACTCGATTAATTCTTTATAACTAAAAAAAGCGTCAGGTTGTTTTAATTCTTGAATCAGTTCATTTATTGCTAAGGCATTAGTAACGGTAGTAGTTGATGACAACTCACTGAGATAAATAATAAAAAAGGTAATAATAGGTAATAGCAAATTCGCTAGCATTGCTAATGAAGAGAGAGCATAACGAAGTTGAGGCTTATTATGGCTGAAAATAAGTAAAGCCGACTTTAATACCGCAGCCACTAACACTCCTTGCCACAAAAAGTGCAATAAGGTCAGTGCTAAGCTGGTTAAAAATGGGCTGTTAATTAAATTCTCTAGCATTTGTTGTCGTTATTTACCTGATAAGAATTATTTAGTAAAAGTTAGTTGAGCATGGTTTACTTTTCTAGAGAATTTAACAATTGACGAATATCGTTAATTTCTTCGGCAGAGGTTGACTCATCAATAGCGCGCATTACTAATTTAGAGGTAGAACCGCCAAAAGCTTTGCTGATTAAGTCTTTAATTAACGATGATTGCGTATGCATTTCACTATTTGCTGCTGCATAAACATGAGCACGATTAGTTTCGTCACGAATAACTAACGATTTTTCATGCATTATTTGTAGTATTTTCAATACGGTAGTGTAGCCAGTTTTCTGGGTTGCACTAACTGTTTCGTGTATTTGTCTTACGGTTGCAGGGCCCATTTGCCATAGAACATTGAGTAGGGTTAACTCTGCTTCTGTTGGCTTTACTGCTGATTTATCACGTGCCATGTATAATTGTCCTGAGTCGGTAATTTTTAAAGGTAATTTGCTAAAATCCATCTAAGTTACGAATACAATCGTAACGCTTATTGTACTCATCCTATACTTTGTTGAATTAATGAGCAACTATTTATTTATGGATTATTGGCTGTGACCAAACTGGCATAATGCTCACCTAATCGTGTAACCGTTTCAGGGCCTGCGCTTGGCGCAAATTCAACCATATTAGGTGCAAAAGTACTCACAACGGTTGAGCCTAACTTAAAGCGACCCATTTCATCGCCTTTCTCAAATGTTATTGCATCTACACCTTTGGCAGGGTATTGCCATCTGAAAATATCTTTGCCCGCTGGTGGTGTAATAGTACCGGCCCAAGTTGTTTCTATACTCGCAACTATGGTGGCACCAACTAAAACCATAGCAAGAGCGCCATGTTCGGTATCAAAAATGGTAACCACTCGTTCATTGCGAGCAAATAAATCAGGAACATTGTTAGCCGTTAATGGGTTCACTGAAAACAGCTCGCCGGGTACATAGATCATTTCACGTAAAGTAGCGGCCATTGGCATATGTATTCTATGGTAATCTTTGGGCGCTAAATAAATGCAGGAGAATTTACCTTGCTGAAAGGGTGCTGCGGTTCTAGCATCACCACCAAGTAGAGAAGTTAAACTATAGTCAAAGCCCTTGGCTTGAATTAGCTTGCCCTCAACTATATCGCCTTGTTGTGAAATGGCGCCATCAACTGGATAACATAGCGCCATATCGTTTTGCTCTATCGGTCTAACGCCGTCTGCTAGTTCACGAGTGAAGAAGTCATTGAACGTGGCAAAGTCACTAGCTTTTTTCAATTTGGCTTCACTCATGTTAATTGCGTAGGCGTTGATGAATAGGTCAATTAACTTAGTCGTTAACCAACCCATTTTAGCTGCTGCGAGCTTACCTACTAAACGAGAAAGCGCATGTTTAGGCATGGCATATTGTAAAGCGATTTTTATTCTGTCGCTAAATTTTCCGGTTTCAGTGACCGATGTAGAAGATGAAGTTGAGTGCGGTGAAGACACGTTTGTTCCTTTATTTTAGTTGATTGAAAGTTAATTTATAACTAACCATTAAACCGTGAAGTTAATTTATTGTCGCCTAAGCTTGCGATAATACGTTGAAAGCTTGCTAAGCGCATGGGATGAATTTCTTGAGCATTTGCTGCTGTTAAAGCGCATCCAGGATCGCTTTGGTGCTTACAATCTCTAAATTTACATAAGCCTTGAAACTGCTCAAATTCTATAAAACCGTTAAATACTTGCTCAGGTGTTAAATGCCACAAGCCAAATTCTCTAATGCCAGGGGAGTCTATCAAGTCTCCACCATCATTAAAATGGTATAAGCGTGCTACGGTAGTTGTATGTTGACCTAACCCTGAGTTTTGAGAAACTTCTTGAGTAATCAAACCAAGCTCTGGCATTAACGCATTCACTAAGGTTGATTTTCCAACCCCAGACTGACCAACAAAAATACTTGTGTGCTGGCTTAATTGGGCTTTTATCTCGCTGATGCCTTCATTGGTTTGGCTGCTACCGTAAAGTACTTGATAACCTATATCGCGATAAATTTGTAATTGCAGATCAATATTGTCTTGTTCGCTTTGCCCTAATTCACTAAGTAAATCGGTTTTATTTAACACGATTACCGGGGTGATTCCGGTTTGTTCAGCAGCCACTAAGTAACGATCAATAATGTCGCTATTAAAAACAGGTAATAGTGAAGAAACGATTAATATTTGACTGATATTCGCCGCAATGGGCTTTACGCCATCATAAACATCAGGACGACTAAGTACCGAATTGCGTTCATGTACAGCTTCAATAATACCACGAATACTGTGTTGAGTTTCTTTGCCCAAGCGCCAAAGTACCTTGTCACCGCACACTAAAGAGCTGACAGAACGACGTAAATTACAGCGATATATTGTGCCATCTTCACTTTCAACATCAGCATGCTGACCAAAGCGACTAATTACAGTGCCATTTTGGCTAGCGCCTAGATCATCATCTTGCCATTGCACTTGACTTGTATTTGAGCTTACTTTAGAGCGTAACTTTTTGTCATGATTCGCTTTTATGCGCCGTTGTTGGCCTTTGGTTAATTTTTTCTTAGCCACAAGAATTGATCATTTAGTTTAATCCTAGTTATTTGTCAGCTATTATACTTATAATTACTAGCTATTGCTTGTGCAATTTTTAAGGGATGTTTATGACGTGTAGCGATACCAATTTAATTTGGCTTGATTTAGAGATGACAGGACTAGAGCCAGAAATTGATGTAGTGCTTGAAATTGCGACTATTATTACCGACAGTCAGTTAAATATTCTTGCTGAAGGCCCTGTTTTTGCTATTAATCAATCAGATGATATCTTAGATAATATGAGTGATTGGTGTATTGAGCATCACGGTAAATCAGGTTTAACCAAACGTTGTCGAGAAAGCAACGTTAGTTTGAGCGAAGCGACGACACAAACAATCGAATTTGTTAAACAATATGTGCCACAAGGTAAATCACCTATGTGTGGTAATAGCATTGGTCAAGATAGACGTTTTATTAATAAATATATGCCTGATTTTGAAAATTATTTTCACTATCGAAATTTAGATGTCAGCACGGTAAAAGAACTAGCGCGCCGATGGAAGCCTGAAGTATTAGACAAAGTAGTTAAAACTGGCGCTCATTTAGCACTTGATGATATTCGTGAGTCTATTGCCGAGCTAAAAGTTTATCAAGCGCACTTCTTTAAAGTATAAACTTTAAGGTATAGGTTTTAAGGCATAGCTTTAAGCTTTATTACTTGTGCTGATGAGTAAAGACACCATCCCAATTTCTTTTCGGTGGTGTTGCAATTAAGTAATCTAAGCGTTGTTGATATTGTTGCAATAAAATACTATCACCGTATTTTTCTCGCATATTGTTGAGTAGTTTTAGCGCTTGCACAAATTCTTTTTGTTGATAATTATCAAATAGGCTTTGAAAATCGTGAGCTTGCTGTGTCTGAGCGTTATTGCAGTTTTTTGCTAGAGGTGAATATATGGTAATTGCTTGCTGTTTTCCTTTCACTTTTACTTTATCAATCACATGAAAATGGTAATTTGAACATTGTTTTTTAGTTGCTTCGCTAATTAATAACCCCACCCCATAGAATTTGGTTAAACTCTCTAATCTAGATCCTAAATTAACCGCATCACCTAATACGGTATATGCGCGGCGAAAATGTGAACCCATATCGCCCACATTCATTTCACCGGTATTAAGACCAACGCCAATACTGATTGCCGGCAGACCTTGCGCTTGAAACTGTTGTGATAGTTTTTCTGTTTTTTTCAACATAGCAAAAGCGGCGTCAAGGGCATGTTCAGCATGATTTTTATCATTGAGCGGTGCGCCCCAAAATGCCATCACCATATCACCAACATACTTATCGATAGTGCCTTGGTGATTAAATATAATTTCGGTGATAGGTGAAAAATAATCATTCAGTAAAGCCTTAAGAGCGTTTGCTGGCAAATTTTCAGATAGCACAGTGAAATTGCGAATATCAGCAAATAATACTGTTAACTCTTTACGTTCACCATCCATAGTGATGGCTTCGGGCTCATTAAGTAATTGTTCAATGTGGGCTGGAGGTACATATTGATCAAAGATGGCTTTTACTTGTTTTCTCTGCATATTTTCACGGTAAAAACCTTTACTAATTGCGATAGCGGAAATGAGAAATGGCAGTGTTATTATGGCTATGATCGGTAAATGAATACTATAAAAATACCACAACGCGATGTTTGATGCCCATATAGCTATGATTATAAATATTGCTAATAAAGTCATAGCGAGCGGTGCCAGTTTTGTGATCATCAAGCTAAATATCATTGCTAACATAATAAGTAGCATTATATTTGCCCCTAACCACCATTCTGGTTGCACTGGTTGTTGCTCAGGTTGCATTAATGCAGCAAAAACAGTGGCATGTATTTCTACACCGGGTAAAGTTAATGAGATTGGGGTAGTGCGTAGATCTGACATCCCTACAGCTGAAGAGCCGACAAAAACAACGGCACTATCAAAACGGTTATCGGTGATTTCTTCAAAGATCACTTTACTTGCTGAAGTGTACTGAAATGGGGTGCTGTTATCACGAAAAGGGATCAATAATTGTGCTTTATTATCTGTGGCAATAAAAGCGTTACCAATAGATAACCCTGATAATAGTGAGATATTTTGTTGGTGATGCCACAAAGGTTTAATATCTTCAACAAAGCTATAAACCCGAAAAGTTTCCAATGCTAGAGATGGATATAAAATACCTTGGTAGTCACTGAGTAATGCTGTGCGACGAATAAAGCCATCGTCATCAATTACAGCATTAATAAAGCCTTGGCCTTGAGCAGCATGGTTTAATTTGTTGATACTAGCGTTGTAACCCTGATATTTATTTAATAAGTGTGAGAAGTTTTTATTGGGTTGATATATCGCTGGTGCTTGAATGGTGCCTTGATGAAGATCAGAATTCTGTTGAAATAAAGTCCCCAAAATTACGTCATTTTCAGCGATACTTTGGGCGAATTGCGCATCGTCATCAAGTTGTCTCCTAAGTTGACTTAAGTCCAGATTCATTTCGTTATGTTGTAAAGCTTGCTCAACTCGATCAACTGGATTTTGTTGAGCTTCTGAAAACAGCATGTCAAAGGCGATAACAACTGCTCCACCCTTAGTTAATTGCTCAAGCAGTTGTGCTAATTTTTTTCTTGGCCACGGCCAACGACCTATGCTCTTTAAACTGTGTTCATCGATATCAATAATTTGAATGTTGGTGGTAGGCCTTGGTACAGGTGCACTAAAATTGACTAATTTAAAGTCATAACTAATACCTTCAATGCGTTCCAGCCATGCTGGTTGCAACCATTGTAGCCATATGATTAAAAAAGTAATAAAAATATTAATGATTAAATCATTAAGTTTTATTTTAGTTGCTTTATTCATACTATCAGGTGAATGAATAAATCATTATTTAAAATTTCCAGAGAAAAATTTACCACCATCACCAACAACATAAATCTCTTTATTGAGCATTGTAATATCGCGTAAAGTGCTAGAGCTAATAGATATATCCTTTATCCAATTTGTTCCATCTTTGCTGGTAAATATTACTCCGCCATCACTACCAATAATATAATTACTATCTTCATAAGCAATGGTATTAAGGTTATCTCTAAAAGTGGTATTAATTGCTGAAAAATTACCGCCTTGAGCTGTGCCGGTAACGATAACACCATTGCCACCAACAATGATATTGGTAGTACCATCATAAATAATATCTTGTAGCGTGCCAAAAGCAGTATTAGAAAAGAAATCCATCCATGTTGTGCCATTAGGCGTTGCAGTATTGTCGCGAACCAATATACGGCCATTTTGACCAACGGCAACAAAATAATCGTTATCGTGATCTATACCATATAAATGCCCTGAAATTGTCCCTGCACTAGTATCTTCAACTAGCCAATTGATGCTGTCAGTACTGGTCATTAGTAGACCAAAATCACCAACAGCAACGTATAAACTAAAAGGTGCTCCTTGAACATCAAGCCCTGAGAACCAAAAAACATCATTTATATTGTTCGTTGTAGGTGTGCTTTGTTCTGTCCATACATTGCCCGTGGGGCTTGTTAATATTAAACCGTTATCGCCGACGGCAATAAATGAATCATTAAAAAACTCGACCTGATTGACCGCATAATTTTGGCTGGTAACTGGGCTCCAACTAATACCGTCAGCACTTTTTAATAACTGTAGCGGATTTCCAGATCGAATCAAATCTGTGCCATTATAAGCAACACCAGTCATCTGCGTGACATTATCACCGGCATTAACTGTTTGAAAATTAATACCATCGGTTGTTGTTAACACACTCCCTTGGTCACCTACCAGAATAAATTGGGTACCATCAAAAATCACATCGTTTAGAGGAGAAGGTGGTACTTGTCTGCTGATCCAATTGATGCCGTCGTTGCTTGTAATAATGGCGGTGTTACCAACAGCAAGATAAAGTCCATTACCAAAAGTGATTGCGTTTAGATCACTACTCGTATTTGATGTTCTTGCTGTCCATGAATTTCCATCATTGCTAGACAGTACTGTACCTGCAGTACCAACGGCAATATATGAATCAACATTATTACTAATAACATCCATTAAGTTGTTATTAGTATTGCTAGTTTGAACAAGCCAACTCACCCCTGATGTGGTACTTACTTCAATAGTGCCATTGTTACCAACAATGATTATTCGGCCTAATTCATGCGTGACACTATTAAAAACTACCGCAGTATTAGGTGTTCTTTCTAACCAACCAATACCATCAGAAGAAAATAGTACTGCTTGCATACCGGTAGCAATAAATTCACCTTGACTAAAAATAACATTTTGCATGGCAATGTTACTGGTGTTGCTCCTTTTTGCCCAGCGACCAATAACACCATCTGTTTGTTGCACGTAAGTGTTATTTATCTCGCCAACGGCGACATTAGTTTCGACTGCAAGCGAAGCGTTAGTTTTACCGCCAGCTACGGCTACAATAGGGGTAATGGTACTTTCAAAATGATCACCCCAAGTTATAGCATCGCTACTTAACAGTATGTTGTTATTGGCAACCAAGAAATACAGACTGCCATCAAAGCTAATGCCTTGAAAGTCGACTAATGGTAAATTAGGTAAAGCCTCGGTACCCGCCCAAGTTACTCTAGAAACTAAAATGGTTGCTAATGCTTGACTGCTACCACCATTACCATCGTCAATTTCGTAGAAAAAACTATCATTACCGGTAAAGTCTACATTGGCTGTGTAATCAAAAGCTGAATCAGAGAAGTCAGTAAAACTGCCATTTTCAGTGCCATAAACAGTGCCGTTATAGGTAAGCAAGTCCAAATCTGGATCTGAATCATTGGCTATGGGGTAAGGTCTAAAGGTACTAGCGGTAATACTAAGGGTGCTATTTGGTGATAAAAAATAATAATCAGGTTTAGCAATAGGCAACGTATTAACTTGATTCACTGTTATGTCAACGAATGCACTGGCAGTATTACCATTACCGTCATTAATCTCATATTCAAAACTGTCATTACCAAAAAAGCTTACATTGGGTTGATATGTAAAAGTTCCGTCGTTTGCTAAAACCAAAGTACCATCGCTAACATCAGTAACTGGCGTGGTAATAACCGTTAAGGTGTCATTTTCTGGATCCGAATCATTACTTAATAAACTCAATTCAATAATGCCATCAACATCCAAAAAACCATCTTGATCTACAGCATAGCTGTCATCGATAGCAACAGGCGCTTGATTAACGTTATTAACGGTTACGGTAATAATTGCGATGCCTGTTCCCCCGTTGCCATCGCTAATCATATAAGTAATTAAGGCTGTGCCGGCACCGGCACCGCTAAACGTAATAGTATTATCATTATTAATAGTAGCAACGCCCACATCAGCACTGACACTGGTTACGGTTAAGCTATCGCCATCAATATCATTGTCATTGCTCAATACCGTAATGATAATAGTATCACCTACTGACATTGTAGCGCTGTCATCTACCGCAACAGGTGCATCATTAATTGGATTGATAGTAATAAACACGGTAGCTGAATCAGTAAGGCCAGAACCGTCATCAATGGTATAACTGATTGTATCGCTACCATTAAAATTTTCGTTAGGGCTATAGTCTAATTTACTGGCATTTAGCACAACCGAGCCGTTATTACTTTGCCAGTTGATAATAGATAATACGTCATTTTCAGGATCGCTATCATTGAGTAACACATCAATAGTGACCGTTTGATCTTCATCTACTGATGCAGTGTCATCGATAGCAATAGGCGCTTGATTCACTGCAGCAACAGTAATTGTAACTGTTGCTTGAG
>Ga0316205_10002221_pt1 | contig 20816 bp, 17 predicted proteins | sample 3monthpyrite_MG_FD_204941 | JGI IMG/M metagenome (GOLD analysis project Ga0316205, IMG submission 204941) | Microbial mat bacterial communities from mineral coupon in-situ incubated in ocean water Damariscotta River, Maine, United States -... | ecosystem: Environmental > Aquatic > Marine >... | reverse complement strand
CAGTTTTCACTGGAGGAGGTGGTCGAGGGTGTTGAATTTTGCCATGACCACGGCAAGCGCGCCTATCTGACGCTGAACCTGTTTTCGCACAATAAAGATGTGCAGAAACTGGAGGAATATATCGACACGGTGCGCAAGGTGAACCCCGACGGGCTGATCATTGCCGACCCGGGTGTGTTCCAGTTTGTGAAAGAACGCGCGCCGGATCTGCCGCTGCATATCTCCACACAGGCCAATGTATCAAGCTGGCTTTCGGTGAATTTCTGGAAAGACCAAGGGGCCGAGCTGGTGGTGCTGGCGCGCGAGGTTTCCTTTGCCGAGCTTGCCGAGATTCGCGAAAAATGCCCCGATGTGCAACTGGAGGCCTTCGTGCACGGTGCCATGTGCATGACCTATTCCGGCCGTTGCCTGCTCAGCAATTTTATGTCGGAGCGCGGGGCTAACCAGGGTAATTGCGCCAATTCCTGCCGCTGGGGCTACAACGTGCGGATGCGGATGAAAGACGGCACGGTGCAGGAGTTGGACATCAACGAGAATAACGTTGATATGTTCGAGTTTTTGCTCGAAGAGGGCCAGCGCCCCGGCGAGCTGATGCCGATCGAGGAAGACGGGCGCGGCTCCTATATTCTCAATTCGCGTGATCTTTGCATCATGCCCAAGCTCGATGAATATCTGCGCATCGGCGTGGACAGCCTCAAGGTCGAGGGGCGCGGAAAATCGGAATATTATGTGGCGGTAGTGGCGCGGGCTTACCGGATGGCGATTGATGACTATTATGCCGACCCTGAAAACTGGAATCCGCATAAATATATGCGCGAGCTCGAGTCAGTTGGCAACCGTGGCTATACGCTGGCCTTCCATGACGGGCGGCTTTCGAATTACTCCCATGATTATGAGCAAACCGAATCACTGGCGCAGTGGGAATATGCGGGCGTGGTCACTGACGTGACGGATGATGCCTTCCATGTTGCTGTGAAGAACAAGCTTGAGGCAGGCGAGGTGCTCGATTTTGTATCACCCCTCAGCCGCGAAACCGTGCTGCTGCGTATGTATGAGTTTGAGCTGGTCTCGGGCGAGGTAAAGGATGCGGTGCATGGCGGGGCGCAAGCCACGATCAAAGTGCCTTTTGCCCTGTTTGACCGTGAGGATATTGATGACCTTAAAGCCCGCTTTCCGGTCTATTCGGTGCTGCGCAAGGAAAAGGCGCTGAGCAAAGAGCAGTGGAACCGGGTTAAGTTTGATAAACTGGTGCAGGGGCTGGAAACCAGCGGCAAGCGCAACGAACCCGCCTATGAAAAACGCCGCGATGCGCTGGCTGATGCGGTGGCTGAAAAAGCGTCCGAACGCAAATTCAAAACCAACCGTGTCGGCACCGATGGTTGCTGCGGCAAGGGCTGCAATGGCTGCCTGATTTTTTGGGAAGATGATACCTATGCCCGCGCTCGCGAGGCCTTGCTCACCCGCAAACACGGCGAGCAGCTTAGCCGCGCCGAAGCAAAGGCGCTGAAAGGCCCGGCGCCGGCAGTGCCGGCCTAGAGCCAGCCGGCAAGGGCTGGTCTTTCAGGCCTGGTTTTGCAGTTCTTCTCCCAGTAGCCGGCGGAAATTCCGGTTTTGCATCAATCCGTCGGCCATCACGTTGGCATGGCCGCGGTTGTCGCGCTCGCCGGCGCTGGATTCGAGAATGCGCCTGATATCTATCGGTTGTCGGCCCAGCATCCGGTCAACGGCGCGCCCGATATTTGATTGACGAGAAACTGGGCGGCCACCGCCCGCACCAGCGCCCGCAGTTAAAATCGAGGCGCAAACCCCCAAGATCGCAAATGAAGAGTCTCGCGTGAGCTCGAGCACGGTAACGGTCCGGCCGGCACCTGTTTGCATCCGGTTCATATAGGTTTTCATATCTCGCACAAACCGCGCCTGAGCCCGATTCCAGTTCGGATATTGTTGGTAAAAATTGCCGATGCTGGCGGGTCGGATCATCCGCCCCAACTGCTGTTGCGTGCGGCGGAGCCGGTTCGCCCAGTTTGCCGGTGGCAGGTTTGCACCGCCAAGGGCCTCCATGGCCAACACGAAAAGGTTGACAGCGTGGCAGCGGTTATGTTGCTCCCAAACCCGGTAATAGTGGGAAAAATATGAGTCTGGTCCGCCGGCTCTGTTCCATAATTGAATGCGGGTTTGGCGGACAAGTTGGTCCAGCATACCGCGCGCATCCTGATCATCAAGAACAACGGTGCGGCCATTTATCTGCAATACATAGGGCATATAATCACCTTCAGGTAGAAATAAATTTTCGATAAAAGGTCAAATCTGCTCTGATTTTGGAAAAATGCAAACTTAGGCAAAACCCTTGCGGCCCTATAGCAGGCCGGCGATAGAATTTCCGGTGGCCGCCCGGAACCATTTGACGATTTTAACCCGGTCCTTGTCGGAAATATAGGTAAGGTTGGCGGGGGGCATGGCGCGGCTGACCCCTGCCTGCAGGTAAATCTGGCGTGCCTGCCGGGCGATATCATTCGGGGTTTCGAGCAGCACATCCTTCGGCGCTTGTCTTATACCCTCCCAAAATGGCTCGCGGGCGTGGCACATCAAGCAGCTGCCCAGCACAATATTCTGCACATCCTCAAAACCCTCGGCGGCGGCGCGATTTGTGGCCGGGAGGGCCAGCCTGTTGGACGATCTGTTCATCCTGCTGGCACCGCGATTACTTGATCTGGAAAACCAGCGCGCCATTATGGCCATCGCCTATGACCACCCCCGGCTATTAACCCTGCCTGAGCACACTTTCCGCCAATATGAGGCCGAGTTTCGCGCCCTGATGACCGCCGTGATCAGTGCCACGTTCCGAACCGCCATGGCCCGTTGGTGCAGGAGGATGAAAGCAAGATCATCGACATAATTCATGCGATATTCATCGCGCTGCCTGCCCTTTACAGTGACGGGCCACAATACCCCTAAAATTCAAGCATATAAAGCCCGCCGGTAAGAAAGGCTCCCTTTTCTTTTCGTAAATCAGCGGTGGAAAAATGCACAAGGGTATAGTCATACTTTCGGCAAAGTGTTTCGATATAGGGCTTTGAGTGGGCGTATCTTCCGGTCGGGTGCAGCACAAAATCTCCGGTTTCGCTATGCTCGGTGGAAAACACCAGCTTGCCGCCGCGCTGGTTACGGGATTTGATCAACCGGAAGATGTCGGACAGATCGCCAAAATAAATCAGCACATCGGTGGCGACGATGATATCAAAATCCAGCGGTTCGCTGGCCAGAAATCCGGTGATTTCGGTATGGGTGAGCTGGTCATAAATGCCCTTCTCTCTGGCTTGTTCGAGCATGGCGTTTGAAAGGTCAATGCCGACCAGATGCTGACAATGCGCCCTGAGTTCAACACCGGCCAGCCCGGTGCCGCAACCGAGGTCAAGCACCGCGCCAAGCGATGACGCGCTTTGGCTCCCGGTCATCAGGTCTGCCAGCAATTTCGGTGTTTTATAGGCGAGTTCGGACACTAGCGCATGTTCGAACCCGGCCGCATATTGGTCAAACAGCGGCTCGACGTAAGCGCGAGGTGCCTTGGCCGGGGTTTCCCCGTTAAGCGCTGCCAGAATATGACGGTCCAGAGCGTTATCGGGATTGATTTCAAGCGTTTTATTGAAATGCGTTATTGCGGCATCGGTGTTGCCGTCAATCCGGTAGGTATGGGCCAACTGGCTGTGGGCATCCGCATCTTCGGGGTCAAGCCGAATGGCGGTTTCAAAACAGGCCATAGCCGCATCCAACGCGCCGGTTTCTTTCAGCACAATTCCCATATTCAGGTGGGCTTCTGCGTAGTCGGAGCTGAGCGCCACAGCGGTTTGATAGCTTTCCAGCGCTACTTCCGGCATCCCCCTAAGCCGCAGGGCGTTGCCGAGATTATTATGGACAACGGCTGAGTCCGGGTTGATGCTCAGCGCCAGCCGGTAGTTCATGATTGCCGAATCTGCCGCCCCGATTTGCTGCTGGGCATTGCCAAGGTTACTATAGGCTTCGGCAAAATCAGGGTTGATTTTCAGCGCCGCCCGATAGCGTTTTATCGCCGCCTCGACCTCGCCCCGTTCAAGCAACACATTACCTATATTATTGAGCGCGGCAACATTGAACGGGTTGATCCCGGCTGCGGCCTCAAAGCAGGCAATGGCGGCGTCTCCAAAGCCCTTTCCGGCCAGCGCCCCGCCGAGCAGGTTCTGCAATTCTTCCGGCGTTAACCCCTCGCGGGCCGACTGCACACAAGCCGCCTTGATCCGCTCGATCTCCGCTTCCTCTTGCGCCGTGGCGTCAATTTCTAAGGTCATGTCAACCGCCTCCAGGAAAAGATGGGGCCGATGACGGCCCGCTTTTGTTAATAGTAGGGCAACTTGGCCCATTTGCCCAACCATTTCGGCTAGTTTCGCCATGCTGTTCGCGGTCAGCGCCGGGGCTGTCATCCCCCAGTAGCGGCGCCAGCGCGCTAGGCACCCGTATCGGTCAGGCGATCCAGTGCGCTGTGCAGAGCAACGGTCTGCGCCCCCAGCGCGGCCTCCAATTCCTGCTGAAAGGCGGTGGCAATCGGGATCAGCCTGGCCAGCAGGGCGCGGCCATCCTCTGTCAGGGTCATTTTCAGCAAGCGGCGGTCGGTCGCGTCAACGGTTTTGGAAATATAGCCCTTGGCCTCGAGCTTTGAGGCCGCGCGGCTGACTTTGGCTTTATCAAGGCTGACCCGCTTTTCAATGTCGCGCACAGAATTATCGCCCGAATAGCCTACATTGAGCAGCACCCGCCATTCGGCGATGGAAATGCCGTAGGCCGCCTTATAATGCGCTGCCAAATCGGTGCTGAGCCGCGCCGCAATAACCGCCATTCGAAACGGAATAAACCTGTCGAGGTCGAACGGGGGTAGTGGGTCGGCCATTGTCGTTCCGGGCTGCTGGCAAGGTGGCTTGATAATCGTTGCGTTTGCAATGATTATCAAGCTAAATACGATTCTCCACATTATTTTTGCAAACACAGGTGTAAAAATGGCGCTGACCCACGGCCTCACCCAAGCCACAAACACTCAAGGCACGCTGGCCTTTTATATGCCCGGCTTTGGCAATGATTTCGAGACAGAGGCCCTGCCCGGCGCGCTGCCTCAAGGCATGAACAGCCCGCAAAAGGTGAATTACGGCCTCTATGGCGAGCAGCTTAGCGGCACGGCTTTTACCGCCCCCGGCCACCAGAACGAGCGCACTTGGTGCTATCGCATCCGCCCGTCGGTAAAGCACACGCACCGCTTTGAAAAAATTGATCTGCCCTACTGGGAATCAGCCCCGAATATCGCCCCCGGGGTGATCAGCCTCGGCCAATATCGCTGGGACCCGCTGCCACAAGGCAGTGCGCCGCTCACCTGGCTTACCGGTATGCGCAGCATGACCACGGCAGGCGATGTGAATACCCAAGTCGGCATGGCCACGCATATATATCTTGCAACCGAGTCGATGGTGGATGATTATTTTTACTCGGCGGATAGCGAGATTTTGGTAATTCCGCAGGAGGGCCGGCTGCGCTTTTGCACCGAGCTCGGTATCATCGAACTGGAGCCAAAAGAAATCGCCATCATCCCGCGCGGGCTGGTTTATCGGGTCGAGGTGCTGGAAGGCCCGGCGCGTGGCTTTGTCTGCGAGAATTACGGCCAGAAATTCGCCCTGCCGGGCCGCGGCCCGATCGGGGCCAATTGCATGGCCAACCGGCGGGATTTCAAAACCCCTGTCGCGGCATTTGAAGACCGTGAAACCCCCTCCACTGTCACCGTAAAATGGTGCGGCCAGTTTCACAAAACCCGTATCGGCCATTCGCCGCTGGATGTGGTCGCGTGGCACGGCAATTATGCGCCGGTTAAGTATGATCTGCGCCATTACTGCCCGATCGGTTCTATCCTTTTTGACCACCCGGACCCTTCTATTTTTACGGTGCTGACCGCGCCGAGCGGGGTGGAGGGCACCGCCAACATTGACTTTGCGCTGTTTCGCGAGCGCTGGATGGTAATGGAAGACACCTTCCGCCCGCCGTGGTATCATAAAAACATCATGTCTGAGCTGATGGGCAATATTTACGGGCAGTATGATGCCAAGCCGCAGGGATTTGTGCCCGGTGGCATGAGCCTGCATAATATGATGCTGCCGCACGGGCCGGACCGTGAGGCCTTTGAGAAGGCCTCAAACGCCAATCTCGGGCCGGAAAAGCTTGATAATACCATGTCGTTCATGATCGAAACCCGCTTCCCGCAGCACCTCACCGCTTTTGCGGCCAAGGAAGCCCCTTTGCAGGATAACTACATCGACTGCTGGGGTGATATTGACAAAAAGTTTGACGGCAGCCCGGGGAAAAAATGAGCCTGCTAAGAGCATGGGTCGCCTCGGCCAACAGCGCGGACTGCCGGTTTCCACTCAATAACCTGCCTTATGGCGTGTTTTCGACGGCGGGCAAAGCTGCGCGCTGCGGTGTGGCCATTGGCGATCAGATTCTGGATGTAGCGGAAGCCGAGCAGGCAGGATTAATCAACCTTGGCCGCGAAAAGCTGCTGGCACGGCCCTGTTGGAATGATTTGATGGCCGCCGGCGCGGAGGTTTGGGCTGACCTGCGCCACCAGCTTACTGCATTGCTGGCTGAAAATGCGCCAGAGCACCCTGCGCTGCTCACACCCATGCAGCAGGCGCAAATGCACCTGCCGTTCAGGGTGGCCGAATTCACCGATTTTTATGCCAGCCGCCAGCATGCCACCAATGTAGGCACCATGTTCAGGGGCGCTGAAAACGCACTGCCGCCAAATTGGCTGCACATGCCGATAGGCTATAATGGCCGCGCCTCGACGGTGGTGGTCAGCGGCACCGATATTAGCCGCCCCAACGGCCAAACCAAAGCGCCAGAGTCCGAAATGCCGGTTTTTGGCCCGTGCCAGCGGCTTGATTTCGAGCTCGAGCTGGGCGCGGTGTTGGGCGGGGCCACCCTGCTTGGCCAGCCGGTCTCCACCTCCGAGGCGGATGCCCTTATATTTGGCTTTGTGCTGCTCAATGACTGGTCAGCGCGTGATATTCAGGCATGGGAATACCAGCCGCTCGGCCCGTTTCAATCCAAGGCTTTTGCCACTTCGATCAGCCCGTGGATTGTGACATCGGCCGCGCTGGCCCCGTTTCGCCGCTCTGCGCTCACGCGTGAACCGGCGCTTCTGCCTTATCTGCATGAATCAACGCCCGGGCTTTTTGATATTGATCTCGAGGTCAGCCTTGCTCCCGCTGGCAAGGCGGCCACCACCATCACCCGCACCAATGCGACCGAACTTTATTATACGGCGGCGCAACAACTGGTGCATCACGCCTCTTCCGGCTGCGCCATGAATGTCGGTGATCTGCTGGGGTCCGGCACCATTTCGGGCGCAGAACCCACGGCGCGCGGCTCGTTGCTGGAGCTAAGCCGGGGGGGCAAGGCCCCGCTTACGTTGGCCACCGGCGAGGCCCGCAGTTTTATTGAGGATGGCGACACCGTCACCCTCTCGGGCAGTGCCAAAAGGGAAGGCTTCCGCATCGGCTTTGGCCAGTGCACCGGCACCATTCTCCCCGCCCTCAAATTCCCAGAGTAAGGATAAAAACATGGCGAAAGCATTCGCATCCCAAGGTGACATGACCGAAAAAACCATCACTTTTGACGAAGTCGGCAAAGACCTCTGGGCCTTTACCGCCGAGGGCGACCCCAATAGCGGGGTGATTATCGGTGAAAACTCGGTGATGATTGTCGAAGCGCAGGCCACCCCGCGCCTTGCCCGTAAGGTGATCGAAAAAGTGCGTAGTGTCACCGACAAGCCGATCAGCCATGTGGTGCTGACCCATTATCATGCGGTGCGGGTGCTGGGGGCCTCGGCATTTGGCGCTGACCAGATCATTATGGGAGACAAGGCGCGCGCCATGGTGGTGGAGCGCGGGCAAGAAGACTGGGATAGCGAATTTCAGCGCTTTCCGCGTCTGTTTGAAGGGTATGAGAGCATTCCGGGGCTGACATGGCCAACCACAACTTTTAGCGATGCGATGACGGTGTATCTGGGCAACCGGCGGGTTGACCTCAGGCACCTTGGCCGCGCCCACACCGCTGGCGATATTGTGATCCACGTGCCCGATGAAAACGTGATGTTCACCGGCGATATTGTTGAAGACCACTCGGCCTGTTACTGCGGCGATGGCCATTTTAACGACTGGGGCCGCACGCTCGACGCCATAAAAGCTTACGGTGTTGCGGCCATTGCGCCGGGGCGCGGCGGGGCACTGATTGGCCAAAAAGCCGTAAACCGCGCCATTGAAGCCACCCGCGATTTTGTGGAAAGCACCTATGCGCCGGTGGTGAAAGTGGCGGCGCGCGGCGGCAGCCTGCAAGAAGCATGGCAGGCGGTGCGCGCCGCCTGCGACCCCAAATTCAAGGAGTATGCCATTTACGAGCATTGCCTGCCCTTCAACGTGGCCCGCGCCTATGACGAAGCCCGCGGCATTGATACCCCGAGGATCTGGACCGCCGAGCGCGACCTTGAAATGTGGGCGCAATTGCAGGCTTAGGAGCTGTTGATGCAGGAAAGATACCCACTGGCGTTCAAGCTCTACCCGTATCAGCGCTCGGTTGATCAGGATGCTATCACCCCTGCGCGGCACAAGGTTATCATCGTTGGCGGCGGCCCCGTCGGCCTTGCCTGCGCGCTTGATCTCGGGCGGCAGGGTATTGCGGTTTTGGTGCTGGATGACCACGAAGGCATCGGCCAAGGCAGCCGCGCCATTTGTTTTTCCAAGCGCACTCTGGAAATTGCCGACCGCTACGGCTGCGCCCGCCCGATGCTGGAAAAAGGCGTTGTCTGGAATGTCGGCAAGGTGTTTCAGGGCGATCATCAGGTTTTCAGCTTTAACCTGCTGGCCGAGAGTGGCCATAAATACCCCGCTTTCATCAACTTGCAGCAGCCCTATTTCGAAAAATACCTGTTTGACCAGATCGTCAAGGAGCAGGCCAAAGGCGCGCCGATCGAAATCAGGGGCAAAAACCGGCTCGATGCGGTTGAGGTGAAGGCAGACCACACGGTGCTTAGCATCACCACGCCGGATGGCCCCTATGAGCTGGAGGCCAATTGGCTGATCGGCTGTGATGGTGCCGGCTCACCCCTGCGCGGCATGCTCGGCCTTGGCTTTGAAGGCCGCGAATTTCAGGATAGCTTTCTGATTGCCGACATCAAAATGCCCGCGTCCACCTTCCCGACCGAGCGCTGGTTCTGGTTTGAGCCCTGGTTCAAGTCCGGTGCCTCAACCCTGCTGCACAAACAGCCCGATGATATCTGGCGGGTCGATTTCCAGATCGGCTGGGATGTGGACCGCACAGAGGAGCTAAAGGAAGAAAACATCCGCAAGCGGCTCGATGCGATGCTGGGGCCGGAGGCTGATTATGAGCTTGTCTGGTCGTCAATCTATACCTTTCAGTGCAGGCGGATGAAAGACTTTCGCACCGGGCGAGTCATTTTTGCCGGGGATGCCGCGCATCAGGTGTCGCCTTTCGGGGCGCGCGGCGCCAATTCGGGGGTGCAGGATGTTGATAACCTCGGCTGGAAGCTCGGGCTGGTTTTGCGCGGGCAAGCCCCAGAATCGCTGCTTGATACCTATAACGAGGAGCGCATTCACGGGGCCGATGAAAATATTCTCAACTCCAGCCGCGCCACCGATTTTATTTCGCCAAAATCCAAAATCAGCCATATTTTCCGTAACGCGGTGCTGGAACTGGCCGCGCACCACCCTTTTGCGCGGGCGCTGGTTAATTCGGGCCGCCTCTCGCTGCCCTGCGTTTATGACGGGTTGTCGCTGAATGGCACCGATGCGCTTGAAGGTGGCCCCGCATGCGCGAGGGTCGGCAGCGCCTGCGCCGATGCCCCTGTTGCCGGCGGCTATTTGCTGGAAAGTCTGGGCGGTGATTTCGTTATGCTAACGATCAACGCCGGTGCGCCGGAGAACGTCGAGGCGGATGGCATCGTGGCCCGGCGGTTGGCACTTAAAACCGCAGATGACCCAAGCGGCGCGCTGGCCGCGCGCTACCTTGGCACCGCCCAAAGCGCGGTTTACCTGATTCGCCCCGATCAACACATCGCGGCGCGCTGGGATCAGTTTGACGCTGCCGCCCTCAGGGCGGCCCTCCTGAAAGCCTGCGGAAAGGCCAAAAAATGAGTCAATTAATCACTACCCCCCATTTCGCATCACCCGATGAATTTTACGCCAGCCTGATCGCCGTGCATGAGGGGCTGACCGAGGTTGAAAGCGCTGCGTTCAATGCCCGGTTGCTGCTGGTGCTCGCCAACCATATTGGCAATGCCGAGGTGCTGGGCGAGGCGCTAAAGATAGCGGCTTCACCGCGCTGATGAAAAAGGCACCAGCTAGCGACAGAGCGTTACCTTGGCGAGAGTATTTTACGCCAGATGGGCGCGTGGCCTGATCCCGGGCTAAAGAATCGGGCTACCATATTTAGCGCAGGTTTTGAAAAAAAGGAATTTCCTGCGAGTGGTTATACCAAGGAAAACCGTTGCTATAGCGCGAAAAACTGCCCTTGTCTGCGCGCCAATGGTCGCTAATCACCTGCAAAGTGGCGAGTTTGACCTTGCAATTTCGGGTGCCACACGTCTAACCTTATGGAAATCAGACGCGGGAAGACTCGCGCGGTCCAACATGGAGAGAAATTTTGGCGTTAGACAGTTCGTCCGACGCATTCGTTGCCTTTGAACGAGTGCAAAAAAGCTATGATGGCGAGATACTGGTGGTCAAAGACCTGAATCTCCGGATTGGCAAAGGCGAGTTTTTGACCATGCTTGGGCCTTCGGGCTCCGGCAAAACCACTTGCCTGATGATGCTGGCCGGTTTTGAAACCGCCACCCATGGCGATATTCTGCTCGACGGCAAGCCCATCAACAATATCCCGCCGCACAAACGCGGCATTGGCATGGTGTTCCAGAATTACGCGCTTTTCCCGCATATGACCGTGGGTGAGAACCTGAGCTTCCCGCTGGAAGTGCGCAATATCGGCAAAACCGAGCGCGAAGATATGGTCCGCGCCGCGCTTGATATGGTGCAGATGGGCGATTTCGCCGACCGTCGCCCGGCCCAGCTTTCGGGCGGGCAGCAGCAGCGCATCGCCTTGGCCCGCGCGCTGGTGTTCAAGCCCGAACTGGTGCTGATGGACGAGCCGCTTGGCGCGCTCGACAAGCAATTGCGCGAGCATATGCAATATGAAATCAAGCACTTGCACGAAAACCTCGGCATCACCGTGGTTTATGTGACCCATGACCAAGCCGAAGCGCTGACCATGTCTGACCGCGTGGCGGTGTTTGAAAATGGCCGCATCCAGCAACTGGCCCCGCCCGATGACCTGTATGAGCGGCCGGAAAATGCGTTTGTGGCCCAGTTTATTGGCGAAAATAACAAACTTCTTGGCAATATAACCGCCAAAAACGGGGATCTTGTGTCGGTCGAGGTAGATGGCGGCTTGCAGGTTCAGGCGCTGGCCGTGAATTGCGGCGATGTTGGCGAGCGAACCACGCTTTCACTGCGCCCCGAACGGGTCACGCTTGATGATGTCGGCCCCAATTCTACCGAAGCCCGGGTGATGGAGCTTATTTATCTGGGTGACCATATCCGCTGCCGCCTTGAAGTGACGGGATATGACCAGTTTATCGTGAAAGTCCCGAACGGGGCCGGCCAGAAGCACTTGGTGGTGGGTGAAATCACGCCGATCAGCTGGCTGAGCGAAGATTGCCGCGCGCTCGATATCTAGCGCGCAGGTTTAACGGTGGTGTGCAAGCTGGCCCGAGGCGCGCATTTTCTTTCTTTTTCGGGTGACCAACAGGAGAATATTATGAGAATCAAAAATCTAGTGCTTGGAGCAGGCGTGGTTGTGCTATCAGCCGGCATTGCAAGCGCTGCCAGCCATATGGCTGACGAAATGACGGTCGTTTCCTGGGGCGGTGCCTATCTGGCCAGCCAGCAGGCCGCGTATCATGACCCCTATATGGCCAATACCGGCATCAATATCATCAATGATGATAGCTCGGCCGACGGTATTGCCAAGCTGCGGGCAATGAGGGAAGCCAATAACCTGACATGGGATCTGGTTGACCTTGAAGCCGCCGACGCCATGCGCGCCTGCGACGAAGGCCTCGCCATGGAAATCGACTTTGACACGGTGCTTGCGCCGGGTGCCGATGGTTCCACTGTCGCCGAAGACTTTGGCCCAACGCTGATTTCGGATTGCTTCATTCCGCAAATCGTTTTCTCGACGACTGTTGGCTATCGCACCGATATGGTGCCTGAAGGTGCTCCCGCGCCGTCAGACGCCTGCGCCCTTTTTGATACGGAAACCTATCCGGGCCGCCGCGCCCTGAACAAACGCCCTGTCGGAAACATGGAATGGGCGCTGCTTTGTGACGGTGTTGCCATGGAAAATGTCTATGACATGCTGGAAACCGATGAAGGTTTGGCACGCGCATTCGCCAAGCTGGACTCCATCAAAGCCGACACGGTCTGGTGGACAGCCGCTGCTGAAACACCCCAGCTTCTGGCCGATGGCGAAATCTTCATTGGCTCCACCTATAATGGCCGCTTGTTCTCCGCAATTGCCGAGCAGAACCAGCCGATCGGCATGGCCTGGGGCTACCAGATGCTCGATATTGACGGTTGGATCATTCCAACCGGCCTGTCAGAAGATCGCTTGGCCCGCGTTTTGGATTATGTCTATTTCGCCACCGATACCCAGCGTCTGGCTGATCAGGCTGCCTATATCAGCTATGGCCCGGCCCGTGCGTCTTCGGCACCGCTGGTAGGTGACCACGCTGTTCTGGGCATTCCCATGGGCCCGCATATGCCAACCCTTGCCGCCAACATGACTGGTGCTTTTGTCACAAACTACCTGTGGTGGGCTGATTATCGCGACGAAATCGACGCGAAATTCCAGACCTGGTTGGCCCAGTAGACCTTGAGAAGACTTGAAACGGGGCCAATAGGCCCCGTTTCACCCCAAAAAAACAATAAACGACGACAGGGTGAGTTTCGGGATGAGTGACACAACCACCAATGAGTTAGTTCGTGCCGCTGATGGCACGCCGCTTAAGCGAAGCCTTGCAAGGGCCCTGCGCCGCCAGAAAATGCGGGCGCTGATCCTGATACTGCCGCTCTTGGCGTTTGTGATTGTCGGGTTTGTGTTTCCGATTGGGCAGATGTTAATGCGCTCGGTTGAGAATGACATTGTGACAGATACGCTGCCACTAACCGTTGTGGCGCTGAAAGACTGGGATAGCGAGAGCGGCGAAACCCCGCCCGAAACCGTTTTTGCAGCCCTGGCCGCCGATTTGCAGGTGGCGGGCGAAAACCGCACCAACATGACTGTGGCGCGCCGCTTTAATTTTGAATATTCCGGCGTCACCACCCTGTTTCGCAAAGCTGGCCGACAGGTTGATGACTGGGATATCACCAGCGATGGCCCGTTCCGCGAGCGCTTTATCGACATTGACGACGAATGGGGCGACCCGGCGCTGTGGACCGCGATCAAAGCCTATTCCGGCAAATACACCGCCGGCTACTATCTGGCTGCCGTCGATAAAACCATGATCAACGGCCAGATCGAGAACCGTCCGGCTGATGAAAGCCTGCATCTGATGCTGTTTGGCCGCACGGCATGGGTTTCGGCGCTGATTGTTTTCATGACGCTGCTTTTGGGCTATCCGATTGCCTATCTGCTGGCCACGCTGAAATCGCGCCACGCCAACCTGTTGCTGATTCTGGTGCTGCTGCCGTTTTGGACATCGCTTCTGGTGCGCACCTCGGCATGGAAGATCTTGTTGCAGGAACAAGGGGTCGTCAATGATATTCTGGTGGGCATTGGTCTGGTGGCGGATGATTCCCGGTTCCAGATGATCGGCAACAAGTTTGGCGTGATTGTTGCGATGACACATATCCTGCTGCCCTTCATGGTTTTGCCGCTGTATTCGGTGATGAAAACCATTCCTGTCACCTATGTGCGGGCGGCAAAAAGCCTTGGTGCCAATGATTGGACAGCTTTCTGGCGGGTTTATTTCCCGCAATCGGTGCCCGGCATTGGCGCGGGGGCCATCCTCGTTTTCATCTTGTCGGTCGGCTATTATATCACGCCCGAACTGGTGGGGGGTCCATCAGGCTCGTTCATTTCCAACCGGATCGCCTATCAGTGGTCAGGTGCGGGTAACTGGGGGCTGGTCGGGGCGCTTGGCGCCATTCTGCTGGCGGCGGTTCTGGTCCTTTACTGGGTCTATGACAAGATCGTCGGCATTGATAACGTGAAACTGGGGTAAAGCATGGCACTTCCAAATTACGCATCCACCGGCCAACGCATTTGGCACTACACTTATTTGACCATCTGCGGGCTGGTCTTCTTTTTCCTGATCTTCCCGATCATCGTGATCGTGCCGCTGGCCTTCAATTCGCAGGACTTTTTTACCTTTACGCCTGAAATGCTGCGGCTTGATCCGGCCGGGTTTTCGCTGAAGCATTTCAGAGACTTTTTCACCAATACCGATTGGTCGCGCCCACTGATCAACTCGCTCAAAATCGCCCCGGTGGCCACGATCGTTTCGGTGTCACTGGGCACCTTGGCCGCAATCGGGCTTAGCCAAAGCCATGTGCCGTTTCGCCGTGTGATTATGGCGATTCTGATCTCGCCAATGATTGTGCCGCTGATCATTTCAGCGGCCGGGATGTATTTCTTTTATTCCAAAATTGGCCTGCAAGGCACTTATTGGGGTGTGGTTCTGGCCCATGCGGTGCTCGGCATTCCATTTGTGATTATCACCGTTACGGCCACCATGGTCGGGTTTGACAAAAGCCTGACCCGCGCGGCCGCCAATATGGGGGCAGGGCCGGTGCGCACTTTCTTCAAGATCCAGATGCCGCTGATCCTGCCCGGGGTTATTTCGGGCGGGCTGTTTGCCTTTATCACCTCGTTTGATGAGGTGGTGGTGGTGTTGTTTGTGGGTTCGGCAGGCCAAAAAACCCTGCCATGGCAAATGTTTACCGGCTTGCGGGAGCAAATAAGCCCCACCATTCTGGCCGCGGCCACGGTGCTGATCACCATTTCGGTGCTATTGCTTATTACGGTGGAGTTCCTGCGCCGCCGCTCCGAGCGTTTGCGCGGGCTCAGCCCTGGCTAAGTTGTCTGTCGGGGCCATATGCATTGCCCCGACAGTGATTTCTAGTGCCGGAAATGCCGCATTCCGGTAAAGACCATCGCCAGTCCGGCAGCATCCGCCGCCGCGATCACCTCGGCATCCCGCATTGAGCCACCGGGCTGGATTACGGCTGTTGCCCCCGCTTCAGCCGCGGTTATTAGCCCGTCGGCAAAGGGGAAAAAGGCATCAGACGCCACCACCGAACCAATGGTTGGCACCTTGGAAAGCCCGAGCACCTCGGCCATATCCTGCGCCTTGCGCGCCGCAATACGGGTTGAGTCAACCCGGCTCATCTGCCCGGCGCCAATGCCCACCGTGGCCCCGTTTTTAACATAGACAATCGCGTTGGATTTCACGTGCTTGGCCACCTTCCATGCAAACAATAGGTCAGCGAGTTCGGCCTCGGTGGGGGCGCGTTTGGTCACCACTTTCAGATCAGTTGCCGACAGCACCCCGTTATCGCGGTCTTGCACCAGATAACCGCCGGAAACCTTGCGCCATGTGCGGCCAGCCTCCGCTACATCCGGCAGGCCGCCGGTAACCAGCAAGCGCAGGTTTTTCTTTTTGGCAAAAATCTCCCGGGCCTCATCCGAAACCTCGGGCGCGATCACCACTTCGGTAAAAATCCTGGTAATTTCTGCAGCAGTATCGGCTTCAAGCCGCTGGTTAAGCGCAATAATCCCGCCAAAGGGCGAAACATTATCGCAGTTAAAGGCGCTTTGATAGGCCTCGATCATGCTTGCCCCATGGCCAACCCCGCACGGGTTGGCGTGTTTGATAATGGCGCAGGCGGGGCCATCGGCGGGGTCAAACTCGGCCACCAGTTCGATGGCGGCATCGGTATCGTTGATATTGTTGTAGGAAAGCTCTTTGCCCTGCAATTGCGTGGCGGTGGCTATGCCGGGGCGGGTGCTGCCATCTAGATAAAACGCTGCCTTCTGGTGCGGGTTTTCGCCATAGCGCAGGCTTTGGGCAAGGGTGCCGGCCACAGCGCGGCGGCGCGGAGTTTCAACGCCAATCGCATCGGCCATCCAGCTTGAGACCGCCGCATCATAAGCACCGGTGCGGGCATAGGCGATCTGCGCCAGTTTTTTGCGAAACTTGGGGCAGGTCGCGCCGTTATGCTGGTCCATATCGCCCAGCAACCGGTCATAATCTTCCACATCCACCACCGTAGTCACAAACCCGTGGTTTTTAGCCGCCGCGCGGATCATTGCCGGGCCGCCGATATCAATGTTCTCGATACAGGTGTCATAATCCGCGCCAGCAGCAACCGTGGCTTCAAACGGATAAAGGTTCACCACCAGCAAATCTATCGGGCCAATGCCGTGAGCTTCCATCGCCGCCACATGCTCGGGGTTATTGCGCAGGGCCAAAAGCCCGCCATGCACCATCGGGTGCAGGGTTTTGACCCGCCCATCCATCATTTCCGGAAAATTGGTAATTTCAGCAACATCTTTTACCGGCAGGCCGGCACTGCGCAGCGCCGCTGCAGTGCCGCCGGTGGAGAGCAGCTCAACATCACATGCGTGCAGGTTTTGCGCCAGCTCAACCAGCCCGCTTTTATCGGATACAGACAGCAGGGCGCGGCGGATGGGGGTGTTTTGGGAAGGCATTTACTTTTCCTTTGAAGGAGGTGGAAATGGGCTAAAGCTTGGTAAAACTCCAGCGAATGGCGCCTACATAGTCCAGTGTGCGCCCGGCCACAACAATCTGTTTTGTCGCGCGTGGTTCGGTATGGGTGCGATCAAGGCAGAGCGAGGGTTCAAGGCAGAGCAGCCCGCCCTCCTGCTTAAAAGCCCACGCCTCGCGGTTGGGCAAGGTCAGCACTACGGCACCAGCCTCTTTTTCGGCCTTCACATCCGGGTGCAGGTGGAAATGCAGCATAAACGACTGGCCACGCCCGGGTCGGGAAAGCGACGCCCACGGCTCGGTGTTTTCAGCCGGTGGGTTGCGCGGATAGAGCCTGTCTTCGCCGGTCACGTGGTGGCCATTGGTGGCGAGCAGCAACCGGCGTTCGTGTAGCAGGTTAAATTCAGCGGCAAACCCGTGCGAAATGGCGGTGAGCCACACGGATTCAAGATCATTGGCACGTTCAATGCTTACTTGCGCGGAGGTCGGGCTTTTGCCCTCAAGTGTCAGCGTATTATGTGCATTCGCTTTGGCGCTGGCCGTGGCCCAGCCGCTGCCCCAGCGCTGCCCCGGCCCGCAATTGCCGAGCATCGGCCAGCGCCCGGCGGTCAGCTCGAAGGCCAGCGGGGCTTGGTGGGCATTGTTGCTATCCGGCGGTGGCGCGGCATCAAATATAGCGGTTATGCCGCCTGAGGCAAGGCGGGCATAGCCCATAAAGCAACTGATGGGCGCGCCGCGAATTTCCGCGTCGGACAGCGCTTGGTCAAGCTGGCCTTCCGCGCCGCGCCCGCCGCCATGAAACCGCCCGAGGCTGCCATCGCCTAGCCGCAGGGCGCGCAGGCCCGGGGCAATGCGGGCCATTGCGGCCTCAAGTGCCGGGTCAACCGGATGGCCGTTGGCGGTCAGCAGCTTGCTTGCCCAGGTAAGCAGGATAAACACATCGGCCAGTTCTTCGGGGTTGCGAGTCGGAATAGTGCCATCCGCGCCAATCCAGCTTGTGCAGGTGGTCGCCAGCCCCTTTAGCGCCGGGCGCAGGGCAAATTCACAGCCCTCAAGGCTGAGTCCGGCATAAATCAACCCGGTCAGGGCCTCGACTTTTCCCGGCCCTTCGGGGGTGTTTTTCCAGTTATTAGACAGAAAATTCACATGCCGCCCAAGGCTTTTGAACACGGCGTTTGATTGTTTTGGCGATAGCCCCTTGAGCAAAAACATCGCATGGGCGCACCAGTTGATCACCCGCCTGCCGGCCAGCGCCGGGTGCCAGCCAAGGCCGTTTTGCTGGCCAAAACCCTCGATCCATTCCAGCAGCCAGTGCTGGGCGCGCTGGCGGGCGGCGCGGTCACCAAGGGCGGCCAGATCATCCAGCCAGCTGAAATTTTGCAGCGCCTCCAGAAAAGCAGCGCTTGGCGGGCGGACATTCCAGATCGAACAATCCGGGGCTTCAACCCGCTGCCCGGCAAAGGCAAAAGTATGCACCAAAAGGGCCTCGCCGCGCACAAAAGAGCCGATGGCGCGCGGTTCGGGGTGGTGCAAAAAACTGCGCGGGGCCGGGCGCAGGCTGGAGAGGCTGGCAAAGCGCCAGTTTTGCTTTTTGGGTGGGGTTTTGGGGTCGGGCATTGAGGAATCGCACCGCGGGAATGGCCGTTAAGGCTTCTTCATAAGCGGCAGGGCGGGCATTGTCACCCTTGGTTTTGTTTTTTCAGGTGCGCCATGTAAAAGCCGTCCATGCCGCCACGCTCGGGCCAGTAATCCGGGCGCAGTCGCAAGCCGCCGCTGGCATCGCGCCAGTGGGGCTCTATCCCTTTGGCATCAGCCGGGACTTGAGTGAAGGCCGGGTGCGCGGCAAGGAAGGCTTTTATCTGGTCTTCGCCTTCTTCGGGAAAAAGCGAACAGGTGCAAAAAATCAGCGCGCCACCGGGTTTGAGCCAACCAGCGGCCTCCGCCAGCATATCGCGCTGCAAATTCAGGAGCGGCGCCAAGGCCATATCGTGCTTGGCATAGGGCAGGTCCGGGTGGCGGCGGATGGTGCCGGTGGCCGAGCAGGGGGCGTCCAGCAAGATGGCGTCAAATTGTTTCGCTGGGGTATATTCCAGCACATCGGCAACCACGATGTCGGCGTTCAGTTCAACCCGGGCGAGGTTTTCGCGCACCCGCGCCATACGGTTGGCGGAAAGATCAAGCGCGGTAACAGAGGCACCCGCAGCGGCCAGTTGCATGGTTTTGCCCCCCGGGGCGGCGCAAAGATCAAGCACGGTTTTGCCGGAAACATCGCCGAGCAGCTTGGCCGGCAGCGCTGCGGCGGCATCCTGCACCCACCAAGCGCCCTCGCCAAAGCCGGGCATCGCCGAAATTTGCCCCCACTCTTTTAGCCGCAAGCTGCCGGTTGGCAGAGTTTCGGCATTAAGAGCTTCAGCAAGCGCGGCCACATCCACCGAAGGATGCACCGAAATATCAAGCGGTGCCCCTGCTTCATGGGCAGCTTCAAAACCCGCCAGCGCTGCCGCGCCGTAAGTGGCCAGCAGCGGCTTGGCAAGGTAGGGCGGCAGGGGCGTGGGCGCGAGGTCCGGCCAGATTTCCGGGCCATGCTCGGCCACTCGCCGTGCCACGGCATTGGCCAGCCCTGAAAGCCGCGTGGTTTGCCGGTTGTTTTTCACCATGCGCACGGCGGCATCCACCGCCGCATGCGGGGCAATGCCGTCCACAATCATTTCGCAGGCGGCCAGCCGCAGGGCATTACGCACCGGAAGCGGCGGTTCTTTTTGCAGGAACTGGTCAAGCACGGTATCTATCCGGCCAAGATAACGCAGGGTATCGGCGGCAAGGCTCTGGGCGCGGGCTTTGCCCTGTGGCGGCAGGCTCGCCAGCGGCCCGCTGGCCGATTGCACCAGATCGGAAAGCAGCCGCCCCTCTTCCAGCACGCCTTTAAGCAAATTTGCGGCCGCCAAACGTGGCGCGTATCCCGGAACACCCATGCACTTCTCCTGTTTCCCGCTCGGCTTATCGCATCAATGCGCCGCCGCAAAGCCGATTCTGCTTGAAAAACGCGTATTAAGGCCGATATTGGGCGATATGGACGATAAAGAAACCCGTATCAAAAAAGCCGCCGCCCGCGCGCTGAAAGAAGCCGAGGCCCGCAAGGCCGCGGCCAAAGCGCTTGATCTCCCCGAAGAACTGGGTGGCCGCAATGGTCCCGAACCCATCCGCTTTGGCGATTGGGAGAAAAAGGGCATTGCTGTTGATTTTTGAGGGCACCGCTATGGCAGTTTGCTAAAAGCAACCTGCGCTGCGGCGCCATGGCCTCGCTGCGCTCGGCAAAGCGGCGCGTCAACCTCGCGCTGGCCTTGGGGTTTGGTCCGCGCCGCACTGATACGGCAGCGCTTTCCAGATGTTGCCGGATATGCCGGTGCGCGCATGACGGATGTCATACCAAGCTCCCGAGCGTAGCGAGGCTGTTGCGCCGCAGCCTATTTTTGCCACTTGATGCAAAAATGCCGCCGGTGTCGGTATAGGTTTGAATTAAGAAAACGCGCTTGCATTTATTTTAAGCACATCCTATATAATCCTCAACAGCGGTCGTTGGCTTCCAAAACCACCCTCCACCGAGTTTTCAACGGGCCGCGCGCCCGTTTTTTTGTGCCTGAAAGGCGAACCATGTCTGACTTGATTGCATCTTCCGCCATTGACAGGCGGCTGGCCGGTATTGTCACCCCCGTGATCGAGGGGTTGGGCTATGAGCTGGTGCGCATTCGTTTGATGACCGGCAAAAGAGACACGCTGCAAATTATGGCCGACCGCCCCGAAGGCGGGATTGTGGTCGATGATTGCGCCAAAATATCGCTGGCGGTTTCAGCGGCGCTTGACGTGGAAGACCCGATTGAAGACGAATACGCGCTCGAAGTTTCCAGCCCCGGTATTGATAGGCCCCTGACCCGGCTGAAAGACTTTG
>Ga0316205_10002220_pt1 | contig 20856 bp, 23 predicted proteins | sample 3monthpyrite_MG_FD_204941 | JGI IMG/M metagenome (GOLD analysis project Ga0316205, IMG submission 204941) | Microbial mat bacterial communities from mineral coupon in-situ incubated in ocean water Damariscotta River, Maine, United States -... | ecosystem: Environmental > Aquatic > Marine >... | reverse complement strand
CTTGAAATAAGTGGTTTGCCGTCTATCAGAGCTTCAGAAATAGCTACCGCAGTACCAACATTCTGGCAGACTATACCAATATCCAGAGGTAAACCCTGGCTTGGAGACTCCTTGCCCGTGAGTACTTTTATAAGCTGCTTCTCTCCACCAGTGGGATATATGGTAGGGATTAGCGTTACTTCTATTGTAATTGCATTAGATGCTTTCTGAGCTTGCTGTAAAGCAAGATAGGCCTCTTGTTTGTTATCTTCGATACCGATAATACAGCGCTTAGCTTGTAATGCGTGTTGCATTATTTGCACGCCCTTGATGACGTCTAAAGCGCGTTCGCGCATGAGCATATCATCACAGGTAATATAAGGTTCACATTCCGCAGCGTTAATGATGAGTTCATCTATCGCCGTGCGTGCACCTGGATTGAGCTTGATAAAGGTAGGGAAGCCAGCACCACCCAGACCAACAATGCCGGCTTCACGTATTCGATTACGCAAAGCGCTAGGATCCATGGTTTTGTAGTCAGATGGTTTCTCAATACTTATCCATTTATCTTTTTGGTCTGTTTCTATAGTAATGCACGTCGCAGTTAGCCCGGATGGATGAGGAACAGCTTGTTCTTCAATGTTTGTAACAGTGCCAGACGTGGGCGCGTGCAAAGGGACACTGACATAGCCATTTGCTTTCGCAAGAACCTGTCCCTTCAGAACTTTATCACCTGCTTTAACAAGCAATTCGGAGGATTCCCCGATATGTTGTTGTAATGGTAATACTAATTTTGAAGGAATGAATGCACTACCAATTTTCTTATTCGTTGATATGCCTTTATGTCCAGGCAAATGTAATCCACCTGGGAATGTCGAGAGTTTTACTTGAGTGTCACTCATTGTGCGTCTGCGCTTTTCTGTTTGTTTTCAACAGACATTTGAGGTGATTGAGGGCTAGGCCACTTCCAAGTCGAGACTTGATCTTTTATAGGAACTATATAGATGCATTCAACTGGACAGGGTGGAATGCACAAATCGCATCCCGTGCATTCATCAGTGATAACAGTATGCATTTGTTTTGCAGCGCCTAAGATCGCATCTACTGGGCACGCCTGAATACAAAGAGTGCAGCCAATGCAAATTTTTTCGTCGATGATGACAACTGTTTTTATATCTTCTTCAATACCATTTTCTGGGTTGAGGGGTTTACTGTCGACTCCAAGTAAATCAGCTAGTGCCTCGATGGTTGATTCACCACCGGGTGGACATTGATTAATGTCAGCTTCCCCTTTTGCAATGGCCGTTGCATAGGGTCGACAGCCAGGGTAACTACATTGTCCGCATTGTGTTTGTGGTAGCAAGGCATCAATTTTATCGACTACAGGATCACCTTCTATACGAAATTTAATCGCAATAAAGCCTAACACCAAACCAAAGATTGCAGCGAGTACGCACATTGTAATAATTGCGGTTAGCATCAGAGTTTAATCAGACCTGAAAAACCCATGAAAGCCAACGACATGAGTCCTGCAGTAATCATTGCGATGGCGTTGCCTTTGAAAACATCAGGAACATCAGCAACTGCAATGCGCTCGCGCATAGCTGCAAACAAAATTAACACCATCGAGAATCCGATAGCAGCTCCAAATCCATACAGGGCAGATTCAATAAAACTATGTTGTTCTTGAACATTAAGTAAGGCGACGCCCAGTACGGCGCAGTTCGTTGTAATCAAAGGTAAGAAAATCCCTAACACTTGATATAACAATGGACTGGTTTTATGTACAACCATTTCGGTTACCTGGACAACAACAGCGATAACCAGGATAAAGCTAATGGTGCGTAAATACTCTATGCCTAACGGTAGTAACAAGTATTCGTTTACAAGGTAGCTGCAAATGGAAGAAAGAGTTAATACAAAGGTAGTAGCCAATGACATACCAACGGCTGTTTCAAGTTTTCGAGACACGCCCATGAACGGGCATAATCCAAGAAATTTAACTAGGACGAAATTATTTACGAGGACAGTGCTTACTAATAAGAGTGCGTATTCAGTCATAAGATAAAGGTAAGTTATCTGCTATAAAAGATAAAGCGTTATTCATTAATGACCCTGTTAATGCAGGGTGCATTACATATTTATTTTACTTTCATGCCTGGCTGAGCACCTTCGCCTGGTTCAAGGATCCAGAGGTCTTTTCCGCCAGGGCCTGCTGCCAGTACCATGCCTTCAGATAAGCCAAAACGCATTTTACGTGGTGCAAGGTTGGCAACCATCACTGTTAATTTTCCTTCTAGATCTTCCGGGGCATAGGCAGACTTAATACCGGCGAATACGTTGCGTGTTCCTTCGCCTATATCGAGAGTAAGTTGAAGTAGTTTATCTGCGCCTTCTACATGCTCGGCTTTGGCTATGCGCGCAATGCGTAAATCTATCTTGGCGAAATCATCAAATTCAATGGTGTCAGCAATGGGAGGATGTTCTGTTTTCATGGGCTGTTGGCCTTGTGCATGTCTGGCAGGCGAATGACTGTTTTGTTTGGTTTGTTGATCTAGTGTTTTCTGGTTTTTTTCTACCATGGCTTCAACTTGTTTATCTTCGATACGTTTTGCCAGATGTTTGTATTTATTAATTTCGTGATCAAGCAGCAGCTCGTCACTATCGTTCCATTGTAAAGGGGCGATATTCAGGAAGCTTTCAATTTGTTGCGCCATTTCTGGCAGGATAGGTTTCAGGTAAATAGTGAGTATTCTGAATAAATTAATTCCTGTCGTGCAAATTTGATGTAGCCTTTCTTGCTTGTCTTCATTTTTTGCTATGACCCATGGCTGGGTATCGTTGACATACTCATTGGCGATATCAGCCATATCCATGATCAGCCGTACAGCCTCACTAAATTGCCTGTTTTCATAACATTCTGCTATTTTACTGGCTTCACGTTTGACTCTTTCCAGAGGAATGATATCCATTTCGTCAATTGAATCACCGAGGCGTCCGGCGAATTTTTTAGTGATAAAGCCAGCTGTGCGACTGGCGATATTGATGTATTTACCAATCAAGTTGCTATTAACGCGCGCAATAAAATCTTCGAGGTTGAGGTCAATATCTTCAACCTTATCATTGAGTTTTGCTGCAAAATAATAACGCAAGTATTCCGGCTGCAAGAAGTCCAAGTAAGAACGGGCAGTAATAAACGTGCCACGTGATTTAGACATTTTTTGTCCATTAACGGTCAGGAATCCATGTACACATATCTTGTTTGGTGTGCGGTAATCAGCATTATGTAATGTTGCCGGCCAAAATAAGGCATGGAAACTCAGAATGTCTTTACCAATAAAATGATAGAGTTCGGTTTCGCTATTCTTATTCCAGTAGCTATCGAAATCAATATTTTTTTGTGTACACAAGTTTTTGAAGCTAGCCATATAGCCGACGGGTGCGTCTAACCAAACATAGAAATATTTCCCAGGTGCATCAGGTATTTCAAATCCGAAATAGGGTGCATCGCGCGAAATTTCCCAATCACGTAAACCAGCTTCAAACCATTCTTCGAGTTTATTTATTGCTTCAATGGGTAGTGGGCTACTGCCCTTATTGCCCGATTTCATCCATTCACGCAGAAAGTCGATACATTCACTGAGTTTGAAGAAAAAGTGTTCGGTTTCTTTTTTAATGGGAGTGGCGCCAGATACCGCAGAATAAGGTTTTATCAAATCCGTGGTGGTGTAGGTTGCACCACAAACCTCACAGCCATCGCCATATTGATCTTGAGCATGGCATTTTGGACATTCACCTTTAATATAACGATCCGGCAGGAACATTTCTTTTTCCGGGTCATAGTAATGTTCAGTCATACGGCTTTCGATAAGGCTAGCTTGTTTAAGTCTTAGGTACATACCTTCGGATAATTCACGATTTTCATCTGAATTGGTGGAGTAATAATTATCAAATTCGATGTTAAAGTCAGTGAAATCTTGTAAATGCTCTGCGTGTACGCGTTCTATTAAAGCTTCAGGTGTGATGCCTTCTTGTTGTGCACGCAGCATGATAGGTGTGCCGTGAGTATCATCTGCGCAGACATAGTAACATTCGTGCCCCTGCATCTTCTGGAATCGAACCCAGATATCAGTCTGGATGTATTCAACCAGATGCCCGAGATGGATGCTGCCATTGGCATATGGTAGGGCACTAGTGACCAGAATTTTTCGCTGATTTGAACTCATTTTTCACCCAATTGCTTGAATCTGTACATAAAATGTTGATTATACCGGAATATCCTTTATACGGCAGCATTCATTCGATGGCCGTAATATGATTAAAGACCATTGATATAGCAAGGATAATGATGGTGTTCATCGGTACATTATGAAATACTACTCATCCATAAATTTTCGTGTATAATACCTGATCATTTTAGTCTGGAATAAACACCCGGAAAGTCAGTAGGAGTGTGTAGTATGTCAAGTGTTAGCCAAAGTCAGGTAGAAGAAGCCCTTAAAGGCTATATTGATCCTCATCTAGATAAGGATCTGGTTTCTACCAAGTCAGTTAAAAATATTGCAGTCGATGGCGGCAAGGTCAAAGTCGATGTTACTTTGGGATATCCTGCTAAAGGGTTTAAAGATAAATTAGTCAGCGAACTAAAAACTATAATTGAAGCCATTGATGGCGTTGTTTCTGCAGAAGTTAATGTGGACTGGAAAATCTCGGCACACGTTGTACAGAAAAGCCTTAAATCAATAGAAGGCGTGAAAAATATTATTGCTGTTGCCTCTGGTAAAGGTGGAGTTGGCAAATCAACAACTTCCGTTAATCTGGCATTAGCGCTCTCAGCTGAAGGTGCAAATGTTGGTTTGCTGGATGCGGATATCTATGGTCCTAGTCAGCCTCGCATGCTGGGTATTTCATCCGGAAAGCCAGAATCAGCTGATGGCAAAACACTTGAGCCTGTGATGAGTTACGATATTCAATCCATGTCAATTGGCTTTCTGATTGAAGAAGATACACCCATGATCTGGCGTGGCCCAATGGTGACGCAGGCTTTAGAGCAGTTACTAGTTGATACTAAATGGGATAATCTTGATTACCTTATTATTGACTTACCACCAGGCACTGGTGATACGCAGTTAACACTGGCGCAAAAAGTGCCTGTGAGTGGTGCGGTTATTGTTACAACGCCACAGGACATTGCATTACTGGATGCCCGTAAAGGCTTGAAGATGTTTGAAAAGGTTGAAGTATCAGTGCTTGGAATCGTTGAGAATATGAGTACTCATATTTGTAGCGAATGTGGGCACGAAGAACATATCTTTGGTCAAGGTGGCGGTCAGAATATGTCAGACGAATTCGATGTTGATTTCCTTGGGGCGTTACCATTGGATATACGTATTCGTGAAGAAACAGATAACGGTAAACCAACAGTAGTTGCTGAACCTGACAGTCGTATTTCACACATTTATCGTGAGATTGCACGTAGAACAGCTGCTAAATTGTCACTACAAGCTAAAAATCACAGTGCCAAGTTCCCACAGATAGTGATTGAAAATAACTAATTTTTATTATTTCATTAAACAAAAAAGGCGTAGTATTTGCTACGCCTTTTTTGTTGATATAGATTGATGGTTATATATTAAGAGCCTCACTGGTCCAGCCAACGCCACCTGTAACCGCTTCAGGATGATTATGTTTTATCAATTGTTGAATTTCCCAGATATCTGTAAGCGGAATATCGACCATTAATATGATTTCTTTGTTTTTCAGGGCATTACAAAAATCGTCGAGATGCACATTCGGAATATGTTTTACAAAATAATGAGCCAGTGCTATTGCTATTGCCATAATGCTAATAGGGATGATTAGCGTCCAGCCAGGAACTTGTTGAATGGTCATCAGGAATAATGAAAGCAAGGCCAGAAAAAATAATATGAGATCAGCGTCCCAGAGCCAGTTTTTAATCTTTTTATCCAGGTCTTTACGTTGTCTGACGTTGCTTAATGGTAGTTCTGATAAGTCAATACCTTTGTTAGCGATTGCATGGATATGTTTTGACTTGATTCCACGGCGATTGAGATTACTGATTAGTTTAATCGAGTGAGTGGTATCCGGTAGCAGGTAGTATAGCCGTCTTTTCATTATGCATATCCTGAGTTCATCTATATATCATTATCGGCATTCGTTAAATTTTTTTTGAGAGACAGTCGGCAAATCTACGAAGAAATAGGTAAGTGGTTGTCATTCAATAGAAAATCTCAAAAGATCGTCCTAGAAAAATAAAGGTATTCCCTGTAATATTTGCACATCCAGAAATAGTCAGGTGAACGGATTAGTTATGAGCATAAAGTCAGATAAGTGGATTCGACGAATGTCGGAAAATGAAGGCATGATAGAGCCATTTGAAGCAGGCCAGGTACGTGAAAATGAAAATGGTCGAATTATTTCATATGGTACGTCTAGTTATGGTTACGATGTTCGTTGTGCAGATGAGTTCAAGATTTTTACTAATATCAATTCCGCAATCGTTGATCCAAAAGATTTTTCGGAACACAGTTTTGTTGATTTTAAAGGTGATGTTTGCATTATTCCGCCCAATTCTTTTGCGCTGGCGCGCACAGTCGAAAATTTCCGTATCCCAAGAAGTGTGTTGACTATTTGTTTGGGCAAATCTACTTATGCTCGTTGTGGCATCATAGTTAATGTCACACCATTGGAACCAGAATGGGAAGGGCATGTTACGTTAGAGTTTTCCAATACGACACCATTGCCAGCCAAAATTTATGCCAATGAAGGTGTGGCGCAGATGTTATTTTTTGAGTCTGATGAAGTCTGTGAAACGTCATATAAAGACCGTGGCGGCAAATACCAGGGGCAGCAAGGTGTAACTTTACCCAAGACATAACTGTTTATAAAAAAGCCAGGCCTTTTATTTACGGGCGATGCCTTTGTGAATAAAGCTCATGGCTTTTGGTCCCTTCATATATCCTTGTTCCAGGGTTTTAATTTTCAGGCCGGTTTGATTAATTAACTCAGGTATATCTCTATTGAGATTGCAGCCACCTGCAATCTTCTTCCATGCTGGGTTTAAGCGGTTCTGCCATCGCTGTATGTTTTTTTCAGGTGCGCGACCATGCTCACAAAAAAGTAATTGCCCACCAGGTTTTAATACACGATTAATTTCTTTTAGTGCAGCATTAATGTCAGGGATAGTGCACATAGTAAAAGTGAGTATAGCGGTATCAATAGAATGTTTTTCAAGGGGAATATTTTCCGCACCATTTGGAACTGTTTCTATGAGAAGCTTGTTTTTTTCTGCTGTATCCATTGCTTTTTTACGCAGACGCTCTGATGGTTCGAGGCCAATGATCTGCTTAATATTTGAGTTGTTGAGCAAAGGAAGGTTGGTTCCAGAACCCATGCCTATATCAAGCACAATTCCTTTTGCATGATTCAGTATGGTTTGGCGGTTTTCCAGAAATTGTTTACGGTTGCAAATAAAGTGAATAAGTTCGGGTAGTATGTAGCGTTCATAGAATGACATAAAATGTTAGTCATCTTCTTCTACGATTATTTCACCGTATTTTTTACCTTTAGTGATGGGGCCACTTATTTGACTTATTTTTAGAGAAAAATCTGTGCCGTCTTTTTCCAGGTGTTGAATTTTAACGGGTAGGTAATGCAACTCAGGTGAGAGCCACATTATAGTTGTGCGTTTTCCATTTTTTCGTGTACGTTTTATTTTTGTAGTGTTTAGTTCGCCAAGGGGAGTGTCTATGGTTTCTTTTCCAAGCATTTCAAATTTATAAGACTTGAGTTTTCCCTTGTTGATAATGTTGTATGCGAGTTGTAATTTCCCGTCGTTTAAATCATTCATTATTCTTAGCTGTAAAGAAAAATTATCAATTGCATCATCCGAAATTGATATGTTGTTTTTATGACCTTTTAATATTGTCTTAGCTTTTTTATTTTTCCAATCGAAGGTTATGGCTTGATTGCGGTTCTTTTTGCTGCCTTCATGAATGTAATTGTAGAGTATTGGTTTTATCTCATCAGGAAAGCGTTTAAGAATTGTTTTTTCGATGATTTTATCGCTGCGGAATAACGACACGAGGCCTTTAGTTTCTGTGCTGCTTTGGTAAACCCATGTGTCATGATCTTTTTTATCGAGTGTGATAACTGTTTCAGCGGCGATTAAGCCGATTTTTTTTAATTGATAGGTAACTTTGAACTCAGATGGATAGGCGGCAAGAATAGGGTGAGTGAATAATGGGCCAAGCAGCAGAAGTGCGGAGATCAAATGTTTCATTACATAGCCCTTGATTAAATTCGGTAGATATTAACCAACTTCATATAAATAGGGTTGGGTTAGCACCTTTCCGTCCAATATTATCTTATTATTGTCTAACTGTAGTCTTTTTTCAGCATACCACTGTATAGCTAGACAATATATTTTATGTTCTTGTATCAGTACACGGGCTGCCAAACTATTAGCATTATCGTCAGGTTTAACTGGAACCTTAACTTGTATGACAACAGGGCCGCCATCCAGTTCCGTTGTGACAAAATGTATACTTGCACCATGAATATCATCTTTGCCATTTAATGCCCGCTGGTGGGTGTTAAGTCCGGGGTATTTGGGTAGTAGAGAAGGGTGGATATTAAGCATACGCCCAAGGTAGTGATTGACGAAGTTATCATTCAGAATTCGCATGAAGCCTGCCAGAATAACGAGTTCAGGTTCATGTTCATCTATTTCTTTCATTAGCTCCAGGTCAAACGCTTCGCGACTGCCATAGTCCTGATGATTAATAACGATAGTTTTTAACCCTGCCTTTTCTGCAAGCATGAGACCTGCCGCATCTGGACGGTTACTGATAACTGCTCTGATTTCAATGTCCAGGCTGTTTAATTGCCACGCATCGATGATGGCCTGCATATTACTGCCTCGGCCTGAAATTAATATAACAACGGGTAGTTTATCCTGACACATAATATTTAACTGATTTGAACCTGATCGCCACTATCGGCCTGGTCTATTTTTCCAATGACACTAGCAGTTTCACCTTCTTGTTTTAATAACGCCAAAGTTTGATCGACATCGTTTGCAGCAACGCAAAGAACCATGCCGATGCCGCAGTTGAAGGTCAGGAACATGTCTTCGTCTTTAATGTTGCCCTGTTCCTGTAGCCAGTCGAAAATAGCCGGGCGAGTCCAGCTTGCGCGATCAATTTTGGCTACTGTGTTGTCAGGCATTACGCGAGGCAGATTTTCTGTTAAACCACCGCCGGTAATATGTGCAAGTGCATGCACGCTTACTTGTTCAAATAATTTAAGCAGAGGTTTCACATAGATTCGAGTGGGCTCTAGCAGTGTTTCTCCGAGGGTCTGGTTACCGAAAGGCTGGTCAAGTTGTGCGTTACTATGTTCAATGACTTTTCTGATTAATGAGTAACCATTAGAATGCGGACCAGAAGAAGCCAGGCCAATGAGCGCATCGCCTGGTTGAACTTTTGAACCGTCAATAATATTATTTTTATCAACAATGCCAACGCAGAAACCAGCCAGGTCGTAATCTCCCGTGGCATACATGCCGGGCATTTCTGCTGTTTCACCACCTGTAAGTGCGGCACCTGACATTTCACAACCTTTACCTATACCCGTCATAACAGATGCCGCGGCATCAACATTTAATGCGCCAGTTGCATAATAATCAAGGAAGAATAATGGTTCGGCACCACCGACGATCAGGTCATTGACACACATAGCTACTAGATCGATGCCAATGGTGTCGTGTTTGTTCATTTCTATTGCTAACTTGAGCTTGGTTCCGACGCCATCTGTGCCAGAGACAAGCACTGGTTTTTTGTATTTATCTAATGGTAATTCAAATAAAGCGCCAAAACCGCCCAGTCCAGTTAGCACGCCGGGTCTAACTGTCTGTTTTGCAATAGGTTTTATACGGTCGATCAAAGCGTTACCAGCATCAATGTCAACTCCGGCATCACGGTAATTGAGTGATTTAGAAGCATTATTCGATTTGCTGTTGCTGGAATCCTGAGTCACGATTCACATCTCCTGTCTATAAATGGTTGTTAATTATAAATGCTTACACATCTGGCATAGTGGTATAACGCAAAATTATGTTATTTTACACTGTAAGAGCCTTTAGTGGGTATGTTTAATCATTTTAATATGAATGAATCGAGTATATGCGAGTATTAATAAGACAGTTATTTGGTCAATGGGGCTTGTTTTTAACCGTTTTATGCATGTCAGTGACGAGTGTGAATGCGGCAGTACAGGTTGAAGGTTTATATGAAGTTGAAGTCCCGGTAAATAATCAGGCCAGGCAAGAACGCAAACGCGCCCTAAGGACAGGTTTATCAGATTTGATTACGCGCTTAACAGGCGCCCAGGCTTTGGAAGAGTTTGGCCAGTTCATGAGTGTATTAGCTCGCGCCTCTACTTATGTTGAACAATATCGTTATCGAGAAAGTGTTAATCCTGATGCGAAGCCTGAGCAAAAGCCTGACCTCATTTTATGGATACGATTTAACCGCAAGGCCATACAGAAATTATTACGTGAACAGCAATTACCTTTATGGGGTAGCACTCGGCCAGAAACACTTGTATGGATCGTTATTCAAGATCAGGATGGGAGGCAATTGCTAGCTGCAAATGAAGAAAATAGTGTTTATCGGTCAGTATTAACTCACGCGCGTCGAAGAGGTGTTCCCGTGTTAGTCCCTTTAATGGATCTTGAAGATCAGCGTAATGTTAGTGTTGGCGATATATGGGGTGGTTTTTCCGGGTCCATAAAGAAAGCATCAACAAGGTATGCGACTGAAAATATTCTCGTGGGACGCGTATTTCCTGTGGTCAAAGGCTGGGAGTCTCGCTGGACAATGTTATCAACGCTAGGCGAGCAACATTGGTCGGGCACAGGTAAAAAAATTGATAAGGTAGTCGCAGTAGGATTTGATGGTCTAGGTGATTTAATGGCTAGTCGTTATGCATTAAAAAGTACGCAAAATGAAAATCAGTTTCATTTAAAAATAGCCGCAATTGATTCATTAGAATCATATGCAAAAGCGAGTCAATATCTTTCAAATTTATCATTAATTACACGATTTTATCCGATTAGTTTTGAGCAGGGTTATGCAACGTTTTCTTTAGAAATCAGTGGTACTCTCGAAGGGCTAAAACAAGTGCTGGCACTTGAGCGACGGTTATTAGTTGATAATGAAATTTTGCCGACTCAACCCGTTGTGAATATAAGCAAGACACTTGAAGATAAAGCAATTGTAGAAAATGCAAATCCGGTCATAACTATTAATTATCGTCTCAAATTGTGAAAAAAAGTGATATTCCAAATTTGATCAGTTTTATAAGGTTGCTTTTGATTGCACCTGTTGTCTGGTTTTTGTTGAATGAGTATTACCATTATGCATTAGGATTATTTATTATTGCCGGTTTATCAGATGCATTAGATGGGTATCTGGCGAGAAAATACCAATGGGGCAGTGATTTGGGTGGGTGGCTTGATCCTCTGGCAGATAAAGCCATGCAGGTTTCTGCATATTGGACTTTAACCTGGTTAGGCCTCATTCCTGTCTGGTTGTTAGTAGTCGTGATACTTCGTGATGTTTTGATTGTTTTCGGCGGGGTAGTCTATTATTTCCAAGTCGAAAAAGTTAGTGCCTCTCCTTCGTGGGTAAGTAAAATTAATACTTTGATGCAAATCTTGTTAGTGGTCGTCATATTGATTCATAAAAGTGTTTTAGAAATGTCACCCATCTTATTGGATATATTGATTTATACAGTATTGTTTACGACAGTATTAAGTGGTTTAGATTATGTGAAGACATGGGGCGCAAAAGCATGGCGATTCAAGAAGGATAGTGAATAAAATGACAGACTCGCAAAAATGGTTATGGTTAGTGTTAGTTCTTGTTATGAGTTGGCTAATTTATGTATTAGCACCTGTATTAGCACCATTTATGGTGGCTGCTGGCCTTGCCTATTTGGGTGACCCGATTGTGGACCGACTTGAAAAATATAAATGTTCACGAACACTGGCGGTTATTATTGTGTTCAGTGTTGTTACTTTAGCGGTGTTATCGTTTTTATTATTACTTGTCCCTCAAATTGAGAAGCAAATAATTTATTTGGTGCAAAAATTACCTGAATATATAGATGCTTTACAGCATAAAGTGATGCCTTGGTTAGTAACGAAGCTTGGATTACCAGACATTAATATTAACATGGGTACGGTCAAACAATGGTTGAGCCAACATTGGCAACAGGCGGGTGGTTTTGCACAAGTTGTTTTAGGTAAATTATCAACATCAGGTTTTGTAATCATGGGATGGATAGGATCATTGGTACTGATTCCCGTTGTGGCATTTTATCTGCTGCGTGACTGGGATCTACTCGTGAAACGTATCCATGAAATTATTCCGCGCAATATTGAGGCTAAGGTTAGCCAAATCGCAATTGAATCTAATGATGTGCTGGGAGCTTTTATGCGCGGGCAAATGTTGGTTATGTTGTCACTGGCCATTATCTACAGTATTGGTCTTGGCATTGTTGGTCTTAAGCTGGCATTACTAATTGGGTTAATAGCAGGTCTGGTTAGTTTTGTTCCTTATCTTGGTTTTATTCTGGGTTTGTTAATGGCTAGCGTCGCTATTATTTTTCAAACAGGACAATTAATCGACTTAGTTTATGTGTCAATAGTGTTTGGAGTGGGTCAAGTGTTGGAAAGCGTTGTATTAACGCCAGCATTAGTGGGTGATCGTATTGGGTTACATCCAGTAGCGGTTATCTTTGCCGTTATGGCCGGTGGTCAATTGTTTGGTTTTGTGGGAGTGCTGTTAGCATTACCCATTGCGGCTGTATTTGCTGTTGTATTTCGTCATATGCATGCAAGTTATGTTGGTAGTGCTATGTATGATCAATCCAAATCAATTGATTTATAGGTTAGCGTTCATGTTTTTTTGTTCTACCTTCCGTTTGCAAATTTCTTTTCGAGATTAATAGTGCAGCTCCCACTAGCTATTCAGTTAAATACAAAGCTAAGTTTTGAAAACTTTGTTTGCCCTGATGACGAATTTTTGCTTACCACGCTAACACAATTTTCATCCAATACAGGTGAGTCACTTATTTATCTGTGGGGTGCAGAGGGCAGCGGAAAATCACATTTATTGCATGCAGTTTGTCAACACGCAGCAGGTGAAGACTTGAGTGTTCATTATTTACCATTAGCCGAAATGATTGAATACCCGGTTGATGTGTTAAATGGACTACAAGATTACGACGTACTCTGTATTGATGATTTGCAAATGATTGTCGCTCGCCCTCAATGGCAGCAGGCTATTTTCAATCTCTTTAATCAAGTCAGAGAGAAAAATGGTAAAATGTTATTCTCAGCTGATGCTAATCCAAAGGAGTTAGGATTGGTTTTGAATGATCTTGTATCACGCTTGGAATGGGGTATTGTTTTTCATCTACATGAATTAAATGATGAGCAAAAAATGCAGGCTTTGTACATGCGTGCAAATATGCGAGGACTATCATTAACTGATGAGGTGGTTGACTATATTCTAAGGCACTTTGCACGTGATACAAGCGCCATTTTCGAGTTATTAGATCATTTGGACAGACAGTCACTCATCTCTAAGCGCCGTATTACAATACCTTTTATAAAAGATGTCATTAATGGGCAAACTGTAGTTTAAATTTTTTGTTAATTTAATAAAGCTTATATGCCGTTTTGTCTCTGAACATAATAGCGCGTGTAAAGTATCGAGCCACCAAACCACATCAGACTTAAAATAATTTCCAGGCTTCCATATAAGCGTTGATCCGGTTCGCTATACGTTTCACCTATGCCATGCATAAAATACAGAAGAGAAACATAGGCGCCCCATTCATAGGTGTAAGTTTTCCCCTTGAGCATACCGACAAGCGGAAATACAAGCGGTATGAGCAGTACAGTGACCGCCATGGCAGGTGTGAAGTGCGTGGAGGGCGCGAGCCAGATATACCATGTTGGCATTAATAACCATATGCCAAAATAGCCAGTGAGTGCAGTTGTTCTTGCAGCAGTAACTTTGTTCATCTTAGTGCTCGTTGACTAGCGTCAGGGCAGAGTAATCGGGCAGCTGTTGCAAGACGTTTACCCTGATGTTTGCATAATGTCTTTTCTTCATCTGTGAGTGGTTGCTTGCTATCCTTGCCAGCCACGTGACTGCAACCATAAGGTGTGCCACCGCTGGTGGTATTGAGTAATTCTGTATTCGTATAGGGTAGGCCTAGTATAACCATGCCGTGATGCATAAGTGGCAACATCATGCTTAATAAAGTTGTTTCTTGTCCGCCATGAAGACTTGATGATGATGTGAAAACAGTGGCAGGTTTACCGCTTAGATTTCCTGATAGCCACAGGCTACTTGTGCTATCAATAAAGTATTTCATGGCTGCAGCCATGTTACCAAAACGGGTTGGGCTACCCAGGGCGAGCCCGGCGCATTCATTTAAGTCATCAATGCTGACATAAGGTGCGCCTGTATCGGGAATACTATCTTCTGTGCATTCACATACTGTTGATATTTCAGGCACAGTTCGCAGGCGAGCATGCATACCATCAATTTCCTCAATTCCTCTGGCTATGTATTGAGCCATTTCAGAAGTGGCGCCGTGACGACTATAAAACAATACCAGGATGTCGCTCATTTTATGATATCCAGAATGTTTTGAGGTGGTCTGCCTATCATGGCCTTGCCATCTTTAATAACGATGGGTCTTTCGATAAGTTTAGGATTGTCGATCATGGCTTGTATAAGCTCAGTGCGGCTAAGTTCGCTGTGACTTAAATTAAGTTCTGTATAGATAGTTTCACCCTTACGCATTAATTCTCTTGGTTCGAGATTGAGCATACCTAATATTTTTTCTATTTCGGTAAAGTTAGGTGTGTCTTTCAAGTATTCAATAATTTCAGGTTCTATGCCTTTATCATTCAATAGTTGTAGAGTTTGTCTACATTTACTACATTGAGGATTGTATAGAATTTGAGTGTTTTGATCGTTCGTTGTCATGTGTCATGAACCTTGTCTAATTACAGGTGCAGTATAATTGGTATCAGGATTGTATCAAAGCTGCGTAAGTTGGAGGATAAATAATTGATTTTTTTGTGATATTAATCCATATTTATACTTGACACCTATTTAGGTAGGGTGTTTACTATTAGGTAGATAAAAGTTCTGTAACTAGTTCTATTAAAAGAACTTTGTTGTTTAACAAATATATTGTTTTTTTACGTAGATATATATTGTATATTAGGTATAAGAACGCTAATGAGAGCTAAATTTAACCAAATCATAGATGCATCTGGAGCTGGAGTAAAATGAAATTTAAAAATAAAATCAAGCAGTTAAGCATTGTTTTATTGACTGCAAGTATGGCCGTAGGTTGTGCAAGTCAACAAAAACAGGAACCTGCGCCAAAAGCAGAAAAAGGTCCTAGTGCATCCTCTATTGCGATTGCAAATGCCAAGGCAGCAATGAAAAAAGCCAAAGCAGTTGACTACCTATGGAGAGATACAGGCAAGATTGTAAAGAAAGCAGAAAAAGCAGCTAAAGCAGGCGATGAAGCCAAAGCAGTTAAGCTGGCTAATAGTGCACGTTCACAAGCTGAAATGGCTTTAAAACAGTATTACTACGAGCAAGGTATCGATCGTGCTGTTCCTGCAATCGAAGATACATCAATTGCTTATTCAGTTGTTAAAGGTGACAGTCTTTGGGGTATCGCTGGTAAAGATAATACATACGGCAACCCATACCAATGGCCTCTAATTTATAAAGCGAACAGCGCAAAAATCAAAGATGCAGACCTAATCTTTCCTGGACAAGAGTTTGATATCAATACAGGCGTAAGTGATGCAGAAGTCAGTGCAGCAGTAAATCATGCAAAAACACGTGGAGCATGGAGTGTTGGTGCAGTAGAGGAGTCTGATAAGGCTTATCTCGCTAAGTAAATATAGAAAATTGTAAATAAAAAAGGGCCTCTTATGAGGTCCTTTTTTATATAAATTAAAGTGTTACGGCTTGTTTTGTTTAAGAAATGCGACTAAAGTGAATTCATGGACTCTATTGAACTGTATAATTCAAAAGGAAGCGAATGAGTATTGAAACATCGCTCTCATCTGACGAGAGAGTATTTAGTTTTACATTAAGCGGTGATTTTGACATTAATCAGTCATTGAAAATGCAGGATATAATCGATTCTGTTCCCCCTACTGTTAAGCATATTCGTATTGATATGCAGCATATTGCTCAAATTGAAACGTCTATTTTTTCTACATTACTTTTACTATACCGCGAGAAGGATACATCCATCGGGATTGAGTTATTTAACTGTAGTAAAGCACTGGTGCAACGATTAACGTTAGCTGGTCTAAACCGTTTAATAACGCTAAGAATGTCTAATGAGCTATCAGCACAAAATTCTCAGGCGGATGTATTGGATTTAAGGCAGCCAAGCAAAAAATAAATGCCAATAGGGTGTCGTTTTTAACCAAGGGATAAATTAAAGATCATCTATTAGATGATTTTGATAATCATCATTAATATCATTTTCATTTTGAGCTAGGTATTTAATGCTGATGCCTGCTTTTACTACAGAGTCAGAATCATTAGAAATCAGAGGGTGCCAGTCGGGTAGTTGTTCTCCTTCTGCAAGCAATCGATAAGCGCAAGTGCTGGGCAGCCATTTCAGACTGTCTTGCAGATCATTTTTTAGTGAAATACAATCAGGAACCCATTTGAAGCGCTCATCATACTTCATGCAACGGCAGCTATTTATATCGAGTAGTTTGCATGCAATATTGGTAAAACATAATTCATTGGTGTCAATGTCTTCGAGTTTATGAAGGCAGCAACGGCCGCAGCCATCACATAAAGAATCCCATTCAATATTATTTAGTTGGTCGAGTGTTTTCCGTTCCCAGAATGGAAGATCGTTCATAAATCAGCTGGGCGGATCAACATTGATTTTGCCAATACGTTGTCGCCACTCACGAGGTGCTGTTTCATGTACAGATTCTCCATGGCTATCAACAGCAACAGTAACAGGCATATCTTCTACTTGGAATTCATACACGGCTTCCATGCCTAGTTCCTTGAAGGCAATCACTTTTGAAGAGCGAATTGCTTTTGCGACCAGATAAGCGGCGCCTCCTGTTGCTATTAAATATACAGATCGGTGGCGACGAATTGAGTCGATCGCAACAGAGCCGCGTTCAGCTTTACCAATCATCCCAAGCAGACCGGTTTGAGAAAGCATCATTTCTGTAAACTTATCCATACGTGTTGCAGTAGTGGGGCCGGCCGGCCCAACGACTTCATCGCCGACAGGATTAACAGGGCCGACATAATAGATAAAACGATTATGAAAATCGAGGCCTTCTGGCAATGCTTCGCCTGCATCAAGTAAGCGGGCTATTTTTTTATGAGCGGCATCACGTCCAGTAAGTAGGCGGCCACTTAATAATAATGTTTCCCCTGGCTTCCATGTTTTAATTTCATCTGCACTAAGTTCATCCAGATTCACGCGGCGTGATTGGCTTGGGTCCCATTCTATATTCGGCCAATTATCAATATTAGGTGGATTAAGTTTTGCTGGGCCATTTCCATCCAACGTGAAATGTGCATGACGTGTAGCAGCACAGTTTGGGATCATGGCGACAGGTTTTGAGGCGGCATGAGTAGGATAATCAAGAATTTTAATGTCTAAGACAGTGGCAAGACCACCAAGGCCTTGTGCTCCAATGCCTAAGGCATTTACTTTTTCGTATAATTCTAAACGAAGAGCATCTATTGCATTTGTGGGGCCTTTATTGATTAATGTCTGAATATCAATAGGCGCCATCATTGCTTTTTTTGCTAATAGCATGGCTTTTTCGGCTGTCCCACCTATACCAATATTGAGTGTGCCAGGCGGGCACCAACCTGCACCTAAAGTGGGTACGGTTTTAAGAACCCAATCTACAATAGAATCACTCGGATTGAGTATTGCAAATTTGGCTTTATTTTCAGACCCACCTCCTTTGGCCGCCACGATTACATTGATTTTATTGCCAGGTACTACTTCAGTATGGATAACAGCAGGGGTATTATCGCCTGTATTTTGTCGTTTACCTGCAGGATCGCTAACAACTGATGCACGTAAAATGTTTTCAGGGAGCGTGTATGCTCGATGGACAGCCTCGTTAACCATGTCATCAATACTTTGGTTAGTTTCCCAGTTTATATTCATGCCAATTTCAAGAAAAATAGTAACAATCCCCGTATCTTGGCAGATAGGTCGGTGCCCTAAAGCACACATGCGAGAATTGACAAGAATTTGAGCTATAGCATCTTTTGCAGCAGGTGACTCTTCTAATTCATAAGCTTTGTTCATAGCCTGAATGAAGTCTTCAGGGTGATAGTAGGAGATGAATTGTAAGGCGTCGGCGATACTGGATATGAAATCTTCTTGTATAATAGTGGTCATATCGTTATTTACCTTGCAACTGTTTGCAGAAAAAGAGGTCTAACTTTTCATAACATACTGATTTACATCAGACTTGTATATTTATATTATGTGTATACTCTATGAGTTTATTCATATCAATGCAATCCAGGATTTTATGGTGAAATTAAAAAATATTCAGATACTTCGAGTTTTCCTAGTTTTGGGGTTAATGTTTTTTGTTGGTACAGCTTCTGCAGCCCAACAGCGTGACCCGGCTAAATTTCTTTATGAGCAGACATTAGGTGATTTAACTGATGATTTGCAGGATGCAAAAGATAAAGGAAAAATAGGGGTATTGATTTTTTTTCAACAAGAAGAATGTCCTTTTTGCCATCGCATGAAAACGACAATACTAAATCAGGTGAAAGTTCAGGAGTATTTTCTCAAACATTTTTTGGTATTAGAGGTTGATATTGAAAGCAAAGGTGACCTTGTTGATTTCGATGGACGCACTACAACACCTAAGAAATATTTTTCCAAGATAACTAATAATAAAGGTGCAACTCCCGTATTTGCATTTTTTGATTTAAGCGGAAAATTAGTCACTAGATACACAGGCGCGTCTTCTGGTGCAGCAGAATTCATATGGTTAGGTGAATATGTTAGCCAACAAATGTATAAGAAAATGACATTTAGTCGCTATAAGCGGTTAAAGAGAAAGCAGGAAAGGTCTGCGCGGTAAGGTATTTTGCTGCTTACGTACATTGTTTATCGCGTAAGATTACCGTTATAATCTTAATCATGACAAATTTCTTTCAGCATCGATGCGTCTTTCAATCATTAATTTTTTTTTGGTTAATATTTTTTATTTCCTTTATTGGCTCATCTATTGCTTCAGCTGAAACAGATAAAGCTAATAATTTACCTGAGCCATTAACATTGGAGTACGCACTTTCCTTAAGTGAAAATGACCACCCAGACAACATTCTAGCTAGAACAAAACTTGATACTGCGATCGCAGAAAAGAATCATATAGAAGGAGCAGGAGGTTTTCAAACCAAACTGGAAGGGCGGCTGCAATGGGGAGAGCCTGCATCAAGTACTTTTGATCAAAAAAATGAAGATCATTTTATTGGTTTGTCAGCTAGTAGGCGTTTATATGATTTTGGTTTGAGTCAAGCTGAAATGAATTCGGCATTAGCTAAAGTTGATACTTATCAGTTAAGTCTGCATGGTAAGCAGTCACAACACAGAGTCGCCATCATGCGCGCATATTTTAATGTTATTTTGTCGGATCTTGCTTATGCACGCGATAATGAAAAAATGGCAATTGCATTTGTGCGATTTGATCGTATTAAAAAAAGAAATGAGTTAGGTCAGGTTTCAGCAGTAGATTTACTCGAAGCTGAAAACACCTATCATGCGGCTAGAAGTGTGCGTTATGCGAGTGATGTCAGTCGACGTGCAAGTCGTTCTGCATTGGCTAATATACTTAATGTGCCTGGACAGCTTTCATCGGTATTAGTTAGGCCAGAATTAAGAATGCATAAACGTAAAATGCCAGATATTGAGCAATTGCAAAAAGCTGCGCTTGAAAACAATTATAATTTGAAAGCACTTAGGAAGCAGGTTGATTCAGCTAGGCATAAGGTTTTATTTGCACGAGCTCAAAAGAAACCGTTAATCGATTTGCGACTGCAGGCAGCAGATTATTCCCGGATTACAAGACAGAGTGATCGATATAAAGCGGGTATTACTTTTGAAATGCCTTTATCTAGCAGTGGTGCTATTGATGCTGAGATAGCAAAGCAGCGTTCATTATTGGTTGAGGCGCAAGCTGAGTTAAGAAAAACTGAGATGCAAGTGCAGCAACATGTGTTAGAGCTATCACAACAAATTTATATTGTAAAAGCTCAACGAGATGAATCAATAATCTTGTCAGAATATCGAGATGTTGCATTAGATAAAAGCCGCGGGCTGTATGAGTTGGATATAAAATCAGATCTGGGTGATTCTTTAGCATTTTTTTCCGAGGCATTGTACAAAGTTGCTAAAGCTGATTTTGATTTAACGCTTGCGTGGGTTCAGTTGGATGCAATTATAGGTAAGCCAGTAAATTTTATAGTGGCTAGTGAAGACCTGTTAAAAAAGTGAGATGGTTATGAAAAAATCGACAAATGTTTTTATGGTGCTAATGTTGGGTTTGTTTGTTTTTCCCTGTTTGGCGGCTGAAAAAACAGGTGAGCTTTTATGGTCGAAAAGGATCAATCTGTCCACATCTGTTTCCGGTGTTATAAAAGAAGTTTACGTCAATGTCGGTGATCATGTAAATAAAGGGCAAAGCCTGATTAAGCTAGATGATCGTTT